>Ga0194131_10001871_pt1 | contig 35328 bp, 40 predicted proteins | sample TA2KigO120mmetaG_FD_148631 | JGI IMG/M metagenome (GOLD analysis project Ga0194131, IMG submission 148631) | Freshwater microbial communities from Lake Tanganyika, Tanzania - TA2015053 Kigoma Offshore 120m | ecosystem: Environmental > Aquatic > Freshwater > Lake | place: Tanzania: Lake...
AGTCACCCAGCGGAACCGTGTGGGCAGGGGAAACCTGCGTGTCTTGCGAAGAAGGGCGTGTAAGGGTACCGTTCGACCGCCTTAGAACTTCCCATTGCAGGAGCCAGACGCCGGATGAAACCTACAAAGATTGGCAAGGTCGAGACTATTCTCTGGGACCGCTGGTGCCTCGTTCGCATCTATTGCGAGGACGGCACGGTCGGAATCGGGGAGGGCGGAGTCCACGGTTGGCAGCGCCCCACCGAGACGATGATCAAGGTCATGGCGCCGTACTTGATCGGCAAGGACCCGGACAAGATCGAGCACCACGCCCAGTTCCTCCAGCGCAGCTCGCACTTCATGGGATCTGTGGTGGCCGGGGCGATCTCGGCGATCGACATCGCCCTGTGGGACATCAAGGGCAAGAGGCTGGGCGTGCCGATCTTCGACCTGATGGGCGGCAAGACGCGGGACCGCGTGCGGTGCTACATGCACGTCCATGGCGACACTGTCGAGGCGCTGGCGAAGGATGCCGTGGCGAAAAAGAAGGCAGGCTTCACGGCCGTCCGATTCTCGGCCTTTTCGCCCGACTACTACCTGCACAAGTCGTACGAGGAGTGGGCCAGCGACGCCGTCGCGCGCGTTGGCGCGGTGCGGGAAGCGGTTGGAAACGATACCGATGTCTGCGTGGAGATCCACCGGCAGATGAGCCCGGCGGAGGGAACGGCCCTCGGCAAGCGGCTCGAGCAGTTTCACCCGTTCTTCTACGAGGACCCGATGCTGCCGGACAGCCCGGCGATCATGGGGGACGTGCAGGACCACTGCGAGATCCCGATCGCAACCGGTGAGCGGTTCACTTCGATCTTCCAGTTCCAGGACCTGCTCGAGAATCGCGGCTGCGCCTACGTACGGCCTGACCTCTGCCTCTGCATGGGGCTGACCGGCTGCAAGAAGGTGGCGGCGATGGCCGAGTCGTACCACGTCAAGGTGATCCCCCATAACCCGCTCTCGCCGATCTCGACCGCAGCGTGCGTGCAGCTCGACGCCTGCATTCCGAACTTCGCGCTGCAGGAGTACACGGGTGAATCGGAGCCGCCCAAGAGCGAACTGCTCAAGGAGCCGCTGAAGCTGGTCAAGGGCTATCTGGAAGTGCCCACCGGTCCCGGGCTCGGGATCGAACTGAACGAGGCGGCGATCAAGAAGTTCCCGGTGAAAGACAAGGTCCTCGACACGCCGATCGGATTCGACGGCTCGATCCAGGACCGATAGCGCAGGGACGCGCCCGGCGCGTTTCGATACGACATCGCCCGACCTGGGTGGAGGATTGAAGGATCAAATGGCAAAGCAGAGAGTCGCATTCATCGCACCTCCGACCCACGGGTTCGTGAAGGGCATCTACGAGCCGGCGTTCGAAGGCCTGGACGTTCAGATCGACCGGTCGGTCTGCAAGAGCAAAGGTGAAGCGATCGAAGCCGTGCGAGGCGCTGACGTCGTAATGGCGGCGATCGGCGTGGACGAGGAGATCATCGCGGCCATGGACCGCGCCAAGGCGGTCTGTCTCTTCTCCCACGGTTTCGAGGGCATCGACCTCGACGCCGCGACCACGGCCGGCATCATGGTGACCAACGCCTCACTAATGTGCAATCAGGAGGTCGCCAATCACGCGGTCGCGTTGATCCTCGGGTTGAACCGAAAAATCGCCTTCTACGACCGGCAGATGCGGAAGGGCGTCTGGGACCGGCCGGCCGGCCGGCCGATCGGGACGCTGGACGGCGAGGTGGCGGGGTTGATCGGGCTCGGCGCTATCGGGCGGTCAGTCGCAAAGCGCCTCCAGGCGTTCGGCCTGAAGGTGATCGGCTACGACCCATACGTCGACATCTGGGTGAGCCGCGAGTACGGCATTGAGGTCGTCAAGGACCTCGAACAGATGCTGGGGCGGTCCGACTACGTATCGATCCAGGTACCGCACAACAAGGAAACGCACCACATGATGGGTGCGAAGCAGTTCGCGGCGATGAAGCCGTCCGCGTTCTTCGTCAACTGTTGCAGGGGCGGAGTAGTGGACGAGCAGTCTCTGCTTTCTGCGCTGAAGTCGAAGAAGATCGCCGGCGCCGGGCTCGATGTGTTCGAGAAGGAGCCGACCCCGAAGGACAATCCGTTGCTCCAGCTCGAGAACGTGATATCGACCCCACATGCGGCGGGAGAATCGGTTCGCTCGGGAGAGGACGCCGGCGTGATCGCAAGCTACCAGGCGGCGGCGGTCCTCGAGGGCAAGTGGCCGAACCGTGTGGTCAACGCGGAGGTCCGCGGCAAGCTCAGGCGCTGAGCCCGCCCCTCCGTCTCCTCACGAGTCGCTAACGTTCCTTCTCCGGTCGTCACCGATCGCACGCTCGAGCGCGCGTACAAACGACGTGATCGACGAAGAAACACGTGGTCGGCCCGGCGCGCGACGGTGATTTCCCGAAGGCCGGCGTCGGTGCCAGGGCAACTGGGGGATCGCGACGCGGCAGCGTAGCCGCCCACGTAATTCGCAACGGGACCGCACCGGTGGTCGTGGTACCGCCGCTGGGCTTCGTGACCCCAGCGCCCGAATAGCGCGGTCGACTTCAGGAGATCGGGCGGGCGCTTTCCAACAAGCGGTTAAGGGTTCCGCCGAGGATGGCCTTTCGGTCGCCTTCGGTCACGAATTTGCAGTGCGTCCTGAATGCTTCCAGCGAGTGCCTGTGCGTCATGTAGTTCTCGACCGGTGGGAAGTCTGAGCCCCAGCACATGCGCGTTCCGAATTTCTCATACGCGCCCTCGTACACCCACTGCGTCTCCTTGTACGGGAAGTCCCAGTCGGTCGAGCTCAAATATGCGAAGCCGGACAGCTTGAGATAGCAGTTCGGCAGCTTTGCCGACTCCATCACCGTCCTGAAGAGCTTGCGTGGGGGTCGCTCGCTCGCTCGCAGTCCTGACATGTGGTGAAAGAGAAACGGGACGGACGGGAACTTCTCAGCGGCCCTGCGGAGCCCCGGCTGATGTTGCGGTCCGCACGCGATGCTGGCGATCAGCTTCAGATCCCGGGCGACTCCCAGGAAATCGAGCCCTTCGGTCGACGTGAACCAGGCGCCGTCGTCTTCCTTCGCCAGGTACTGAGTGAAACCCTGCATCGGCCAGCGTTGGGCCGCCGCCTCGAGGCGACGGGCCGCGCCCGGGGTGTGGTACGAATCGCCCCAGTAAGAGTCGACATCCGCGAACTGGTGGAGCCTGCCGCCGCTGGCGCGCACGGCCTGCGCGACGTAGTCGTTGTTGTCGCGGTTGTGCCAGATGTTGGCACACACGATCGCGGCCTGGTCGACGCCGTTTCGGTCCATCCGCCACACCAGCTGCTCGACCGTGCCGTGGGTTTCCGGATGGGGCACGCCGGGCAGATAGGGCCAGTAGGCCCAGGCGTGACAGTGGGAGTCGATGATCATCGTTGGTCGGCCCGGAACCTGGAGGCCGGCACTAGCCCTGGAGCTTGCCTGCCGTGGCCCAGTCGGCCTTGTTGACGTCGTGGTAGACGATGTGGGTCGCCTCGGGAGTCGTCTTCATGATCTTGACGACATCGTCGGTCATCGCCTTTGCGAGTTCGGCTTTCTGTTCCCTGGTCCGGCCCTCGTACAGATACACATGGATGACGGGCATGATCTCTCCTCGGGTACTCAGATGACGCCGAGATTATAGCTTTGGGCTAGCGGCCGAGCGCCAGGCGATGGACCAGAGGCTGCGGGAGGCGCGCCATCTTCATGCGTTGCTGTGTGATCTCGACCTTGTAGTCAACGCGGCGGAACTCCACTTCCCTCGCCTGGAGGTCCAGGAGCGCGTAGCTGGCCCGGCGGTCGCCATCACGCGGCTGCCCCACGCTCCCGGGGTTGAGGTAGAAACGGTCGGCGTCGCAGCGGAGCGGCGTTCCTGGCTTGTACTCGATGACCCGGGGCTCGGCGCCATCGAACAGGACGAGGACGGGCACGTGTGTGTGTCCGTACAGGCAGCCAGGCGTGTCGAAGTGGGCGAGGTTTTCAACCAGGCCATCAATATGGGTCAGGTACTCCCACTCCGGGTTGCGCGGGCTTCCGTGAACGAGCGTGCAGGTTGCTGCCTTCTCAATCTTCAGCGGCAGCGCCTGCAGGTACTTCTGCGAATCGGGCTTGAGCACACCTGCCGTCCAGGCTGCTGCAGCTGCCGCAAGGGCATTGAATTCGGCCAGCGGCAGCGCGCCGACAGCTGCCAGGTCGTGGTTACCGGCCACAGCAAGGGCATCGCTTGCCCTGAGGGCTTCGATCACCTCATCCGGGTCCGGCCCGTAGCCGACGATGTCACCGAGAACCCAGGGGGGCGAGTCGACACCCTGCAGCCGGGCGTCGGCCAGCACCGCTTCCAGTGCAGCGAGGTTCGCGTGAATGTCCGAGAGGATGGCGACGCGCATTGGTTTCCCGGCGGGATCGAATTCTTAAGAAGCGGGCGGTCCTTCGGTCGCCGCGACCGTGCGTAGATATAATCTTTTGGTTATGTCACCAGCATCCGCGACACGTAGCAAGCCCGCAATCGGTGAGTTCGAACTGATCGCGCGGCTGGCCCGTATCCTGGCCGGCTCAGGGCAGCATGAAAGCGTCCTCGTCGGTATCGGGGATGATACCGCTGCCGCGCTCCGCGTGGGCAGTGCGGATCTCTACACGACCGACACGATGGTGGACGGGGTCCATTTCAGGGCGGGGCAGACCCCCTGGCGGGACCTTGGCTGGAAGGCGATGGCGGTCAACCTTTCGGATATTGCCGCCATGGGTGGTACCCCGCTGTATTCGCTGGTCACGCTCGGGATCCCCGCGGGCGCCCGAGCGGTCGACCTGCTGACGATGTACCGGGGAATCCGAGAAATCACCGGCCGATTCGGCGGGCGCGTGGTTGGAGGCGATATCGTCCGCGCCCCGGTGCTGTTTGTCACCGTGGCGATGGTGGGCGCCGCATCCACGGTCAGAGGCAAGCCGGCGTTGCTGCTGCGCTCGAACGCCCGTCCCGGTGACCTGATCGCGGTCACTGGAACGCTGGGCTCGTCGTCGGCGGGGCTCAAGGCCATGGAACGCGGCCTCAATAGCCGGCCCGCCACTCGGCTGGCGCGGTCGCACACCAGGCCATCGCCACGAATCTCCGAAGGCCAGGCGCTGGTGGCGGCGGGCGTGCGCACAGCCATGGACGTCAGCGATGGCCTGATCGGTGATCTCGGGAAGCTGTGCGACGCCTCCGCGGTCTCGGCGGTCGTGGAGGCCGAAGCCATCCCCGTTTCGAAGGATCTGAGGTCGCTGTTCCCGGACGACTTCCTTTCGTATGCGCTGGGCGGTGGAGAGGACTACGAACTCTTGTTCACCGGGCCCCGTGCGGCGATCGGTCGTGCGATGGCAGCGCTCGGCCCTGGCATGGCGACCGTGATCGGCCGCGTGGAGAAGCGCGGCAGCCGGAGCCGGTCTTCAGTGTCAGTCATCGATGGCAGGGGCAGGCCGGTCGTCGTAGAGCGGGCAGGTTGGGACCACCTGGATGCTCCGCAAGCCAGGTCGCGCGGCCGTCCCCGGTGAGCCGTGATGGATAACGCACGGCCGTTTGCGGGCAGGACCCTGCTCAGCGAAAGCGAATCCCGCACGATCGAGATTGGCCGCTGCGTGGGCAAGCGCCTCGAGCCCGGCGATGTCGTCCTGCTCATCGGTGAGCTGGGCGCGGGCAAGACCAGGTTCGTGCAGGGGATCGTGGAGGGCATTGGCCTGGATGAGCCCGCCCGCAGTCCTACGTTCGTGCTCGTGAGCGAGTACGAGGGTCGAGTGCGGCTCCTGCACAGCGACCTTTACCGGTTGGCCAGCACCGCAGAGGTCGATGATCTTGGCCTGCTCGAGAGCGTCGAGGAGGGCGCGGCGCTGGCGGTCGAGTGGGCTGATCGGGCGCGGGCGGCGTTTCCGAGCGACGCGCTGATGGTCACCATTGAGGCGCCCGCTGCGGCCGAAGCGCGAAGGATAACGTTGGAAGCTGGCGGCGATCGATCGGCCAGGCTGTTGCGCGGACTGCTCGACGAGGTGTCTCGTGGATAGGCCGGGCGCATGGTGTTGACCATCTCGTTTGACACGGCTACCTACTACGCGGGTGTCGGACTCAGCCTCGACGGCGCGGTCACGGAGCGGATCTGGCGCTCGAAGAACAACCATGGCGTCGAACTGATGACTCACGCCGAGGCTCTGCTCAACGATGCCGGCCGCACGTTCCGCGATATCGATCGCGTCGCCGTGGCGATCGGTCCGGGGCGATTCACGGCGCTGCGGGTCGGGATCTCGACCGCGAAGGGCGTGTGCTCGGTGCGTGGCCTGCCGCTGGTGGGCATATCCACCTTTGAACTCATGGCGATGGATCACTGGAAGGCGCCCGGGCCGCTGGTCGTGGCGGTCGATGCGGGATCATCCGGCGTCGCATGGGCGCACTACCCGAGGCCGTCGGAATTCCCGGTCCCGGTAGCCGAAGCCAGGGCAGGAGTCGGTGTCGCCATGCCGAAGGACCTGGTGGCGCGGTTTGGCACCGGGGCGAGGTTCTGTGGCGAGGGCGCCGGCCGGCTAAGAGGCCTCGTCGACGACGGCCGGATCATGGGCGGGGAAGGCCCGGCGCGTCGCCCGTGGCACTTGCTCGAGTTGTCCACGCCGCGCTTTGAAGCGGGGGACACCGACGACCCCGCGCGGCTGGTACCGTTTTATGTTCGGCAACCAACCATTGCCAGGTCGAATGGCCCGGGGTCGGAATAGCGGATGCGCCTGTCCGTCCCAGGGCTCACATGAAACAGGGGAGACTTATGTCAGGTCAGCGAACACTGGTGCTTGTTAAGCCCGATGGCGTGCAGAGGGGGCTGGTAGGGGAGGTCGTGGGTCGTCTCGAGGCTACGGGCCTCAAGATTGTCGGGATGCGGCTCGTGAAGATCAGCCGTGAGTTGGCGGGCAAGCATTACGCCGAGCACGCGCAGAAGCCGTTCTACAGGGGGCTCGTCGACTTCATCACCAGCGGGCCTGTGGTCGCGCTGTGCATCGAAGGGCCGAACGCGATCCAGATCGTACGCAAGGTCATGGGTCCGACCAATCCCGTGGACGCGCCTCCCGGCACGATTCGCGGCGATTTCGCCATCGACCTGGGCAGGAACATCATTCACGGCTCGGCGAACCAGGCCGACGCCGACCGCGAGGTGGGTCTGTTCTTCACCCCGGCTGATCTGATCGAGTACGGGCGCGTCACCGACCCCTGGATCGTGGAGACGCGCTGACCAGCGGGCTGGCCGCCGGCGCGCGCGGGAGACCCGGCTCGGGCTTACTGGACTCGGAGGACTTCCTGGGCGCGTGCCCAGAGGCGCTCGAGCCCGTATCGTTCCCTGACGGGCCGCGTGAAGAGGTGCACTACCAGGCCCGGAAAATCCAGGAGGATCCAGCCGCCATTGCCGGTGCCCTCGCGGTGGTGCAGGTGAAGGCCAAGGTCGCGCAGGGCTTTCGAAACGTCTTCGGCCAGGGATTCCAGGTGCCTACCGGTCTCGCCGCTGGCGATGACAAAATAGTCTGTGAAATCACTGACGCCGTTGAGGTCGAGCAGGGCGATGTCGGAAGCGAGCTTTTCGGAGGCTACGTCGACCGCGTGCCGGGCGATCTCGGCGGTCGGCATGTTCGTCTGGGGTCGTGTCATTGGACCCGATTATATCGAGAAGAGTCATGAGTGAACTCATAGGGCGTGCCAATCTCCCGCGCGGTGGCGGGCGGAAAGTGGTCGTCGCCATGAGCGGAGGCGTCGACTCTTCGGTGGCCGCCGTGCTTCTTGCTGAGGCCGGCTTTGAGGTCATCGGCGTCACGATGCGCCTGTACGACGCCGCGAATCCCCGGGAGGCCCGCCTCAGCCGATCGTGTTGTTCCATCGAGGACGTCGACGACGCGAGGGCAACCTGTCGGAGGATCGGTGCGCGGCACCATTTCATGAACTTCGAGCGGGAGTTCAAGACCCACGTCATCGACTACTTCGTGGGCGAGTACGAGCGGGGGCGGACGCCGTATCCCTGCCTGGCCTGCAACGACCGCCTCAAGTTCGAATTCCTGTTGGAGCGCGCCGAACTGTTCGGCGCCAGGTTCGTAGCGACCGGCCACTACGCCCGGATCGTGGACGACCGTGGGGTCTTTCGGCTGACCCGTGCGATCGATGCCGGCAAGGACCAGTCGTATGTCCTGTACAACCTGAGCCAGCGGCAGCTTGCCCGGACCTTCATGCCGGCGGGGCATTACACCAAGAGTGAGGTCAGGGAAATCGCCCGCGCGGCGGGGCTGGGCGTGGCCGACAAGCCCGACAGCCAGGACATCTGTTTCATCCCGGACGGCGACTACCGGTCGTTCGTGGAAGCGAAGCTCACCCGTACGAGTCCGGGCGACGTCGTCGACCTGGACGGGAAAGTGCTGCGCAGGCATGACGGGGTCCATGCATTCACCATCGGGCAGCGGCGCGGCCTGGGTTTGCCGGGCGGCGACGGCGCCCCGCTGTTTGTAACGTCGATCAACCCGTCGACGGCCACCGTCACGGTGGGACCGGCAAGCGCCCTTCTCAAGACGACGCTCTACGCGTCGGCCGTCAACTGGGTGGTCGCTCGCCCCGAGGCTCCGATCGAAGTGACCGCGCGCATCAGGTACCGGGGTCGCGACGACGCGGCGCGGGTCGTACCGCTGGCCGGGGGCGCCGCCCGCATCGAGTTCGAGTCGCCGCAGCGGGCGGTCACGCCCGGGCAGGCCGTCGTCTTCTATCGCTGCGACGAAGTGCTAGGCGGCGGGATTATCGAGCTTGAAGCGCCGTCGGCGAGCCGCGCGTCCGAGCCAGCCGAAGTCCTGGCAGGGGATTAGGTCCGCCCGATACTTCCCGCTGGCGGAAGGGTGCGAACCGGGGGAGTCCTGCGTCGCCTGCTGGGGAAGTCGCGAGCTTGCGACTGACACGGGGCAGCAGTCGTACCCGCCAGGCGCCGGTATAGTTTTCCGCAGTTTGATACTGGCATCACTCCGGGGGATTCATGAAAGCGAAGGCGCGCCATCGCCGCCGCCCATCTTCCATCTACGAATCTGACCTTCTTGGCCTGGGATACCGCTGCATCGCGGGGGTCGATGAAGTTGGCAGGGGAACACTGGCCGGGCCGGTGGTCGCCGGGGCGGTGGTGCTGCCCGGGCGGATCCGGGGGCGCTGGACAGGCCTGATCCGCGATAGCAAGCAGTTGTCGCCCGCGCAGCGCGAAGTGGCCTACACCAATCTGGTCGAGGTGGCCGTCTGCTACGGGGTCGGCGCCGCCGACGCGCTTGAGATCGATAGCGTCGGCATCGTCACCGCTACGCGTCGTGCGATGGCGAGGGCAATCGAGGACCTTGAGCCCGCACCTGATCACCTGCTCATCGACGCCGTCGAATTGCCGGCGCTGGGACTGAGTCAGACGTCGATCATCGGGGGCGACGCGCTGTGTCGATCGATCGCCGCGGCGTCGATCATTGCGAAAGTGACGCGTGATCGGCTGATGGAGTCGTCATTCGAGTCGCGTTACCCCGGTTACGGCTTCGCGGAGCACAAGGGCTACTGCACGCCGGAGCATTTGCAGGCGCTGGAACGCCTGGGGCCCAGCCCGGTCCACCGGATGACGTTCACGCCTGTACGCGACCTGTTTCGGTGACTCTTCCGCATGCACTGCGCTCGGCCCGCGCCCGGCTGGGGGAGCGCGTGGCGCGGCGGAAGCTCGAATCGCTCGGCTACCGGACGCTGGAGACGAATTACCGCACGCGGTTCGGCGAGATCGACATCATCGCGGTCCACCGGCGCCAGCTCGTCTTTGTCGAGGTCAAGACGCGCAGGGGGCGCGGCTTTGGCTACCCGGAGGAAGCGGTGACTCACGGCAAGTCCGCCCGGGTGGTCGCGGCCGCGCAGACATACCTGGCGAGTGAGGGCAAGGCGGCCGCCGACTGGCGGGTCGATGTGGTGGCTGTCGAACTCGGACCGCGTGACGAAGTCATCCGGCTGGAAATCATCTCTGACGCCGTGCACGACCCCGGACGCTAGCCACGGAGCCCGGGAAATGCGGATGGTAGCCCGGGTCGGCTACCCCCTACAATTCGGCGGTTTGAATCTCATTCACGAAGGAGTTGTCGATGCCAGACCGCACCATGCGCGGGGTATACCCGATCCTCTCGATCCCTTTCGACTCCAAGGGGCGCGTCGCAACTGAGGATTTCGAGCGGCTGATCGACTGGACGGTCGGCCATCGCGTGCACGGCGTGGGCGTTGCCATGGCGAGCGAGATCTACAAGCTCACCGAGGCCGAGCGCGATTCCGTGATCAGGACGGTCGTCAAGCAGGTCGGCGGCAAGGCCAAGATCGTGATCAACACCGGTGCCGAGGGCACTGACGTGGCCATCCACTACTCTCGCCGGGCCGAGGAACTGGGCGCCCACGCGCTCATGATCCGGCCACCGACGTACGTGCCTTCCGGGCCGGACGAGACGGTCGATTACTTCAAGCGCATCGCGGAGGCCGTGAAGATACCGATCTTCCTCCAGGACCAGTCGACCGCGCAGGTCGGCCCCGCTCTCGCGGTGCGCTGCGCACGCGCGCACCCCAACCTGTGCTACGTGAAGGTAGAAAGCCCGCCGACGGCCCCGAGGGTCGCCGAGGCGGCGAAGCTGCGAGGCGATAGCGGCCTCATCCTGTTCGGCGGCGCCGGCGGCGCCTTCTTCCTGGAAGAGTTACGCCGGGGCGCGGTGGGGACCATGCCGGGCAACACGCTGCCCGACGTCTTCGTGAAGGTGTGGGACCTCTGGGAGGCCGGCAAGCAGGCGGAAGCCCAGCGCGAGTTCCACAAGTACCAGCCGCTGATCCGCACCCTCGGGCAGGGCCTGGGACTGGCCAACTGGATCTACAAGGACGTGCTGGTAGAGCGCGGGGTGATACGGCCCGAGGCCGCGTTCGCGCGGCATCCTTCCCTGAAGCCTGATGAGATCCAGCGCAAGGAAGTGGTTCAGCTCCTGGAGGAACTGGGGTTGCGCTCTCGTGCGGGTGCACGCGCCTGAGCCGTGCGCAATCTGTAGTGGACTGGATTGATCAAGAGTTGTCCCAGATTCATGGATTTCAATCAATTTGATGGGACTACAACCGTTTCGAAAATGTAATTGCGAGATATGCGATTGATCTAGGAATGGACTTCCTGTCGTGGCCGGGCGCCGGGGACCTGGCGCCCGGCGGCTGGCAGCTTGCCGTGCTTGCCCTTGCCGCGCTGACGATCGGCGTGCCGGCCGGCATCGTCGGCATCAGTTTCGGGATCATCCGCCTTCCGATCATGCTGGCGATGGGACTCGACCCGATCACATCGTTCGGGACTGACCTTGGGGTGAGTGTGATTGGCGGCCTGGCCGCCCTTGGTCCCCACTGGCGCGGCGGGCATGTCCGCGTCCGGCTTGTCCTGCTCATCGGGTTGCCGACGCTGATCGGGGCCTTCATCGGCGCCCGAATCGCCGGACTCGTGCCCGCCTGGTCGCTGCTGGTGATGACGTCGGTGATCATGATCTGGGCAGGCGTCGTGATGGTGCGTCGTGGCAAGGCCACGGGCGACAGGGAGCCGCCCAGGGAGAGCCGGCTGCGTTGGTGGTACGACGGCTCGGTAGGGCTCGGCCTGGGCGTCCTCGGCGGCTCGGTCGGCATGGTGCTCGGGGCGCTCAGGCTGCCGGCCTTGATCAAGATTCTGCGCCTCGATCCCAGGACCGCCGCCGGCACCAGCAACGCGATCGGCATCATCGTCGGCTTCTTCGGGTTTGTCGGCTTCGCGATCGATGGACACTTCGATCCGGAGCTTCTACTGTTTCTGGGACTGTGTGGCGCGGCCGGCTCCTTTTTCGGTGCGCTGCGCACCGGGAGGTTCGACCCGCGCAGGCTGGGTCTCCTGATTGGCGTCCTGGTACTGGCGATTGTGCCGCTCATCCTGTACAACGCATATCGAACGGCCACCGGCTGACGCACCGCAAGATTGAAGAACGGCGCGGCACCGGCCGTAGGAAACCGTGATGGCGTCCGACTAGAATCCTCTGACCGGGTTGTCCTCGATTCGGTAATCCCCACGGAGAAGATATGGCTACGTTTGTGCTGGTGCATGGCGCCTGGCATGGTGGATGGTGTTGGGCCAAGGTAGCGCCGATGCTCGAGCAGGCTGGCCACCGCGTCTACACGCCAACGCTGACGGGGCTCGGGGAGCGGGCCCACCTTCTGACCAAAGAAGTCAACCTGGGCACGCACATCTCAGACGTCATCGGCCTGCTCGAATACGAAGACCTGATGGACGTGGTGCTGGTCGGCCACAGCTACGCGGGCATCGTCATCCGCGGAGTCTCCGAGCACGCGTATCGCAGGATCAAGAAGCTGGTCTACCTGGACGCGGTCGTGCCGCTTTCGGGAGAATCGGTCCTTGGCACCGATGCCGAGGACCAACCACATCGGGTTGCGGCCAGGCTCTACGGCGATGGATGGCGGATCCCGAAGCCGCGCGCCGACGGGGGCAACGGCGTCCTCGGGGTCACGGACAAGGAGGACCTCGAGTGGATGGTTGAGCGCCTTACGGACCACCCGCTGGCCACCTTCGAGCAGCCGCTCAAGCTCGATAACGCCGAGGCGATCGCGGTCCCCTGCGCCTACATCCTGTGCACCGGGCGGCGCAATGAGTGGTTCGAGAGCATGGCGAAGCGGGCCAAGGCGATGGGCTGCCAGTACTTCGAGATTGCCACCGGCCACGACGCGATGATCTCCGCGCCCCGGGACGTCGTTGCTGTGCTCCTCGAGATCGTAATCGGGCGCAGGTCGGACTGACGTGACCTTGCCAGGCGGACTGTTTCAAACCGATCGCCGCGTGCGGCGACCGGCGGGATGGGCCAGTGATGCCAAACGGTAGATCAGCCGATGTGGTCGTGGTGGGCGGCGGCATCATTGGTTGTTTCATCGCCTACTACCTGACGCGTCGAGGAGTGAAGCCGCTGGTCATAGAGGCCAGCGGGATCGGCAGCCAGGCGTCCGGCCGCGCGGCGGGGATCATCACCCCGTCCTGGGGACCGGTGCCGGCCGGCCTCATGAAGCTCCATCCCGCCACCTTCCGCATGCACGTGGACCTCGCCGCCCGGCTGCCGGAAGAGAGCGGCGTCGACTACGGGTACGAGCTGATCCCGCACGTGAAGCTAGTCTTCACGGAAGACGGCGCAGCCAACCTCAGGAAATGGCAGGCCGAGCGCCTGGCCGAAGGATCTTCCGTCACCTGGCTGACTCCCGAGGAGGCGCGCAAGGCCGTTCCATACCTGACCGGCGAGCCGCTGGGCGGCGTCGTTTCCGAGATCGAGCCCCAGTGTGATGCGTTCGAACTGGTGCGGGCCGTCGCCCGGGCGGCGCGCCGGGGCGGGGCGCAGTTCATGGCTGGCCGCTTCGCCGGCCTGAGCCGGGACGGCGACCGGGCAACCGGGGTTACCGTCCAGGACGGCAGCCAGGTGTCGGCCGGCCTGATCGTGCTTGCCATGGGACCGTGGACCGGCGAGACCTCGAGATTGCTCGAGTTTCCGGTTCCGGTGGCGCCGCAACGGGGCCAGTTGTTCACGCTCAGCGAAGGTTCGGACCCGACGGCGGGTGCGAAGGTCGGCGTCTGGGCCTGGGACGTTGGCGGCTTCATCCTCCCGAAGCGGATCGGCGGGACCATCATCGGCACGACCCGCGAGGACGGAGTCGGATTCGACCGCAGCGTGACCGTGCGCGGGCGGCAAAACGTGATCGCGGGAGCGGCCCGGCTCAACGAGACGATTACCGAGGCGTCGATCGTCGGCGAACGCGCGTGTTTGCGACCGGTGACGCCTGACGGCAATCCCCTGGTAGGGCCGGTCCCCGGATGGCGGGGAGTCGTGATGGCCAGCGGCCACGGCGGCAATGGCATCCACTTTGGGCCGGTGACCGGGACGGCCGTGGCCGACCTGTTGATCGACGGGCGAACCGGGTACGACCTCGCGCCATTTGCCCCCGGGCGATTTGTGAGCGGCGGCGCGAAGGCGGCCGGCAAGACGCGGGTCTGACGGGGGCCCGCGGCTAGACGGACGGCGCCCCGCGCGAGCTCAGCCGATGTGAGCGGCGCGCGGCGATCTCGTGCAGCGCGGCCAGGGCTGCGGCGGCGCCCACTATTGAGCTCGCGATCGCCTCGAAGCCGCCGACCGCCAGGGCCACCCCAACCCCCGCTGGCACGATCATGCCACCGGCGCCTGCGGCGGCCAGCTGAAAGCCGATTGCGCTCGACGTGCTCCCTTCGCCGATCCGCGCGCGGGTAGTGGCTACCAGCGAGGGAAAGACCGGGCCCAGGAACAGGCCCAGGCCGACCACGCCGATGAGGCTGGACGCGGCCCCGAGGTTCAACCACAGGAGGCCGGCGCTGAGGAGCGATGCGACCGTGCACGCCCGGAGAACCTTCTGTGCGGGAACCCGGATCGGCAGCGTGCCGACCAGGATGCGCCCGGCCGTGAAGCCGGCGAAGTAGGCGGCCACCCAGGCGCCGGCGCTGGCGACCGTAAAACCGCGGCCGACGGTCAGCAGCGTGAACGTCCACTGTCCCGCCGACACTTCCAGTCCAGTACACACGGCAAAGAGCGCGGCCCCGAGCCAGATGCCTGACCTGGACGATGCCGTGGGCAGGGAAGCACCGGGGCTGTTCGAAGGCCCATTGATGCGCCAGCCGCGTCGACTCGCCAGGATCCCCAGCGCCAGCACGCCGGCTACCGTTGCCGAGATCACGTAACCCGTTTGCCAGGGACGGCCCCAGACCAGCAGGCCTGTCATTACCGAAGGGCCAGTAACTGCCCCGACCCCGTAGAAGGCATGGATCCAGTTGGTCGCCCTTATGCCGAGGCGTTCGGCGGCGTAGGTGTTGAAACCTGAGTCGAGCGCTCCGCCTCCCATGCCTGCGATCCACGCGGAAGTGAGCAGCAGCCCCCAGTTCGATGACGCCGCGAAAACCAGCAGGCCCGCGGCCAGCAGGGCCGCGCCGGCGATGAGAATCCCGCCTACCCCGAGCCAGTCGGAGAGGCGTCCGCTCGCAAGCGCCACCGTGATGTAGGCGGCGGCGAAAACCGGCACGAGTAGGCCCAGGGCCGAAAGGGGGACGCCGGCGCCGGCGCTGATCGACGGCCAGGCGACACCTAGCATTCCGTCCCCGAGGCCAAGCGTGAGCAGCCCGAACGAGGCCAGGGCGACCATCAGCAGGCCGGGCCTGAAGACGTTCATGCGCACTCGCCGGCGCAGCCGGTCCCGGTCTGCGTGCGGTAGCGACGGCCGCGCGCGTTCGAAGCTGGCTCACCAGGGCATTCGCGGCTCACGCGCTGATTGGCGACATTCGCGGGCACGCCGGCCGAAGGACGCGGCCTAGGCCTTGAAGTCGTACTCCATGATGGCGCGACCGGTGATCTTCCCCTTCTGCAGGTCGTCGCAAGCCTGGTTGACGTCCTGCAGCTTGTAGCGCTTCGTGACCATTTCGTCCAGCTTCAACTTGCCCTGCTCGTACCACCGCAGGTACATCGGGAAGTCCTTCTCGGGGATCGTCGCACCGAGGCTGCCGCGATACTGACGCTGGTGGAACATGAAATTGCCTGGATTGATCGTCATCTCCTTGCCGGGCATGCCTATCAACACGGCCATGCCGCCGTGGTTGTCGGCGCCGGGTCCGCCGCCCCGGGTCATCGGCAGGATCTGCTCGCTCGTAACCTTCAGGCCGATGGCGTCGAAGGCGTAGTCGACGCCGCCGCCCGAGATATCGATCACGGCCTGGATCGGGTCGACCTTTTTCGAGTTGACGGTGTGCGTGGCTCCCATGCGCCTGGCGTACTCGAGTTTCTGGTCGTCCACGTCCACCGCGATGATCGGATAGGCCTGAAGCAGGGAAGCCATCTGGACGGCGCAGATACCGACGCCGCCGACGCCCACGATTGCGACCTTGTCCTCGGGCCGGACCCTGGCGGTGTGGAGGACCGCCCCGGCACCGGTCAGCACGGCGCAACCGACGATCGAGGTCACGTCGGTGGCCGCGTTGTCAGGGACCTTGACGACGAGCTGCTCCCACGTCAGGACGTCGTTGCCCCACGTGTAGACGAGTCCATGGACCGGCGCTTCCCTGAAGGTCACGCCCGATAGCCGGGGCGCCAGGCGTCCCTTGACGGGTTGCCGGGGTACCCACGTGACGATCGCCTTGTCGCCCTCTTTGACGTGGGTCACACCCTTGCCGGTGTGGGTGACGATCCCGATGCCCTCGTGGCCGAGGACCATCGGGCGGTGAAGCTCCGGGTTGTGCATCTGGTGTAGCTGGGAGTGGCACACACCGCTGGAGAAAAGCTTGACGATGACCTGGTCGGGCTGTGGGTCGGGGATGACGATCTCGCCTACCGTCAATGGCTTCCCGAGCTCAGTATCGATTACCGCAATCGATTTCATTCCGTGGCTCCAATGCCGTGGTTCGGGTGCTGGTCGAAGCCCGTCCCACTACTGATGGGTGGTCGCTGCAAGGCAGCCGGACAGGCGGCTGGCCGTCGGCGATTCTACCAGCGGGTCAAAGCCGGCGATAACGCAGCAACGCCATCGTGGCCATGCTGGAGGTGTGTTCAAACAGGTCCTGGTGCCTCTCGATGGATCGAAGGAAGCGGAACGCGTCGTCGGCAACGCCGCCGGGCTCGCCGGGACTTTCGGCGCCCGGCCAGGCGGACTTCGTGGCGACGTCTACTGCCTCTGGCGCCTGATGATCGACGCCGGGCACCGGGGCCGTGGATACTGCGCAAACTCGCGAAAAAGTCGTCAAATGGCCCTATTGACACAGTAGAACAGGCGTTCTAGACTCTCGAACACTCGTTCTAATTTCTGCCTGGTTTGAACCGGTCCAGGCACTTCGCCGGAGGCCTCTGATGACCCTGTTAACCCCGGTACGCTCGGACACCCTCCCCGAGAACTCGACCTATCGCGACGATGGCTGCGACGTCTTCGATTCCTGTTTGAACTGCCCTCTGCCGATCTGTAAGTACGACGACCCGGAATACCTGCGCCGGACGGTGAGAGGCGCCCGTGACCAGGCGATCCTGGACGCGCGGGCGCAGGAGAACCTGTCGGTAAACGCGCTCGCCGAGCGGTTCACCGTCAGCACGCGCACGGTGCATCGCGTCCTTCAATCCGAGCGGCTTGGGAAGCGGCAAGTCGAGCCCGAGATCGCCGAGCTGCGGGTGGTGCCGCGCGAGCCGCGTCAGCTATTCCGGCGGCCGCGGCCATTGCCCGAGATCTGGCCCGCCGCCTCGATTCGCCGCGACCAGCCGGTCGCGAGCTCACGCCGCATGGTGCTCCAGGGCGCTGCCTGACGGGATAGCCCACCTGCCTTGCCGGCGGCCGGTCTTGCGCCGTCGGCAAGGGCACACGCGCTAGTGCTCGTTGCTCATCCGGCCGGTGACCTGGTATTCCACGTTCTCGGCGATATTGGTGGATCGGTCGGCGACACGCTCGATGTTGTGCGCCGCCCAGAGCAGGTAGGTGCCGGTCTCCACGAAGTCCGGGTTGTTGCGCATCTCGTTGATCAACTTCTTCCGGAGGTCGGCATACATGCGGTCGACCTCCTCATCCTGAGACTCGACGCGTTGCGCCAGCTCGACGGCCCGTTTCTCATCGCGTTCGAGGAATGCCTCGAGCGCGTGCTTCAGCATTCCGACTGCGCGGTCCGCCATCCCCGGGAGGGTACGGATGTCGAGCTCGCCGGGTTGATCGCGCAACATGATGCCGATCTTTGCGATGCCCTCGGCGTAGTCGCCCATCCTTTCGAGTTCGCCCGCGATGTCCCAGGCGCTCACGATCCGGCGCAGGTCGCCAGCCACCGGCGCCTCGCGCCGAATCAGTTCGACGCAGGCGTGCTGGACGCTCCGCCGCTGCTCATCGATGAGGTCGTCGTCGGTCTTGACCTTCTCCGCGAGCGCCTTGTCGCGCGTGCGGATGGCCTCCAGGGCGGTGTAGAAGGTCGATTCGACCAGGGATCCAAGAAGGATCACGTCCGCCTCAAGCTGCCCGAGATGCCGATCGAAGTCCGAACGGGCCATGGACACACCTTCCCTTCGCCGCTGCATTCCAGGTCTACCCGATCCTTCCCGTGACGTAGGCCTCGGTCCTGGGATCACGCGGGCTGCCGAATATCTGGTCGACCGGGCCGTACTCGATCAGTTCCCCGACCCGTCGCTCGTCGGACATGAGCACAGCGGCGACCGAGGCCACGCGCTGCGCCTGCTGCATGTTGTGGGTCACGATCACGATGGTCACGTCCTGGGCGAGGTCGCGGATCAGCGCCTCGATCGCCTGCGTCGCGATGGGATCGAGCGACGAAGCCGGCTCGTCCATCAGGATGACTTCAGGGCGCACTGCCAGGCAGCGGGCTATGCAGAGCCGCTGCTGCTGGCCGCCGGACAGGTCCAGGGCGCTCGACTTGAGCCGGTCCTTGACCTCGTCCCAGAGGGCGGCGCGGCGGAGCGAATGCTCGACGATCTCTTCGATGTTCTCCTTGACGCCGTTGACGCGCGGCCCGAACGCCACGTTGTCATAGATCGTCTTCGGGAACGGGTTAGGGCGCTGGAAGACCATCCCGATCCGATAGCGGACGTCGGTCGGATCGACACCTGCTCCGTAGATCGATGCGCCGCCGTACAGCACGTCGCCCTCGACGCGCGCGCCAGGCACCAGGTCGTTCATGCGGTTCAGGGACCTGAGGAACGTGCTCTTGCCGCAACCCGACGGTCCGATGATCGCGACGACCTCCCCGCGCGGCACCTGCAGGCTTATGCCGCTGATCGCCTTCGTGCTGCCGTAGAACACGCTGAGACTGCGCGTCTCGAGGACCGCAGGTTCGTCGAAGGTCAGTATGTTCTCGGGCCTGGTTGGCTGGTTCAACGCCGTCGCCTCAAAGATCAACCACCGTGGTCGCCCATCCGAAGTTCGTTCCCCGGAGGCCGCGACCGCTCAAAGGATCGTAAAACTCCCTGAACCCGCTCCCCGTGGCCATGGCCATCGACCGTTCTGCGATGTGCGCTGCCTCGTCCGCGAATCCCACCTGCCGCAAGCCCCGCACCATGACCCAGTTCATCGGCATTGCGACCGGGCCGCGCCAGATCATCGATTCGCTCGAAGGGTCGAACGCCGCCTCCGATCTGGCCACGGTGGGCAATGGAAAGTCTAACCAGTATTCTTCCGGATTGCGCAGGTGGTCGCCGATGACCCTGCCGCGAATGTCGTCCGGAGTCGAAGGAAACAGCGCGGGAAGTAACGAGGCGATCGTCGAAACTTCGAGCTGCCGCCCGGTCAGCGCGTCGACGTGATAGAAGAGCCCCGCCTTCTCATTCCAGCATTGCGCGCGCACACCCGCCTCGATGGATTCCGCCCGTGTCTCGGACTTCCGGGCGCCCGCGGCGTCGCCGACCAGCGTCCTGAGCCTGGCCAGCGTGCGCAATCCATCGGCGAACGCGTAGTTCACGAGCAGGTCGTGGACAAGGTATGCGGGGTTGGCCGGCAGGCCAGGTAACCCCGGCCGGCCGCCGCAGTACGAGTTCCGGGCGTCGAGCAGTTTGAGCCGTACCAGCCAGCCGGTCCTCGACGCCTTCCGGATCCCCATCGGCGCGTCGTACGCCGGGGAGTTGTCGAGGCCCGATTCGAACGGCGAAACAGCGGCCAGGAGCCCTTGCTGGCCGTAGCTGCGTGCCCGGTCCAGCCAGTCGTAATACGCGGTAACTCGCGGCAGGACCTCTTTCAGGTACCCGAGGTCTCCGGTGGCGACGTGCAATCGCTCCAGCGCCTGTGCGAGGAACGCCGGCTGGATCATGTGGCTGTGGCGGGCGCGCCATCGTAACGGCCGGCTCTGCGTGAAGAGAGCCGAATACAGCGAACCGAAGCGCCCCCAGTAGACCAGGTGGCCGATGAAGCCGTGTTCGTCCTGGGACGCCAGCATGGTGTCGAGCTCGGCCTTGGCCGCCCTGGTGTCGACGCACGACAGCGAAACGATGTGGAAACACGAGTCCCAGAACCACATCCAGTTGTAACGGCCGGGCGAGGGCCGGACGTACTCGAAGCGCCGGCCGTAATGGGGATCGTGGCCGGTCCGGAGGCTCTTCCGGTGCTGGGCCAAGGCCAGCTCTCGCAGTCGGGATAGCGCTTCGGCGCGCTCGGTCTGGGCCATCAGAAAACCCTGAGGTGGCGCGTCCCGGTGCGCCGACTGGCCATGTGGACCGGCCCGCGGGAGCGGAGGACAGATGGCGATTCCAGGGTGTGTTTCACGGAGCGCGTGAGTGTACATTTGATGAGTGGACACCACCACGATAGCCAGACCTTCGATCCTCGACCTCTCCAGGGACGCTCTCGTCGCAGCTCTGAAGGAGATGGGTGAGCCGGCCTTTCGCGCCCGGCAGCTGTGGAAGGCGATCTACAGCGACCTCGCCGTATCCTTCGAAGAGATCTCGACCCTGCCGGTGCCACTGCGGGCGCGGCTGGCGGAGCGTTTCGATCCCTTCCCCCTCGAGCCACGGGTCAAGCTGCGCTCGAAGGACCGGCTGGTCGACAAGCTCCTCTTTCGCCTGCCCGACGGCGAGCTCATCGAGACGGTACTGATGAAGTACGGTGAATTCGGGCCTGCGCGGGCGCGTCGCACGGTGTGTATTTCGACACAGGCCGGCTGCGCGCTCGGCTGCACCTTCTGCGCGACCGGGCAGCAGGGGTTCAGGCGGCACCTGTCCGAAGGTGAGATCGTCGGTCAGGTCATGCACGTGGCACGGCTGGTGCGCGCCGACCGCGCCCGGGAGTCGGCGAAGATCGAGGACGCCCGCCCCGACGTCACCAATGTGGTGTTCATGGGCATGGGCGAGCCGCTGGCCAACTACTCGCACACGATGGCAGCCGTCGCAAAGCTGAACGACCCGGAGGGCCTGAACATCGGGGCGCGGCACATGACGATCTCGACCGTGGGGCTCGTGCCCGGGATCCTGAAGCTGGCCGACGAGCCATTCCAGGTGAACCTCGCGGTTTCGCTGCACGCGCCGGACGACGCGACCCGCTCGGAGACGATGCCCGTCAACCGCCGCTACCCGATCGCCGACCTCATGGATGCGGTCAAGCGATATATCGTCAAGACCAATCGCAGGGTCACGTTCGAGTACGTGCTGCTGCATGGTCAGAACGACTATCCGCAACAGGCCGAGGCGCTCGCGAAATTGCTGCGCGGGGTGCTCTGCCACGTAAACCTGATCCCGGTCAACCGGACCGAAGCGAGCTACGAGCGACCCGACAACGGTCGTATCGGGACGTTCCGCGACATCCTCAACCAGGCCGGTATCGCGGCCACGGTGCGTTTCGAGAAGGGCACCGATATCGACGCTGGCTGTGGCCAGCTGCGCGCGCGGGTCATTTCAGCTCCCCAGGGAGCGCAAGTCAGCCCCGGCAAGCAGGTCAAGAACGCCTCCGGGGAATGACCCGGCGCCGCCACGCTCAGTCGACCGGCACGAAGATGCAGTGCCGCAACTTGCCCTGGACCGCCTTCGAGAGATGTCCCTTGCCGCGGGTGTCCTCGACAAGGATCACCTCGCCGGCGCCTATGACGCGGCTCTCGCCGTCGCTGGCGGTTATCTGAACGCCCGCATCCAGGTTGATGATGTACTGCCGGCGCGGGGCCGGGTGCCAGTCCAGGTCGTAGTCGGGCTGCACCTGGCGGAAGATGATGCCCGTCGCCGGAAATCGCTTCGATAGTTTGCCGGCGGGCGTAGTTTCCGCCCATTCGACCTGGATGTCGCGGAAGTGCGTCTCGCCCGCCGCGTCGACGTACAGGTTGTGAATTCTCATGCTGGTATCGACCTCCCGTTGTGGTAGCTCAGGCTAATCACAGGAACGCCAGGATGGCCTGGTTCAGATGGACCATGCCTGCCTGGTCCAGCCGGCCGATCTGCCGGCCGATCCGTTCCCGGCGGACCGTGGTCATCTGGTCGACCGGGGCCATGGCCTGCGCACGGCACTGGCTGGATGCGGAACCGGGGCGCCTCGGCCGGATCCGAGGTTAAGACACAGATCGTGATCGCACCACGTTTCACCTCATTTGGAGTCCGTGATCGCCTCGATGAAATGCCGATTCCTGCAAGCGGGCGATTTCGAAAGAGGGTGCTCTGCCGGTGGGCCAGGCCCTCACTGCGGGTCCGGCCCCTTCGGGCAGTCGACATGATCCGCCTCCAGCAGTCTTACACGTAACCATCGGCTCTTCGGACAATCGCCAGGACGCCACTGACATCCTGCCCCAGAGCCTGGGCTAAGATGCGGCCTCAGTGTTGAAACCGGCTCTGGGCGTGCTTCGGGGAGTGACCTGAACGGGGGGCGGCCGAACGTGACGTGGCAGCAAGAAATCGTCAGGAATCTCGAGGCGCACATTGACGCCGGCGACATGACCGCGGCCTCGGTCCTCGTCGGGAAGGGCGATGAAGACCTGTTCGAATGGGTCGGCGGCCGCGTATCGTGGTCGCCTGGCTCCCGGGCGGTCAAACCTGACGACGTATTCCTGATCGCATCCATCACCAAGCCGATGGTGACGAGCGCCGTCGCGACGCTCGTGGCCGAAGGGAAGCTTGGCCTGCGTGACCGGATCTCTGACTATGTGCCGGAGTTCGCCGGGGGCGGCAAGGAAGTCATCACCCTCGAGCACTGCTTCACGCACACGAGCGGGCTCACCGACATGGTCCCGGGAGACGTCGAGCTCAGGAAACGCAACGCGTCGCTGTCCGACTACGTGAAGGCCGCGTGCGGCTCGCAACTGCTCTTCACGCCCGGGAGCGACGTGCGGTACCAGAGCAGCGGCATCCTGATGCTGGCAGCGGTGGCCGAGAAGGTCTCGGGCAAGTCGCTGCGCGAGCTGGTGACTGAGCGGGTGTTCAAGCCGGCAGGCATGAGTTCGACCGACCTTTGCTGGCGGCCGGCCTACGAAGGTCGCCGGGTGGACGCCAGAGTGGTGCACGGCGCCGGATCAGAAAACTGGAACCACAACAGCCCCTACTGGAAGAACCTCGGCGCACCGTGGGGAGGGGCGCATTCGACGGCGGCCGACATCGCGCGTCTGCTTCGCACGGTGCTTGACGGTGGGGTGGCGCCCGGTGGCAGGCGTGTGTTTACCGCGCACTGCAACCGGATGCTGGTGACGGACCGGATCCCGTCCATGCCCGGCCTCTCCGATGCGGCCAGGCAGGCGCATGGCTGGGGCCTTGGCTGGGTGATCAGGAAGAGCGGCGGCGCGTGGTCGTACAACTCACCGGCCGGCGCCTTCGGACACTCCGGCGCGACCGGCACGGTCGCCTGGGCAGATCCGCGTACCCGTGTGATCTTCGTGCTGCTCACGAATATCGCCGATGGTCCCGACGTACGCGGAAAGTGCGGCGAAATCGTCGCCCGGGCGCTGTGCGCCCGCTACATCACGATCCCGCCGTCGATCACGTGAATGGCGCCCGTCGTGTAGCTCGACTCATCTGAAGCCAGGTAGACGACCAGCTCGGCGATCTCGGCCGCGGTGCCCAGCCGTCCCATCGGCTGGCGGGCTATGAATGCCTTGCGGGCTGCGACGGGATCGGCGGCCTGGTTGATTCGCTCCGCGAGCGACGGCGTGTCGACCGTACCGGGGCAGATCGCGTTGCAGCGCACACCCTTGCCTACGAAGTCGGCCGCAACCGCCTTGGTCAGCCCGATCACGGCCGCTTTCGTTGTGCCGTAGACGAAGCGGTTGGGCAGTCCCTTGACGCTGGAGGCCACCGAGGACATGTTGACGATGCTGCCCCGGCCGCGGTCGACCATTCCCGGCAGGAACACCTTGATCGTTCGGTACATCGACTTGACGTTCAGATCGAACGAGAAGTCCCACGCCTTTTCGCTGCACTCAAGGACCGATCCACCGTCGACAAAACCGGCGCAGTTGAAGAGGACGTCGATCGGCCCCGTCTCGGCGGCAAGGGCGACGATGCCGGCCTGGCTGGTCACGTCGAGTTTGCGCACCTGCGCGACGCGCGACTTCAGGGCGGCCAGCCCGGCCTCGTTGATATCCGTAGCCCAGACCAGCGCGCCCTCCCTGGCCATCGCAAGCGTCGCCGCCTGCCCGATGCCCTGCGCCGCCGCGGTGACGACTACCGTTTTGCCTGCGAGCCTTCCTGGCATGATCAATCCTGTTCTAATAGCTCTGGATGAATAGACCGGCGTCCTAGCTTAAGGGAGTCGCTGCAGTGACGTCTAAAAAGTCCCCGTCCGGCAACGTGGGAACCAGGGTGATGTCGGAGCATCCCAGGGCGAAGATCTGGGAACTGAAGCTCGACCCCGGCGAGTCGAGCGAGTGGCACGCGCACCAGCACGACTACATCTTCGTGGTGCTGGAAGCCAGTACGCTTCGCACCGAATACGACGACGGCACGGTCCACGACAGTCCGTCGCGGGTGGGCGACGTCGTCTACCTGGACGCGACGACCCACCGCGTGACGAATGTGGGCAAGAGCCGCTACCGCAACGTGATCGTCGAGCTTCTGTAGCCCGCCGCCCGGTCCGGCGGCCTGGTCCCTGCCCCTGTCGAAGGGCGCGGGCCGGGGTTCGGCTGACCCGGCCAGAGAGCTCTGCTCTGCTATCCTCGGCGGCCGTGACGACCGACACCTGATCAAACGGGAGTCCTTGTTTGGCGAAGATAACCGGCAGCCAGTTGATCGCCCGGGCGCTCCAGGCCGAGGGCGTGGACACGCTGTTCTCGATCGCGGGGGATCACTTCCTGCCGCTGCTCGACGTGCTGGTGGACCAGCCGATCCGGATGATCGACACGCGGCATGAGCAAGGGGCCGTGCACATGGCCGACGCCTGGGCGCGCCTGCTCGGCCGGCCGGGCGTGGTCATGTCGACCACTCCCGGCCACGCCAACGCGATCCCCGGGCTGGCCAATGCCATGCACTCCGAGGCGCCCATCGTGAATATCGCGGGCTCGGCCGAGTCGACCAACATCGGACGCGGGGCCATGCAGGAATTCGACCAGGTCGGAGTCGCAGCGCCGGTGACCAAGGGCTCGTGGGAGATCCCCAGCGCGGCGCGCATCCCCGAGTACATCTCGCTCGCGTTTCGGACCGCCATGAGCGGCAGGCGAGGACCGGTCCACCTCACCATACCGATCGACCTCCAGACCGAAGAGGTCGACGAGGCGGTGGCCGCGCGCTACCTGCCGAAGGAGTACGGCCGCCCGCGGCCGGTCTCCGGCGACCTTGAACAGATCAGGCAGGCGGTATCACTGCTCAACCGCGCTCAGCGGCCCGTGATCCTGGCCGGCACCGGAGCGGGAGCGACCGCGTCAGCGGCGGAGCTGACGCGACTGGTCGAGACCACGCGCATCCCCATCTTCACGATCGACAGCGCACGCGGCCTCGTGCCGGACTCGCACCCGTACTGCGCCGGCTTTGGCTACCTGCCCCTGAACAAGGCCGCGCAGAAGGTGCGGGAAGCCGATGTCGTCCTCGAACTCGGCCAGCGGCTCGACTACACCTGGGGTTACGGGGGCTCCCCGCCCTTCGCCAGGGACGTGAAGCACATCGCGGTCGATCCTGCGGCTGCCGTGATCGGGCGCGCGCGCTCGGTGGAGATCGGAATCGTCGGCGATATCGGGCCGGTGGTCACCCAGCTTGCCGATGAGGCAAAGAAGCACACCTGGAAGTCCGGCGACTGGGCCAAGAGCCTCCAGCAAGCGCGCAGGGCGCACCAGGAGGAGCTCGCAGAGCTGGCGGGCCCGCGCGAGCCGATGCACCCGATGTTCGTTTCGCAGGCGCTCAGGAAGTTCACCGATGCGGACACCTGCATGGTCTTCGACGGCGGCGACTACTGTCACTTCTTCCGGGCCTCGTTTGCGTGCGAACGGCCCTCTCGCTGGCTGTACGTCAGCAGCTTCGGCATGATCGGCGTCGGCGTCCCGTACGCGCTCGGGGCGCAGGCGGCGTTCCCCGACAAGAAGGTGGCGCTGGTCGTCGGCGACGGCTCGTTCGGATTCAACGGCATGGAGATCGACACCGCCGTGCGCCACAAGCTCAATGTCGTCATGGTGCTGGGCAACAACTCCATCTGGGGGATCGACTGGCAGATCCAGAAAGGCCTCTATGGCCGCCCCGTGATCACCGACCTGCTGCCGAGCCGGTACGACCTGATGGCGCAGGGGTTGGGGGCGCACGGCGAGCTGGTCGAGAAGCCGGCCCAGCTCGAGCCGGCCCTGCAGCGCGCCTTCGCGTCCGGCAAGCCCGCGCTGGTCAATGTGATGATCGACCAGGTCATCAGCCCGGTGGCGGAAGCGGCCATCTCGCGCAAGCTGGGCAGCCACGGCTAGGCGACCCCCACGCGGGAGATCGGCGTGCCGGGCGAAGGGAAGGTCGTGAAGATCCGCCCGGTACGGGCGGTTCACCTGCCAGGGTCGCGTAATTGGGACGCACGCCTGGCGCGTCACGCGTCGTGGCCTCGCCGATGAGCCGATATCCCCGCTTCGCGTATCGGCGCGACTGGTATCCGGCCTGGCCCGACATCAGGTGTCGCGTGCTGGCCGACGACGGCTAGCGGGGCCTCGGGACCGGGCTCCACGGGCGTCCGGTGGCTGCGCTGATCAACGACTACCGAGGCCCGCGCCTGGTCGGCCAGGACCCGTTCTCAATCGAGAATTGCTGCGACCTGGCGGCGCCTGTGCTCGCCATTCGGAGCGACCGGCCTGGCTGCCCTTGCCGTCAGTACCATCGACCTGGCGCTCTGGGACCTGAAGGGCAGGGCGCTGCAGCGTCCTGTCTACGAGTTGCCCGGCGGGCACGCGCGCGACGACCTGTTCTGCTACGCGACCGGGGCTGGCGGATTGGCTTCGAACTCCCGCGGGACTGTCATTGGTTGGATAGCGGTCCTGCATCTACCGCCTGGAGCATGTCGAGTGAGGCTGCAATGCCGGGAGCTCACAGGCCCTGGCAGAGGACCATCGAGCGTCCGGATCGTATTGCCACTGACCGACGCCGAGGCGATCAGGTGCGCGTTTACCCAACCGAGGCCTTCCCCGTAGAGGGATCTTGACGCGATCACCGCGCGTACCTCGGCGCACGACGGCGCCGGCGCAATTGGCGGAGAATGCGGGGTGTTGTCGAATCCGGCAACGTGCGCGGCCCGTCCTTCGGATGTCGGGCGTCTGCGCTACGCCCTGCGGCAATGACGGAGCGAGACATGAAGTTCGGGCGGTTCTACGAAGAGTTCAAGGTCGGCGACGTTTACGAACACTGGCCAGGGCGCACGATTTCGGAGGCCGACGACACCTGGTTCTCGTTGCTCACGCAGAACCAGAATCCGCTCCATATCGACGCCCACTACACGAAGGAGCACACCAGCCACGGGAAGCCGCTCGTGAATGGCATCCTGATCATGGCGATCGGGGTGGGGCAGAGCGTTCCCGACGTGTCGGGCCGTGCCATTGCCAACCTCGGATACATGGATGTCGAACACCTTGGGCCGACCTTCCACGGCGACACGATCTACTCGCGCAGTACGGTCGTTTCGCTGCGCGAGACCTCAAAGGGCGACACCGGGATCGTCGAGACCCGGCTGGAGATCAGGAACCAGCGGGAGATCCCGATCATGAGCCTGCGGCGCAAGACGCTGGTGCCGAAGCGCGGCCATCCCACGCTTGGCGAAGGAAAGCTGCCCCAGGACCGGGGCGCCAGGACGTGACCGCCGGTAGCGGGCCCCTGGCCGGGGTCCGCGTGATCGCGCTATCGCAGTTCGGGGCGGGTCCGTACGGGACCATGCTGCTTGCGGACCTGGGCGCCGAGATCATCAAGATCGAAGATCCCGTATCCGGGGGCGACGTCGCGCGCACGGTCCCACCCGGCGCATCCAATGGCGACTCCCTCTACTTCCAGTCATTCAACCGGGGCAAGAAGTCGGTCGCCCTCGACTTTCGCACCCAGCCGGGGCGTGACGTCCTGCACGACCTGGTGCGGCATGCCGACGCCCTGTTCAACAACCTGCGCGGCGATCTCCCGGCGAAGGTCGGGATCACCTATGAGGCGCTGAAGGCGGTCAACCCGAAGATCGTCACGTGCTCGCTCAGCGGTTTCGGCGCCACTGGCCCACGCGCAAGGGAGCCCGGGTACGACGCCCTGATGCAGGCGCTTGCCGGCTACATGTCGCTCACCGGCGAACCGGACGGCCCGCCCGCGAAGGCCGGGGTGTCCATCATCGATTTCGCGGGCGGTTTCGCGGCTGCGCTCGGGCTGGTTGCCGGGGTCCTCGACGCCCGTACAACCGGTCGCGGGCGGGATGTCGACGTCGCGCTGTTCGACACGGCGGTATCGATGCTTTCATACCTGGCGGCGTGGCAGCTCAATTCGAGCTTCGAGGCCAGCCGCCTCCCGGGCTCAGCCCACCAGACGATCGTGCCCGGGCAGAACTTCCAGACCTCCGACGGCTGGATCACGGTCTTCTGCGCCAAGGAAAAGTTCTGGCAGGACCTGGCAGAGGAGATGGACCTGCAAGAAATCCTGTCGGACCCACGGTTCAGGACCTTCGGCGACCGGTACCGGAACCGGGAAGCACTGCTCGGTACGCTCCGAGAAAAATTCCAGGCGCGTACGACCGCCGACTGGATGGCGCGGTTGCGTGGCAAGGTGCCGGCGGCGCCTGTCAACGACCTTCCGGCGGCGCTCGCGGAGGAACAGCTCTCGGCGCGTGGAATGGTCCAGGCGGCGTCCCATCCGCGGTTCGGCGCGGTCAGGCAGGTGATGTCGCCGATCCTGACCGAGGGTGCCAACGCGCCGCCGGTGCGAGCGCCACGGCTTGGCGAGCACACCGACGAAGTCCTCCGCGATCTGCTGGGCTACTCCGACGAACGCATTCGCAGCCTGCGCGCTGCCCGGGTCGTCGCCTGAGCCGTCAGGCGGCTTAGACTGCCGTGCCCCCGTCCCTGCGGGGGTCGTACATCCTTCGTCCACAGGTCCGGCTGCATGCGCTAACCGATCGTCGGCCAGAAGCCGATGCTGCCCGACCTGCCAGTCCCGGCGTGGCAGAAGCTGGCGCTGCCCCGGCCCCCGCCATCAGGCAGCAAGGCGACGGTCCTCGCCAGTTAAGATGTCGCCGCGCAAGGCCATGTCGGAATTCCCTGGAGGCAGAGGATGGCACAGACGATGCGGGCGATTCGGTACCACCAGCACGGCAGCGCCGATGTCCTGAAGCTGGAGGATCTTCCGATTCCTGAGCCCGGGGCGGGCGAGGTGCTGGTCCGCTTGCGTGCTGCCGGGGTCAATCCGGTCGACTGGAAGCAGCGACGGGGCTCGAATCCGAACCTGCCTGCGACGCCCGGGATCGACCTGTCCGGCATCGTCCACAAGGTGGGCACCGGCGTCTCGGCCCCCAGGCAGGGCGAAGAGGTGTGGGGCACCGGCCAGGGCGCCTACGCCGAGTTCGCGCTCGCCCCGGCAGGCAGCGTCGTACCGAAGCCGAAGAAGCTGAGCTTTGAGGAAGCGGCGTCGATCGGGGTCGGCGCCCGTACCGCCTGGGCGGCCCTGTTCGATTCGGCGAAGCTCCAGGCGGGGCAGACCGTGCTCGTCCAGGGCGCGGCTGGCGGCGTCGGCATATGGGTCGTCCAGTTCGCGCGCTGGAAGGGCGCCAACGTCATTGGCACGGCGTCGACGCGCAACATCGAATTCCTGAAGGCGATCGGCGTGCAGAAGCCGGTCGACTACACGAAGACCGCCGTGGAGACCGTAGCGAAGGACGTGGACGTCGTGATCGACACCGTCGGTGGGGCGGTGCAGGACCAGTCGTGGAAGACGCTCAAGAAGGGCGGGATCCTGGTCACGATCGTCGGCTCGCCCAACGAGGAGCTCGCGAAACAACACGGCGTCCGCGCCGCGCGCGTGGGACGGCCCACGAACTCCCACGAGATCTTCAGCGCCGTCAACGAGCTGGTCACGTCCGGCAAGGCCCGCACTGAAGTGTTCCGGACTTTCCGGCTCGAGGAGGCGAAGCAGGCGCACGAACTGAGCGAGACTACGCACGGACGGGGGCACATAGTCCTTAAGGTGGCCGACCGATGAAGATCACCGACCTCACCGTCACCCTTTTCCACTGGAAGCGCCCGCGCCCGAGGGGCCAGCGCCCGTCGGCATTCGATGGCGACCGGCAGATGGGGCTGGTCACGGTACGCACCGACCAGGGCGTGGTGGGCCACTCGTTTCTCGGGGGCCCTCGCCAGGGCGCCGACGAGCTGGTCGGCCCGCTCATCAGGCTCCTCAAGCCAATCGTTGTGGGCCGGAACCCCCTGGATATCGGCGCCATCTGGGCCGACTGCTGGAAGCACAACCGGCTCTACAACGCGCGGGCGATCTGCGCCGTCGACGTGGCGCTCTGGGACATCGCCGGCAAGGTCGCAGGGCTCCCGGTGCACCGGCTGCTCGGGACCACCCGGTACTCCGTGCCGGCGTATGCAAGCTCCTCTTACATCGCGACTCCTGCGGGGTACGCCGAGGAGGCGGTGAGTTTCCTCGAGCAGGGCTGGACCGCCTACAAGACCCATCCGCACGGCGTGCCCGGCGAGGACATCGCGATCGTCACGGCCATGCGCAAGGCGGTCGGGGACCGCATGGTCCTCATGCTGGACTCGATGTGGGCCTACGACTACGAAGGCGCCCTGAAGGTAGGGCGCGCGGCCGAGGAGCTCGATTACCGCTGGTACGAGGACCCGCTCGCGGAAGACGACATCTACAACTACGTGAAGCTGAAGCAGTACCTGCGGATCCCGATTCTTGCGACCGAGTACGCGCCGGGCGGCCTGTACGGCATGAGCGAGTGGATCCGGCAGCGGGCCACCGACATGATCCGGGGCGACGTGGCGGTGAAGGGTGGGATCACGCCGATGGTGAAGATGTGCCACCTGGCCGAGGCGTTCCGCATGAAGTGCGAGATCCACCACGGCGGCAACTCGATCAACAACCTGGCGAACCTGCACGTCACGATGGCGGTGCCCAACTGCGACTTCTTCGAGGTTCTCCTGCCGCACCGGGACAACAAGTTCGCGTTGCTCGAGGAGATCGAGGTGGACGGGAAGGGGCTTGTGCATGCCCCTGAGAAGCCTGGGCTGGGTGCGGAGATCGACTTCGACCTGATCAAGAAGGGGACGATCCAGGTCCTTGGTTGAGGCCGTTGGTACGGGGCGACGGAGGCAACGTGCGGCGAGGGCCTGATTGAGGGGCACGGCATGTGGTCGAGCGCTTGATCCGGATCGGTGCGGTTGCGCTGGTCGTTGGCAGCTCCGTGAAGCCGCTGTATGCCTTGGGGAACGGGGGTGGCAACTTCCTCGGAGTTGGTCTAGCGTGGGTCGGGGCTGATATCTGGCCACTCCAGGGTGCGGTGCCTGGCGCCGTTGCAGTCGCCGGCAGCCTGCTCGCCGTCCGGGAAGAGGGTCCATAGCGAGAGGAAAGGTAATGCCATTCTTTGATGGAGCAAAGCTGAAAAAGAAGCCGCTGGTCGAGGGTGTCACCATACGTCCCATGTGGGGCGACAAGGTGATGATGGTGATCGTCGATATCGCCGACGGCGCCGTCGTGCCGACCCACGACCATCCGCACGAGCAGACCGGCACGGTGCTCCGGGGACGCATGGAGTTGACCATCGGCAGCGAGAAGCGTGTCGTTTCGCAGGGGGAGTTCTACGTGATCCCCGGTGGCGTCAAGCACGCCGCGCGGCCGGTGGGCGGGCCCTGCCAGGCGCTCGACATTTTTGCCCCGCCGCGCGAGGAGTACAAGGCGGACGTCGTAAAGCTGCCTGGCCAGAAGCAGTAGGGTGGTTTGAAAAGACGAGGCCCCGGACTTCCGGGGCCTCTGGTTTTTCCTGGGTCGAAGGGTCGTCTACTACGACCGTTGACTGTGGCGTAAGTGTGCCGGGACTAGCTGCCGAAGCGGACGGCAGAGAGCTGGTCGTTGTACTTCTGGCCCTTGGACTCCCAGAAGATCGTGGCGATCTCGTCGACCGCGGCCACGAGCTTCTTCGCTGACTCGACGTCTACGTTCTGCTTGTTGAATGACGCGAGCTTCGTGGCAGCCCAGACCTTGGCGTGCAGGTCAGGGTACTTCTCAAGGTGCTCCGGCTTGAAGTAGTCGTGCCAGAGGATGTCGATCTCCTTCTTGCAGACTTCGGCGTGGTGCTCTTTCACCGCGACATACCGGGCCATGGTGTTGTTGTACTTGTGCTTGTCGGCATCGGATGCCGTCGCGTCGGCCGGCTTGAGAGCGGTCATGCGCATGGCCATTTTCTGAACGGTTTGTGCCGCGATCTTGGCCGTGATCGGGTCGTAGATACCGCAGGGGATGTCACAGTGGGCGTTGGCGACACCTCGCGGGAAGAGGTGGTCGGCGATTCTCAAGACGCGGTCAAAACCAGACATGGATGATCCTCCCTGAGCGCCTTTGAGCTGCGCTTAGAGCCGGCGCAGCTTCGACTGAGCGTTTGTACCGGGCCAATCTATCACAACTGACAGGCGATTCCGGTGGCCTGCGGGACCCGGCACGGAGATAAGATCGGCAGCCTGAAACCGAGGGACAGAGTTTGATGCTTGGCCGTCTGCTCGACTACCTGACCGCACGCCGGATGACCATCGCCGGCGAGAGCATGCTGCCGACGCTTGTGCCGGGCGACCGCGCCGTGTTCAGTGTCCGTGCCTACCGCAAGGCCGATCCGGCCCGAGGGGACATCGTTCTCCTGCGGCAACCGAGCGGCGAGGGACGGCTGGACGTGAAGCGGGTTGTGGGGCTTCCCGGGGAGACGGTCGTGGTGGCCGGTGGGGCGGTTTCCATCAATGGCGAGCGGCTCCAGGAGACTTATCTGAACGACTTGGCGGAGGCGCCGGCGCGGACCGAGAGCAGCTGGAGCCTGGGCGCGCACTCCTACATCATCCTGAGCGACAACCGGGATGCGCGGGGCGTCGTCGACTCGCGGACCTACGGCGTCGTGAAGCGTGAGGCGATCGTCGGGAAGTTCCTCCGCACGTTCTGACGGTCGGAGTGTGTCCAACCCTGGATGCCGGCGCGCTTCCAGACCCGAGTGATGGTGACGTGGCTGTAGCCGAGCTTCTTGGCGAGCCTGCGCGCGGTCCAGTGCGCCAGGGGCTTGTGGGGAGCCTTCTGAGTGGCTGCCAGGATCCTGGCCTCATCATGCGCCGTGATCCCGTGACCGCGCCCGCGCTTCAGAGCGTCCGCCAGCCCGCCGATCCCTCCCTGCTGGTAGCCATTGCGCCATCTCGTCAGCGTGGACGTCGACGTCCTGAATCGTTCGACGAGTTGCGAATACGGGACCCCAGAAGCTGATCGACACCGAAGGCCGCGTTGACCGCTTCACCAAGAAGTTCGGCGCGCAGACGTCCGAGCAGCGGAAGACCGTAGCCAAAGCCGTCAAGGCCAAGGCCGCGAAGAAGTAACGCGGTTACGGCCGCACGGTCTCGACGGTGCACACCGTTGACGACCCGTTCAACCGCAGCGCCTCCGCCCGAAACGCGTCGTTGAAGGCGGGGGTGCCGAAGTTCGCCGGGCAATGGGCCAGGACGGGCGTTGCGTCAGTGCGATTGATCTGCAGCTCTGTTCGCCCGCGCCCATTATTCAGCGTGCCCACCGTGCCAATCTGCTGCCCGGCGGTAATGGTCTGCCCCACCGACACTTGCACGTTATTGACGTGATCGTGGGCAATATCAAATCAGCCCCCGAACAGGGGATTGAAATTCTGAAAGCCACTACATATGGGTATTTTCACTTCGCATATACCTGTTGTGAGCGATCTCAAGACCGAATCTGTTGGGAACTCGCCCTGTAAATTCCTGTGTGCAGTAGATCAACCTGCCAGTGGCGCTGTATATCGTGGTTTGATGATTCGTTGTATGCCTGAGTAGTTACAAATACGCAGTTCGCACTATTCCGCCGGAACCAGCGCCCACAACAACTCCCCTTTCCACGCCCCCGTCCCCCGGTTGTATGCGCCGAAGCCTGCGCCGAACTCCCAGTAGGCCCAGCTCATCCCCAGGCTTTCGGCGGTGCGGGCTACGAAGGCGGTGTAGCGGGCCCGGGAGGGCATATCCGCCCGGCTGTAGGCGCCGAACTCGCCCAGATAGATGGGGTGTCCGTTCTCTTTGCCCCACCGAGCCGCCCGGCCCAGATCGGCCTCCACATTCCTACGCTGGGTATTCGTCCCTTCCCACGCCGTGCCCAGCCAGGCAGCGGAGCCGTTCACCCAACCCGCGCCCTGGTGGGTGAAGTGGAAGGGTTCGTAGTAGTGGATGGAGACGATCAGATGGCTGTCTGCGGGCAGGGAGAGAGCGCTGATCTGGCTGACCTTGTACCAGTTGCCCGGCCCCACAATCAGATTGCGAGTGGGGTTGCTGGCGCGGATGACCGCGATGGCCTGGGGCACAATTTCGTTCCAGGCCAGGGCGTCCAGCCCGCCGTGGGGTTCGTTGAGCAGTTCAAAGAGAACGGTGTCGGGCGCGTCCGCGTAGTGTTCGGCGATCTGTTGCCACAGGGAGAGAAAACGTTCCGTGTGGCCCCGGTGGTTGCTGAACATCTCTTCGTAGTGATGAAAATCCAGAATCACCAGTAGATCGTTTTTGGCCGACTGCTCCACCACCCAGTCGATGCGCGCGAAGAAGTCCGGGTCAATCGTATAGGGGGGCGCGGCCAGGGCGTGGGCGTTCCAGCGGATGGGAACCCGCACGTGCTGGAAGCCCGCCGCGGCGATGACGGTGAAGTAGTCCTCGTGGAGGCGGACACCCCACGTGCCCTCCTGGGGCGCTTCCAGCGCGTTGCCCAGATTGATGCCCCGGCCCAGTTGCTGATTCTGTGCGAAAGGGTCCACGCCGGGGCGCTGGGTGGCTGGTATCTGGGCAGGTTGCTGCGAGGCTCCCGGCGTGCAGGCGGCGAGGAGAAGGGTGGCGAGCGCAAGCGTCCCAATAACCAGTCTCATACGTATCCCTGTCGAAGAGCCTCAAGCGGCGGTTCAGCGACGCCGGCGCTGCGCTTCGAAACGATGCTGGCAGGCTTAGGTCCCGGCCGCGCTGGATGTTTCAGCCTGCATGGGGTTCCGCCACCCGGTCACGGTCGCCGGTCAGAAGTCTGTTTTTCTCCCATGCTGGAGCGGTCTTCAGAATAGCTCGTGCGGCATGGCTGCAGGTGGCGCTGAATCCAGGATTGGACACCGCGTCCGCAAGCTACAAGCACCTGC
>Ga0194131_10001879_pt1 | contig 35247 bp, 30 predicted proteins | sample TA2KigO120mmetaG_FD_148631 | JGI IMG/M metagenome (GOLD analysis project Ga0194131, IMG submission 148631) | Freshwater microbial communities from Lake Tanganyika, Tanzania - TA2015053 Kigoma Offshore 120m | ecosystem: Environmental > Aquatic > Freshwater > Lake | place: Tanzania: Lake...
TTTCCGCTCGCGCTACTGGGTATCCCGACGAAGATCTTCATCGTGGTGGCGCTGATCGATCTGCTCTATCAGTATTGGGTACACACGCAACTCGTCGGTCGCTTGGGAATCTTCGAGCGTTTCATGGTCACGCCCTCGAACCATCGGGTGCATCATGGCCAGAACGACTACTGCATCGACAAGAACTACGGCGGCATCTTCAGTATCTGGGATCAACTCTTCGGCACTTACGCTGACGAGCGCTCCGATGAAAAAGTCATCTATGGCGTGCGTAAGCCGCTACGTAGTTGGGATCCCGTCTGGGCCAACATTCAGCATTACCTCGTGATCGCGCGATTCGTGGGCGCGGCTCGTTCATGGCGAGAGAAATTTGGGCACGTGTTTGGGCCACCTCGCGGGCCGCTGCACTTACAGGCCGTCGGTGAGCCGCCCTTCAGGGCGACGGAGTTCGTCCCGTTCGCAACGCCTTATTCGCCGACGATGAAGATCGTTGGTGCTATTTCTACAGTGATCGGCACCGTGATGCTGATGACGCTATACGTGCTGGAGCCGCAACTCTCCCTCGTGGAGAATATGGCGTACGCTGCTGCGATGCTGATCTTCTTCAGTTTCATCGGTCGCCTGTGGTTGCACCCGAAGATGATGGGAACGACTCGTTAATTCCCTTGCGATCACCGATACGATCCTTGGCCTCGTGACGCTCGTTATCGCTTCGCGGTCGGCGTCGCCGCCGCTGATGCGACTTTCGGCATGTTTGGTCTCCGCCGCTGCCTGGCTGGGCGTGCTTCGGTTTTCTGGGCTCTACGCCGACACTGCTCCGCATATGTTCGTCTCGATGGTGGCAGGGGTATCGGCGTTTCCGGCGCTCGCTGCAGCGGTCGTGATACCAAAAGCGTGTATCGTGACGGAAGAGCGCCTCGCGCTCGTCGTTGTGATCCTCGCCGCCGTTACCGGTGCTGCGATCATCATTGCAAGTGGTTCGCGGCTCTATCTCAACCTGACGTCGCTCAGCGCCATCCTGCTCATCGCGTTCGCCTCTTTCAGGACGCGCGACACGATCAGCGGCGTCTCTGCACTCGTCATGCTCGCAGGCTCGTTGTGCTTTGCGATGCAGTTCTCGCCGACCCTGATGCTTCAGCCCGCTGATGTTCTACATCTCGCTCTAGCAGCGGGGTGGTCGGGTGTCGCGGCGCGTTACCGATAGATTCATCGGCGGTATATCGTCGGCCGAGTGACCTGACCCGGTACTTTCCGCACAGGTTTATCATTGCATAAGAGAGGCAGGAGACGTGGACGATGGCGAAGCAGAGATATACGTCCGAGGAGATCATCCATAGTTTGCGGTCGATCGTACGTCCGTCAATTGTCGTTTAAATGACAGCGAGCTCTCGTTCAGTCCCTACATGACCGTACCAAAATAAAACTTTGACTATCGCCCCACTTACTTTATGGGTTGACTACGTTCTGTGTGTGAAAGTGTTTTCGCAGACGAAATCACCTTTCAAAAACACGATATTTACTTACACATTCGCTTACACACAGCTTAGTGACACGTGTAAGTTATTGAAGGCCAACAGGGATCACGAACTCCAGTCTTCTCATAATCCCTAGCACTGACGAAATATCCGAGCAGATCCATCAGCTTGGCGTCGGGATAGCCGATACACCCCGATTGCACACCCGATAAACTAAGAGGGGCTGTGCCTTCAGACCCTGGGCCGATTGCTGCAAGGCCGCAGATCGCTGGATGGTTTTCAGCGATCGCGATCAGCTGCGTGATGGCGTCATCAAAGAAAAAGTCGACTTGCTGACGGCTCGCTACACCCGCCGATTTGTCACCGATGAGCCCGAGCAGCAGATCCGCGAGATCGCCGCGCGTTGGGGGGGAGTACGACAACCATCTGCAGGTCCGCAGCAACCGGGAGCGGGGCGGTGCGCAGGGGCTCGAGTTGTCACTCGAGCGTCGCGAGATGAAAGTGGTACGGCTGGATGCACCACAGCTCGGAAAGACCGTGCTGTTCTTCGAAGAATACCGCGCTGCAAGTCCGGGCAAGGCCCATCGGCAGCGAGTGGTATCGCTCGAGTGGGATGCGAAACGCGGGCAGGTCCGCGCTCGTCAGCTTTTCTTCAGGGGCGCACGCTACGATCGTGAGGCTCTCGATCCGGCACGGGTCGCGAAGATGACCTGCGATGAGTTCAATCTCGCACGGCCCTTCTGCGATCTTTGGTTCACCTGGGAGCGTGAGTACGATCGCTACCGTGGCGCGATGCAGCCTCGAACTTGTGTTTCGGAACACGAGACTGACGGCATGGTTACTGCCGAATTCGAGATGCTACTCTATGGCTCAGAACTTTGGTATCGCGACCGCAGCATCAAGGTCGACGGCACCATCCGCGGCGAAATCGACGGCTTCAGCTGGCTGCTGTTCACGCGCCGTGGCACGCCGCACATCGCCAAGCAAGCAGGGGTTTGGCGCGGTACGTTTCGTCGGGTCGAGGCTGACGGGCGCTTGGCCGAGGAGTTTCCGGCTGAGATCATCATACGCGTGATCCCGGGCGACGGTCAGTTGCGATACCACCAAACCAATATTTATCGACCCGCCAACAAACCTGTCGAGACGCTCGAAAACTACGGCGAGGTACGTGACGGTAAGATTCATTTCGTTAATAGCAGACTCGATGCCTGGAAGATGGATGTCCCGGGCGACACCACGGGACGCAGCGCGGTGCTGCTCACGGACTATAAAGATAGTTCGGGCACGTACATGCACCAGATCGTCTCGCTCACTGACGATGGTCGCTTCCGTTCGCGTACCGCCCAGTATCTGGTCAAAGGAAAGATCGTGCGCCGCACGCTCATCGACGAAGAGAAAATCACCGACGATTGGCGGGCCTACGACGCGGCAACCGACCGTCTGGCATCTATGGGTATGCCGCTCTAACTACGCTACGCCTTCGAGACGCGGACGCTTCGCGGCTATTTCCCGGCAAGATGCCCTAGGACCCGTCGCGCGATCAGCTCGCTCACGCGGACGTTGGATTCTGCGGTGACACCCGCAATATGCGGGGTCAGCAGCAGGTTGGGGGTTTCTGCGAAGTGCGCTCCGCGTACGGCATCGAGGGGTTCGGTATCGAACACGTCGAGGGCGGCACCGCCGAGATGTCCGCTGCGCAACGACTCGACGACTGCATCTTCATCGAGTACGCCACCGCGGGCCGCGTTGATGATGATGCTGCCGCGACGCATCATCGCCAGTTGCTCGCGCCTGATCATGTTTTTGGTGGAGGGTAGCAGCGGCACATGCAAGCTCACGACGTCAGTCACTTGCAGCAATTCTTTGAGAGAGCAGGGTTTCGCAAGTTGCCAAGCCGCATGATCCGCTGGCAGAAGAGGATCGAAGGCCACGATCTGCATGCCGAGAGCCTGGGCACGCGTTGCGGTTTCGCGGGCGATATTACCGAGTCCGATGAGTCCGAGGGTCTTGCCCGAGATCTCGCGCCCGATCGTGGTCATGCGCGGCCACTTTCCGGCGGTGACTTCGAGCGTCGCCGTCCATGCGCGGCGCAACAACACGAGCGCCGCAGTGATCACGTATTCGGCGACTGATAAATCATTGGCGCCGGTTGCGGGGTGTACGGCAATGCCGCTCGCCTTGCAGGCCTCGACATCGATGTTGTCGAGCCCGACGCCGAGTCGACCGACGACTTCGAGCTTGCCTGCAGCCGCGAGCAGAGCGCCGCGAACCTGGGTGCGATTGCGCACGATCAAGGCGCGCGCATCGCCTAGCTGTGCAAGCAGGTCATTGGGACGATCGACGAGTTTGGGATCGTAAAGCACGTCACGACCCGCCAGTATTTCGCGGATGGCGGCTTCGTCCATGAATTCGGTAATGACGATCTCGGGCATCTTGTTTAGTTCCGGAGGTAGTTGCAGAGCGCGGTGATTTCGGTGTGCAGCGCGGCCGGAATACGTACGCCCTGCTCGCGAGCGGCAGAGCGCGCCGCAAGACGTCTGATGCCGGGTAGACGAACCTCCGGTTCGGCGGCCATGGCGTCGAGCAGCGCCGACATGCGCCCAGCGAAGCCTTGGCCCGATACCGGGCCTGGATCGATGGCAATGAAAAGATGCCCCATATTCGGCGGTGTCCCCTCGGCATCAAAGAAAGACGACGCCTCCCAGCCAAACGCCCCAGTGGTGAGTGCGGCTCCCAAGATTTCGACCATCAAGGCGAGGGCGCCACCTTTGGGGCCGCCGATCGGCGACAAAGTTCCGGCGAGCGCTGCGCTCGGGTCCGTGGTCGGCTGACCGGTGGCATCGACGGCCCAGCCTTCGGGAATAGCCATGCCGGCTTTTTGCGCAGCGACGATTTTGCCGCGCGCCGCGACTGAGAGCGCCAGATCGATGACCAGCGGATCGCGCGCACCGGGCAGCGGCGCTGCGAAAGCGAGTGGATTGGTGCCGAGCATGGCGCGTCGTCCACCATGAAACGCCATCGCTTTCGGCGTGTTGCCAAAGACGAGGGCGATCAGGCCTTGCAGCGCGAGTTTTTCCGCGTGGGCACCCACCTGACCAAAATGATGCGAGTGGTGGATTGCTGCGAGCGCGATGCCCTGCGATTTGGCAAGCGGCGCCAAGCTCGACAGCGCGAGGTCGATGGCCGGATAGGCAAAGCCGAGTCCGGCATCCACCCGCAGCACGCCCGGCGCAGGCTGCATCAGTTTGGGTACGGCCTCGCCATGCACCTTGCCCGAGCGTGCCTGCAAGGCATAGGCAGGCACGCGGCTTAAGCCGTGCGCCGCTTGACCGTCAGCCTCGGCAGCAATCAGAGCGCTCGCTGTCGCAAGCGCCGCAGCTGCCGAGGCGCGATTGGCACGCAGTGCCGCACTCGCAAGCGACTCGGCTTTCGCCAGAGTCAGGCAGATGGTTCCTTCCACGCGCGTGACTCAGGCGCTGCGATAGAGCTTGGTCATCACGAACTCGACGTGACCGAGCGCCTCCGCTGCGGTGAGCCGACCGTTGGCCGTCTGTGCGATGCAGTCGATCAGCCAATCGCCGGCTTGATCGATGGTCATCTCGCGGCGCACTACGCCCGACACATCGACATCGATGTGCTCGGGCATCAGACGCACGGTACGCGGATTTCCGGTGACTTTGATGACCGGCATGATTGGATTACCGATCACGTTGCCCTGACCGGTCGGAAAGATGTGGATCACGTAGCCCGCCGCCGCCTGCAGCGTGCAGCACTCGGCCGCTGCAGAAGAGGTGTCCATGAAATAAAGACCAGGTCCGCGCGCGGGCGCTTCGGCGGGTTCGAGCACGTCAATGAATTTGACCTTCTTGCCGATCTTTTCGAGGTTGCCTAGAGCCTTTTCTTCGATGGTGGTGAGACCGCCGGCGATATTGCCCTTGGTGGGTTGGCTCTCGGAGAGGTCGGAGGTTTTGTGTGCCTCGATGACTTCATCCTGATAGGCCTGCCAAGTCTTCATGAACTTGTCGTGAATCTCCGGCGACACCGCGCGCGCCGCCGCGAGGTGCTCGGCGCCGGTGAGTTCGGAAGTTTCGCCGAAGCAGCCATAGAGGCCTGCAGGCACCAACTTGTCGTACATGTTGCCGACGGTGGGGCATGAGGCGAGGCCAGTGGTGGTATCGCTCTCGCCGCATTTGGCAGCCACCCACAACTCGGCGATGTCGCACTCGACACGCACTTGGGCTGAAGTCATATGCACGAATTCTTTGGCCTTGCGCGATGCGGCGGCAACCGTTGCGATGTCGCCATTGCCTTCGATCCAGAAGCCGGCGACGGGCTTGCCGGTCTTGGCAATGCCGTCGACGATGCGCTGCGTCCAGCCGGGCTCGATGCCGATCACGATGCAGGCGGCAACGTTCGGGTTCGCACCCGTACCGATCATGGTGCGGAAATGCAGGTCGAGGTCCGCACCAAACTGCAAACGTCCGTAGGCATGGGGCAGGGCGATGGTGCCCTTGATGTTGTTGGCGACGGCTTCGCAGGCCGCGTTCGAGATGTCATCGACCGGCAGGATGGCGACGTAGTTGCGCACACCAACGCGGCCGTTCTCTCGGCGATAGCCCCAGATTTTGCGATCATTTTGAGTCATCGTCGGTTCCTACCAGCGCTTGGTCTTGAGATTGTGGACATGCACGTGTTCGCCGCGCGCAACGCGCGCGACGATCTTGCCGATGTCCTGTCCGTATTTGGTGACGGTGTCGCCGACCTTGAGATCGGCGAGGGCCACTTTGTGACCGATTGGTACGTCGTGACGCACCGTCAGTCGGAAATCGGAATTATCTTCGGTAACGACGCACAGCATGTCGGTGCCGGCCTTGAGATTCTCGACCACGACGACGCCGACATTGTCCTTGCGATCGTGCACGAGCAATTGGGGAACGCTCACTCCTCGGACTCCTTAGGGGTTCGCTTGCGGACTGCAAGTCTTATATAAGATACTAAACACATGACACCTATGGCTGCAAGCGGCGCGCTACCATCGGCTCTGGCCAGCAATTCTCCACCAAAAATGGATAGCGCCCCGCAATATCGCCCGCTTTACAGCCAAGTCTACGAGGCACTCATCAAGCGCATTGCCAACGGCGAATGGAAAGCCGGGCAGTCGCTGCCTAGCGAGCAGGCACTGGCCGCACAGCTCGGCGTAAGCCAAGGCACCGTGCGCAAAGCGCTCGATGCGCTCGCCCTCGACAAGGTCATCGATCGCCGTCAGGGCAAAGGCACCTTCGTTGCGGAACTCACGCAGGAGCGTTCGCTATTCCGTTTCTTCAGGCTGACGCGTGCCGATGATCAGCGCGCCGTGCCCACAAGTGGCGATGAGTCGATACGGCGCCGCAAAATTCGCGCCCCCGAGGCGCGCGCCTTGGCATTGCCCGATACCGCCGAGGTGTTCGAGATCGTGCGTACGCGGTTCGTCGACGAACAGCCGATCGCCGTCGAGCGCATCGTCTTGCCGGAAGCGCTTTACCCACAACTCGATGCGCACTCACTGCTGCCCAATGCGCTCTATGCGCTCTATCAGCGCGAGTACGGCATCAATATTGTTTCGATCCACGAAAAACTGCGTGCTGACGTCGCGCGTCGCGACGACGAACGGCGACTCGGTGTGTCGCAGGGTACGCCCTTGTTGCAGGTGGAGCGGGTGGCGTACTCCGTCGATGGCAAGCGTGTGGAGTGGCGTCTCAGCCGTTGCGACACGAGCACTCTCGTTTACGACATCACCCTGACATGAAGCGAGTGCTGTGCGTCGGTCATGCCGTGCAGGACTTCATCTTCCGCACGCCGCAGTTACCGCATGGCGCCGAGAAGCATCGCGCCATCGGCTACTCGGAGGCAGGAGGTGGTCCCGCCGCGACGGCTGCCGTTGCCGTCGTGCGTTTGGGTGGCGCGGCTAGTTTGGTGGCGCGCGTGGGTGATGATTCGGTGGCGAGCACCATCCGCGTCGAGCTTGAACGCTATGGCGTCGATTGCCGGCACTTGCGGCGATTCGCGGGACATCAATCTTCGGTCTCGGCAGTTTTTGTTGACGATGCGGGCGAGCGGCTCATCGTCAACCACACGGATCCTGCCTTGCCCGCCGATCCGGCGTGGCTTGATGAAGTATCGCTCGATGAGGTAGCAGCGGTGCTCACCGACACGCGCTGGCCTCTCGGGGCCGAACTGATGTTGCGGCGTGCGACGGCTGCAGGCCTGCCGGCGGTGCTCGATGCCGATGTGCCTGTGCCCAAACAGGGATCCTTGCTCGATGCCGCCACACACATCGCTTTTTCTTTGGCCGGTCTGCGTGATTTTTCGGCCTGCAGCGATGACGCTGCAGCGGTCAGTGAAGCCTTGCGCACGATCGCCGAGAGTCGAGCGCGTTGGTGCTGCGTCACGCAGGGCGGCGGCGGCGTGCTGATCGCCGATGGTCGCGAGCCCGGTCGTGCCCCCGTTATGCAGCATGTGCCGGCGTTCCGCGTAACGGCGGTAGACACATTGGGTGCGGGCGATGTGTGGCATGGCGCTTTTGCGCTCGCACTGGCCGAGGGTGAGCGTGAAGCAACGGCTGTGCGCGCGGCGTCTGCAGCCGCCGCAATCAAGGTCACGCGCGCGGGCGGCCAAGCAGGCGCGCCCACGCGCCACGAAAGAGATGCATTACTGGAGAGATCATGAAATTTTCGGCAGGAAAATTTTGGGGCATGCGCCGCATGGCCGATCCGTCCGGCCGCTTCAAGATGACGGCAGTCGATCAGCGGCCGCCCATCAAAAATCCGATCAAGGCCAAGCGTGGTACCAGCGAAGCGCCTTGGGAGGATGTGGCGTCATTCAAAGAGATGCTGATCGAAGAGCTGCAGGGCGAGTCCTCGGCAATGCTGCTAGATCCGCACTATGCCTATCCGCGCGGCGTCACCAAATTGCAGGCATCGCGAGGTTTGATCGTCACGCTCGAAGATTCCCTTTTCCGCGAGACGCCCGCTGGGCGATTTTCATCGGCGATCGATGACTGGTCGGTAGAGAAGATCAAGCGTATTGGTGGTGATGCGGTGAAGGTGCTTACTTGGTATCGCCCCGATGCCGACCCCGCCGTGTGTCAGGCACAGCAAGATTTCACGCAGCGTATCGGCGAAGCCTGCGCACGCTACGACATCCCATTCGTCTTCGAACTTCTGGTTTATCCGCTCGCCGCCGATCAGGAGCAGACGCGCGATTACGTCGAGATGAAGAGTAAGCATCCGCAGTTGGTGTTGGACAGCGTACGCACGTTTGCCGAGCCGAAATTCGGTGTCGATCTCTTCAAGCTCGAGAGTCCGCTCGCCGCGGCCGATGTGCCCGGTGTGGGCGCGCCCGGTTGGGAAGAGGCGCAGCGCTGGTTCGACGCTTTGGGTGCAGCCGCAGGCAGGCCGTGGGTGATGTTGTCGGCGGGTGCCGGCATGGATGAGTTCCATCGTATTCTCACTCATGCCTATCGCGCAGGAGCTTCGGGGTATCTCGCTGGCAGAGCGATTTGGTCCAAGGCCTTCGCACATTTTCCCGATTGGGAGGCGATCCGCGGTGGTCTGCGCGGCGAGGCCTGCGATTACATGCGTGCACTCAACGCGCTGACTGATTCGTCAGCCTCATCATGGTCCGCGCACTCGTGCTACGGCCCGGCTGGCGCCAGGGTTGAACCGGCGGATGCAAGCTTCCGTCATGTTTATCAAGGATTCGGAGACTGAATATGTTGACCTACGGCGTTGCGGCGCTGGCGCGCCCTACTTTTGATGTTCCGTTTGCAGAAGACATGAAAAATCGTGCATTCGCCGCGCTCGAGGCTGCGGGTATTCGTACCGTGGGCCCACGTACGCTGCTTTTTGATCGCGATGCGGCCGAACGCGCGATAGCCGAGATCAACGCCGCAGGGCCCATCGATCTGCTGCTGATTTTGCAGGTAACGTTCACCGATGCGACCATGACGGTGAAGCTCGCGCGTGAGGCGCGTACACCGCTCGCGATCTGGGCGGTGCCCGAGCCGCGTATCGGTGGGCGTTTGCGCCTCAACGCCTACTGCGGGCTCAACCTCGCAGCACACGCCCTCGGCCGAGCGGGGGTAGCGCACGGTTCGCTCTATGCCGATCCGTCTGCGCCGCAGCTTGCGGATTCTCTGCGCGCCTTGGCGCGATCCTATTCGTTGCCTGCATCGTCGCTGCAGGAATCAGCATCAGCCTTGGCAGATTTCGATATCGATCGCCGCCGCAGTGCGGAGCAGGCTGCGGAGCGCGTGCTCGGTGGTCTCGCCGATTCGCGTATCACGGTGGTCGGCAAGCATCCAGATGGTTTTGATACCTGCGAATTCGATCCCGAGCTTCTCGCCCGACTAGCGCGTATCAAGGTGGACCATGTGACGCTGAACGAGCTCTTCGATCGTGCGCGGGCGACCGATGCGGGTCGAGTCGCGGCGGTCAAAGATCGCACCGAGGCGCAAGTTGCGGGTCTCGGCGAAGTCGATCCCGAACAGCTCGATCGATCTTTCCGTGTGTTTTGTGCGCTCGAAGATGTTCATCGCGATACCGGCGCTCGCGGGCTGGCGGTGCGCTGCTGGCCAGAGATGTTCACCGAATATGGTTGTGCAGCCTGTGGGCCGATGGCGATGATGAACCAAAAGAAAGTGCCGTCGGCTTGCGAGGCCGACGTGAATGGTTCGGTCACGCAACTCATGTTGCAGGAACTTGCCGGCGAGCCCGCATGGATGGCGGACCTCGTCGACATCACGGCCGCCGACGATACGGCGGTGCTTTGGCATTGTGGACTCGCACCGCTATCGATGTGTGATCCCGAGTTCAAACCTGAGGCCACCATCCACACCAATCGTCGGATGCCGCTGCTTCATCAGTTTCCGATCAAGCCGGGTCGTATCACCCTTGCACGTCTGTCACGCTCGCGCAACGAGCTCAAGCTGGTGATCGCAGGCGCGGAAGTGGTACGCGCACCGATGGCGTTCACCGGTTGCTCGGGTACGGTGCGCTTCGATCGTTCGGCAGCCGAGGTGAGCGCGCGCATTCTCGATGAGGCTTTGGAGCATCATTTTGCGCTGGCCTATGGTGATTATCGCGATGCGCTGCGCGCGCTGGCCGCACGCTGGAACGTGCCGGTGCTCGAACTCGCATGAGCTCGGCACTCGATCCATACGTTCCCAATTGGGGGCGCATGGCCGCAGCGCAAGTCGCTGGCGAACTCGTTTTGCAAGACAACGTGCTGCACCTGCCGACCTCGCTCGGCAGTTTGCGACTGTCATTGCACGAGTTCGGTTTGCGCTTGCGCAGTGGCGGCGATGTTCGCGACTACGGAATTCTTTGTGGAGATCTTGAGCCGCTGCCGCTCACGCTGGACTTTCTCGGCAGCGGCGACCAATCCCAATCGAGACTGCACGCGCGAACGGCGACGGGTGAAGAGCTGCTCGTCAGCATCGGCCATGCGCCGTTCAGTTTCGCGCTGTACCGTAATGGTCGTTGCGTGCAGGAGTCTCCGCGCGATGGGCACTTCGTGCGGCATTTTCGTTTGCCGCCGCTCGCGCGTCACGATGATCGCTGGCTGTTGACGCTGGAGCTCGGTCCGTCGACGCCGGTGTATGGTCTCGGCGAAAAATCGGGCCGCCTCGACAAGCGTGGCCAATTGCTGCGGTCCTACAATCGGGACGCACTCGGTCTCAATGCCGAGTCGAGCTACAAAAACATTCCCTACGCCTGGAGCCCAGATGGTTGGGGCGCTTTTGTCCACACCCCCGCGCCGGTGACGCATGGGGTGGGCTATGGTCCGTGGTCGCAGCGAGCCTATGTACTCGTCATCGAAGATCCCGAGCTCGACGTATTTCTTTTGACGGCTGCAGACGGTGCTGCACAACTCGCGCAATACACGACACTTACCGGACGGGCGCCGGTACCTCCCGCATGGAGTCTGGGCGTCATTCTGTCGAAGGCCTACTACAAAGATTCTGCGGAGATTCTCGCGGTGGCTCGCGAAGTATGCGAGCGCGGCATGCCTTGCGAGGTCATCACCTTTGACGGCCGCGCCTGGCAGGACACTGACACGCGCTTTGCCTTCGAGTGGTGCCCCAAGCGCTATCCCGATCCGCGCCCCACCGTGGAGGCCCTGCGGGCGATGGGGTTGCGGATTTGCGTATGGGAGTACCCGCTGATCTCGGTGAAGAACCCCTTGTTCGCGGAGCTCGCGAGCAAGGGTTGGTTGCTGCGGGACGCACGCACCGGTGAGGCGTATCGCTATGCCTGGGATCCGGAACCCTTCGGCGCCGTGCTCACCCAGTTGCCCGAGTCGGGCCTGCTCGATTTCACTCATCCCGAAGCCTATGCGTGGTGGCGCGATCAGCACCGTGCGCTCTTCGAGCTTGGCGTCGACATGATCAAAGCCGACTTCGGTGAACAGATCGAAGAGCACATGTTGGCGAGCGACGGCTCGCGGGGCGATGCGCTGCACAATATCTATGCGCTGCTCTACAACCGCTGCGTCTACGAGGCTGCTCAAAGATTTGCACGTGATGGGGCATTTTTGTTCAGTCGGGCGGGTTGGTCGGGCTCGCAGCGCTATCCGTCGCAGTGGGGCGGCGATCCACAGGCCGACTGGGGCGGTTTGGCAGGCAATCTGCGCAGTGGGCTCTCTTGGGGGCTGACGGGCGCGCCGTTTTATGCGACTGATGTCGGCGGCTTCTACGGTGATCAGCGCGATCCAGTGCTTTATGTGCGCTGGCTGCAGGCGGCTATTTTTTCAGCGCATTTGCGGCTGCACGGCATTGGCCCGCGCGAACCTTGGAGTTACGGTCCCGAGGCTGAGCGGCTGGCGATGCAGGCCTTGGCGTTACGTGAGCGTCTTCGACCCTACCTGCAGGGCGTCGTCGAAGAATCGAGTCGCAACGGTCTGCCGGTGCAGCGCCCGATGGTACTGGCCTGCCCCGAGGATCGCTCAGCCTGGGCCTTCGAGGATCAGTTTTTCTTTGGCGAGCGGCTGCTGGTCGCCCCCTGCCTCGAGCCCTCGGGCCAAGTCACGGTCTATTTGCCGGCGGGCGAGTGGGTCTGGCTCGATAACGGCCAGCGAATCGAGGGTGGGCGCAGTCATACGCTCACCCTGCCGCTCGACCGGATCGCCGTGTTCACGCGTTCGGGCAACGGTATCCCGGGGTTCTGAGGCCGCTGGCTGTTGCGCCGGCGCGTCAGTCTTTTAAGGTTGTATATAAGAGTTGTAAGACATATTTAGGTTTGTTAGCGTCATCTCACTGACCGAATAAAAGGGGACTGAAAGATGTCGATGAGCAAGAAAATCGTCGCAAGTGCCGTGGCTGCCGCCTGTGTCGCCATGGTCCCGCAGGCCGTCGTCGCACAAGACTCGGGCGAGGGCCGCCTCGATGAAATCGTCGTGACCGCGCAGAAGCGCGAACAGCGATTGCAGGATGTGCCTATTGCCGTTTCCGTGGTCAGCGGCGCACTCGCCGAGGCCTCGGGCAGCTTCAATATCGAAGCGCTGAAGACGCTCGTGCCCTCGCTGAACATCCGCAAGACCAATACCTCGCTCAACCAATCCTTGTTCTTGCGCGGCGTGGGCACCATCAACTTCGCGATCGCCGCTCAGCCGAGCGTGGCTACGGTGCTTGATGGTGTGGTGTTGTCGTCAGCGGGTGAAGCCTTCGGCGATCTCTACGACATCGAGCGCATCGAAGTGTTGCGTGGCCCCCAGGGCACGCTGTTCGGCAAGAATGCTTCCGCCGGCGTGGTCAACATTGTGTCCAAGCGCCCCGGCGATACCACGGGCGGCTACATCGATGTCGGCTGGTACGAAGACAACGAGTTGCGCGTGAAGGGCGCGATCGACATGCCGATCTCTGACACGGTCCGTTCGCGCACCACCGTGACCTACGGCAAATTCGACGGCTATATCAGCAATATCTCGACCACTGCCGCGGGTGGCGACCTGAACGGCTATGACCGCAAGGGTATCCGCACGGTGTGGGAAATCGGCAGTGAAGGAAATCTTTGGACCTTCAGTGGCGACTATCGCAAGTCGGACGACAACTGCTGCGTCGAGATCATCGGCAATGCGCCGACTGGCGCAAACGCCGCAGCCTACACCTCGCTCTATAGCGGTATCGTGCTGCAGGGTGACAAGACGCGGCAGGTCAAGCAGGACCTGCAGATGCGCTCGACCGAAGAGGCCTGGGGTCTCTCGTTGCAGGGAGATATCGATACCGCCTTGGGATCTTTGACCAGCATCACGGCGTATCGCACCTGGGATGCGACCGAATATCGCGAAGGCGACTGGATCGATCAGGCGGCGCCCTATGTCGGTAATGCCTTCGCGCAGCTGCATGACTTCGGGCCGCAGACCACCAAGACTTTCTCGCAGGAGCTCCGTCTTGCCTCGAGTGGCGATGGCGCATTCAATTATGTTGCGGGTGTTTATTACTCCAACACCGAGTCAGAGCGTTTCTTCCAGCGCAACATCTTCAACTGCACTGCGAGCACGTTGGCGATCGACGCCACCGGACAGCGCCCGTGCCGCGCGGGCTCATCGACCTACGTCAGCACCTTCTCGAACGCGACCTTCGGTGCAGACTTCAAAAATACTGCGGTCTTTGCCGACGGTACCTGGAACGTCACCGACAGTCTGCGTTTGATCGGCGGTGCGCGCTGGACGCAGGACAAGCTGAGCTACTTCCACAACCGCGTACCCACACCGTTCGCGGGCCAGCCCGGCATTCGTACCGACCTCTCGGGCTTCAAGGGCAGCAACGACTCCGACAATGTGTCGGGTCGCGCGGGGCTGCAGTACGACCTCAATGACGACGTGATGGTCTATGCCTCTTATGCGCGTGGCTACAAGGGTCCGGCGTACAACGTGTTTTTCAACATGACCGTGAACAACACGCCAGTCATCGAGGCCGAGACGGCGGATTCGTACGAGCTGGGTCTGAAGAGCACGCTGCTCGATGGTCGTATGCTCGTCAACGCCGCGGTATTCGACGCCAAGTACGACGACTTCCAAGCCAACAATTTCCTGTTTCTCAACGGCACGCTGATCACCACACTCACCAACGCGGGTAAGGTCTCATCGAAGGGCTTCGAGCTCGACGTTCAGGCGCGTCCCAACGACATGCTGACGTTTGGTGCAGGCGTTGCCTACACGGACGCAAAGGTCGACAACTTCTTCACGCCGCCCGGTCAGAACTCGACCGTTCGCGCGGGGACTTCGCTGCCGCTTGCGCCGGAGTGGAAGGCTTCGCTCAATGGCGATCTGAATATTCCGATGGGCTCGTACACGGTGGTGCCGAGCATGGTGATGTCGTACCAAGGTACGAGCTTCGCCGATCTCAACGAGCCGGCGGCACTGCGCATCCCTGGTTACACCACGGTCGATCTCACGATCGCTGTGCGTGACGAGAGCGATCGCTTCCGTATTGCGCTAGTCGGGCGCAATCTTGCAGACAAGTCGTTCACGGTTCTCAAGACCGGTGGTGGCCCCGGTGGTGCGCCGCGTCTGCAGATCCCGCGCGATGCCGAGCGCTACTTCGGAATTCAGGCGCGCTTCAATTTCGGAGCAAAGTAAACTCGGCGCGTGATCGACGCCCTCTCCGCCGCGCTGCGCGGCTTGGCCAAAGTGAATGCCCCCATCGCAAGATGGGGGCTTTCCTTTTCTGCGATCCTGCTCGCTTTGATGCTGACGGTCGCGCTCGCGCAAATTCTCTCGCGCGTGCTCTTCAACCATACGCTCGATTGGGCTGAAGAGGCGGTGCGCATGGCGCTGGTGTGGTCGGCGCTGCTCGCTGCACCGATCGGTTATCGCGCGGCGGGTCATGTGGCGATCACCGCCTTCATCGAGGGTCTTTCGATGCGTACGCTCTGCGTCACGGGCGTCATCGTCAATTCATTGGTTGCCTGGATCTGCAGCGTATTCCTGCTCGAGAGCTTCGATTTCGTTGCGCGGGGCAGCACGATCGTGTCGACCGGACTCGGTATCCAAATGGCGTTCGTTTATTTGATTGTGCCGGTGGCGCTACTCGCTTTGCTGCTGGTGGCGAGCGAGGCGATCCTTCGCCTGCTGCGCGCGCTGTGCGCTGACGACCCGGAGCTGCTGTTGGTGGGCGTCGTCCCTGTTTTGCAGCGCGACGACCAAACCTGAGTCAGGAAAGCCCAGCATGTCGATCGCATTTTTCTGGATTCTGGTTTTGCTGATGACTTTTGGTACACCGGTGGTCTTCGCTTTGCTGCTGGGGCCGGGTCTAAGCCTTTTGTTCGATGGCGAAATGCGCTACGTCCCCGCGCTGCTTGCCCGTTTCTATAACGGCATCGACAGCTTTCCGCTGCTCGCCGTGCCGTTTTTCATTCTGGCCGGCGAAATCATGAACGCCGGTGGCATCACGACCTTGATCGTGCGCTTTGCGCAATCTTTGGTTGGCCACGTCCGCGGTGGGCTCGCGCAAGTGAATGTGCTGTCATCGATGATCTTTGCCGGGATCTCGGGCTCTGCCGTCGCCGATGCCTCAGCGATCGGCAAGATGCTGATTCCCGCGATGGAGCGCGAAGGTTATCCGCGCCCATTTGCCTCGGCTGTGACTGCGGCAGCTGCGGTGATTGGTCCGGTGATTCCGCCGTCGGGAATCATGGTGCTCTACGGCTTCGTGATGAACGTCTCGGTGGGCGCGCTGTTTGCAGCGGGGGTGGTGCCTGGGGTGATCATTGGTCTTGGGTTGATGGGTACGATCCGCTTGCTCGCCAAGCGCTATAACCTGCCGGCGGCGAAACCGCGTGCGACCTGGGGTGAGCGCGCGACGGCATTTCGTAGCGCATGGCTTGCGATGATGCTGCCGGTGATTTTGCTCGGCGGCATGCTGAGCGGCGTGTTCACGGCTACGGAGGCGGCCTGCATGGCGGTGGCCTATGCGCTCTTCGTCACCATCTTCGTGACCCGCAACGTACGCCGGCCCGAGCTCGTTGCCATCTTCAAAAATACTGCACTGCAGTCCGGCGTGATCCTGTTGCTCGTGGGGGCGGCAGTCACCCTCGGTTGGTTGGTCTCGGTGTCGGGGCTCGCGAAGGGGATTGCCGATGCCATGCTGCTGCTCACCGATGATGTGTCGACCTTGCTCTTTCTGGTGAACGTGCTGCTGCTCATCGTCGGCATGTTTCTCGATGCCGGTCCGGCGATCCTGATTCTTGGGCCTGTGTTATCGCCGGTATTCATCGGGCTCGGTGTCGATCCGGTACATTTTGCGATCATCACCTGCGTGAATCTGACCATCGGGCTTGCCACGCCGCCGATGGGCTTGCTGCTTTTCGTCACCGCTTCGGTGGCCCGCGAAAAAGTTGAGAACATCGTGCGCGCACTGCTGCCGTTTTTGACGGTCGAGATTCTGGTGATTTTTGTCATCACGTATTTTCCGTCGCTGGTGCTCACCTTGCCGCGTGCCTTGGGTTTGATGTGAGTCTTCGGCGATGAGCGCCCGACTTCGAAATACGCTGCTGGTGCTGATCACGATCATCTGCATCATCGGCATTTTTTCGTCGCGTGCTGAACAAGCAGAGTTCACCATTCGCGTGGCCTTTCTAGCCTCGCAAGACGACGAGGATTACATCGGTGCCGTAGCTTTCCGCGACTCGCTCCGCCGGCAGCTTGGCAAGCGTGTCGAGGTGCAGATCTATCCGTCCGGCCAGTTCTGCGGCAACGAGCGCGAGTGCATCGAGGCGCTGCAGAGTGGCATCCTCGAAGTACATCAAACGACGATCGGTGGTCTCGCGGGTCTCTACGGACCCGCACAAGTGCTCGATCTCCCGTATCTGTTTGCCGACGACGCCGTCGCTGAATGCGTGATGGATGGCAGTGTGCCGCAGGTGATGGGTGAGGCGATCCTGCAAGCGGGCTTGGGCTTGCGCCTGATGGCGGTCGGCAATACGGGTGGCTGGCGCAGTTTTGCCATGGTCGATCGACGCATCAAAAATGTGGCTGATCTTGCAGGACTGCGGGTCCGTACGTTGCCCTCGGCACTGGAACAGGAAATGGTCCGCGAGCTCGGGGCAAGTCCGATGGCGCTGCCGTTTTCCGAGATCTATACAGCGCTGGGTGCCGGCATGCTCACGGGTACCAAGAACAGTATTCAGGATGTGATGGGCATGAAGTTCGACGACCACATCCGTCACATGTTCGTCGATCGGCATAGTTACATGGCGGCGATCTGGTGGTATTCGGCCAAAGGCTGGGAGCGACTGCCTGCCGATGTACAGGACGCGGTCAAGATCGCCTTTCGTGAGCTTGCTGCGGCGACGCGACGCGCTGCCAAAGAAAGAGAAACACCAGCCATCGAGCGTTTTTTGGCGGGCGGGGGAACGGTCGACTACGTGACGAGCGAGCAGCGCGCGGAATTTCGCGCGGCGACTCGACCGCTACGCAAGTGGTATCAAGACAAATATGGCGGCGACTGGCTACCGCGGGTCGATGCGGCCATCGCCGAGTGTGAGCGAGGAGGTTCGAAGTGAAGGTTTTGTTCGTGGATGCCGGAAATTATTGTCGCTCGCCGGCTGCCGAGATCGTGGCACGCACGCTTGCTGCAAGCGAGGGCGCTTCGGAGTGGCAGTTCGGCTCGGCGGGGCTCAAAGATAAGCACGTCGGTGACACCGCCGACCCGCGCTCGATCGCCGCATGCGCCGAGTGTGGCTATGATCTTTCGGCGTTTCGCTGTCGGCAGATCGGTGACGCAGACTTTCAAATCTTTGACCTGATTCTCGCCATGGATCGTGACAACCTGGCGCAGCTCGAGACGCGTCGTCCGGCGGGCGCCGGTGTGCCCATCAGGCTGTTCCTCGGCGATCGTGAGGTGCCCGATCCTTATTACGGTGAGGCAGACGGTTTCGCGAGCATGATGTCGCAGATCGAGCAAGGCGTACGGCGCTTGCTCGCAGGCTGAGGCGCTATAGGCTCAGGCGCTATAAGCCGAGGCGCTATGAACTCAGGCGCTACTTGCGCACCAGCTCGATGACTTCGGACGCGCTCAGGGTACTTGCGCGATCACGAATTGCGGGCAGGTACTGCTGCTGCATCGACTTCGCCGATCCCAGTGTTTCCTGGAAGGTTCTGCGCAGCAGTTCGGTGCTCATCACCCGACCACCCGCGTAGTAGCGCTTGGCCACTTGCCCGAGTGCGTAGGTCGTTGCAAACGAGAACGCCATGCCGGTCGCGGCGCCTGAGAGACCACCCAGCAGACGCCCTGCCGCGGCGCCGACGAGTCCGCCGACGAGTTTACGGCCGATTTGCTCGACATATTGTGAGGTCAGACCGACACCGATGGTGGCGATGAATTCTTTGATATGACCCTGGTCCATTTCGATACCGTGGGCTTTGCCGATCTTGTACACCATGCGCACCTGCAAGGGGATGATTGCCATCGACGCCCAGGACTGCGGCAGCAGTTCGAGTGCACCGTTCAGGATGGAGTAGTTGAGAATGCTTTTATCGAGTTCGGCCTCGCGGACCGTAGGTGTGACCGACGCGGGAGCAGCAGCAACCGCCGCGGCGCCACCTGCGGTAGCAGCAGCGGCAGCGATCGAGTCCACCTCTGCAGCACTGCGCATGGCCGGGTCATCGGCCGCGAGCCCTAGCACGTTACGTACCGAGGCGAGGAACTCGCGCTCTGCGGGGCTCTGCACGCCATCGGCATCGCAGACGCAAACGGCCATTTCGTAGGCGAGCTGACGGTGCTCGAGCGCCTTCAGGCTGCTGATCGCTTGTTGGAGCGGAACGCGTCTCAGCAAGACGTCTTGGTATACGCCGGCGAGCGCGGCGCCACCCGCTTGACCGACGAGGGACTCGGCAACGTCACGGATGGCGTTGCGCTCGCTTTCTGACTTCTGCCCGTCCACGAGGGCGGCGTGGATCATCACATTGAGAATGGCGCGCTGCGTTGAAGAGTCCATGGTCGTCTCCCGGGGGTGATGGCGGGGTTTTGGCGCTTCGGACTGGACCTCGTCGTGGCTGCAAAGTTCCGTGATGACTGTGCGAACCCAGTGATTCGCGTTACCTTTGGTTATCTGATCGTAGAGTCACTCGGGGAGGGGGTCATGGCCAAGTCATCCACCAACGAATTAAGTCGCTCATTGCGACCGCGGCATATGTTCATGATCACGATCGGCGGCATCATCGGCGCCGGGCTGTTCGTGGGCAGCAGCGCGGCGATTGCCGCGGCGGGCCCCGCCATCGTCTTGACCTATATTTTGACGGGTACGCTGCTGCTGTTCGTCATGCGCATGCTCGGCGAGATGGCGGTCGCCAATCCCGGCACGAAATCGTTCACCGAGTTCGTGCGGCTGGGGCTGGGTAACTGGGCCGGATTCTCGGTCGGCTGGCTATATTGGTTTTTTTGGGTGGTGGTGATCCCGATCGAGGTGATTGCCGCCGTGAATATTTTGCAGGAACTCGGCTTCACCATGCCCGGTTGGCAGATGGGCACGCTGCTGATGGTGGCGATGACGCTGGTGAATCTGACCTCGGCACGCTCCTTCGGTGAATTCGAGTTCTGGTTTTCTTCGATCAAGGTAGGCGCCATCGTCGCTTTCATTTTGGTGGCCGCAGCGTATGTCGGCAGCTTTCATGGCGAGGGCTCACAGGGGCTCGCCAACCTGACCGCGCATGGTGGCTTTGCACCGAATGGCGCGCTGGTGATCGTGGCGGCCGTCACGACGGTGATTTTTTCGATGATGGGCACGGAGATCGTCACTATCGCGGCGGCAGAATCGACTGAGCCCGCAAAGTCGGTGGCGCGGATGACTTCCTCGATCGTTGGCCGCATTCTGCTTTTTTACGTGGGTTCGTTGATTATGATCGTTGCGATCGTGCCGTGGAACACGATCGTTCCTGGGCAGTCGCCGTTCACGGCCGCGCTCGATGCGATGGGTGTTCCGCTTGCAACCACCATCATGAATTTCGTGATTCTCACGGCGGTGCTGTCCTGCCTCAATTCTTGCTACTACATTTGTTCGCGAGTGCTGTTCGTACTCGCCGAGAAAGGCGATGCACCGAATTGGTTGATCAAACTCAATCCGCGTCGAGTGCCCTCACGCTCGGTCATTCTGGGTAGTGTCGCCGGACTTTTCGGAGTAGTGGCGCAGACGATCTCGCCGAATGGCGTCTTTGCATTTTTGGTGAATGCCTCGGGAGCACTCATCCTTTTGATCTACCTTACTATGGCGGTTGCGCAGATCAGACTCCGTCAACAGGCGTTACGCGAAAATCGCGACACACCCTTGAAGATGTGGTTCTTCCCCTGGCTCAGCTATCTCACGGCTGCAGCGATTACTGGAGTACTGTTGGCTATGGCGCTGACGCCGAGTTTGCAGTCGCAGTTCTGGAGCAGCATGATGTCGGTGGCGGTGGCGCTCGCGATCTATGCATGGATTGCAGCACGGCGAGCCCGTAGTTCAGCACAGCAACCGGCCTGATTAACGGATAAAACCTCATGCGACACACGCGACGAGGAGTCATCGGACTCTCAGCTGCAGGCTTGCTTGCCACGTCCGCTTACGCGGCTGTGAAATCGACGAGTCGTCCGCGACAGCCGATCGATCTTTCATCTCCGGCAGGTAATGTCACTGCCTATCTGAAACTGCGTGCAAGCACTGAAACGCGTGATGTGTTGATGTGGTTTACAGGTCGACTGGATCTCGTCATCCCCGGGATGTCCGTGCAACCCATCATCGATGTTGAGAGTCTGATTTTGCGGCGTACCGAAAGGCTGGGCGAACTCTCCTGGACCGTCACCGACTGGGAGGCTGCTCTCTATCGCCCGTTCGGCGAGTCGCGCTATCTCGAGCCAGGTGAGACCGTGCGAAATCCGCGCACGGGGACCGAGGTGACGCCATACCACTACACCGAAGGACCGGTGCGTTTCAGGTTCAGTGATCGTGAACCGCGTATCGTGGGATCACGCGATATCCTGCCGAATACGGGTAAGCCGTTCTCTTATCCGTGGCGCGTCGTCAACGACGATTTGTGGATGACGAAGTCGAGTTACATCCGTGCGCCACATTGGCTGTCGCCAGAAGAATTTCCGCAAGAGTCGTCTGGCAAAGAATTGGTGGTCGCCACCCACTCTTCGCTGCGCGGTTCGCTGGCCGAGATCGAGGATCCCCAGGTCACTGCCGTGCGCAGCGACTTTGCTTACTCGGCCACTTCGAGTTGGCTGCCTTGGATGAAGATGGGACAGACGCCGGGCATGGTTTCTTGGGCCGAGGCGGGACGAAAGCTGCTCGACTTGGGTGAGGCGCCTGCGGCACAAATCGAGATGATTCGGCGCGTGCATCCGCAGTGGTTTGCACGGCCCGAGCCGTGGCCTGAGTTCACCAACATGTATCTGCAACACAAGGCGCGCACCGCGCGTTGACTCGCGGCGCGCGCCCAGCGGCCGTGTGCTTACATGCGGTGCAGTGCGCAGATCTTGTGACCGTCGGGATCGCGCAAATAAGCAAGGTACAGCTTCATGCCTTTGCCTTCGCGAATTCCCGGCGGATCTTCGATCGCCGTACCGCCCGCCGCCAGACCGGCCGCATGCCAAGCCTGAACCTGTTCGGGAGACGTCGCCGCAAAGCCCAAGGTCTCACCGTTGCCAGCGCTGGCGGGCTGCCCATCGATCGGCTGCGTCACCGAGAAAAGTCCGGTCGGCGAGCGGTAAAAAATGCGGTGACCGTCGATGACTGCGGGTTTTATGCCGAGCGTGCCGAGCAAAGCGTCGTAAAACTTCTTGGCACGCTCAAGGTCATTGGTGCCGATCATGATGTGCGAAAACATATGGCGAGTCTCCCTAGAGAATCTGTATCGCAGTACACAGCTTCGCGTACGCAAGGTCAAGATTTTCTTAAAGAATGCAATTACCGATATCCAGTGAGGAAGTTTCGATGAAGCGTCGTAGTTTTTTTACACGCGGCGGGCGACGGTCTCGTTGCTGCAACTCTTCCCGGATTTGATATGACGGTACTGGCTGTAACGCCAGCAAGACCGCTACGGCTACCAATTCTCGGTGGCACGCGTTTCATGGGGTTACGCAGCATTTCGACGCCTTAAGAGCGAGCGTTGCCGATCGCGGTCTGGACTCCCATCCGGGTCATGAGTTGTGCGCTCGGCTCTGTAATCCGGGTTACGGTACCGGCGGATTGCGTACCGTCGATTTTGGAACCGCGAAGCGCGCGTTGCATTTCATGGAGCACCTGTAATACATCTAAGACTGCGACTACATGACCGTGAGTTTCGGCTTCAGCGATACGCTGCTAACCGCCAGCGCCTCGAGTATTTCGAGTGAACTCGATGAGTTATCGCTCGTAGCTGCCGGCGGTAGCCTGGGACTCGTTCGTTTGTCTGTGGGGTACACCGGGCATATCGATCACCGGCTCGTACAAGTCGAGCGCGGTTATGCCGTTGCTACGAGTGTCTGATCCGTTGTCAGTACAAGCGGCTTTGCGACTCGACTCGAAAGATAGCGCCGAAGCTCCGCCTCAACGGCGCTTGCCGCGCTACTTTTGACGATGACAACCACGCAGCCGCCAAAGCCACCGCCGGTCATCCGTGCGCCACCGCAGCCGTTCGCCTCGTGATCGATGGTGTGATTGAGGTGTTCCACCAGTGCGTCGACTTGCGGAACACTGACCTCGAAGTCGTATCGTAGCGAGTCGTGTGATTCGCGTAGACAGCGACCAAGCTCGAAAGGGTCCTCATTTTCGATTGCTTTGACTGCGCGAGCGACGCGCGTGCCCTCTGTCAGTACATGACGTGCGCGTCGAAGATCCAACTCTGACATATCGTTTGCGCGCGTTGACAACAGAGCGATATCGATGTCGCGCAAGGATGTCTTCCCGAGCCTTTGCGCCACCATCGTGCATTGCTGCCGGCGCAGGTTGTATTCACTCGTGGCAAGCTTCCGCTCCACACCCGAGTGCGCAACGAGAATCGTGATCGCTGGCGGTACTCGGATCTGTCGAGACTCGAGTGACCGGCAATCGAGCAGCATCGCCTCCCCGGGTGAGGCTGCAGCGGCTGCCATCTGATCCATCAGGCCGCACTGGCAATCTGCAAAATGATGCTCGCTCCATTGCGCCCATCTGGCGATCTGCTGCGCCGTGATGCGCGATGACTGCGATGAGCGGCCCATAGCAAGCATTGCGCGGATAATAGCCACCGTGAGCGAGGCGGAGGAGGAAAGGCCCACCCCTTGCGGAATATCTCCAACAATCGCGATATCCGCACCCGGAAACCGGAGGCCGGATTGCTGCATAGCAACGATCACACCTCGAAGATAATTACCCCAAAAATCTTTGCTCTGGCGATCGATGGGTCGATCTATGGCGAACTTATCGCGCAGCAGTCCCGACGCCGCGACGTGGCGACTAACGGTATGGATTATATGGTCGCTACGCGGTTTGATGGCGACTGCTGTACCGATCGCGAGTGCGCAGGGGAGTACGAAGCCATCGTTATAGTCAGTGTGTTCACCGATCAGATTGACCCGGCCCGGCGCGAAAACGGCTGTACTTTGCGCGTCTTGGGTCGAGCCGTGGGTATTGCTCAGTAGCGCGCGAGCTTGCGCGATCAGTGTGTCGCTCATCGACTACCTAGCGCTGGTCGTGAGTTCGCGAAGGCGCGCCGCCGCTTGCTCTGGGGTAAGGTCACGTTGCGGTTCGGCGAGCATTTCATAGCCGACCATGAATTTGCGCACTGTCGCAGAGCGCAACAAAGGCGGGTAGAAATGCGCGTGTAGTTGCCAGTGGAGCGCAGGTTCACCGCCCTGGTGCTCGTCGTCATAAGGAGCACCGTGCCAACCCATTGAGTAAGGAAATTCGCAATCGAAGAGTTGGTCATAGCACCGCGTGAGATCGCCGAGCGCACTCGCGAGCGCCGGACGTGCCGATGCCGGAATTTCATTGAGGCGTTGTACGGAGAATCTCGGCAATAGCAGGGTCTCGAAGGGCCAGGTCGCCCAATACGGCACGATCACCAGCCAACGCTCGTTAGCCAGCACCTGTCGCGGGCCCTCGAATTCGTGATCAGCGATCTCTTGCAGCATGGCGCGGCCTCGTGTGCGCCAATGAGTCCGTTGCCGCTCATCTTCGATGTGCAGTTCATCGGGTAGATGATCGGTTGCCCAGATTTGTCCGTGCGGGTGCGGGTTCGAGCAGCCCATCATCTCGCCCTTGTTTTCGAACACCTGCACCCAGCGATGCCGTGCACCGAGCGCACGTGCTTCGTCGGCCCAGCAATCGATGACATGTGCGATTTCATAATCGGTCAAACGGCTCATCGGCCGATCATGATCTGGTGAATAGCAGATAACGCGGCAGGTGCCGCTGACCGGCTGCGCGGCGAAGAGACTGGGGTTGGCAGATTCCGCGGGAGCGCCGGCGCTCGGCTGACCCCGCACGGCAGGAAAATCGTTATCGAATACATGCACCGAGGTATAGGCAGGGTTGCGCTCGCCGGTGGCGCGCTGCGCACCGGGGCAGAGATGGCAGGCAGGATCATGCCGCGGCTTCGGCGTTGGGCTCGAGCGGTGGACTTCGCCGCGCCACGGGCGGGCATTTCGCTGCGGTGAGACGAGTACCCAGCGACCTGTCAGAGGGTTGCGACGGCGATGGGTGCGCTCATGCAAAGTCGGATCACCCAAAGAATACGTCATGGTGTCTGAGTTTCGCGACGCAGTACGGTAAGACCAATGTATTCGGCGCGGCGCGACAGTGCGAGTCGGTTGAATACGAGCGCGGCGATCACCGAGCTTGCCAGCACGAACACCATAAAATGAATATAGTGCAGGGTAATAATTCCATCAGGATTCCAGTCAAAAGTGTAGAGGGCATAAATGATGAAACCCCAAAGTACACCAAATATTGCTGCTGATGCGCCGACGTTCCGGAACAGCAGACCTACCACGAACGCCGATAGAATCGGCATTGAGAACAAGCCGTTCAGTTGCTGCAGAAGATTGATGATGCTGTCCGCGTTCTGAAAAACCGGTACCAAAAAAATAGCGATAACAGTAACGATCACGGAGACCATCGCGGCGAGTCGCCAGTGGTTATCGACGTTGCCGATGAACTTGTCGTGAAAATCGACTGAGTAGAGAGCGACTGTGCTATTGAGCACGGCGCTGAAGGTGGTGATCACTGCGGCAGCGACCATCGCCGCAAACGCACCCGCCAGCCAACCGGGCAACACTTCGGCGACTAGTCTGCCGTAGGCCGCATCGCCGATGTCGCCGAACAGCTTGTAGGCCACGACTCCCGGAATCACGACGATCGGTGGCACGATGAGGATACGGATGATTGCTGCCACGAGTACGCCTTTACGAGCTTCTTCCACCGAGGGCGCAGCCATCGCTTTTTGTGTAATGTTCTGATTCGTCGACCAATAAAATATTTGGATGAACACCATGCCAGTGAGCAAGGTGTGCCAGGGAATAGGCGAATCATCCCCGCCGATCATCGACAGGCGCTCTACCGGCACGCCCGAGACGATATCGAAATCGACGGCAGCGAGCGCGAGTACTACGATCAGCAGCGCGAGTCCGAGTACGCCGATGCCTGAAAAAGTGTCCATCACTGCCACGGCTCGCAAGCCACCGAGCATGGTGTACGCCGCACCGATGATAGCGAGCACTGTGGCAAACACCAAAATGGGTACCTTGCCGCCGAACAGCGACTGCATGAAGAGTCCGCCACTGTAGATCGACGCCGGCAAATAAATCATCACATTGCCGAACAGAAAGAGTCCGGAAATCAATGTACGGATACTGGTACTACCGTAACGACGCTCGAGCAGCTCGGTGACGGTGGTACAGCGATATCGGTAATAGAGCGGTATAAAAACATACGCGAGAATCAGCAGGCCAAAAAATCCGGCGATTTCCCACCACGCCAGCAGCAGCATCTGATTGCCATTCATACCGACGAGTTGATCGGTCGAAAGGTTGGTGAGCGTGATCGAGCCGGCGACGAACAGCCAGGACAGACCACCACCTGCCAGGAAGACATCTTTCCCTGAACCGTCATGGCTCGGGCGCGACCTGCGGACTTTCCACCACGTGGTGAGGGCCACCAGCACGGTGAGAGCGACGAATATGGCGATTTGCATGAAGCCGTCGGTCAACAGATTGGCCGGCATGACTTTCTCCCCGGAGCACGCTGCTCGGCGATGGTCAATAATACGGAGACTAGGAGGATCCGTGCCAACGACTTCGTCGATACGCCGTCTCGATGCCGGGGCTGCGACGCTGCTGTTCGACCTGCGGCGAGGGTATGCCGAGTTGGTGGCGTTCGGCCCGCGGCTACCAGCCAATGAAGATTGCGAGGCGCTCTGCGACGCCGCTCGACGGGCGCCGCATGAGTCCGAGCCCGACTTTATTGTGCCCAATTCCGTTCTGCCGCTGTGCGGGAGCGGCTATGCCGGCACATCGGCGGTGGAGCTCTGCCGAGCTGGGCGGGAATTGCCGCCGGTTGCAGCGCCGCTTGAGTGTGTGAGCAATGCGGCGTTGGCGGCAGCAACCGATGTTCGCTTCAGTTTGCGTGACGAGCACCGGCAGATTTCCATCGCGAGTCATTGGTGGACGCTCTTGAGTGGTGTGATCGTGGTTGAATCGACGGTAACCAACACCGCAGCGGCGGCACTTCAGGTTGCGCGTTGTGCATCGTTGGTATTGCCGCTGCCCCGCTGGGCAAAGACGGTCGTGCACTACGACGGTCGGTGGTCTGCGGAGATGCACGAGTCCCGCACAGCCCTTCGTTCTGCACTGCGCATCGGCGGCAGTTCTGCAGGAGGCCGGCCGGGCTTCACGGCGGGTCAGTGGCTCAGCTTCGAAGCTGCCGACACCAGCGAGTACCATGGTTGCTGTTTCGCAGTGCATCTCGAGTGGAGTGGCGATCACGAGTGGCAGCTCGAAACCGATGCCAACGGTGATGCCGTACTCGCGATCGGTACCCCTTTGAGCCCCGGTGAAATAGAGCTCGCCCAAGGTGAGAGCTTTGTCGCGCCGCGAGCCCTGATCGCCTTGGGCACGCAAGGCAGAGCCTCATTGAGAAATCTTTGGCATCGGCATGTGCGAGATCTGGTACTGCCACGATCATCGCGTACACAGCCGCGTAAGGTACACCTCAATACTTGGGAGGCCTGCGGCTTTGCGCTGACTCTGCCACGACTCGAGCAGCTCGCGGCTGATGCCGCAGCGCTCGGTGTAGAGCGTTTCGTGCTCGATGACGGTTGGTTTTCGGGTCGACGCGACGATCGCACGAGCCTCGGCGATTGGTGGCCTTCACCACAGATTTTTCCGCAAGGTCTTGCCCCGCTGATCAAAAAAATCCAGGCGCTCGGCATGGACTTTGGTCTGTGGGTAGAGCCCGAAATGTTGAGCCCCAACTCTGAACTGTATCGAGCACACCCGGACTGGTGCATTCATGTCGAGGGCCAGGCGCGACCTACCCAGCGCCATCAGTTGGTGCTCGATCTCGCGCGGCCAGAGGTTGAGGCGTATCTGCTGGCAATGCTCGATGATTTGCTCAACAAATACGCCATCGCTTATTTGAAGTGGGACCATAATCGCGAGTTGTTTCCGAGTGGCGGGCGCCGAGTGGCGCAAGTGAGAGCGCTTTATCGTCTGCTCGATGCCTTGCGTGCCCGGCACCCGCAGGTGGAAATCGAGACCTGCGCGAGCGGGGGTGGCCGAGTTGATTTTGCGATGCTCGCCCGCTGCGCGCGCTTCTGGGCGAGTGACAACAACGATTCGCTCGAACGTATTCGTCTCAATCGTGCGTGGTGGCAGTTTTTGCCGCTCGGCAGTTGCGGTAACCATGTGGGGCCGGACCCCAACCCCATTACGGGACGTAGTTTGCCCATGGACTATCGCGCAAAGATTGCGCTGTTCGGCCATATGGGGATCGAGGCTGACCCTGCGCGCATGAGTGATGACGATCGGCGTGTTTTGGCCGCGCATGTGGCGCTGTACAAAACGTGGCGTGCCGTCCTGCACGAGGGCGAATTGTACGAGATCGTTCACGATGAGACCGGTGTCTTCGGCTGGCTGAGCGTGACCCACGCGCGCGCCTTGGCACTCGTCGTTCAACAAGAGTTCACGCGCTATTTCGAGACGGCTCCGGTGCAACTTGGCGGGCTCGATCGGAGCCGACGTTATCGCGTGAAGTTGCTGGAGCCTTGGCCTTCTTTGGCAGCGCGCTATCTGCTCGACGCCGCGCGTTGGCGCGAGGGCGTGGTGCTCTCTGGCGAGGCGCTTGCAACCCAAGGTCTGCGTTTGCCGCTGCGACATCCGGCGACCGCTTGGCTCATCTCACTGGAGCTCACTGGAGACTGAATGACGCTCACCTCGAAAAAACCTCGTCTCGGCGTCTGTTACTACCCTGAGCACTGGCCGCGTGAGTGGTGGGCTGACGATGCGGCGCGGATGAGCGCCATGGGGCTTGCGCAGGTGCGCATCGGTGAATTTGCCTGGAGCCGTATCGAACCCGAGCGTGGCCAATTCGATTGGGCGTGGCTCGATGACGCGATCGAGACGCTGCATCGTGCAGGGCTCGCTGTGGTCATGTGCACGCCGACCGCGACACCGCCCAAATGGCTGGTCGATAGCATGCCGGACATGATCGCAATCGACTCCGCTGGCAAGCCGCGGCGATTCGGTTCGCGTCGTCACTATTGTTTCTCGCACGAGGGATATCGCCGAGAATCACAGCGCATCACGCGGGCAGTAGCCGAGCGATATGGCCGTCATCCGGCGGTCATCGCCTGGCAAACCGACAACGAATATGGCTGTCACGACACCGTTCTCAGTTGGTCGCCTGCGGCGCTCGTGGCGTTTCGTCGCTGGCTGGCTGAACGCTATGTGGATATCGAGGCGTTGAACAGCGCGTGGGGGAATGTTTTTTGGAGCATGGAGTATCGGTCTTTCGATGCGATTGACTTGCCCAATCTCACGGTCACCGAGGCCAATCCGGCACACCTGCTCGACTTCCGGCGATTCTCGTCGCAGCAAGTCAAAGAATTCAACCGCGAGCAGTGCCTGATCCTGCGCGAGTTATCGCCGGGGTGTGATCTCACCCATAATTTCATGGGGTTCGTCACCGACTTCGATCATCATGACCTCGCCCAAGATCTCGATGTTGCTGCGTGGGACAGCTACCCCTTGGGTTTCCTCGAGCAGTTTTGGTTCAGTGCCGACGAAAAAATTCGTTACGCGCGACAGGGTCATCCCGACGTGTCGGCTTTCCATCATGATCTTTATCGCGGTGTGGGGTGTGGGCGCTGGTGGGTGATGGAGCAGCAGCCGGGACCGGTGAATTGGGCTCGGTACAACCCTGCGCCGCTGCCGGGCATGGTGCGCTTCTGGAGCTTGGAGGCCATTGCGCACGGCGCTGAAGTCGTCTCATATTTTCGCTGGCGACAGGCTCCATTCGCGCAAGAGCAGATGCATGCGGGTTTGCTGCGCCCCGATCGCGTGGACGACGTCGCAGCAGAAGAAGTGCGCGAGACAGCTGCTGTTTTGGCCCGCCTCGACGGACACTCATCGGTAAAGGCTGACGTCGCCTTGATCTTTGACTACCAGGCGGAGTGGATGACGGCGATTCAGCCCCATGGCGCAGGATTCTCTGCGCTGCGAGTCTGCTTCGAGTGGTATTCGGCGCTGCGCCAGTTGGGCCTCGATATCGATATTCTGCCGCCCTCGGCAGAGTTGTCCGGATACCGCATGGTCGTCATTCCCTGCCTGCCGGTGTTGTCACAGACGTTCGTTGATCAACTGCGTACTGTCGAAGCTTCCGTCATTTATGGGCCACGCACCGGCAGCAAGACCATGCATTTTTCGATCCCTGAAAATCTGCCGCCGGGCCCGCTGCAGTCCTTGCTGCCGATCAAAGTGGTGCGTGTCGAGTCACTGCGCGAAGGTTTGCTCGAGTCGGAAGCCGATTTTTCAGTGAGTGGCTGGCTCGAGCATGTCGAGTCCGCTTTGCAGCCCGAGCTTCGGCTGCACGATGGGCGAGGCGTTTTGTTTCATCATGCGCGACATCGCTATCTTGCGGGTTTGGTCGATTCCGCAACGCTGCAAGGAATATTCCGGCAGATGGCGAGCGAGGGCGGTATCAGTGTTCGCTCGCTGCCTGAAGGAATACGCACGCGCCGTCATGGCAACGTACACTTCGTGTTCAATCATTGCGCCGAGACGCGCTCGGTCGCTGCGCTCTTGCCGGGCACTGACGCTCTGCTGATGGGTGCGCGCGAACTTCCTCCCGCGGGTGTTGCTGCATGGGTCGGTGACGGGGTGCGCAAGTGAACACCCGGTCGGCGCAGCTGCGGTAGATTGTCGGCGCACTTCATTTCTATCTGCGATTTCTGCTGAGTTTCACGCAAATCGGCTTCGTCGCGCGACGTCTGTTTTGGCCCGCCTTCAAGGCGGACTTTCGCGGTCAGCATTGGCTGGTGACGGGCGGCTCCGGGGGCTTGGGCAGGGCCGTGGTTTATGCGGCGCTGCGCGGCGGCGCGACGGTCACCGTGGCCGCGCGCAGTGCCCAAAAATTGTCAGCGCTGAGCGCCGAGCTTGCTGCGGCGGGGCTCAAAGGGGCTGATACCGAATGCTGCGACTTTACGCTCGTCGCCGATACCGATGCTCTGCTCGCGCGTCTCGCTGCGCAAGGTAAACCGACCGACGTGCTCGTCAATAATGTTGGCGCGCTCAACGACGAGTTGCTCGTGACTCGTGAGGGACTCGCAGCGTCGTTCGTGAGCAATTTGCTCTCTCATTACCAACTCACCGAAGGTCTGATCGCCCGAGAATTGCTGCGGGCGCGTAGCGTGGTCGTCAACGTCACGTCCGGTGGCGGCTACCATTTTCCTTTGCTGGCAGCGATGCTGAACGTTACCGACCCGGCTCGCCACAGTGGCGTCGCCGCCTACGGTTTTCACAAGCGGGCCCAGATGGTGCTGAACCAATACTGGAACACCATCCACCATGACCGCGGCATCGACTTTTACGTGATGCATCCCGGCTGGGCAGATACCGCGGGCGTGCAACGTTCGTTGCCACGCTTTCGTGAATTGCCGAACTCGATTTCGCGCGATGCCGAGGCTGGGATGGACACGATCACCTGGCTCGTAGCCCATCGACCCGCGCAGCCCGCTGGCGAGTTAGTCTGGTTCGATCGAAAAATCCGTCCTGCCCACGTGTACGCGCATACGCGGCACACGACCGAGAGCGGTCAAAGTCTGGCCAAGACTTTGCAGCAATATTTGCTGGACCATAAAAAATCATGACTACTCCAGCCCGAATGTCAGCAAAGAAAAAGCTCGCGGCAGCACTTGTTGGTGCCTGGAAATGTCATCGCTGGAGCATTCGTTACGCAGACGGGCAGGTGGCTCGACCCTTCGGACTGCGTCCGCAAGAGTTCATTCTTTACACCGCCGACGGCTTCATGTCGGCAACCATCATGGCGGCGGGTCGCAAGGCTTTCCGGGCAAAAAATCCGCGCGATGCGAGTGAGGCGGAGCGCGCCCAAGCGTTTGCCGGTTACTTCAGTTATGCGGGTCGCTGGCGTTTGAGTCGCGGTCGCATCGAACATGAGGTATCGGTTGCGCTCAATCCGGGTCTGGTCGGCACCAGCCAGTGGCGCGAGGTACGGCTCGAGGGCTCTCGGCTGACCTTGGCGGCCGTCGAGAAAACCGCAACGGGTTTACGGCGCCACGAGATCGAGTGGCGTCGACCCGCGCGACGCTAGCTGCGCCGCGGCCGGGTCGCCATTTCAGGCTTCTGGCCCAGACTTCGGGCTCAGACTTCGGGCTCAGGCTTCGGGCTCAGGCTTCGGGCTCAGGCTTCGGGCTCAGGCCGCTGGCGCGGGAGTCTGCTGTCGCGAGTAGAGCTCGAGACTCGAGTGACTCGGGCCATAGTCCTCGGTCGGTGCCGACAACATGTGTGGACAGTTTTTCTCGGCGTACTCGCGAACATGCTTGGGCAGCCCGGAGGCATCGGCGACTGTGGTCATCGTCGATATGTACATGCAGTGTCCCGGTGCTTGGCCCATCAGCAGCCATGGCAGCCACGGCGTCACGCGCTGCCAGGTGCCCACGTAGGGCACCGCAGATAGATCGGGATTCTCCAGATCTTTTCTTTTGACGAAGTAGCGCATCATCTCCGACACTTGCGCCTTCGGGCCAGCAGATTCCCGTGGCCATTTGTCGGGTTGTAGCGGATTCTTGTAGTTCAAATGCATGTCGGTGGCGAGTACCAGCGTCTCGCTGTCGAGCTCCTGCCACGGGAATATCAATGGCAGTTTGATCAACTTGCTCGGATCGCTGCCGAAATCTTCGGGCGCAAGAATGAGCGTTTCGCTGATCGTGTAGTTGAAAGGATCGTTGATCGCATGGACGACGCGTACCGTTTCTTTCGTGAACGGATTGACGAAGCTGTCGATGATCTCGCCAGGCTGACCACCGCGAGTGAGGTTGGTGTAGAAGATGACTTCTTTGTTGACGCGACGGATGTTGCCATCGGGTAATGGCAACAAACGGGTACAAAGAAAAGTCTGAAAGCCGAGGAAGGGCTTGAGCGCTTCGCCGGGACGCACCGCGAGGATGGTGCCGCTGCAGTGGATGGTACGCTGCTTGCTGCTATCCATATCCGCCTGAATGCGCGCCCAGGCATCGCGGTTCCAGCGTGAGCTCATGAAATCGATCTTGGTGACGTAGGGAATGACGGACATGTGTTTCTCCTCGGGCATTGCGACGCCTCGTTACGACAAGAGTAGTCCGAGCCCTGTCCGCGGCAGGTATGTCGCCGTTCGCCCCGACCATGCAGTGAGCGCTCTCTAGGCTTCAGGCGGTCGTCGCTTGTACACTCCAGCAAGGGGTTGCATCAGGAGGCTCGCATGTCACGACAGGGTCGCTGGATTTCGCTTTGGGTTGTGCTGTGCATGGCGGCCGTAGCCGGTTGCACCTCGCAGCGTTCGTTGTCCGATACCGATGCCGATACTCAGGGTGCGGCCAGCGATGACGGCAAGACCGGCGTCAAGCTGGTGCAGATCACCGACGTGCCGCTGCCTCGCGACTCAAAGATTGATGAACAGGAATCTTTCATCATCGGCGGCGGCAGTCGCTGGGTTGGGCGGTTGGTGGTCAAGGTGCGTACCGATGCGGCCGAAACCTACAGCTATTACTTCAACGGCATGCCGCGACTCGGCTGGACACGTGTGACGGCTATGCAGGGCAAGGTGAGCAGTCTGACCTTCACCAACGGTGATCGTGTCGCCAATCTGCAAATTACTGGCGGCATGGGCGGCGCTACCGTGACCGTCTTCGTTTCGAACCGCGAAATCGAGGGTGGCTGATCGCTTCCATGTCTGGTTTGCCGTAGTCGGCATCTGGTCGTTGTCGGTACTGCCGCCGATTTCGGCACCCGCTGCGGACCTCGAGCCGACCCAAAACGGCGCGGTGTTTCGCGACTGTCCTGAATGTCCCGAGCTGGTGGTTATTCCGGCGGGGCGCTTCCTGATGGGCACGACTCGCGAGCTGCAGATTCCCACCGAAGTTCCGGCTGAGCTGTCGCCCACGGCCGTGGTCATCGAGCGTCCGTTCGCGCTCGGTCGTTATGAAGTCACGCGCGGTGAGTATTCAGTATTCGCTAAAGCTACGGGTCGCGCTGCAACGCGGGTGCGTTGTCGGACTTGGGTCGAAGAAAAGCAGGGTTTTCGCGATCTCGATATTCCCTGGGATAAACCCAAGGTGCCGGCGCAACCGACTGATCGGCATCCGGCCTCTTGCATCGATTGGCATGACGCGGCGGCTTATGCCGCTTGGTTGAGCGAGCGCACCGGTGCGCGCTATCGCTTGCCTAGCGAAGCCGAGTGGGAATACGCGGCAAAGGCTGGTACCCGCAGCCTTTGGCCTTGGGGTAACGATCCCAACCAAGCGTGTCGCGAGGTCAACGCAAATGACCGCAGTACACAGCATCGTTATCCGCTCGGTTGGAGTGCCGTGAGTTGCGATGATGGTCATGCGGACGTCGCCCCGGTCGGCAGTTTGCGGGCAAATGCCTTCGATGTGCACGACATGCTCGGCAATGTTTGGGAGTGGACCGAGGACTGCGCGTCTCTCGATTACACGGGTCGTCCGGTTGACGCGCGCGCCTGGGTTTGGGAGGGCGGTTGTCGTCGACGCATTCAGCGCGGGGGTGGTTGGTCCACCGGTCCGGAACGCTCACGCCCAGGATTCCACGGCGATGGCAGCGCTGACGATCGCGCGGATTTCGCTGGCTTTCGCGTCGTACGCGAGCTTGGACCGGCGGGTCCTGCGCGGGCCAAGGCAGTGCCCGATGACGCCGCTTCGCTGTCGTCTCTGAGCAGCGCCACGCCCACGGGTGCGCCGCTGCCGACTCAGGCGTCTGCGCCCGCACCGGTGCCACTACGCGACTGCGCCGAGTGCCCCGAGTTGCTGCAACTGCCCGCTGGTGAGTTTTTGATGGGCAGCTCTGCCGACGACTACGAGCACGATCTGCGTTCGGGTGAAACACCGGCGCTGCGTGTACGAATTCGTCAGGCGTTCGCGTTGGGTTCGCACGAAGTGACCAACAAAGAATTCCGCGCCTTCTTGGCTGCAACTCGGCAGCAGCCCAAATATTCGTGCGCCACACAGGGTGTCGACGATGAGCCCGTACGGTGCGTGACGCCCCAGGACGCTGAACGCTATCTGTTGTGGC
>Ga0194131_10001884_pt1 | contig 35171 bp, 26 predicted proteins | sample TA2KigO120mmetaG_FD_148631 | JGI IMG/M metagenome (GOLD analysis project Ga0194131, IMG submission 148631) | Freshwater microbial communities from Lake Tanganyika, Tanzania - TA2015053 Kigoma Offshore 120m | ecosystem: Environmental > Aquatic > Freshwater > Lake | place: Tanzania: Lake...
GTGAATGACAGCGCTGGAGAGTTGCCGAACCACACTGCGGTTGTGTTCTGAAGGAATGCACCTGTGATGGTGACGGTTCCGCCACCCTGTGCAGAACCAATGCTCGGAAAAACGCTGCTGATCGATGAGTTGCTGTAGGAGTAACCACTAGCGAGTGATCCTGTCCGACCATTTGCTGTCACCGAGACGGCAGCCGACCCTGCTGCGCCTGCTGGCGTGATCGCATTGATCGTGGTGGCACTCACAATCTGGACTCCGGTCGCAGCCACTCCACCGATCGTGACTGATGTCGTGCCGAGGAAGTAGTTGCCGCTGATCGTGACCGGCGTACCGCCGACGATCGTTCCGACATTGGGGGTGACCGAGGAAATCACCGGCACGCAGGGGCCCCAGCCACTGAGGATCACCGCAAGGTCGGCGCCGTTGACGATGCCGTCACCATTGAGGTCCGTGACGAGCGCCCCTTGGCCGTTCGTGCCCCATGCGCCCAGGACAGCTGCAAGGTCGGTCCCATCGATGCCGCCCGTGGCGACAACATCCCCCGGGCACTGGGCGCTTGCGGGCACCGTGGCCATCAGCGCTAAAAGCATGACGCACGCAAAACGCACGGTTCGAATCGTCCCGGTCAGCATGATGAAATCTCCTGGAATCAGAAGAGTACCCCCGCTCGCTCATCGCGCAAACACCATCCTGCGTCCGGGCCGCACATATTCCGCTCCGCGAACCGAGCCCCGCCGCTCGTCCGGAGCGACCGAGGGGTCCCATGCTGCGCGGCTCCGGGAGTCGCGAAGGCGGCGCGAACGATCACGCTTGATGGCGGGTGCCAGCCCCGCCGAGCGACGGACGAAGAGCGCGCGCGAAGCCGGGTGCAGCGCGCGCGTCCGCGCGGCAGGGACCCGAGGAAGCGGGAGGACGAGCGCACGCGCACGATGCATGCGGGGCCGCTGCGCGTCCGCGCAGCAGGGACCCGAGGAAGCGCAAGGACGATCGCGCGTCCTCGCTCACAACCGCCGGCGCGCGCCAGTCGCGCGCTGCATGTCGCGCTTGGCTTCCTTCTCCTTGATGTGCTCGCGCTTGTCGCCCTTCTTGCGGCCGAAGCCGACACCCACCAAGACCTTCGCGCGGCCCTTCACGAAGTAGATCTTGAGCGGGATCAGGGATGCCCCCTTGGCCTTCTGCTGGGTGGCGAGCTTGTCGATTTCGCGCCGATGGGCCAGGAGCCGCCGGACCCGGGTCGGCGCGTGCTGGTGCTGGGGCAGCGCTTGGGGGTACTCGGCGATGTGGACCCCGTGCAGTTCCAGGCTGACCGGGACGGCCTTGGCCATCACGAACCCCTGGTCGAGCTGAACTTGGCTGTTCCGGAGGCTCTTGACCTCGGTCCCCAAGAGCTCGATGCCGCACTCGAGCGTGCCCTCGATGGCGTAGTCATGGCGCGCCCGACGGTTCTCGATCGTCGGCTCCCGGGTCGTGGAGCGCTCCTTGGCGGCCATCGGGCGAAGGCTACCCCTGAAATGGCCAAAAAGTGCCCCCTGAGCGGTCGCCAAACCCCCTCTCACGGGCAATACTCCACAGGTCCGGACCGCGGTGTACCCGGACCAAGCCCACATCGACCGGCATCACCCCAGCCGGTTGTTCATCACACGGAGAAACGAATGCGCCCCACGCTCGGACTCATCGCCGCACTGACCCTCGCCCCCACCGCACTCGCGCAGGTCGGACAACTTCCCCGGACCAGCCCCGCCGAGGCGCGAACTGCGTTCTTGGAAGCCAACGCCGGAACGGGCTTCTTCATCAACGATCACGGCAACCTCACGCGCGTCTATGGTCGCGCGTTCAGTCAGGGCAACAGCCCGGTCGAAAGCGCCACGGCGTTCATCGCGCAGCATGCGTCGATCTGGGGTGTCGAACCATCGCAACTTCTGCCGATCGGACCGTGGGGCGAAGGCGAACACCTGATCCCGCTGATGTGGGATGCCGTCACCGACACCTACAACTTTTCGCTCGTGGGCTACACGCAGGCCGTGCACGGCGTGCCGGTCTTCCGCAGCAGCCTGCGACTGCTCGTTCGCAACGAAGCTGGCTTCCCGCTCGTGCTCGCCTCGAGCGACCTGAAGGATCTTGGCACCTTCCCCGAGACCGTGAAGGCGTACATGGCACTCGGTGCTCCGCTCGATCCTTCGCGCTACGCATCGAAGCTGCAGAAGCGGCTCGCCGCCGGCGCTGCTGATGTGCCCGCGGAACTGGTGATCTTCGCCGGCGAAGACGACTTGAAGGTCGCACCGCGACTGGGCGTGAAGTTCATCGTCGATCACGGCATGCCCGGCGACGCCGACTACGCTCGCCTGCTCTACATCACCGATCCCGCCACGGGCGAGGTGTTGTTCGAGGAAAACCAGGTGTGCTACGCCGATGCCACCGGCACCGTGCAGGGACAAGCGACGCAGGGCTATGCCGCTGACGCGTGCAATCCCGAGGCGTTGACGGGGCTGCCCTACGCGGGCGTGACCCTTGGGACCTCCAGCATCTTCGCGAACGCCGACGGATCGTTTGCGTTCCCCAATCAGTCTGGCTCGGTCACGATCAACAGCACGCTCGCTGGTCGATACTTCAAGGTCGTGAACGCTGCGTCCGGCAACTCCACGCCAACATCAAGTGCGACAGGGTCGGTCGGCTCCCCGATCAACCCGGTCTTCAACTCCGCCAACACCGACTCCGCTGCGCGCGCCGAGGTCAATGCCTACCTGCACGCCAACATCGTTCGCGACTTCGCGCTGGCCAACAATCCGTCCTACCCGACGATCGCGAATCAACTGAACTTCACGGTCAATGTCCAGGTCAACGGCACCTGCAACGCGTTCTACAACGGATCCTCGATCAACTTCTACCCAGCTGGCGGCGGGTGCAACAACACGGCCTTCAGCACCGTGGTGCACCACGAGTACGGCCACCACATGGTGGCCTCGGGTGGCAGCGGCCAGGGCGCCTACGGCGAAGGCATGGCCGACTGCATGTCGCTGCTCATCAGCGACAGTCCTCTACTCGGGGTGGGCTTCCAAAGTTGCAGCTCGGGCATCCGCAATGCCGACAACACCTGCACCTATTCGTCCACTGGCTGCAGTTCCTGCGGCAGTGCGATCCACAGCTGCGGCCAGCTGATCTCTGGTTGCGTCTGGGACACGCGCGAGGCCCTGGGCATCAAGCTCGGCAGCGCGCCGGGCCTGGCGCACACGAGCCTTCTGTGCGTGAACAGCATTCCCCTGCACACGGGTACGACGATCGCCGGTGACATCACCATCGACTTCCTGACGCTGGACGACAACAACAGCGACATCGCCGACGGAACGCCGAACTACCAGGAGATCAACGGCGCGTTCACGCTTCACGGCCTGCCCGGCCCGGCGCTGCAACTCCTGGCCTTCTCGTTCCCCAATGGGATCCCGGCCACGGTGTCGCCGGCTGGAAGCAGCACGCTGGCCGTCACTGTGGCGCCCCTCTCCGGCACCCCGCAGCCCAACAGCGGCAGGTTCTACTGGCGCAACGGCGGCACCGGTTCATTCACCGCCGTATCGATGACGCAGGGTGCATCCAACCAGTACACCGTGCAAGTCCCCGCGACAGCGTGCCTGAGCACCGTGCAGTGGTATGTCTCCGCCTCCACCACCACTGGATCGACGGTCACGAGCCCGAGCACGGCACCTGCCGCGTTCTACAGCTCGCTCAGTGCGACGACCGTGGACCAGGTCTTCGCGGATTCGATGGACACCAACACCGGTTGGGTCGCTGGCGCAACGGGTGACACGGCCACCACTGGCATTTGGGTCCGCGTGGATCCCAACGGCACCGCTGCCCAGCCCGAGAACGACGCCGGCGCCGGCACGATGTGCTGGATCACCGGCCAGGGAGCGGTGGGCGGTTCACTTGGTGAGGCGGATGTCGACGGCGGCACCACCACCTTGACCAGCCCAACATTCAACCTCTCGGGCTACGAGGGCGGCATCGTGTCGTATGCGCGCTGGTACTCCAACAACACTGGCGCCGCGCCGAACGAGGACTCGATGCCGATCGAGATCAGCAACAACGGCGGCTCGACCTGGGTGCAGATGGAACTGGTCACGGAGAACTTGAACGCGTGGGCGACCAAGAGCTTCAGCATCGGACAGTTCGTCACGCCGACCGCCACCATGAAGGTCCGCTTCCGCGCGCGTGACGAGGGGAGCGGCTCCTTGGTTGAAGCCGGTGTCGATGACTTCCGCGTCGAGGGCATCGGCTGCACGGCCGCTGATCCCGCCGACATCAACGGTGATGGCATCGTCGACGGCGCCGACCTTGGCCTGCTGCTGGCCGGGTGGGGCGCGGCTTCTCCCGACATCAACGGCGATGGCATCGTCGACGGATCCGACCTCGGTCTCCTGCTGGCCGCGTGGGGCAGCTGACCGCCCAGTCCCGTGGACGCGATCAGTGGGCTCTGGCGAGACCGCGACCCGCTCGCCTTATCCGGACACGCGAAGCCACTGGCCGGTGATGCTGTGCGCGGCGTTATACTCCGCGACCCTGCTTCCTGCGCATGTGGCGAAATTGGCAGACGCGCCAGCTTGAGGTGCTGGTGGGGCAACCCATGGAGGTTCGAGTCCTCTCGTGCGCATTGACCGTCGCAGACCCTGCGACGGTCTTTCTCTTGGTGCACGCAGCGGCGCCCCGCGCCGCCGTGCGGCGTCCGACTTCCAGACCAACTCACCCGGCATGACCAGTCTCTCCGTCACCTCCGAGCCCACACTTCGCGTGAACGAGGTCTTCCACTCGATCCAGGGCGAGAGCACCTGGGCCGGCGTGCCGATGGTCTTCGTGCGGCTCACCGGCTGCCCGCTGCGCTGCCACTACTGCGACACGAGCTACGCCTTCCGCGACGGTACGACCATGCCGGTGATCGCTCTGCTTGACCGCGTGCGCGCGTTCGGCTGCTCGGCCGTCGAGTTCACAGGCGGAGAGCCGCTCGCCCAGCGCAACGCATTCCAGGCCATGGCCACGCTCTGTGACGAGGGCTTCACGGTCCTCGTGGAGACCGGCGGCTCGATCGACATCACGCCTTGCCACCCGAGCGTGATCCGAATCCTCGATCTGAAGACGCCAGGCAGCGGTGAGGTGGATCGCAACCGCTGGCAGAACCTCGCTGACCTGCGGCCGCGTGATGAAGTGAAGTTCGTGATCACCGATCGCACCGACTACGAGTGGGCCCGCGACATCGTGCTGCGAGAGCGGCTCGACCAGCGCTGCAACGCCGTGCTCTTCAGCGCCGCCCACCGACAGGTCGGCGACACCGACATCCGCGGCTGCGAGGGTCTCTCGCACCGCACGCTCGCCGAGTGGATCCTGGAGGACCGCCTGCCGGTGCGACAGCAAGGCCAACTCCACAAGGTCATCTGGGACCCATCGACTCGCGGGGTCTGAACCCGCAGCAGCCGTCCCGCCACCCAGCCCTCGATGCGCCACAGCCGTGGACGGCCATCGGCTGCGCTCGTGCGAATTCGCTCGAGCGAACTCCTTTGGCCGGCGCGCTCGAACTGCACCGGCGAGGTACGACCGCATCGAGTGGCGATGCGGATCGTGTGTGCGCCCAAGGTCGAAGACGAATGCGCTCAATTCATCGAGCCACAGCTGCCGGCGTTCTTGCCGCACGGGCAGCAGCTGCCGGTGTGCACATGCGTGCTGCCGACGGGCGAGCCACCGACGCCGAACACGCTGTGCCGCCGCTTGAATGTGCGGCCCTTGCCAGCGGGATCCTCGACAGGACCATCGGCATCCTTCATCGGGCGAAGCAATTCGATCACCTCGCCATCCTCAAGGCACTCGTACTCGTACAGTGGCATGGCGCTCAGGATAGGCGAGGACGATGGTCACGCGAAGCATCGTCCCGGGAAGCGCGCGCAGGCCGGCCCTTCTGGGCCTTGCCGCGGACCGGCGCGCCGCCACGCCGGTCAGCGCCGGTACGCGCTGCCGATCCTCGGCGATCCGAGCCCCGCTCCGCGCTGGATCTCGCCAAGCCCCGCCCTGCGCGGACCTTCGCCGACAGGTCGCGCGTGCGCTGCGCTCGGCGCTCAAGGCGATCGCTCTTCTCGTTGCGACGCGATGCATGGATGCCACGACGCTTGCGGACCGGGGCACCGCCCTCGTTGCGCTCAGCCCGCTCGCGGCGACGATGGATGGTGGCAGCATCGGCGAAGGCATCACGACGAACCCGATCGAGTTCCTCGGCCGTGAGGTCGCGCCACTCGCCCACTGCAAGGCCCTTCAGCCGCAGCGGGCCCATCTTCACGCGGCGCAACTTCTTCACCGGATGCCCCAATGCGAGCAGCATGCGGCGGATCTGGCGATTGCGGCCCTCGAAGAGCTCCATGTAGAGGATCGTCTTCTGGCGATCGCGCGCGATCACATCGAGCCGACCGGTCTTGGCCTTGCGGCCAGGGCCTCGCTCACCATCACTGAGGAAGACCCCGCGCTCGAGCCGTCCGAGGTCATCATCGGAGAGCTGGCCCGCGACAGTCACCTCGTAGCCCTTGTGCATCTCGTAGCGCGGGTGCGTGAGCCGGTTGGCGAGCTCACCGTCATTGGTCATGAGGAGCAGCCCCGATGAGTCCATGTCGAGGCGACCAACCGGGTACAGGCGCAAGCCGCTCGGATGCTCGACGAGGTCCACCGCACAGGAGCGCCCTTCCGGATCGCTGTTCGTGCAAACCACGCCCTTGGGCTTGAAGAGCAGGACATACGCCACGCGCGAGTCGCGACGCACGCGACGGCCATCGGCGATGACCTGATCTTTGACCGGATCGATCCAGGCAGGCAGGCTCGCCACCAGCGTGCCATTCACCTCGACGAGGCCCTCGGCGATCATCTCCTCGCATCGTCGACGGCTGGCCACGCCCGCATCAGCGAGGAACTTCTGCAGTCGGACGCCGCGCGCGGCATCGGTGAAGGGGTGATCGGCCTTGGGCATTCGTGCAAGTATGACGGCTATTCTCATGACATGCATGTCGAATTGCCGCTGGTCCTGATGCTCGCTGTGCAGGATGCACCCACAGGCACGCTCGGTACGGGTGAGCGGATCGCCCCCGCTGCTCGAGAGGCCGCGGTGCTGGTCGATCCATTCGATGCCAGCTCGATCGTCGGTGCCGGCGTGGCTGCGCACCGACTCTCGGAACCGCTCCGTGCCACGGCGGGGTTGATCCGCCGGTTCGGCGTGGAGCGACGCGATCCCAACGATTCGCCCTGGGTCGTGCGGTGCTTCGACGAGCCGTGGCTCGTAGCCGACATCGCCCGCGCTGCCACCGCACCGATTCGCTCGGGATTGCCGCCGCTGCAGAGCTTGGCCGTGACCGCCGCGCAGGCCCTCGGGCAGCGCTTCGAACCCTCTGCCGGCCAGGGCACGCTGCCCATGGCCGACACGCAGGGGGCAGTCTTTGCCCTGGACTTCCTCGCCAACGGTGCACGCGTCCATCGCATGGCCCTGCTCGAGCCAGTGCTCCAGCGACTCGCGTGCGATCGGGCCGAACTCCGCCGCCGGGCGATCGGGCTTGCCGAGCGCAGTGCTCAATCCGTGCTGCTCGAAGGTCCGGACTTCGAGCAGGATCTGGCGCTGATCCGCGCGAGCACGGCCGCGGGATGGGCAGCGATTCCTGCGTTGCTCGTGCACCTCGACGCCGAGCTGCCGCGGAACATCGACTGGGCGACCCAGGAATCCGCAGTGATTCCCGAGCCGCTCACAGGCAAGATCGATGGCACGATCCTGGCTGCCGAGGCGATCGATGGCCTCGGTTGGGTCGTGGTGGGTGGCACGGGGGCGAATCGCTACGACATGGACTGCATTGCCGCCGTGCTCGATCCGGCCGGTGACGATCGGTATCTCTGGACCAACGGCGGTGCGGTCGACTCCGTCATCGTCGATCTCGGCGGCAACGATCGCTACGAGGGCGGTGCCGTCGGCGGTCCCGGCTCGGGGATCGCCTGCCTTGCAGCGATCGATGATCATGGCGGCAACGATCACTATCGAGGCGGCGTGCTGTCGATCGGCGCAGGTGCGTTCGGCGTGGGCCTGATCCGTGATCGCAGCGGTGACGACCGCTATGAAGGCGGTGCGTGGAGCATCGGGGCAGCGATGTATGGTGCCGGCATCCTGCTTGATGAAGGAGGTTCCGACGACCTGCGCGGCGGCACGCTCTCACAGGGAGTCGGTGGTCCTCGCGGCATCGGCATGCTCATCGATCGCGGGGGCGACGATCGCTACCTCGCTGACTTCGGCGCACCGAGTGCCTATGGCACGCCCGCGACCAATCGTGCCTTCAGCCAAGGCGTGGGCTACGGGTTCCGGCGCTTTGCCGCCGGCGGCATCGGGATCCTCTTCGACGCCAGCGGCGATGATCGTTACGAAGGCGGCGAGTTCGCCCAAGGCGGTGGCTACCTGCACGGGCTCGGCGTGCTGCACGATGCTGGTGGCCGCGACCTCTATCGTGCCGATCGCTACAGCCAGGGATTCGCGGCGCACATGGCCTTCGGTGCCCTGCTCGACGATGCGGGGAACGATGTCTACTGGGGCCGTACCGCCGCCAACCAAGGTGCCGCATGGGATGCCTCGAGTGCGGTGCTCGTTGATGCCGCCGGCAATGATCACTACCGCGGCAGCGTGCTCGCGCAGGGATCCGGTGCGATGCAGGCGATCGGCATGCTGCTCGATCTGGCCGGCGACGATCGCTACGACGCTCCGGGGCCGTACGCGCAAGGCGAGAGCGGCAACAACACCTACCATTGCGACACCGGCGTGCTGTCCTTCAGTCTCCTGCTCGATGCCGGACCGGGCGCTGCACGGATCGCCGAGGTGCAGGCGAGCGGCACCACCGTCACGGGCTCGGCCAATGCAGAGCAGCCGTGCGAGAGCAGGCTCCACGGTCTTCGCATCATCACCCCATCCGCCGTGGCGTGGCCCACGCGCACCTTGCCATAGCATGCCGCGCGTGTCCGATGCCGACCGTTCACTGGTCACGCTGAAGCCGAGCCTCAAGGGCACGGTGCGCTTCCTCGCTGCATCATGGCGCAGGTTCCGGTTGACGGATCCAGCCGAGATGGCTGCGGCCCTGAGCTTTCGAACGCTCTTCAGCCTGTTCCCACTGCTCGTGGTCGCCACGCTGCTGACGCGAGCGATCATGGCCGACCGATTCGAGACCTTCGTGGGCGGACTGATCTCCGAGGTCGGTCTTGATGATCTGCGGATCGGTGATGAAGGCGCAGTCGCCGGCGAGTGGCTGCGCGGCCTGGTGCGCGATGCGGCCGGCATCAACCTGTCTGGTCTGGGGCTCGTCGGCGGCGGCGTGGTGGTCTTCTCGGCGATCTGGCTGCTGGTCGCGGTCGAGCACAGCTTCGACCGGGTGGCCGCGACGAATGCGCGTCGGCCACTGCGCCGGAAGCTCCTGGTGTATTGGACCGCCCTCACGCTCACGCCGATCCTCTTGGGCGCTGTACCGCTTGGCGTGCGCTTGGTCCTGTCGATTTCGAAGTTGCCCGATCTGATGCCGGCGCTGGCCAGTTTCATCAGTGGGACAACGGGCTTCCTGTCGATCTGGGCGCTGCTGTTCGCGACCTACGCCTTCATTCCGAATCGAAGGATGTCGTGGAAGGCAACGCTCACCGGTGCCTTGGGTGCGGCAGTCGCGATCGTCGTCGGCAAGGCTGCGCTCGGCTCGCTCGCTGCGCGGAGCTTCGGCGCCAGCAAGCTCTTCGCGAGCCTCGGGCTGCTGCCGGTCCTGATGTTCTGGATCTACCTGATGTGGATGGTCGTGCTCTACGGCCTCCACCTGGCGGTGCTCATCGACTGGACCCTGCCGCGCCTGCGGGTGGGAGCCCTGCGCCACGCGCGACGGGAAGCGATCGATGATCCCTGCCGCCCCCGTGCTGCCAGCCGGACCCACACACGCCGCGTGCGGTGAGTCGGCAGCGCCACTCGACCCCTGCCGTGGGCTCAGGGAGCAGGCGAGTGCTGGGGCAAGGTCGCTGGGTGCGGGGCAACGGCGGGAGCCGCTCCGGGCGGAGCGGACTTCTCGCTCGGCGCTGTCTTCTCCTGCTCGGGGTTGCTGCTTGTCCCCGGTGGCGGTGGCACCGCCCGACCATCGGTCGTCCATCGCTCCACATCCTTGAACAACACCGTCCGCTCGGACCCGGGGATCTGCTCGCGCAGCCACAGCACATAGGAACGCTGCACCGAATCGATCGATCCAAAGCAGGACTCGAAGATCGTCTCGGGCGTCTGCCCGGGCTTGGCGTCGCGACATGCCGTGAGCAACGCCTTGAATTCCGATGGCCGCTCGAGCATGCACCAGCGCACGAGCATGCATGACTGGGCGTAGAAGTCCTCCTGCGCCTGCAGTGCAGTCTGCGTCCCGCCGCCCGAGGGCAGGACGCCAGTTGTCACGAGGAGGCGGACCGGCATCAAGCCGTTGGACAGGAGTGCCTTGCGGAAGGTGCCGAAGGGCTCATCCCGCATCGATTCAGGGCCGCCCGGCCGCCGCACATCCTTGGTCTCGTAGGCCACCGCGAGACCTTCCGCGAGCCAGAGCGGATTGAGACCCGTGGGCGACTGCACGCCGCACTCGAAGAGCAACTGGTGCGTGGCCTCGTGGACCACGACGACCTTGAGGTTGTCATCCACGGCTGCCTCACGCTGCGCGCGCTGCGACGCCAGCTTGGCGCGGGCCTGATCGACCTCGCGCTGGGCCACCGCGGCTTCCTGCCTGCTGAGTCGGCTTGCACGCATGCGGTTCACGGCATCCTGCCGAGCCTTGATCGCGGCTTCGTTCTTGGCAATCGTGGCGTCAGCCTCGCGTACGGCATCGGTGCTCTCGGGATCGAAGAGCTGCAGCCGGCGACTGGAGGGCTGGTAGTAGCCCAGGGTGTTCGCCAAGGCCTGGCCGTCGACCTCACGCGCGAATCGACGGAAGGCACCCTCATCGGAGAAGAGGATGGCCAGATGCCGCATGCCGGGATCGGTCGCCGGCAACCCACGCCGCGCCAGGTCAGCCAGCAGCGAGGCCCGCGTCCGCTCGAGGGCGTTGAGCGTGTTGGCGATCGCGGACGGGGGTGCATCCGACACGACCAGATAGTGATCCGAGGCGTGGCGTTCGGCCTTGGGCATGTAGGTCGCCAAGGCATCCGGAATCGGTGGCGTGACCACCGAGGGGTCTTGGGCCAGCGCCGCCAGGACCAGGACGAGGGCGTGCAGCATGTTGGCGTTATACGCGCAGCGCTTGGATCCATGTTCGCTCCGCCTATCATCGACCGCATGCTTCGCGCGGCGATCCTCCTCTGCTGCCTCCTGCCCTGCGCGGGCTGTTACAAGCATGTCGTCCGGACCTCTGCTGACCCGAGCATGCCGCGGCAGACCTATGACCCCAATGTGGACGACACGGATCCGGGCTTCTTCGATCAACTGTTCTGGGGGGATCCACCCGCTGGACAAGACCCTGTCGAGTACTACCGACTCAAGCGCGCCGGCAAGGACATCCCGCCGACCCGGGTGCCGCAACCGCTGCCCACGCCGACGGCGGTTCCCGTGCCGACGGGCACCGGCACGAACGAGGCTGCACCCTGACCGGGCGCGAGCACGGGTCCGGGCATAGGATTTGCCACTCTCAAGGACGACCTCACCATGGGCATTGAAGCAGCACTCCCCACCGACAGCATCCTGACGACCCAGCTCCAGCGCGTGGTCAACTGGGCCCGACGCTCAAGCGTCTGGCCCATGCCCTTCGCCACCGCCTGCTGCGGCATCGAACTGATGGCGACGGCGTGCAGCCGATTCGACCTTGCCCGCTTCGGTGCCGAAGTCATGCGCTTCAGCCCTCGCCAAGCCGACCTCATGATCGTGGCGGGCCGAGTGAGCGTGAAGACGCTGCCCGTGCTGCAGCGCATCTACATGCAGATGGCCGAACCCAAGTGGGTCATCTCGATGGGCGCGTGCGCCAGTACCGGCGGCGTGTTCGACACCTACGCCGTGGTGCAGGGAGTGGATCAGTTCATTCCCGTCGATGTCTATGTGCCTGGCTGCCCGCCCCGGCCCGAAATGCTGATCGAAGGCATCATGGCCATCCAACGCATCATCGACGAGGACCAGCTGCCGCGCGATCCCACCGGCAAGCGCCTGCCGCTCAACATCGCGCTTGAGCCCAACTATGTGCCGCGGCCTCAGCCGGTGCCGGTGACCGTCGGGATCTCCTGACGGATCCCGGCAACGAAGGCCGCCACACGCTCCATCCCCTTGGTGATCTGCTCCTCGCTGCACGCGAAGGAGAAGCGGACATGGTTGCGGGCGCAGTGTCCGAAGTCCTCGCCGGGCACGATCGCCACGGCATGCTCTTCGAGGAGCGCCTCGGCGAACGCCTGTGCCGAGTCGAGCACGCGTCCGCCTGCGGTGTGCCCGCCGAGCAGCGAGGCGATCGACGGGAAGGTGTAGAAGGCCCCTGAACTCGGCGGCGCGACAAGACCCGGAATCGCGGCCTGCAACCGACCGATGAGCTGGGCACGCCGGGCGAACACGGCCCGCATGCGCTCCACTTCGGCCGCACCGTTGGTCAACGCCTCGACGATGGCCGGAAGCGCAAAGCTCACGATCGAGTTCGTCATCTGCCCCTGCAACTTGATGGTCTCGCGCGTGAAGGCTCCGCGATTGCCGGGTGCACAGAGCCAGCCAATGCGCCAGCCGGTCATGGCATACGCCTTGCTCATGCCGTTCACCGTGATGGTGCGGTCGGCCAATCGGGGGTCGCTGCCGATGCTCCAGTGCGCGATGCCCGGGGTGACCTCGGGGTAGACGAGTTTCTCGTAGATCTCATCGCTGATGACGGTGACCCGGGGATGCCGCGCCAGCACATCGGCGATGGCACGCATGGACGCCGAAGGCAGCGTGATGCCACAGGGATTCGACGGTGAGTTCAGGATGATCCCGACGGTGCGCGGCGTGATCGCTCGATCGATCGCCTCGGGCTGCACGATCAGACCATCCTCGAGCCTGGCCGGCACCTCGATGCAGCGTGCGCCGGCGAGTTCCACCAGCGGGCGGTAGCTGACCCACGCTGGCGTCGGCACGATGACCTCGTCGCCTGCACCACGCTCGACGAGCACCTGCAGGGCCATGTAGATCGCGTGCTTCGCTCCCGCGGTGATCGTGACATGCTCGAAGGAGCAGTCGATGCCGTTCTCCGTGCGGTGCTTGTGCGCAATGGCCTCGCGTGCAGACCGATCGCCGGGGGTCGGTGCGTACTTGGTCTGCCCGGCCTCGAGTGCACGGATCGCCGCGCGCTTGATCGGCTCCGGCGTGTCGAAGTCCGGTTCGCCAACACCGAAGCCCACCACATCGACCCCCTTGGCCTTCAGCGCCGCGGCCTTCGCGCTGACGGCCAAGGTTGCACTTTCCTTCATGCCCGAGATCGCGCTGCTCACCTGCATAGACCCAAGCGTACAGCCGGATGGCCACGCACTGCCCGCTACACTTCAAGCCATGCACTTCGACGCACATGGCCCCGTGCTGGCCGACCTGGGGGCGCGGATCAACGCCATCCGCGACTCCCTTTAACTACCCGATCAAGGCACGCGAGCGCGACGAGCTCTCCGCGCGCATGAACGAGGCGGACTTCTGGAACGAACCCAAGCGTGCGCAATCGGTCATCGCCGAGCTGAAGGTCAAGCGCGCCCAGATCGAGCCCCTGGAAGAGGTCATGAAGGGCCTCGAGGATGCCCAGGTCGGCTACGACATGGCCAAGGAGGCCAACGATGCCGAACTGCTCGGCGAGATCGACGAGCTCCTCTTCGGCCTCGTGGGCAAGATGGAGAAGGTCGAACTGCAGTCCCTGCTGAGTTCCAAGCACGACCACCGCGGCTGCTTCGTCACCCTCCAGGCTGGCGTGGGCGGCACGGAAGCCAACGATTGGGCAGAGATGCTCGAACGCATGTACCAGTACTACTGGACCACGATGGGATTCAAGGTCGAGGAGATGAGCCGGACCTATGGCACGGAGGTCGGGATCTCCGAAGTCTCGTACGCCGTCCGCGGACCCTTCGCGTACGGCTACATGAGCTGCGAGCACGGCTCGCACCGGCTTGCCCGAGTGAGCCCGTTCAATGCCGAAGGCAAGCGCCAGACGAGCTTCTGCACGGTTGACGTGACGCCTGAGTTCGAGGAGAGCGATCTGGACATTCCCGAGCGAGACCTCGAGATCGTGCCGTTCGTGCGCGCGAGCGGACCGGGCGGGCAGAACGTGAACAAGGTCGCGACGGCCATCCGTGTCACCCACATCCCGACGGGGATCCAGGTCGTGGCCAGCACATACCGCGACCAGCCGCAGAACCGCAAGCAGGCCCTGAGCGTGCTGCGCTCCAAGCTCGAGCAGCTCGAGCAGGATCGTCGCGATGCCGAGATCCTCGCGGCCAAGGGCGGCAAGGTCGAGCGCGGATGGGGCACGCAGATCCGGTCGTATGTCTTCTACGACAATCGGGTGAAGGACCACCGGACCAACTACGAGGAGGGCAATCCTTCCCATGTCCTGAACGGCCACCTCGAAGCGTTCGTCGACGCCGAGCTCAAGCGTCGACGAGCCGAGCGCGAGACCTGACGGATGCGCATCACCCCCAGCGCACGGCTGGTCTGGCCAACCTTGGCCATCCTCGCCATCGCAGCGGGCCTTGCGCTGCAACTGCCGTTCCTGGTGCCGGCGACGGTAGAGCGCGATGTGGCCACCCTGCTCGGACTCGCCATCATGGCCTTCGGCTGCGTGGTGGCCTTGCCGCGACAGCCGGTCTGGAGCCAACCCAACCTCGTGCTGGGCGGGGTGTTGGTGCTCGGGGCGTTGCTCGCCTCCCTCCTGGCCGATCAGCCCCTGTCGGCAAGCGTCGCCATGCTGCTGTTGGGGCTCTCGGCGCTCGCCTCCGGCCGCGCAAGGCTCGAAGGCCGCGCGGTCGCCGTGCTGCCTGCCGTGCTGCTGGGCACGCTGGCGCTGGTCATGATCCTCGAACCCTGGCACGAGCAACCACTCCACCACCCATGGCTCGACTTCGTGGGCGACTTGCCCTTGGCGGCGGAGTTCGCGCTTCTGCTGGCTGCGGCCGCCGCGGTCGCGCGTGGGTGGTACTTCGCCGTTCCATTGTCGGGTGGCATGCCGGGTTGGCTTGGGCTGCTCTGCAGCGGGTTGACGGCAGCGCTGACGATCGGTGGATGGCAGTTCCTGCAGGACATCGAACTGCGCAACCAGAGCAATCGCGCGGCCGAACACGAGGCCGCGCTCGAGACCCTGGTCCGCTCGGAGTTCGAGCTCAACCTGAGGGCATTCCAGCGCTTGGCCGACCGATGGTCGAACCGTGCCGCGCTGTTGCCGCCAGCACTGCAACTGGATCTCGATGCCTACCGACGGGACTTCGTCGGCGTCGCAGGGATCGCCCTGCTGCGTCCCGATGGGTCACCGCTCGTGTCATCCTGGGGCAATGGTGCCCTGCCGCTTGACCATCCGACCATCTCCACGCTCGTGCAGGAGTGCACCGACCTCAACACCACCCGAACCAGTCCATCGGTTGCCGTGGGGGCCATCGCCCACGGTCTCGTGGCGATATCCCTGCCCCTGGGCTCGGATGCCGGCCATGGTGTGATGGTGATCGATCAGATCCTCGACTCCACGCTCAAGGCACTGCTCGGGAACTTCGTCGGTGCGTTCGATGTGGAGATCTATGACGGATCTGTCCTGATCTTCGAATCCGGCGGCGAGGCGGGACCAACGATCACAGGCCCGGGTGTCAACGGCAATGTGACTGGTCGCCCTTGGATCTTCAAGGCACGGCCACATGGCGGTGGCTTCACGGTCGACCAAGGTCCCCTGCCGCTCGTGCTGCTGGGCAGCGGGCTGATCGGCGCACTGCTCGTCGGCACCACGATCCACTTCGCCCAATCGTCCACGCGCCGGGCTCGCACGGCACTCGATGCCCGCAGCCAGCTCGAGGCGCTCCTCGATGCCACAGACCAAGTGGCAATCATCGCTACCGACCTCAGCGGCGACATCACTGTCTTCAACGCCGGCGCCGAGGCACTCACGCAGCGCCGCGCCGAGGATGTCCTCGGAGCGGACACCCCGCTGCTCATGCTGGCGCCTCAGGAGCGCGAGGCGCTCGAGAAGGATCACCCCAACCTCGCCTTCCGCGCCCTGATCGATGCGTTGCGCGGAGACCGGAGGCATCTGCACACCTGGGCCGTCCAGCGTTCCGACGGCACCGTCCGGCGGGTCTCGATGGCCGCGAGTTCCTGGACAGGGACCGATGGCACACCGCTGGGCCACCTCATCGTCGCCGTCGACATGACCGACGAGGTGGCAGCGCTGGCGGAAGCAACCTCGGCGCGCGAGAACGCCGAGCGTGCCAACGCGGCAAAGAGCCAGTTCCTTGCCAATGTCAGCCATGAGATCAGAACGCCCATGTCGGCGATCCTGGGCTACGCGGATGTGCTGCTCGACCCTGCAACCTCGGACATGGAGCGCGACGAGTGCGTGCGCGTGATTCGCCGCAACGGCAATCACCTGCTGGGCATCATCAACGACATCCTCGACATCTCCAAGATCGAGGCCGGGCGCATGTCCGTCGAGCGCATCGAGGTGCGCCCCGTGCAGCTCATCGATGATGTCGTGTCACTGGTCCGCGGCCGTGTGCAGGCAAAGGGCCTTGAACTGCGCGTGGAAGCAGAGCCCAGCGCAAGCGCCCTCGTGGTCACCGACCCGCTGCGGGTCCGCCAGATCCTCATGAACCTCGTCGCCAACTCGATCAAGTTCACGGAGTCCGGCTCGGTCGCCGTGCGTGCGCGGGTGAAGACCGATGACGCATCGAGCGAGCTGGAACTGGTCGTGGCCGACACGGGCATCGGCATGAGCGCGGAGCAGGTCGTCAGGCTCTTCCGCAACTTCGAGCAAGGCGATGCCTCGACCAGCCGAAAGTTCGGCGGTACTGGACTTGGCCTCGCGATCAGCCACAAGCTCGTCGACTTGCTTGGCGGTTCCATCGATGTGACCAGCGAGCCCGGCGTCGGCAGCACCTTCACCGTGCGCATCCCCGTCGGGCTGCCCGGGGCAAGCGCACATGTCCAGTCACTCGCCGGCTGTCGGATCCTGCTGGCCGAGGATGGTCCGGACAATGCGCGCCTGCTCGCTGCACTCCTGCGCAAGGCCGGTGCGATCGTGACGCTCGCCGATGACGGTGCCGAGGCGATCAACGCCGTGAGCCGGGCAGGCACCGATGGCTTCGATGTCGTGCTGATGGACCTCCAGATGCCCGGTATCGATGGCTACGAAGCCTGCCGTCGTCTTCGATCGCTCGGTATGGCATCACCCATCATCGCCCTGACCGGGAACGCATTCGAGGAGGACCGCGACCGCTGCCTCGCCTCAGGCTTCAACCACTACGCCGTCAAGCCGATCCCCCGCGACCAATTGCTGCAGTTGTGCGAAGACGCGATGAGGCGCTCTCGCGGCCCCTCCCCCAGCGGCGGCTAGACTCGAGCGCCCACCGGTGGGGTGGCAGAGTGGTCGAATGCGCCGGTCTTGAAAACCGGTAAGCCCTCAGGGGCTTCGCGGGTTCGAATCCCGCCTCCACCGTTACCATCCGCTCCCAACTGTGCAACAGCGGGGCTGAAGCCACCGCCATGTGTGCGCCTGCCGAAGGAGACGGATGACCGAGGCCGAGTCCATTCTGCACCGGGTCGCCGAGGGCGATCAGGGTGCCATCCAGGAGTGCATGGATCGGTTCGGGGGCTTGGTCTGGTCGCTTGCACGCCGATTGGCCGGCAACGCCGCCGAAGCCGAGGATGCCGTGCAGGAGATCTTCATCGATGTGTGGCGCAGTGCCGGGCGATTCAATCCCTCGATTGCCAGTGAAACCACATTTGTCGCGATGATTGCGCGCCGTCGGTTGATCGATCGAGGTCGCCGCCGTGCGCGACGCCCCGAGGTCGCCGCCATTCCCGAGACCATCGAGTCGGATGCACCGGATCTGGATCCGGGAGAGGTCGAGGAGACCGCGAAGGCGGCACTCGCTGCGATGGAGCGTCTGCGGCCCGAGCAGCGCAAGGTGCTTGAGCTTTCGATCCAGTTCGGGCGAAGCCATGAGCAGATCGCCAGCACCACCGGCTTGCCGCTGGGCACCGTCAAGACGCATGCTCGTCGTGGTCTGATCCGCTTGCGAGAGATCCTCGCCGACGAGGGCGTCGAGCCGCCGCCGACTGACCAGTAACCAGTGGTCAGACCGTTGCCTTCCAGCATGGATCGACAACCGAGTCCGCCCCGGTGGCGTGCGCGTCCGTAGGATCCTGTCATGACCACTGCTTTGCTTCTCGTTGGATCGTTGCTGGCCTCCGGGATTCCTGCCGCAGCGCCCGCCGACGCCAACCGGGGCCTTTGCCGCTACCCCGATGTCAGCCGAGACTCGATCGTCTTCATCTACGGCAACGACCTGTGGCTGGTGCCCAAGACCGGCGGCATCGCGCGACCAGTGGCCAGCCCACCGGGCTTCGAGGGCTCGCCCCGCTTCAGCCCCGATGGCCAGACCATCGCCTTCCGCGCCAACTACGACCAGTCGTTGGATCTCTACACGATCCCCGCCACGGGCGGCATCCCCAACCGTGCGACGCATCATCCTGCTCCCGAAGGCCTGTGCGACTGGATGCCCGATGGCAAGAGCCTGATCTTCATGACGGGCGCCATGGAGGGGCTTGACCGTGCCCAGAAGCTCTACACGATTCCCGCGTCGGGCGGCCTGCCGGCGAAACTGCCCGTGCCATACGGCACGAACGGTGCGATCGACCGAACCGGCGAGTGGCTCGCCTACACGCCACACTCGACCGACAACCGGACATGGAAGCGGTATCGCGGTGGCATGGCGACCGATGTCTGGCTCATGAACCTCAAGACCGGGGAGAGCCGCAGGATCACCGACTGGGAGGGGACCGACACCCTGCCGATGTGGCACGGACGCAAGGTCTACTTCCTGAGCGACCGCAGCGCACCCCAGGGGTACACGCTCAACGTCTGGAGCTACGACCTTGAGAGCCGCAAGACGGCCCAGGTCACCACGCTCGACACCCATGATGTCCGCTGGCCGGCCATCGGGCCCGATGATGCCAGCCCGGGCGAGATGGTCTTCCAACACGGCGACCGGATCATGCTGCTGAACCTGGGCTCGGGGATCTCCTCAGCCGTCAACATCGAGGTCCCGGGAGACCGTGACACGCTGCGCACCACCACGGTCGATGCCGCGGGCATGATCCAGGACGCGAGCATCTCTCCGTCCGGAAAGCGTGTCGCCGTCGTCGCGCGCGGCGACATCTGGTCTGCACCTGCAGAGAATGGCACGCCCCGCAACCTCACCCGGACCGACGGGATCTATGAGCGCAGCGCATCATGGAGCCCCGATGGCAAGACGATCGCCTACTTCAGCGACGCCACCGGGGAATACGAGCTGTGGACGATGCCGGCCGACGGCAAGGGCGAAGCCCGGCAGGTCACCAAGGGTGGCACATGCTTCCGGACCAGCATCTCGTGGGCGCCGGACTCGAAGCACCTTGTCATCACCGACAAGACCGGCGCGATCGATCTCGTGAAGCTGGAGGACGCCTCGATCCGTCGCATCGATCGCGACCCGGAGGCGCGCGCCGTGGGCGTCTCGTTCAGCCATGATTCGCGTTGGATGGCGTGGGCACGCTCCGCGGACGACAGCGAGATGGAGGTGATCTTCATCTTCGACACGACCGCTGAGGGTGCAAAGCCCGTGCAAGTCACCAGCGGCTACTTCAACGACGGAGAACCGGTCTTCGATCGCAAGGGGCAGTGGCTCGCCTACACCAGCCAACGCAATTTCGCCCCGACCTACAGCGAGTTCGACACCACCTGGATCTACGGTTCCTCGCAGGTGCTGATGGCGGTGCCGCTGAAGAAGGACATGGCCCTGGCGTGGCTCCCCAAGAGCGATGAGGAAGGTCAGAAGGATGAGGCCAAGCCATCTCCCGCAGGCGATGGCGGCGCTCCTGCCGCCGGCCCGGGCGCGGACCCAAACCGCCCGGCAGGTCCGCCAGCCGGTGGACGGCGTCGACGCGGCGCTGAAGGCCCGGGTTCGGATCCGGTGACTGCACTGGCTGACGATGACGACGACAAGAAGGATGAGAAGAAGGACGACGAGGACCAGCAGGACGACGACGCCAAGACGCCGGCCGGACCGACTGGCTCGTGGAAGGGAACGATCACCTTCGGCGGGGGTGAGCCGGTCGAGTTCACGCTCGAACTCACCGTGGCCGAGGACAACTCCGTCAAGGCAACCTCGATCACGAAGGACGGCACAGTCGAGTTGACGGGCACCTGGGACGCTGCCACGAAGGTGATGAAGCTGCGCGGCATGCTCGGTGAGATGACCTACGAAGCCGAACTCACCATCGATGGTGACACGATGCGCGGCAGCGCCTCCTCGACGGCGAAGGATGGGACCTCGACCAAGATCGAGCTCACGGCGTCCCGCGTCAAGCGCGAAGGCCGCGCCGCTGGCGGTCGGGGCGAGCGTGCGCCCGAGCCCAAGCGCGTCGAGATCGATCTCGATGGGTTTGAGGCGCGGGCCGTCGAGTTGCCCGTGCCGAAGGGCTCCTTCGGATCATTGGGCTTCAACGACCGCAACGAGTTGCTGTTCGGTCGCGACGGATCCGTGCGCATGCTCGACCTGAAGGAGGCGAAGCCCACCGAGAAGGCCGGGCCTGCCGGCATGCGCTTCGATGTCTCGGCCGACGGCAAGAAACTCCTCATGGGTGGCCGCGGCGGCGCATCCATCGCCGCGGCCTCGGCTGGCGCCACGCCCAAGCCGATCGTGACCAGCCCGATGCTCGTTGCGGTCGATCCGCGCGATGAGCACCGCCAGATTCTCGCCGACTGCTACCGCATCATGCGCGACTGGTTCTACGACGAGGGCATGCATGGCATGGACTGGAAGGCCATACACGACCGCTACGCGGGCATGCTGCCCTCGGTCGTCACGCGTGAGGACCTCAACTACCTGATCAGCGAGATGATCAGTGAGCTCAATGTCGGCCACGCCTACCTGCGTGGTCCCGGCGATGTCGAGGAGATCGCCAGCCGCTCCGTCGGCATGCTCGGCGTGGACTTCGCGGCGGCAACGCTTGAGGATGGATCTCCCGCGAAAGCCTGGAAACTCGCCCGCTTCCCCAGTGGCGGTCCCTTCGACAGCGAGGCGCGCAGCCCGTTGGCGATGCAAGGCTTGGGCATTGCCGAAGGTGACTACCTGCTCGCCGTCAATGGCGTGGCGGTGGACACCTCGAAGGACCCTTGGGCTCCGTTCGTCGGCCTGGCCGGCAAGTCGACGGTGCTGACCATCTCGAAGAAGCCCGTGCGCGATGCCGATGCCAAGGACATCGTCGTGACGCCGACAGGCAGCGAGTCGGGCCTTCGCTACCGAGCGTGGGTCGAAGCCAAGCGCAAGCGCGTCGAGGAACTCTCGGGCGGGCGGATTGGCTACATCTATGTGCCCAACACGGGTGTCGATGGCCAGACCGAGCTCGTGCGCGGGTTCTACGGCCAGCGCATGAAGCCCGCGCTGCTCATCGACGAGCGCTGGAATGGTGGCGGCCAGATCCCGACGCGCTTCATCGAGCTGCTCAACCGGCCGGTGACCAATTACTGGGCGCGCCGCGATGCGCGCGACGGTGCGTGGCCGCCGGATGGCCACCGAGGTCCGAAGGCCATGCTCATCAATGGTCTCGCGGGATCCGGCGGCGACATGTTCCCCTGGCTCTTCAAGGCGAACAAGCTCGGACCCATCATCGGCACGCGTACTTGGGGCGGGTTGGTCGGCATCAGCGGCAATCCCTCGTTCATCGATGGCGGCAGCATCAGTGTGCCGACCTTTGGCTTCTACGAGATCGACGGCACCTGGGGCGTCGAAGGCCACGGCGTCGATCCGGACATCGAGGTGCTCGATGACCCGGCGAAGATGAAGGACGGCGGCGACCCGCAGCTCGAGAAGGCCGTCGAGGTCCTGCTGAAGGAACTCGAGTCGGGTGCCTGGAAGCCAGTGCCGCAGCCCAAGGGACCCGACCGCCGGGGCATGGGACTGCCGAAGGCCGATCGCTGAGCGGGCGCGATCAACGCGTCGAGTTCGTGACGATCCACTCCACCATCGCCTTGAGCGTGGCGGGGTCGATCGTCGTTTCGATCTGCGCGTACTCAGCGACGCCACCTGTCGTGCACGGCTGGAAGAGGTGATTCACGCCGGGCACCACGCGGATGGTGGCGCGATCCCCGAGCCCGGTCTTCCCAAGCGCAGCTTGGGCCAGCGGTTCGTTCGACGCCGCAGACACCTGCAGGTCGCGCTCACCGAAGAGAGCCAGCGTGGGGCAGCGCACCCTCTCGAGCGTGGGCGCCGGGTCGTAGGCGAGAAAGGCCCGCATCCATGGTGACGAGAGCATCTCCGGATAGCGGTCAAAGACTTCGACGAGGCCCTCGGGCAGCTCCGACGCCTTCGCGAGCAAGGCACCCCGCAACTTCCCCTGCAGCTCGGCCTGCGGCACCGCGGGATCCTTGGCCTGCGCGATCAAGTCAGCCAGCGTGCGGCACATGACCTCGACCATCGCCGCATCGGCGCCACCCGCGGCAGCGAGCAGGCCCGTCTGCTCGACCAAGAGCGCATCGCCCTGCTGCGCAGGCCCTGCCAAGAGCACCATGAACGCCACATCGTCACGCGAGGTGGCGAGCATCGGGGCGATCATGCCACCCTCGCTGTGACCGACGAGCCCGATGCGCTTGGCATCGATGCCCGGCTGCGTCGATAGCCAATCGATGGCGGCGGCCGTATCGCGCGCGAGATCGACCGTGGTCGCCGTCTCGAGCGAGCCGGTCGAGCCACCCACGCCGCGATCGTCGAGCCGCAGCACGGCCACCCCCGCGCGCGTGAGCGCATCGGCGATCACCAAGAATGGCTTGTGTCCCATGAGCGTCTCATCACGGTCCTGGGGGCCGGAACCCGTGATCAGGATCACGGCGGGCGCGGGCGAGGTCGACTCCGGCATCGTGAGCGTGCCGGCCAGCGTGAGGCGATCCGTGGTCTGCTCGATCTTCGCGTCGATCACGCGATACGGGAACGGGGGCTTGGGTTCCTGCGGACGCTTGAGTTCGGGTGCCTCGCCGCGCACGAGCAACAGCGGGAACTCCTGCCCACCCTGCGCCCAGGTGCCATCGATCTCGCTGGCATCGGCGTTCAGTGTGCCGGTGAACTCGCCGCGCACCACGCTGCAGCGCAAGGTGACCGATCGATCCGCGCGCAGCACAATCGATTCGACAGGGATTCCCATCGCGCCCTGATCGAGCGAATCCATCGTTCCGACACCACGCTCGCCGCCACCACGCTCGATGCGGAAGACCAGTCGAAGTCTCGCTGGCCCCGCCTGCAGCGTGCCGAGAAAGGTGCCGAGCGCAGGCTCGATGTCGATGACCGCGGCCTTCGGTGGTGGCGCATCATCCTGCGCTGAGCAAGGCACGGCAACAGTCAAGGCAAAGGCAAGGCACACGATGATGAGCGATTGATGCAGCATCGGTGCATCCTAGATCACGAGCCACCGGCTTGAATCACTCTGCGCTGAAGCGATGCACCATGCGATGGTCGTATCGCTCGCCGGGGCGCAGCACCACGGTGGGCCAGCCCGGCTTGCCCTGCTTGTTGATGCTGTCGGGATAGGCCTGCGTTTCCAGGCACAGGCCATCGTGCTTGCGGTAGGTGGCACCGCCCTTGCCGGGGATGCCATCGAGGAAGTTGCCCGAATAGAACTGGATCCCGGGTTGGTTGCTCGAGACGAGCATCGTGATGCCGGTCTTCGGGCTGCGCAGGAGTGCCGCCGGCCGCATGGCGCCTGCTGCGCCGTCCACGCACCAGTTGTGGTCGAAGCCACCAGGATCATCCTTGGTGGCGGGAAGCTGGGCGATGTCGCGGCCGATCGCCTTGGCCACGCGGAAGTCCAGCGGCGTCCCGTCGACGGCCTTGATCTCGCCCGTCGTGATCAGCGCCGCATCGACCGGCGTGTACTCGCTGGCCATGAGTTGGAGCTCATGATCGAGGACCGATCCCGACGCATGACCCGAGAGGTTCCAGTACGAGTGATGTGCCATGTTCACGACCGTCGGGGCATCGGTCGTTGCCGACATGTCGACGAGCAACTGGTTGAGCGGCGTGAGGGTGTAGGTCACCGTGGCCATGACCGTGCCGGGGAATCCTTCCTCACCGTCCTTGCTCGTGTAGGTGAAGACGACCTTGGGCATGCCTTGCTCGAGGCTCGCCTTGCCCTCCCAGATGACCTTGTCGAAACCCTTGGCTCCGCCGTGCAGGCAGTTGGGGCCGTTGTTGCAGGTGACCTGGAACGGCTTTGCATCGATCGTGAACTGGCCCTTGCCGATGCGATTGGCGCAGCGGCCGGCGGTACAGCCGAAGTACTGCGTCCGCTCCACATAGTCCTGCACGGTCGGTCGACCGAGCACGACATCGATCGGCTTCCCGCTGCGATCAGGCACATGGAGTTCGGTGATGATCGTGCCGTAGTTCGTCACGCACATGCGCATGCCGGAACCGCTGTCGAGCGTCCACAGTTGCACGGGCGTGCCACCGACGGCTCCCCACTCCATGACGGAAAACGCGGCTGCAGGGTGGCCCTTCTGGTCTGGCGGCATGGTGGTCATGATGGCTCCGGCGAGGAGGGTTGCGGTGATCAGGCTCATGCTGTGGCTCCTTGCGGGATTCAGAAGACGGTCATGCCGCCGTTGACGTGGATCGACTGCCCCGTCACGAACCGGGACGCATCGCTCGACAGGAAGACGACGGCACCGCCGACATCGTCGGGGGTGCCGAACTTGCCCATCGGGATGAGCCGTTCATAGGCATCCTTCTCGTGCTGCGGATCGTCGGCGTGGCGCTCGACCGGGATCCAGCCGGGAGCGATCGCGTTGACGGTGATGTGCCACGGTGCGAGCTCCGTCGCCATGCTGCGGGTCCAGCCGATCTGCGCACCCTTGGCCGCCACATAGGCGCTGAAGTTGCCGACGCCGCGTGAGAAGACCTCGCTCGTGATGTTGATGATGCGGCCTGCCTTGCGCTGCTTCATCCCGGGCAGGACCGCGCGCGTCAGCAGGTACGGGCTCTTGACGAAGTAGTCGAGCATGGTCTCATAGAAGGCCCAGTCGTACTTCTCGATGGGCTTGAGCGGCTGCTTCGGCGTGGCGTTGACCACCAAGGTATGCACCGCTCCAAGCGTGCGCTCGATGTCGGCCACCATGTGGTTCACCTCGCGCTCGTTGGTGACATCGGCGCGAAAGAGCGCGCCCTCGTAGCCGTGAGCCTTGAACTCGGCGAAGGTGCGCTCGGCCCACGCCCCATCGTTGGCATAGTTGAACGCCACGCGTGCGCCGGCCTTGCCGAGCGCGAAGCCCATGGCCTTGCCAAGTCCCTTGCTGCTGCCGGTGACGAGCGCGACGCGCCCATGCAGATGGAAGTCCTGCGACATGTTCGGAAGGCTAGTCCAATGCGGCGCAGGGGCGTTCTCGGACTCCATCCACGATGGATCCAAACACTTGCGCAACCATGCGGGAACGGTATAGTTCCCGTCCCTCCAGTGAGTCCTGGCGGGTTTAGTGCGGGTGTAGCTCAGCGGTAGAGCGCTACCTTGCCAAGGTAGATGTCGAGGGTTCGATCCCCTTCACCCGCTTGCCATGCTCGAAGCCGAAGGACAGGCCTTCGGCTTCGTCGCTTTTGCGCGCGGGTGGCCCGCTGCGCGGGCAGCGGCCGATGGCCGCCAGGGTCTGCGGGCCTCTTATAGGACGACCATGGCCTCGTCATTCCTGACCGCAGCCGCGACAGGAAGCGGCGGGTCGTATCATCTCCGGCATGAAGCCCATCGCCCGACTCGTACTCGTTGCTGCCACGCTGATGGCCTGCGACAGCGATCCTGATTCTGTCAACCGGGTCTTCGGGACCGAGGACGAGCGTGCCCGCGAACAGGAGCAACTCAACGCCATCTCCGAGCAGGATGATGCCAACAACGCCGACGCCGGGATCACCAACGACGCCGAGATGCAGCCGTTGAACCCCTGACCAGGAGCCGGCGCTGACCCGGCTGGCGAGTCGGTTCGGCGGGTGCTGATCGTGGTGCGCGGGAAAATCTTTCGCGGATTCGAACCTCCGGTGTGGCCCCACCCAAAACCGTACCTACCTTGACGGCATGACCAGTCGATCAATCGCTGCCCCCACGGCGTGCTGTGCCATGGTGCTCGGCTTGGCGACCCACGCCCAAGCGAGCGGCGGGTCGGGCGCTCCACCCATGCAGGACTGCGGGCTCGAACGGATCACCCACTTCATTCCGTATGAGCCACTCCTTCCCCACGACCTTCCCGCGACCTTCACTGTCGAGGCACCCTTGGGCGTGCAGGTGGTCACGCTCGAACTGACCAAGCACTCCGTCCGCAGTGACCGATTCAAGGTGCTCGTGGACGATGGCCGCACGCTTCGAGAAGTCGATGCGCCAGCGATCCGGACCTACCGAGGTTCGATCGCTGGGCGTCCGGGAACATCCGTCACCGGCTCGCTGCTGCCGACCGGGTTCAGCGGGATCGTGACCTTCGAAGATGGATCGGCCTTCGGCATCCAGCCGCTGCATGAGTTGTGTGCCGACCTGCCCGCATCGTCGGTGCACGCGACCTATGCAGCCTCCGATGTCACCATCGATGAAGCAGGCTGCGCACTCGGGCGCCCGGGCTTCGACACCGAGCTCTACCGCGTGGCGCCGGAGTCCGGAGGCGGTGGATCGCTGGCCGGCACCACCCCGCAGCAGGTCGAGGTCGCGTGCGAGACGGACTACGAGTTCTTCCAGAAGAACGGGAGCTCGGTCACCAACACGGTGAACGACATCGAGAACATCATCGCCAATGTCAACACGATCTACGACCGCGATGTCAACATCGTGCACGAGATCAGCGTGATGGTGATCCGATCAGCCTCCACCGATCCGTATGCCGGAACCACCATCGATGCCCGACTCAATGAGTTCGATGCCCTGTGGGGCGCAACGCCCCTCAGCGGCGCCTTCCGCGACATCGCGCACATGTTCAGCGGCTACAACTTCTCGGGCGGCGCGATCGGGCTTGCATACCTGGGCGTGGTCTGCCAAGCCGCGTCGGGCGTTGGCTATGGCATCGTGGAGAGCCGCTACACGACGACGCTGACCTTCCGCGTGTCGCTCTCGGCGCACGAACTTGGCCACAACTGGAACTGCACGCACTGCGACTCGGACGGAAACGACAACTGCCACATCATGTGCTCGGCGAACGGGGGATGCGGCGGGCTGAACGGAAGCAACCTGAAACTCGACACCCGAGCCATCAACGAGGCTACCGGCTTTGTCAATGCGGTGACCTGCGACTTCACACGGCCCCTCCCCTCCTCCCCGCCATTCATCGACGACTTTGATCTTGGCACCGCGCTGGCGACCTTGCGGTGGACCTACAACGATGGCGTGACCATCTCTGCAACCGCGCTCAATGAGCCAACTGCACCGAACTCCATGAACCTTGGGTCGACCGGCACCGGCGAGTACGACGATGACGAATGTCGCACGAACACCGTGCAGCTGGGCGTCCTTGCGGCGGCCAGCGTGAGTTACTTCACATCGCGGCTGGGGGTCGAGTCGGGCGAGCAGCTCTTCGTCGAGTACCTCAACAGCGCACTGGACTGGGCGGCCCTGAACACCGTGACCTCCGACGGGGTGTCCGTCACCGGCTTCACGTTCCACGAGCACATCCTTCCTGCCGATGCGCGGCACAACCAGTTCCGGCTGCGCTTCCGCGTGAACGGAAACGACACTGCAGACAACTGGTACGTGGACAGCGTGCGCGTGCTCGGGCCGCCAGCGAACGATGGGTGCGCCGGCGCCATCGATGTCGGCCTCGGCACGACCCCGTTCACCACCGCGCCGGCAACCGACTCGATCGGCTCGCTGCCTGCGTCGTGCAACGATGGAGCGGGCACCGTGTGCGCAAAGGACATCTGGTTCCGCCATGTGGCGACGTGCGACGGCACGCTGACGGTGGAGACCTGCGGATCGCCGACCTTTGACTCGCGGGTGGCGGTCTATGCCGGCAGCGCCTGCCCGACCGCAACCACGGTCCCTGCGGGCTGCGATGACACGACTGCCGGATGCTCCGGCAACGGTGGGCGCGTCACGCTCGATGTCACCGCGGGAAGCACATGGCTCATTCGCGTCGGTGCACCGGTGGCGGGCGTCGGCGGGTCAGGTGCGCTCTCGATCACGTGCGTGACGGCATGCGCCGCTGACCTCAATGGCGACGGGCTGGTCGATGGCAACGACCTCGGCGTTTTGCTCGGGAGCTGGGGAACTGCTGGCGGCGACCTCGATGGTTCCGGCATCACGGACGGTGCCGATCTGGGCGTCATGCTCGGCTCGTGGGGACCGTGCTGACGCGGGACCACGGCGCTAGAGTCGGGCGCATGACCAGCGCCATGCACGCCGGGAAACGATGTTCTGTCCTGGCTGAGCTGCCCATGGGAATCGGATTGGCCACTGGCGTCGCCACGACATGCAGCGTTCGATCAACATCCTGCTCGGCAGTGCGCTCGCGACGATCGGCCTGACGGTGTCGGCCATCCTCGGCATCCGGTTCGCGACAGGCGTGACGCCGCAACTGGGCCTCGAACCCCCGTTCATCGTGCTGCTCTCGTGCACCTTCTTGGTGACCGCGCTCAGCCTTGCACGCGGCCGCGTCAGCATCATGCAGGGAAAGGTGCACATGATGCTCTTCCTTGCGTGGATTGTCACGATCCTCGATGAGGCGAGCGCGCCCGCCTGAACCCGGGTCGTTTCGGTCGGTCTGCGAGGCGCCAGGCTTCAGATCGCCTTCCGGCTCCGGAGCGCGCACCCTGCGAGCTTGTAGAGCACCCGGGCGCCCACGCAGCCGTTCCATTCATCATCCGGGGCGCCGGGCGCGACCTCGCAAAGATCAAAGCCGATGACGCGGCGCCCGCTCGCCGCAAGCAGCTCGAGCAGGTGGCAGACTTCGGGGAACGACAGGCCGCCGGGGACGGGCGTGCCGGTGCGGGGACAGAGATCGGCGGTCAGGCCATCGATGTCGAACGAGACATGGACCTCGCGTGGCAAGGAGGCGATGATGTCCTTGCAGACGGCGGTCCAGGTCGCACCGCCGAACTGGCGATCGCGCAGGCGCTGGTCGAAGAAGGTCTTCACGCGGCCCTTGGATTGCTTGATGAACTCGACTTCCCGCGAGCCGACATCGCGGATGCCGACCTGCACCAGCCGCTTCACGCCCGGCAGACGGGTCATCACATTGTGGAAGATGCTCGCGTGGCTCCACGCGAAGCCCTCGAACGAGTCGCGCAGGTCGGCGTGGGCATCGATCTGCAGGATCCCCATGCCCGGATGGCGGAGCGAGAGCTCGGCGATGAGACCGAACGGACTCGCATGGTCGCCACCGAGCACGGCGGGAATCGCGCCACGGTCGAGGATGCGTGCCGACTCCGCCGCGACGAATCCGTGCACCAGTTCGCTTGCCGCGTTGACTGCCGCAACGGCCTTCTGGTGCGCCCGGTTGCCCGGTACCGCCCCACCCGCGCGGATGATCGGTTCGGCTGCCTTGCGCGCGCGCTTGGAGAGCGCGGCGATCGGCTTGGGGATCGGCAGCATCCCGATGCCCCCCTGCCAGATCGGTCCGTACTGGATGTCCTCGAGGTCGACCTGCTTGCTCGCCTCAAGCACATGCTCGGGGCCGCATGCGGTGCCGGCTCGGTAGCTCGTCGTGGCGTCGAAGGGAACCGGGATCACCACGAGCCGTGCATCCTCGGGGCGGGTGTCGAGTCCGAAGAGGCCATCGCCGGTGGCAGCGGCATCGGGGTCGAATCCAGCGGGCACGATCGGCTTGCGTGAGGGCATCGCGGGATCGTAGTGATGGTGATGGCTCGTGTGGAGTGCATGGTCACGACTCATCGATCGCTGGAGGATTATGTCCAAACACACCTCTCGGGAGCACTCCGGTGAATTGGCCATCGAGCCATGGATCCCTTCTGCACTCGATATCCTCTCTCCATGGTCAATGTGATCTGCATGCGATGGGGCACGAAGTTCGGGCCTGAGTATCCGAATCGGCTGCACACCATGGTGTCGAGGCACCTCAAGCGCCCCCACCGATTCATCTGCATGACCGACGATGCCCGCGGCATGTCCGCTGGCATCGAGGCGCGACCACTTCCCGACTTCGACGACCTAGGCGGTCCCGAACGCGGATGGCGGAAGATCTCCACGTTCAGGCGCCCGCTGTTCGATCTCGTGGGCGCCACGCTCTTCCTCGACCTGGACATCGTCATCGTCGACTCGATCGATCCGCTCTTCGACCACCCGGGCGAGTTCCTGATCATCAAGGACTGGGTGCAGCCTTGGCGACCGACCGGGAATTCCTCGGTCTACCGCTTCGAAGCGGGTGCACATCCCGAGCTCTTGGACAGGTTCCAGGGCGAGGCCATGGACGGGATCACCACGAAGATCACCCGCCACGTGCATCCCGCGCCGTGGGTGGCGCAGCACTGGGGATGAGCGGGGCGCTACGCATCCTCGAGCCGAACCTGGTAAGCAACGCCGGGCACTATGCCGAGTTCGCACGGGCGTTGGCGGAGCGCTGTACGCCGCGATTCGATCGACTTGAGGTGCATGGCGGTGCAGGCATGCACCGTGTCGGTCTCCTCGACCACGAATTGATTACAGCCGTGCCATCGTGTGCCGAGACTTCAGAGTCACGCGTGCTCAGGCGCCTCTCGGCGGACTGCCAAACGCCGCTGCTGATCCTGACCGCCAAGGCTCGTCACACCTTCGAACTCGAGCTCTTGCACTTGGGGCTTCGACATGACCCGGCACACATCACGCTGTGTTTCCACTGGCAAGAGGCTGGAACCCTTCAGCGAATCGCCATGTCATTGGCGCGTTCGGTGCGGCGCAAGGCCACAGCGCTCGCCTTCACGGCAACCACCGCCGCGTTTCTGCGATGTGGAGGCTGGCGAAACGTGGTCCAGATTGCCTACCCCGCTCGAGCACCGAGTGCGCTGCCCGATCTGCTACCCGTGCCAACACGCCTGCTCGTCGCCGGCACTGCACGGCTCAACAAGGGCATCCACCTCATCGCCCAACTCGCAGATCGGTACTCACAGAGCCAACCAGAGATTCCCATGCTGGTCCAGACCACCGGCAAGCGCGCCGGCCGCCACAGTGCCGCGGAGCATGCGCCATTGGAACAACTTGGGCAATGCGCCTGGAGAGGACTTCACCTCGATGCCAGTGCACCGAACCGCGACGAGTATGCTCGACGATTCAGCGGCGCACTGGTGCTCACTCCCTACGATCCAGTGCATTTCCGGGACAACGTCAGCGGAATCGCTCTGGATGCCTTGCTGCATGGCGCGCCGATCATCGCCACGGCGGGCACATGGCCAGCGCGCCTCATCGAGCGCTTCGGTTGCGGTGTGTGCATGAAGACATGGGACGCAGAGTGTTTTCAGAAGTCCATCCAACAAGCCGTTCGCCAGTGGACCGACATCAGCGAGGCAGCACACCATGCGGCAGTCGCGTTGGCTGCCGAGCACGACCCGCGCCACGTGATTCATGCGATTCCTGCAGGTTGAATCAGGACTTATGCCCCTCCCCCACGCACTGCTCGGCCTTGGCGTCCTCCTCGCGATCGCCGTGGCGCTGTCGGAATCGCGCCGGCACATCCCGTGGCGACTCGTCGGCGCTGGGGTCGCGCTCCAAGGGCTGATCGCCTTCCTCTTCCTGCGATTTCCCCCGGCGGTCGCGGCGGCCGATTTCGTGGCCGCGGGCGTGGCGCGCATCATCGGCTTCGCCGACGAAGGCACGCGATTCATCTTCGGCAACATGAGCGATCCAGACGGCGCATGGGGCTTCATCTTCATCGTGCGCGTCCTGCCGATCATCATCTTCTTCGCGAGCCTGATGAGCGTGCTCTACCACCTCGGCATCATGCAGCGCGTGGTGGCGGGCTTTGCGTGGGGGCTTCGCCGCGCCATGCAGGTCAGCGGCGTCGAGGCGCTCTGCGCCGCCGCCAACATCTTCGTGGGCCAGACCGAGGCCCCGCTGATGATCCGGCCGTTCATCCCGTCGCTCACGCGCTCGCAGCTCATGACGGTCATGGCAACGGGTTTCGCGACCATCGCCGGCAGCGTCCTCGGTGCCTATGTCTCGATGCTCGGCGGCGACAGCGAGGCGGGGCGCATCATGATGGCCAAGCACCTGCTCACGGCGAGCCTGATGAGTGCACCCGCGGCGATCGTCTTCGCCAAGATCATGGTCCCCGAGCGCGAAGCGGTGCCGCCCGAGACGCTCGCCGCCACCTCGACCTTGCCACGCACGACGGCGAATGTGATGGACGCCGCCGCCGAGGGCGCCACCGACGGCCTGAAGCTCGCACTCAATGTGGCCGCGATGCTGGTCGCCTTCGTCTCGCTGATCGCGCTGCTCAACTGGCCGCTGGCCGCGCTGTCGATGCAGCCCGGCATCGAGGCGTTCCGCATCGAGCACGGCATCCCCGTGCTGACCTTCCAGAACATCCTCGGTGTGGCATTCACGCCCATCGCCTGGTGCATGGGCTTCGATCGAGGCGATGTCGGCACGGTCGCCGCGCTCATGGGCACGCAACTCGTCGCAACGGAGTTCGTGGCGTACCTCGACCTCGCGGCAGCGATCGAGGCTGGCTCGATCAGTTCCCGATCGGCGCAGATGGCTGCGTATGCGCTGTGCGGCTTCGCGAACCTTCCCTCGATCGCGATCCAGATCGGCGGTCTCAGCGCCATGGCACCCAATCGCCGCGCCGATGCTGCATCGCTTGGCCTGCGCGCCATGACCGCGGGCGCCCTGGCCTGCTGGAGCACGGCGACCATCGCGGGTGCGTTCCTCTGACCGGGATCTTTCGGTGGAGCGTGGCATGTGCTCCCGGTATGATTCCCGCCCCGGAATGCTCCGGTGCCTTGCGGGTGTAGCTCAGTTGGTAGAGCGTCAGCTTCCCAAGCTGAATGTCGCGGGTTCGAGTCCCGTCTCCCGCTTTCATCTAAACGCCTGGAAACACTAGCGAAGTGTTTCCAACCGATGCGCCGCATCGAGGGGCTACCTCGCGAAAGTCTGTACCGGAAAGTCTGTACCGGTACTGGAGGCCTCTCATGCACCGTGTTCCGAAGCTCCGCATCCACCGCTCAAAGCGTCTCGCCTATGTCTGCCTCGATGGCCGCCAGGTCTATCTAGGTCGAGCCCATTCACCCGAGGCGCAAGCCCGCTACGCCGCGCTCCTGGCCGACCTCCGCGCCGGCATCCGCCCAACGGCCGCCCCGCCGGCGAGTGCCATCCACCGGCTCACGGTCGCCGAGATGGCCGAGGCCTACCTCCTGCATTGCATCGAGAAGTGCGGGCCGAGCCACCAGTCAACCTATGAGGCGCGGTACATCGCCCGCGAGCTCATCGCCGAGCACGCCGCCGCCCGCGTCGGCGACTTTGGCCCTCGGGCATTCAAGGCCATCCGCGATCGACTCCAACGCCAGGAGAAGACTCGCCAATGGACGAACCGCCTTATGAATGGAATCCGCCGGTGCATCCGGTGGGCCGTCTCGGAGGAGATGGCACCGCCCGACCGCCTCCAGGCTTTGGAGTGTGTGGCCGGCCTCCGGCACGGCGACGCGCCCGAAGCTCCTCCGCGAGAGGCCGCCGATCCGGTGGCCGTCGAGGCGTGCATTCGCCATATGGAAGCGACCGGGCAAGCCGGCGCGGCCGCCATCGTGCGATTCCTGCGGGCGACCGGGTGCCGGCCGAGCGAGGCGTGCTCGGCGCGTTGGCCCGAGTTCTCTCTCGCCGGCGAGATTCCAACCTACCGCCCCTGCCACCATAAGACGGCGAAGCACGGCATCGATCGCGTGGTGCCCTTGAATGCCGATGCCGTCGCCGCGGTGCGTGCCTCGATGCGGCTCGGGGCCGCGGATGGCACCGTGTTCCTAAATACCAACGGGCAACCGTTCACCGCCAATGCGATCCTCCTCGCGGTGAATCGAGCGATCGAGGCGACCGGGTGCGCGAAGTGGTGCCCCTACGGCCTCCGGCACCTGGCCGCGACCGCCGCCCTCGCCGCCACCGGCTCCGAGACGGCCGCCGCCGCCCTCCTCGGGCATACCCCGCGGAGCACGATCATCCAACGCTATTCGCGTGACCGGCTCACCCTGGCACATCAAGCCGCCAAAGCCATCGAGCGCAGGGCGTGACCCGTCACGGTCTATCGTTGCGGGCGTTGCATATGTCGATGGCACACACACCCGAGCGGCGCAGGATCCCTCACCTCGATGATCGGTGGTCGATCGACCAATCCGGACAGGTCTACGGCGCAAGTGATGCGCCGAAGATGATGAGCCTCCGAGAGGCGATCGCGATGGCCCGGAAACGCTTGCGGTGCACCGATCCACTAGCCGCTACGGGCACCGTCCAATGGTTGTGGTACCCGGTTCGGGAATCGCAATGGTCAGCGGCCGTAGATCGCGAGGTAGTCCCTGGTAAGAGGATGCGTACGCTCGTCGCCGCCACCGGTATGACCATCGAGGCCCGAGGCGATGTCGATTCAATGTGGTTCACGCTTCATGCCGACCAGGGCAAGCCCGAGGAGACGGTGCACCTCCTCCACGGCCCGAGCGTGGCGGCCATCGTCTTCCAATCCGCTTGACAGCGATGAATGCGGCGATATAGTCGCCGATGATTAGCCGGATGATTCCGGCTCCGGCCGGGCCTCACCGGCGACAGCAACGCCACGAGCGATTGCAAGGCTATTGACGGCCGGCTCCAGGGAGCTTCCTAGATCCCCCGCAAAGGGATCGGAAGTGACCCTATCGGAGCACACTCGTGCAACCCAATCCAGTACCGAGCCAGGGCGATGCCCTGGCTATGGCCGGCATCGTTCGTTTCATCTATGAGGAAACCGGACACAAGCCACACCGTGCGTCCATCTTCCGTTGGACTTGCCAGGGCC
>Ga0194131_10001885_pt1 | contig 35161 bp, 24 predicted proteins | sample TA2KigO120mmetaG_FD_148631 | JGI IMG/M metagenome (GOLD analysis project Ga0194131, IMG submission 148631) | Freshwater microbial communities from Lake Tanganyika, Tanzania - TA2015053 Kigoma Offshore 120m | ecosystem: Environmental > Aquatic > Freshwater > Lake | place: Tanzania: Lake...
TGCGGCCAGGCTCGCACGCATGAACTCTGGGCCACCTTCTTCGGCGGCGCACCGGAACCTACCGGCCTCGACCAGTTCTTTCGCGCCGTCGAGACACCGTTGCTGGCTCAGTGCGAACCGGCGTACATCGTCGCCAGTCGGGTCAAGGGCCCGTTGTCGCCCGCCAATGCAGACAAGCATGGCGGCTATGATGCCCTCGTTGACAATTATTTCGATCAGCACCTGGCTGACCGCGATCGGGTTCGTGAGTTCGGCATGTTGAATTTCGGCGACTGGTACAACACGAATTGGGACTCCTGGGGAAACCTGGAGTACGACACGGCCCGCATTTGGTTTCAGCAATACTTGCGTACCGGAGATCGGCGGTACTTTGACCGAGCTGAACAGGCCGCCCGGCATTTCGAGGACGTGGATATTTTGCACGTCACTCATCCGGAGATTCGCAGTTTCCCAGGCACGAACGACATGCGAGCCGGCCAGGTATGGCCGCACCTGGTTGGCCACACCGGTGGCTACTACGGGCGTTACGTCAACGGGCAATACGAGGGGCTCGCCACGCTCAAGATGACCGGCGCCTATCAGGTGGGATTGTGGGACCACGGCCACACCTGGATCGGCGGGGTCTTCGATCACTATCTGCTGACGGGTGACCGACGCGCCCTTGAAGTCGGAATCCTGGCCAGCGACGCGATGGCTGCACTGTGCCCGACCCGCTACTCCGACCACATTCGACAGGTCGGCTGGCCGTTGCACCTGCTGTTGAACGCTTACGAGGCGACCGGCAAAGAAGAGTATCTGGCTGCGGCGGGCAAACAGTGGAAGGTACTGAAGGACAACTTCGATCCGCAGAAGGGTTGGGTGATCATGCTGGCCCACGGTCACTGTTCGGAAGCGGCGGAATCCAAGCGATGCAGGGGCAACAACTTCTACATGTTGGGTTTCACTCTCACGGCGCTGGCCCGCTATCACCGGCTGACAGAGGATCCGGAAGTGCTCGGCGCCCTTTCCGCCGGGGTTGAGCAGATGATCCGCGAGGGCTGGAGCGAAGAGCACAAATCGTTCTATCTGACGTCGTGTCAGCATGCGCGCTCGTCGCCACCGGCGTACAGCTCTGCGACGTTTCATGCTTCGGAAGCGTTCGCCTACGAAGCCCGGCTGACCGGCAACAAGGAGCATGGCCGCATCATGCGCGACGCGCTGCGGACCGCGATCGCTGCCGGCATGAAATCGCTCGATGCGCGGGAATCCGTCGGGCAAACCGGGTACTACTCAGGTATTTTCCTGTTTCCGCCATTCGCGTTCTCAGCCTTGGAAGACCACCGTGAAGCGGATTAACCGCGGACGCCGTGAACCTGTGGATCATCGCCGATGGATCAGGACTGACGTAGGAACGACTCGATCTGTGGGTGGACCACAATGCCAGTCTCCTTCGCAACCAAGTTGGCAGCGCAACCACCGCACGCCGTCAGCAAGATGCTCAAATTGAGGACCACGTTAAGGCGTCCAAACAAACGCCGTGTGGGCGAACTCATCGTGAGGAGTTTTCCAAGGCGTGATTTCATTCATCCGTGCGAAGTAGCAAGCCCGTACTCACGCCGACACCAACAGCTCGTTGATGACTTGTGCTTTGTAGACGTCGGTCAGCCGTTCATCGCGGCTGTTGTGCGCGAACGTGAGCCGTTCATGATCGAGGCCGAGCAATTGCAGCATCGTCGCATGAAGGTCGGCTGTTTGAGTGCGATTGGTAATGGCGCGATACCCAAAATCGTCGGTGGCTCCATAGGCCTGGCCGCCGCGAATGCCGCCGCCAGCGAGCCAGACGCTGAAGCCGTAGGGATGATGGTCGCGGCCTTCAATGCCCGGTGTCTTTTTGCCGTCGCGCTGCTCAGCTCCGGGAGTTCGGCCAAACTCTCCGCCCCACAGGATCAGCGTCGATTCCAGCAGGCCTCGCTGTTTGAGATCGGTCAGCAAGCCTCCAATCGGCAGGTCCGTCTGCTCGCAGCAACTGCGGATGCCGGAAACGTTGTTCGAGTGCGTGTCCCACGGCTGACCAGCCATAAAGATCTGGACAAAACGGACTCCTCGTTCGACCAGCCGGCGGGCCATCAAGCAGCGCTTGCCATACGAACGGGTCTTGTCCTTGTCCAATCCGTAAAGCTGCTGAGTCTCGGCGGTCTCTTGATTCAGATCGAGCGCATTGGTGGCCGTGAGCTGCATTCGCGCCGCTAACTCGAAGCTGGCGATGCGGGCATTCAATTCGAGTTCGCCGGGTCGCGCTTGCTGATGTTTCGCGTTGAGCTTTCGCAACAGATCCATTCGTCCAAGATCGATGTCCGACGTGCGCGCGGTCTTCGGTTGGAGATGTAGCACCGGCATCCCTTCCGAACGTATCGCCGTCCCTTGATAAACTGGCGGCAACCAGCCGCTTGACCAGTTCCGTGCCCCATCCACCGGCATACCGCCGGGATCGGGTAATGAAACGTACGCCGGCAGGTTTTGATTCTCAGCACCAAGGCCGTACGCAACCCACGAACCGATGTTCGGCCGACCGGAAACGATCAAGCCCGTGTTCGCCATCCAGATTGCCTGCTCATGATTCCGATGTTCGGTGAACATCGAGCGGATGACAGCGATGTCGTCGGCGTGCTTTGCGATGCCGGGCAACACTTCCGAAAACTCCAATCCGCTCTCACCATGCTTCGAGAACTTGAACGGGCTGCCGAGCAGGTACGTCGTACGGTTCTCGTCGTCCGCAACCTCCGCGGGCGGAGCCTGACCGCTCAACCGAGACAGTTCTTTTTTTTCATCGAGCAGGTCCACCTGACTCGGACCACCGTGCATGAAGAGCTGAATCACCGCCCGAGCCTGCGGCGGATGGTGAGTTTTTTTCGGCAGCAAGTTGTGATTCGCCCTCTCAGCCGCTGAGGTCATTCGATCGAAATCGCCGAGCAACGCTCCAAGGGCCACTCCGCCAAATCCGCAACCCAAGCGCGAGATCGCGTCACGACGAGAGATTTCCTCCGGAAATAGGTTTCCGGCTTGTCGCTCTTTTTTCATGAAATCCCTCGTTCTGTCCTCTGACGGACGAAGGACAGGCCAAAAGCCCATCCCCAGTTTTCAATCCACGTACACAAACTCATTGGACGCCAGCAGCATGTGGCACAGATCAGCCAACGCCTTGTGCCGGGCGACCTCGCTTTGATTTCCAGAAACAGAGTATCGAACGTACTGCTCTTCGAGAAACTTTTCAAAGTCGGCCACTTCGTCGGTTGTGGCCTCGCGCGAGAGTGCCGCGAGCACAAGCAACTTGACTGGTGCATCAGGAGCTTCTCGCAGCGCGCGATCCCCGAAGGCGGCGGCATGTGCAACCATCGCATCGCTGTTGAGCAAGGTCAGTGCCTGGGTCGAAACGGTCGAGCGACTGCGGCGCGTGCAATTGGTTTCCATCACCGGCTGGTCGTGGGCCTGCAGCATCGTCAGCGGATTGCCACGCAGAACCTGCACATAAATGGAACGTCGGCGGTCGTTCTGACCGTCGGCGACGCTCACTTCGCCATCGGGGCGTCGAACCACTGGAATCGCATCGCCGAAGAAGCGTTGATCTAGCAATCCAGAAACGCTCAATATCGCGTCGCGCAGAGGTTCAGCGTCGATTCGGCGCAGACGCTGCCGCCACAGCAGGCGATTGTCGGGGTCGACCTCTATCGCGCGGGCTTGCGACGCCTCATCGAACGTCGACCGCTGGCGATAGACACTCGAAGTCATCATCAGCCGGTGCATCTGCTTGATGCTCCAGCCGCTCGCGACGAACTCGCGAGCAAGCCAATCGAGCAACTGCGGATGACTGGGCGGAGAACCCAGCGTGCCGAAGTCTTCGGGCGTCGAAACCAGCCCCTCGCCGAAGTGATGCAGCCAAATCCGATTGACCATGACGCGCGCCGTCAGCGGGTGATCGGGTTGTGTCAGCCAACGAGCAAACGCCAACCGTCGTCCGCTTGTTTTGGCTTCGGCGGCTGGCGGAGTCCACTGAAAGGAAACTGGCGTCGCCAGTGATGACAACACACCCGGCTCGACTGGCGGTCCTGGGGTCAGCGCGTCGCCACGTCGCAACAGCGGCGTGACCACGGGTCCCGGCAGGTCGTAGAGTGCCCGCAGTTCCTCAAAGCCGATGCGTTGCCGTTCCTGCGCCACGATTGCCGAGTTTCCTTGCTCGACCGCCGTGCGGTAGTCGGCGAACGTCTCGGGCAGCAGCTTGTCGAGCATTTTTTCATCCGGCTGCAGCAGCGATTGAAACTTCTCAGTGAGATATTTCTCGACCGGCGAACGTTGATCAGCAGGCTTGCTCAGCGCCTGCTTAACGTCCCCACGAATCTGTTCCGGCAAGGTCGCGAGACGGTCTTCAAGCAACTTCTGTTGGAATTGGACCCGCAAGTCGGCCAGTTTTTTCTTGAGTTGCGTGATCTCCGCGTCGAGCTTGCCATTGTGCTCATCTGCAGACTTCTTCTGCGCCGCCGTAGCGACGAACAACCGCCGCTCCATCTGCGGAATCCACTGCTTCGGGCGAAACGCGGCCATGAAGATCGACTGCAATTGGAAGTACTCGACCTGCGAAATCGGATCGAACTTGTGGCTGTGACAGCGAGCACACTGAAGCGTCAGCCCCATCGTCGAGGACGCGACAATTTGCAAGGTATCGTTAATCGTCGGATAGAAGTATTGCGCATCGGCGTTCTTGATCGTCGAGAAATCAGGCCGGCTCGAATCGGGAGCACACCGCAAATAACCGGTTGCAGTGACTGCATCAATAACCGTGTCGGGCAAGCGGTCGAGCGTCTCAAACGCGGTCCAGTAGTCGGTCAATTCGTCTCCAGCGATCTGTTCCTGCAAAAAGCGGTCGTAGGGCTTATCGCTGTTGAAGGCACGAATGATGTAGTCACGAAATCGAAACGCCGTTGGCAATTGCCGATCTTCCGAAAGGACACCCGCCGAGTCCGCATAGCCCGCGACATCCAGCCAATGCCGGCCCCACCGCTCACCGTAATGCGGACTCGCCAACAGTCGCTCGATCATCCGCTCGTAGGCGAACTCCTCCCGATCGTCGAGAAACTGCCGAACCTCGTCCGGCGACGGTGGCAATCCGATCAAATCGAACGAGGCGCGTCGCAGCAGCACCTCGCGACTTGCATCCGCCGACAGCGTCAACCCCTTGGCTTCCAGCGCCGCGAGAACTAACGAGTCGATCGGATTGCGGACTCGATCGACGTTGCGAACCGTCGGCACTTGTGGACGAACGGGGGGACGAAACGCCCAATGATTACTCGACCGATCACCTTCCGGCGTTTTGAGATCATTCGCATCCTCGTCGGCCGCATCAGCTGATGCCGCGCCGTCATTGATCCAAGTTCGAATGACACCCTTCTCAGCCGCCGACAGCGCCGGTCCTCCCTGCGGCATTTCGTTCGACGCCAGCTTTTCCCACAACAAGCTCGACTCCGCCGCCGCGATCCTCATTGCCGGTCCCGACTTTCCGCCGCGCAGTATTTCGCGTCGAGTCGTCAGTCTCAGCCCCTGAGCCGGCTCGGCCCCCGCATGACACTTCACGCAGCGGACTTTTAAGATCGGCAGCACATGCTCTTCAAACGTGACCTTCGACTTCCCCTGCTTGGTGTCATCAGCCGCGACATGTGCCGTGTGCGAAACGCAGCACAATGCGGCAATCATCGTCCAACAGACAATTGCTGAGCATCGGTCGGTCATTTGGTGGTGACTCATTTCAGACTCGCGCGGACCAATTCTTCACCGCATTGAAAATGGAGAAATGTGGAACATCTCACGGCAATGCGTCGTACTGCCCCCAGGGTAGCGGCAGACTCGGTTTGCGAGCCTGATGCCGACCGCGTCCGTCGATGGGACGGTCACGGAAGTAATCGACGAAGCGGCCGAGTTGTTTAACGGACTCATGGAAAACTCGTTCTCCTTTTTCTTTCGTCGCCTTTTCCGCATCACCGAGTACCCCCGTGTCGTTGTAGCTGCTCGTCCAGGAAATCAACGCGCCCGGACCGGCTCCGAAGAGGTCGACCCAGTTGAAGGGGTTGTTCTCGTCATTCATCTTGATCGTACCGCTCTTGATCTTGTCTTTGCGAACGCCATCTTCATCGAGGTACAGGTACAGCGATGTCTCCAACTCGCAGGCGTGCGAACAGCCTCCGGGAAACTTGCTCTCGCGCCAATTCGGCAGAAAGGTCTTGTCGACGGTGAGCAGATTCCACCACGCGATCAGCACGCATTCTCCGTCCGTTTCCAAGTTCGTGCGGCGAGCAGCAAGATCAAGGTTCGGCATGTTCGAGCCGTGGCCGTTGAGCAAAATAATCTTCTTGAAACCGTGGTACGTGAGCGACTTCGTCACGTCGAGCACTTGCTTAATGAAGGTTTCCCAATGCGTGTTGATCGTCCCGGGAAAGTCCATCACATGTCCAGTGTAGCCGTAGGCGATGTGCGGCAACACGAGCACTTTGTCAGGCATCGCTTCGCCGACGCCGCGAGCGATTCCGCCGGGGCACATCAGATCGACGTCCAGCGGCAGATGCGGGCCGTGTTGTTCCACCGCTCCGCAAGGGATGATACAGACCTTCCGCATCTCGATGGCCTCGTTGATTTCGGGCCAGGTCAGCTTTTCGTAACGCCATTCGGTCGCGGCTCGGCTGGTCATGAGAGTCTCCGTCGTGCGCGGCAAGTGTGAACAAAGGCCAAGTTTCCACAACCGGCGCAGAGCAGACTATCGCGTCTCACTCGGAAGCCCAACCGAAGCTACCGAAGTCGCAAACGAGGTCGCTCGAAACGAGTCGGCCAAAACGACCATGACAAAGAATCACGCCAGGATTCGCGTTGCGCTCGCGACCATGAATTCGTGAAAATTCCGCCGATCAAAGTTCCAGCGATGACTGCCAAACGGCTACTCGGACGGGGTTGCTTGGCGACCCTCGACACGCCGCGAGTCAGAAAATTGAACTCCTGCCAACCAGCTTCCTCAGCCCAACCACGGAGGATCGCACCCACTTCTGAATCGTCATCGAGCCTCTCCGACGAGGCTCCCGCGCCTGACGACTGGAATTCCGAAGTTGGTTCCGTGTCCGTCGCCGGCGACATTGGCGAGGACTTTTCGTCGGAGTCGGATTTCGACATCGGCCGCGCTGACTCCTCAGAGATCGGTCCCGGTTCCCGACTGGCTCCAGCCGGCAGGACGAAGCCTGGCACGCTGCGGAACAATGCGTTGATAATCTGGTCAATCGCTTGCTCCGGCGTCGGCACTGCGGAATCGTCAAATGTCACTCTCTTTGGTTCGGTCAAGGTCGGCGTTGTTTCCAACACGATTTCGGGAACTGTGATCCCGTTGAGCGGCGACAAACCGTTTGAAGTCTTGAGATCGGCAGCAAATGTCGCCGGCTGCGTTGCCGAGAACGCGACGACTAGATCCGCCTGGCGAGCGTTCGTGGTCAACAGTGCCGGACGAAGGCTGGCTGCCAAAACATCTGCGGAGATGACTGTCACATGATGGAGATTTAGCTGGGCCGTGCCGTGAATGGCGAAGACTTCGTCAAACACGGTGGCGGCGATTGTGCTCGCACCGCTGCCGACAATCGTGACATTGTCGTTGACGGAAAGTGGACCATTTTCGGCCGAAAGCGTGACGACTCCGGCTGGCAAAGTAATCGTGTCGGCTCCGTTGCTGACGTTGGCTTCTTCGAGAGCGGCCCGAAGCGTGGTGAAACCGTTGGCATCGGCGGCAATCCCGTCGCCGAGCAGTGCGTCATGCGAATCGCCGAGATTGTTTACGACGAAGGCTGACAGTAGCCGTCGCGGTTCGAACGTTTCGGCGAAGAAACGTGCCAACGACCGGCGACGCCGCGACGGGCGAAACGGTTTCCACGTCGTGACGACCTGTTCCCACAACTGACGAATTGGCATCTGGCTTTCCTTGGCGAAGGCCGTTGAAAAGCGGCACGCTTTTGAAAACTCGGCCGGCTGGCCTTACAAGGCATCACTTCGTTGGATCGGCAACGGTGCGGGAACAGTCCCAAGCAAAGATTGCCGGTTACGCAGTTTGGTCGAACTTTGCGGGCATTGAACCTTCATGCGAGCACTCGTCACGGGCGGCGGCGGATTTCTCGGACGGTATATCGTCGAGCAACTTGTCGCGCGCGGCGATCGGGTCCGTGTCTTCAGTCGGCAGAGATATCCGGAGCTGGAATCGCTAGGAGTCGATTCGCACACTGGCGACCTGCAAGACCTTCCGGCGGTCTCGGCTGCGTGCCAGGGAATAGACATCGTCTTCCACGCCGCAGCGCTGCCTGGCATCTGGGGGCCGTGGAAGTTGTTTCACGGAGTCAACACGCTCGGCACGCAGCACGTCATTGACGGCTGTAAACAGCACGGCGTTGGACGGCTGGTATTCACGAGTTCGCCGAGCGTTGTCTACGACGGCCACGATCATCTCGGCGCAGACGAGTCGTTGCTTTACGCGACGAAGTTTCACTGCCACTACCCACACAGCAAAGCTCTGGCAGAGCAAGCGGTACTCGCCGCCAACGGTCAGGATGGACTAGCGACCTGTGCCTTGCGTCCGCACTTGATTTGGGGACCGCGCGACACGCAGCTCATCCCGCGACTGATCGAACGAGCAAAGCGCGGCCAATTGAGGCGAGTCGGCGACGGCCGAAACCTGATCTCGATGGTCTACGTCGAGAACGCCGCGCGAGCACATCTGCAAGCGGCCGATGCCTTGAGCCTGTTGTCGCCAGTCGCCGGCCAAGCCTACTTCATCAACGAACCGGATCCGGTCAACCTGTGGGACTGGATCAACACGCTGCTTGGCCGCGCCGGAATGCCGCCGGTGGCGAAGTCGATCCCGGCCGGCGCTGCGACCGCAATCGGCGCAATCTTGGAAGGCCTCCACGCGTTGTTCGGAATCAGGTCCGAGCCGCGTATGACTCGTTTCCTCGCGTCGCAGTTGAGCCGCTCGCACTGGTATCGCGTGGACAAAGCCCGCCGCGATTTTGGATTCAAGTCGGCCATCACGATCGAAGAAGGACTGCGGCGACTTGAACCCGAACTTCGATCGGTCAAGTGATTTTGCAAGGCCTCGCGACTATCCTCGGCCGCGTCTGAAGATTGAGTTTACGGGAAGCCTCGCCATGCCCACCAAATCCGAAATGTTGCAGACGGATTTCGCGCACCTGATTCATCCGCTGCACAATCGCAAACTGCACGAGGCCGCCGCACATGTGTGGGTGCGTGGTGAAGGTGCGATTCTCGTCGACGCCGACGGCAAGGAATACATCGACGGATTGTCCGGGCTGTGGAATGTCGTCGCTGGCCACGGGCGACGGGAGCTGGCCGAGGTCGCCGCTCAACAGATGGAAACGCTTGCCTACTGCTCCGGCTACGCGGGAAGCTCGAATCCCATGGCAATCCGATTGGCCGAGCGACTGGCGGGACTCGCACCACCGTCGATCCGCCGGTTCTTCTTCACATCCGGTGGTGGCGAGTCGAGTGACACCTGCTTCAAGACGGCTCGCTACTACTGGCGAATGCTCGGCCGTCCGGAGAAAACGAAAGTCATCGCACGGCAATTTGGCTACCACGGCAACACGCTGGGAGCGACGGCCGCCACGGGCCTGACGAACTATTGGCCGATGTTCGAGCCGCGCGTGCCGGGCTTCGTCCACATTCGGTCGCCGTATCCGTACCGCTACGTCGCGCCGCCCGGAGTCAGCCCCGGTATCGCGGCTGCGAATGAACTCGAACAGGCGATCCTGCGCGAAGGGCCGGAGACCGTCTCGATGTTCCTCGCCGAGCCGGTGCAAGGCGCGGGCGGAGTGATCGTGCCGCCGGACGACTACTTCCCGCGCATCCGAGAAATCTGCGACCAGTACGACGTGCTGCTGGCCTCGGATGAGGTCATCACCGGCTTCGGCCGCACGGGGAAAATGTGGGGCTTGCAACACTGGGACGTGCAACCCGATTTGATTCAATTCGCCAAGGCGATCACGTCCGGTTACTTCCCGCTCGGCGGAGTCGGCATGAGCGAGCGGATCGCCAAAGTGCTCGACACCGGCGAGATGACCTGGATGCACGCCTACACCTACAGCGCTCATCCGGTCGGCTGCGCGGTCGCGCTCCGCACGCTCGACATCATCGAACAAGAAGCGTTCCCGTCTCAGGCGGCCGAAAAGGGGACGTATTTGCTGAACCGCCTGCAAGCTGCGCTCGCGTCGCATTCACACGTCGGAGATGTCCGCGGCAAGGGCCTGATGTGTGCCGTCGAACTCGTCCAAGACAAAACCACGAAGGCCGATTACCCGCCAGCCGACGGCATCGGCCAAAAAGTCCACTTGGCAGCTCAACGTCGCGGCTTGTTCACTCGCCTTCGTGGCGACGTGTTCTGCCTTGCGCCACCGGTCATCACACCTGTCAAGCTGCTGGACCGCATCGTAGAAATCCTCGCTGAGTCTGTGCGTGAAGTGCTCGGCGACTGACACTCTTCACATTGGCGTGAAGCCATCTTTGGCCGACGCTCGGGCGAGGGATTTCTCATTTACTCCGCGCTGGCGCGTCAAGCGGGCTTGAACGTAGCCAAGCTTGTAGAGCCGCTCGCAGTGTCGCGACTTGTTCGGGATTCTGTTCTGCCACGTCGTTGACCTCCCAAACATCTTCCGGTTTAAGAAACAACCAGCCCTTAACGTCGTCGGCAGACAACTTGGACGCAAGCGGTGTGGTCACGTCTGGCTGCACAAAGAAAAACTCCTCAGTTCGCACGCCTACGTGCCCTTCGACGTCTTGAAAGAACAACTCCGATCGACTCGATGTTTGCTCGTTTCGCAACAGCGGCAGCAGACTGATAGACCCGCTGCAGCCAAAAGGCCGCGCCGATCTGCCGAACCATTCGCTTAACGTGGGCAATAGATCCAACGGAGTGACCAACTCTGAACGCCGGCTTCCCAGCAACTCGCGTGTTGCGCCCGCGACGAACAATGGGACATGCACGCGCTCCTCGCGAAAAGAAGTCGCGTCGGTGGTCAAATCAGACGCGTGATCCGCGAAGGGCGACAACATTTCGATTTCGCAGACCCCTTGCCCGTGAGCAGCCACGACGACCATCAGTGGCGGAGCGTCACCGAACAACCTGTCGATCGTCCCCAACAAGCAGCCCAGCGAATGATCGAATTGAGTCAGCATGGCGGCATAGGCCACTTCGATTTCTCGAATCGCGGCCAACTCTTTCGGAACTTCATCATCATCAAGTTCGTCGGCATACAGTTCCACGAACTGCGACGTCGCAAGGCCGGGCCAGCCGATCCCAGACGACTCCAGCCACAACATCCAAGATGCGGTCGGATCACAACTCAATTCGACCAACGCCTTCTCCCCCGAAGTCACCAACTGGCCAAAAGCTGTCTCGCGGAACTCGTCCGTTTCGCTCGCAGGCGATTCACGCAACTGCCGGACAACGATCCCCTCATCGGAAAAACCAGCGCACAAAATATTCATTGCGTCGCGAAGTCCAAACTCAGGGGCCGGCGATGAGAAGCACTGTTCAAACACGACGCCTCTGGATGCCAACCGATCGAAATTCGGCGTCTCGATCCATTCATGCCCGTAGCAACCCAGACAACGGCGGCTGATTTGATCCAAGCTCAAGACAATGGCACGTTGCGACATCAGCGAGGTTCCACTAAGGAAGGGCGTACCTGTCAAATCTACCCCATGTCATTCGATCCCGCCGAGACTCCGCAGATACTCGGCGGTCCGTACCGCTGCATCGCGCGGACCCATCAATTCGGCGTACGCTTGGTGGATCGTGACGAATCCCTGATAGCCGATCTGCCGGAGAGCAGCGAACACCTCAGGAAAATCGACACCACCTGGTTCCCAAATCGGGATGTGATGAAAGCGACGCACACCCAGACACCAAGTTTCCAGCTCAACCGGACCGGCCGGATCGACTCGATGATTCTGAACATAGACATTCATCAGAAATGGCTGGAGCCTCAGCAGGGATTGCAAGCCATAAGATTCGCCACAGAGCATCAGATTGGCCGGCTCATAAATGAGTCCGAAATTCGACCGACCAATTCGGTCCAGAACCTCCAGCATCCGATCCACTGACTCGAACAAGGTCGTCGTGTGACACTGATGAGCCAGCCGAATCCCGCGTTGCGCCGCCTCGTCCGCCGCGCGCCGAGCGGTTTCAATGTCCGCTTCGTTCTTCAGGCAGACGCGGATTAAATCGCATCCCAACGCCGCCGCCACATCAAGACTCGGTCCAATGTTTTTCAGACTGTCCGGCCCGTGCTCGTTGTTCAGGGGCACGTCGCTGTCTGCAGTAACCATCGACACGTACAACCCCGCTCGTTCGATCTCTCCGCGCATCCGTTGAAGTTCGCTGTGCGGAGTGCCAATCCCTCCCGCGCTGGCTCTCATGCAGATCGCGCCGTAACCCAACTCGGCCGCCAACTGCACCAGATCACCAAAAGGAACATTCAGTTTTGTCTTGCAAGAAGCCTCCGCAATCCGCACCGACAGCGATAATTTCATGACTGACCCCGACACCGCCCAAGCGCATCGACAAACTCAAGAACAACCAAAGAATAGCCCGCAATTCGTGGACAGCAATCACGATCACATCATCTGCGCCGTTGCTTGACGCTGACCGACCCGACCACCACACTCCGCCCTCTCGTCGACCAGTCCACGGTTGACGCTGGAGGTGTAGCTCAGTTGGTAGAGCAACGGACTTTTAATCCGTAGGTCTCGGGTTCGAGTCCCGACACCTTCACTGATTGGGGGCCTCAGTGATTCCCCCCCTGCCTGCAAAATAGTCATCGGGAGATTTGGGGACCGGCAGCTGGTCGCAAGGAATTGGGCCTCGCCAAAATTTTTAATTCTGGGAATTCGACATTTTGTGGTTGAAAACCACCGGTCTGCAGCCGGCTTGGGGGCGAAGAAGCGTGGGACCAGCCACTTCGGCACGGTGCTTGCCAAATTGATTAAAAACAGACTCGTTTTGCATTGGAAATAAGGTTTGTCTCATTGAACCGGCCAATCGACCATCGCCAAGTGTCCAGATTTTGGAGAGAGTCACGACAAGATTGGTACCCGCGTGATTTTGCTTCTCGTTGCGGGATTGAATTGAGAGCATGCGTCATCCGATGCACCTGCGACTCGTATCGTTTGTGGTTTATGAGTGGCGAAGCTAGCACCAACACTCTAACTTATCAGAAGTTTGATCGTTACGACGAAAGATCGCGACAAACAGACTGCGTTAGAAACGGGCGACGTCCGAGGTCGCGGACACGTTTTCAGCGAAAAACCACTTGCATTTTTTGAATTCCGAGAGACGGCCGCATGCCAAACGATTACCTTTGACTCAGATAGCAGTGAAGTCAATCAGGAACGCCGGTTGCGGGCAGATTTACTGATTCGTATGAGTCAGTGACTGTATTTTTAGTTTTGGATTTAGAGCGGGGAGGCTTTGATTTTTTCTCGAACTATTAGGTCTTAGGAGGTTTTGTATGACTAGGGTCGCAGTTCGCAAGCAGGCATTCACACTCATCGAACTTTTAGTAGTCATCGCGATTATCGCCGTTTTGATCGCACTGCTGCTCCCCGCCGTTCAACAGGCTCGGGAAGCGGCTCGCCGAACCCAATGCAAAGGAAACCTCAAGCAAATTGGCATTGCGCTGCACAATTACCATGACTCTGCCAAGCTCTTCCCGCCATCTCGACTTAATGTTGGCCACGTTGGCTGGAGTTACGGCAACCCAACGCCGAAGCAACCGTTGAGATATACCAACGCTAGCGGTTGGACGATGCTGCTGCCGAATCTGGATCAGGCCGCCTTGTTCAAAAGCTATAATCACCAACAGGCCGCCAGTTGGTCCTACGTCTACGGTGCTTATGCCCTTTCCGAAATGCAAGGAAATCCGGATACGTCGGGAAATGCTAAGATCATTAAGACCCGACTTCCCATTTTTGAGTGTCCGTCTGATTCAAATCCGTTCTTTTATGAAAGCACAAACCAATACTACTCGATTAGCAGCACGACGACGGGTGGTGCTCGCACGAACTATGACTTTAATGTCCAATACCTTGAATACTACTATCAGGGATGTGCGATGAATCCAAGCTGCTGGCCCTCAAATCAACGATCGATGTTTGCTAATAACTCCAGCTCGAATATGGGCTATTGCACCGATGGATCAAGTAATACTGCCTTCGTTACTGAAACTGTGAGGAATGTTTGGAATGGGGTCCCACCCACATGGGGACACGCTGGGCATGTGCAAGTGGGTATTGCACTGGACATGCCTTGGCATGTGGGGATCAACAAATGGGGAAGCCCGAGTGCGGCCTGGCCGGGACCGTCGTACAACCCAAACGACTACGTTCGACAGGGCAGGCTGTTGAATTGGGCAGCTGGCGGGAGCCTTCATGCAGGTGGCTGTCATATGTTGATGGGCGACGGCGCTGTTCGCTTCGTCAATCAGAACATCAGTGACACCACACTGACTTATATTTCCCGGATCTCTGATGGCAAGGTTGTTGGTGAGTTCTAGGAAATTGACGGCAAATTTGATTATGTCGTCAGACATTTTGTCCTAGAATTTTTGATGTAAAGACTTCGGTCGATTGCTGAGCGTAGTAGTTTCTGCTGAATAGCTGATTGGGGTTTCGATTACTCTAGGATACTTCCAATTTACCTCGTCGTTGAGGGGAATTCATGACTGCAAGTTCACGTTATTTGCTCGGATGCCTCTTTGCATTCTCAACACTGTTTCTCGCCGGCTGTTCAGACGGTTTATCACCGCCGCCAAATCTGCCGAGCACCGTAAAAGTGACAGGGACGGCGACACTTGATGGAAAGCCGCTAGAGGGTGCAGTCATACGATTTGCCCCCATCTCAGATAAAGGTTTCCACGGTGCATCCGGATTGACCGACGCCTCAGGAAAATATGAGCTTGTCACGGACATCGGAAACGGACAGAGCCGTCCGGGCGTCATTCCAGGGGAATATACGATTCACGTCAGCCGGATGGTCAAACCCGATGGATCGCTGGTGCCCGCCAACTCAAAGGAACCACCCATGATGCTGGGAGCACGGGACACGATCCCGCTTAAATACGTCACCGGAAAAGTTAATTTTAGGTACACAGTGGCGCCAGAAGGCGGTTCATTTGATCTCAAGCTGGATTCGAAGGAATAGGATCGGTCATCAACAAACAGCCGGGGCGCACTGTTTATTGGTTGAGCATCGGCTGGGTGACTTCCGCGCGGACTGGTGATTGCTCTGCCCCTGCTTGGGCGAGCAATGAAGAATCAAATCGTGAATTCGAAGCGATATTGGTTTGGCGTTTTGGCAATTGTCGCGATCGCGGCGGGAAGCTTCTTCGTAAGACGAGAATGGAGACCCTCGTCTGCTGACCTTGTCTCTGCGGCCAGAAAGGCCTTTCTCCACGGCGATTTGACAGGCGCTCGCCGCATCGCCCTGGATGCCGTGGCGCTGTATCCCAACTCTTCAAAGGTTCGCTTGACGGCGGCGGAGATTGAATTGGGGCTAAACCACCCCAAAGAGGCGCTGGCACAGTTGGAACAGGTTTCAGACGACGGCAGCGCTGCCGCTTTAAACGCGATCGGAAACGCCGGAGACCTCCTGTTTCAACTGCATCGACTGACAGAGGCAGAGCGGCGCTTCCGCCGTGTATTGGAGGTTGATCCCAAAAGCCTGTTGGCGAAGAAGCGGCTGGCGACTCTGCTCGCACTTGCAGGACGGCGATTGGAGGCGAGGCGATTCTATTTTGAGGTCGTCAAATCCGGGCAATTTGACACTCACGAACTCGGTCTGCTCGGGGACGTCGAGCAAGTTTACGAGAACCCCGAATTGGTTGATCATCTTGCTCAGCCAAGCCTCGATGATCCGTGCCTCCTGCAAGCTGCCGCTCGGTACGCATTGTTTCGTCATGAATCGACAAAGGCTTTGAGTTTGTACCGCCAACTCGCCCATTTGCGCCCCCAGGATATCGACATGCAGGCAGGCTTCGGTCGGGCGTTGATTGATGCCGGGACGGACGAAGAGTTTTTGAAATGGCACTCGTCGCAGCCGAATGCGTCTGACGAGCATCCCGACATATGGGATGTTCGTGGACGATTCGCTCAAAAACGAAACGAGCCCGACGTTGCGATCCGGTGTTATCTCGAAGCCATTCAACTCGACCCAAATTTGCGACACGCGCATTATCAGTTGACGACATTGCTGCACCGACTTGGCGACACCGAGCAATCGAACTTGTTTCAGCAGCGCACCGATCAATTGAATGCGCTTTCGGACACACTCGCCCTCATTCACATCGACAGTAGCCGAAGTGATTTGTTGGAACGAGCGGGACGATTGAGCAGTGCTCTTGGCAGGCCTTGGGAAACTTGGGGGTGGTTGCAGGCAACAGCTTTAATCCCAGGCCGAAATGAACTTCGTGGTCAGGCTGAACGTCTCATGCGTGCCTTCGACACCGATACCCCGCTGGTGTTGCCTGAAGGCCGACTCGCGTCACGATTCGACCTTTCAAAATTCCCCTTGCCAGCCTGGAAGAGCCCAACGGCAACGGCAGACAAAGAATCGTTGCTGACAAGTTCTCACCGGCTCAAAAGTATCAAGTTCAAAAACACCGCTCATGAGGCCGGATTGGATTTCACGTATTTCAACGGCCACGATTCGGATGTCGCCGGAATGCAAATTTGGGAGGGTCCAGGCGGCGGAACGGCAGTGCTCGATTACGACAACGATGCCTGGCCTGACCTCTATTTCACTCAGGGTTGTGACTGGCCGCAGCAACCTGGCCAAACGAAATACCTCGACCGCCTGTTTCAAAACTTGGGTAACAATCGATTCGTGGACGTGACAGAGGAAACTTGTTTGGGTGACGCGAATTTCAGTCATGGCGCTACGATCGGCGATTACGATTCGGATGGTTTTCCCGATCTCTATGTTTGCAACATTGGCTCGAATCGCCTGTATCGAAATTGTGGCGACGGGACGTTCATGGACGTCACGAACGAAAGCGGCCTGACGAGCAAGGGCTGGTCGACAAGCGGCTTGATCGCAGATCTCAATGGAGACTCCCTGCCAGAAATCTACGATGTCACCTACTTGTCTGGTCGCGAACCTTTTGAGCATGTTTGCCACGACAAGCAGCGAGGCAACTCACCGCGAACGTGTTCGCCGGCGGTCTTCCAAGCGGAACAGGATCGACTGTTTCTCAATCGTGGCGACGGAACGTTTGCGGACATCAGTGCTGAGTCGGGAATTCACGCTCCCGAGGGAAAGGGGTTGGGCATTGTGGCCGGAGATTTCGATGGGACGGGGCGGCTCAGCCTGTTCATCGCCAACGACACGACCGCCAACTTTCTTTTCATCAATCGAACCACCAACTCATCCGAGGCTCCGAGTTTTCTGGAGCAAGGCATCCTTTCTGGCTGTGCTTTTGATCTCAGTGGGAAAGCCCAAGCCAGCATGGGCGTCGCGGCTGATGATGCGGACGGCGATGGACTGACGGATCTCTTCGTGACGAATTTTTACAACGAATACAACGTGCTCTACAGGCAGCTGCCGAGCGGAGGATTTTCTGACATTTCCAACACAGCCCGACTGAAGGAACCGAGTTTGGCGAAATTGGGATTCGGCACGCAATTCATCGATGCTGATCTCGATGGCTGGCCCGACTTAGTGGCCACCAACGGTCACGTCGACGATTTTCGCTCTCATGGCATCCCGTTTCGGATGCAGGCTCAGTACTTTGCGAATTTGGGAGCTGGCCGGTTCGCCGAATTACCCGCTGAGCAATTGGGTGACTACTTCCAGCAGGAGCTTCTCGGCCGAGGCCTGGCTCGGCTCGATTGGAATCGAGACGGCCGCGAAGATTTCGTGGTATCCAATCTCAATTCGCCAGCCTGTCTAGTCACGAATCAGACGGCCGAAACTGGTCACTTCCTGGCTCTGCAACTCCGCGGCGTCGATTCCAATCGAGATGCATTCGGTGCCGTTGTCAAAATCACGACTCATGGTCAGACGCGAACGAAGCAATTGACCGCCGGCGACGGGTATCAAGCGAGCAATCAGCGACAATTGCTCTTCGGGCTTGGCGATGACGTTATCGTGGAATCGCTGTCTGTCCGATGGCCATCGGGCCGCGAGCAGATTTTTCGGAACGTCACCGGCGACTCGGAATTCATGCTCGTTGAAGGACGAACCGACTTGGCACGAATTCCGAAACCGTAGAGGGGCGATACTGCAAAGGCCGGATTGTCACTCGGCGGATCAACGAATTTGTGAGTTAGTTTCTCAGTCAGGAACGCTGTCGATCCTTGGGTGTCAAAACTTGCGGTGAGTCGCGATTTTGGCGGAGCCCATGTTACGATCTTGACATCGTGTTTCGTTGGCCTTGGTCTGAGGAGTTCGCCAAATGCTGACTGCGGAATCTCGTTGTCGTTCGTTTCCGTCGCTGGCGGAAATGGTCTATCTGAACACCGCTGCGGAGGGAATCCCTCCGCTTGAAGTTCGCGAGGCGCTCGATCAGTACTTCCGCGACAAGCAGCTCGGTATGGATGGCCGCGAACGGCACTTCGCGGCGCTTGAAGAAACGAAAGCACTTGTCGCCGATCTGTACGGGTTGACTCCGTCGGAGATCAGCATCTGCTCGTGTTCGTCCGAGGCGTACAACCTTGCGGCTCTGGCGTTGCAGTTGCGTGAGGGAGATGAAGTCGTCATCAACGATCTCGACTTCCCCGCCGGAGCGACACCGTGGCTGTTGCCAACGTGCCCAGCGAAGGTTCGCCTTTGGAAATCTCGCGACGGAGCGCTGCGAGTCGAAGACTTGATCCCGTTGTTGACCTCAAAAACTCGACTCGTGACGGTTTCGAAAGTGAGCTTCTTCAATGGATTCCGCTTGTCGCTGCCGGCGGTCGTCGAGGCGGTGCGTCGACACTCCCCTGCCCTGTTGGCCGTCGATGTCACTCAAGCCTTGGGTCGTATTCCGCTCGATTTGACGGGAGTAGATTTGATCGTCAGCAGCACTCATAAATGGATTTTGGCCAGCCACGGCGGTGGCCTGGTCGGAGTCCCCTCTGAGCGAGCGTCCGATTGGCATGTGCCGGCTGGAGGCTGGTTCAACTTGGACGACGCCTTCGGAGCGACTCGATTCGACCGTGCCGTAAGCAAGCCGGGAGCAGCCGGCTTCGCGGTCGGAATGCCAAACTTTCCCGCGATCTACGCGATTCGTACGGCACTCGTGTACCTCAAAACTGTGGGGGTGACGGCGATCAATCAATCCGCTCAACCTCTGGTCGAGGAGTGCCTTACGGAAATTGCCAAACTGCCAATCGAGCTGCTCACTCCGCGAGATATCTCGCTTGTGGCGGGAATCATCGCCTTCCGGCATCCGGCCGCCGAAACGATCGCTCAGCGGCTGCGTTCACAGCGCATCCATGTCATGTCTCACGCTGGGCGATTACGAGTCGCCATCCACGGCTACAACACACGAAACGACATCACCTCTCTATTGCGTGAACTTGCCACATCGCTGAAATCGTTGGGTTGACGAGCCGTCCATCAATCTTTGCGAGAATTCGTGGCGGTCAAATCGAACCGATCTTACGCTCGCGGTTCGACAGACGCGTGCTTATAGTCTTGCTTGGTTGGTTTGACGACGCGACTCGCTGCGTAGGTTCATCTGGATCCACTGGCTGCTTTCTCCTTCGCCTTGCCCACCTGGTGAGCCACCATCTTTGGCTCCTTTCGATTCGGCCCGGAAAGTCCGCAGGGCCGACAATGATTTTTGGGAGTGCGAGCAAGTGGGAAAGAAGTTGTACGTCGGAAATTTGAGCTACGAAGTAACGAGCTCAGACCTGGAAACTCTATTCGGCCAATTCGGCACGGTGCAGAGCGCTCAGGTCATCCAAGACCGGGACACTGGTCGGAGCAAAGGTTTTGGATTCGTCGAGATGGGGGACGAAAATTCCGCCAACGAAGCGATCCGTGGCCTGCACGAGAAGGAACACAGCGGACGCCCATTGACCGTCAATGAAGCTCGCCCTCGCGAAGAACGCGGCGGAGGAGGTGGCCGTGGTGGCTACGGTGGCGGAGGTGGCCGCGGTGGCTACGGCGGAGGTGGCGGCGGTGGCTACGGTCGTCGCTAAGCTCCTGGCTTCGTGATCCAACTCAAAAGCCGAAGGGACACATCGGTGCTCCTTCGGCTTTTTCTCTGGAGCGCGGAAATTCATACCTTCGCCGCGCCGAACAGTCGAGCGATGCCATTCTCGAGATTCGCCCACACATCAACATGCGGGGCGATTTCAAATAACATCGGTGCGACATGCTCGCGCTGTCGCAGCGTTTTCAAGAGCTTCGGCCAATCGAGGTCGCCGTCACCGACCTGCGACTGGACTTGTCCGTCTCTGCGCTGCTTGACATGGATCATCGACACGTCGCCGGGGGCAATCGACTCGACGATGCTTGCGATATCGTCCGATGGTTCCGTCAGCAACAAATTGCACGGGTCGAAACAGAGTCGCAAGCGCGCACTTCGCTCGCCCAACATTCGACGTGCCGCGTTCATGACCGAATCAAACCACGGCCACGGTTGCCAAGAATGCTCAATCGAGAGGATCCCTTCGACTTCGAGCATCGCCTCGGTCAACTCGACCAACCCACGCGCCGCCGTCTCGATCGATGATGTCACGCATTGCTCTGGCCGAGTTTGCAGATCGACCAACCGCAGATGCGGTCGCTCGCGATTCGCCAGCGCGATCGCCGCCGACCGCCCAGCAAGGAACATTGAATCCTCGCGAGTCAGTGCACTTCCCAAGCACGGCAAGCTCAACGCCACATTGAATTTCACGCTTGGAAAGCGGCGAGCCAAATCGGCCAAGCGATCCGCCTGAGGCCTACACGTCGACCCGGCTTCGTACACACCGAGACTCCCTTGCCGCAGTTCGATGGCCGTCAGTTTCAGCCGCACAGCTTCAGCGACCAACGAATCGAGCGAGTTACCGGAATCCAGTTGAACCTTCCAGCAGTTCGACACCAGCCCCAGTGGCCGCAATCCGTCGCGAATGTTGTCGCAGGGCATGTCGATCTCGATGAATGGTCAGCTCTTCGCCAAATCGCGCAACACCGTGTGCAGAATGCCGCCATTGCGGTAGTACTTGACCTCGACCGGCGTATCGATGCGGCAAGTGGTGACGAAGTGGACAACACTGCCATCGGTCTTTTTCGCAGTGACTTCGACCGCTTGACGCGGTTTAAGGTTGTCGTCGAGAGCGATTTCGAAAGTCTCGGTGCCGTCGATTTCAAGGAACTCGCGAGACTCCCCTTCGCGGAATTGCAGAGGCAACACGCCCATGCCCACGAGATTTGAGCGGTGGATGCGTTCGAAACTGGTCGCGATCACCGCACGAATGCCTAGTAGGTACGTCCCTTTCGCGGCCCAGTCTCGCGAACTGCCGGTGCCGTATTCGGCTCCGGTGAGAACCACCAGCGGCGTGTGGGTTTGCTTGTACTTCAGCGAGGCGTCGTAGATCGACATGGTCTCGCCGGTTGGCAGGTACTTGGTCACACCACCTTCCGTTCCAGGTGCGAGCAGATTCTTCAAGCGTATGTTGGCGAACGTCCCGCGAGTCATCACACGATCATTGCCGCGGCGGGCACCGTACTGATTGAAGTCTGCAACGCCAACACCGCTGTCCAGCAGGAACTTGCCCGCCGGGGAGTCTTTCTTGATCGAGCCGGCAGGACTGATGTGGTCGGTCGTCACGGAATCGCCGACGCTCACAAGGCAGCGAGCCCCGGTGATCGACTTGATCGGCGCAGGGGTCGCAGGCATGTCGACAAAGAACGGCGGCTCTTGAATGTAGGTGCTCTGCAAATCCCATTCGTAGAGGTCGCCGGTGCTGGTCGGGATCGACTGCCACTCGACGGGGCCTTTGGTCGCGTTGCCGTATTCGTGGAGAAACGTCTCCGGCGACATCGACGAGTCAATCGTCTTTGCAACCTCGGTTTGCGTCGGCCAGATGTCCTTGAGGAACACGTCACGGCCATCCTTGCCTTGGCCAAGCGGTTGCGTCGTGAGGTCGATGTCTGTCGTGCCGGCGATCGCATACGCCACCACCAGCGGCGGACTGGCGAGGTAGTTGGCCTTCACTTGCGCATTGACTCGGCCTTCAAAGTTGCGGTTGCCGGAGAGCACGGCCGAGACGACAAGATCGCCTTCAGTGACAGCCTTCGAAACCGGATCAGGCAGCGAACCGCTGTTCCCGATGCAGGTCGTGCAGCCGTAGCCGACCGTGTTGAAGCCGAGCGCGTTGAGCGACACGTCGAGACCGGACTTCGCCAGGTAATCGGTGACGACGCGCGATCCCGGAGCGAGCGATGTCTTCACCCACGGCTTCCGAGCCAGGCCCTTTGCCACCGCGTTCCGAGCGAGCAAACCAGCTCCGATCATCACACTGGGGTTGCTGGTGTTCGTGCAACTTGTGATCGCCGCGATGACGACCGCGCCGTCGGTGATCGACGTTCCACTGCCGTCGTTGACTGCGACCGTTGGGCCAGCCGAGGTGCGACCGAAGCCCTTGCCGAGTTGGTCGCGCCAGACGTTCTGCATTTCCTTGAGCAGCACGCGATCTTGCGGGCGCTTCGGGCCGGCCATCGACGGCTCGACCGTCGCGAGGTCCAAGCCCAACGTGCTGCTGAACCGAGGGGTCGGCGACGCGGCCGTACGGAACAGACCCTGCTCTTTATAGTACCGCTCGACGAGATCGACTTCGTTTTCGGTGCGGCCGGTGCGTCGCAAGTAGTTGAGCGTCTCGTCATCAACGGGGAAGAAACCCATCGTCGCACCGTACTCGGGAGCCATGTTGGCGATCGTGGCGCGATCGGCCAAGGACATGTGATCGAGACCAGCCCCGAAGAATTCGACGAACTTGCCGACAACGCCATGCTTGCGCAACATCTGAGTCACCGTCAAAACCAAGTCTGTTGCGGTCACTCCTTCTCGCAGTGAACCGCTCAATTGGAATCCGACGACTTCCGGCGTAAGCATGTAAATTGGCTGACCGAGCATGACCGCCTCGGCCTCAATGCCGCCGACTCCCCAACCGACGACACCCAGTCCATTGATCATCGTGGTGTGCGAATCGGTGCCGACCAGCGAATCGGGAAACGCAACGCCGTCCTTCGTCAGAACTCCTTTCGCGAGGTATTCCAAATTGACCTGATGCACGATGCCAGTCGCCGGAGGGACGACTCGGAAGTTGTTGAATGCTTGCGCTCCCCATCGGAGAAAGCGGTAACGCTCGCCGTTGCGTTGAAACTCTAAGTCGATGTTTTGCTGCAACGCACCCGCGGATCCAAACGCGTCGACCTGCACTGAGTGGTCGATGACGAGATCACATGGAACGAGCGGATTGATTTTCTTCGGATCACCACCCATGCGAACCATCGCGGCGCGGAGCGCCGCCAGATCGACGACGGCCGGGACACCGGTGAAATCCTGCAGCACGACTCGACCGGGCATGAACGGGACTTCGACTTCTTTCGGCTTGGCCGCATTCCAGTTTGCCAGCGTTTTCACATCATCCGACGTCACCACGAACTCATCGACGTTCCGCAGCAATGCTTCCAGCAGCACGCGGATCGAAAACGGCAGGGTGTAAATTTCGCCAATTTTGTCGTCAGCCAATTTTCCCAGACGAAAAATCGTGTAGTCGCCACTCTTGGTCTTGAGAATCGATTCCGCACCAAATGGGTTCGTCGCTGGCATGATGTCTCCAGAAAGAAAAATCGAGCACGAGATTGTAGTCCCAGCCGACCGACCCGCAAGAAACGGACGAGCGCAGCGAATCAGGCCAGCAATCGACGAAACTCCGTATCGCTTGACCGCTTCGGCGGAGTTGCTGCAATACACCGGATCACTTCCGTCGATTCCATTCAGGAGACGCCTCATGTTCCGCAAATGGTACCAAGGTTGCGTGCTGGCGCTGGCATCGCTGCTCGCGGTAACAAATGCTGTGCCAGCACAGGCACAGTCGCAGTCTTCCGACAAACTCAAGTTGTCGTACGTTGCACCGGACGACGGCATCTTTTTTTTCACCTGGAATGGCTGGACGGAATCGGATCCGAAAAGCACCAACCGCACCGAGCAGTTGTTTGCCGAGCAGGCAGTTCGAGACTTTGGCAATCAACTGATGATCGAAGTCACCAAGCTGATCAACAACGCCGCTGCGTCTCAGGCGGATCCGTCGGCGAAGATCGCAGCCGAAATGGCGCCGGAACTTGTCAAGCTGGTGCTGACACATCCGGGAGCACTGTATGTCAAGAGCTTCAAAGCAGCCGAGAATCCCGAAATCGAAATGGCCGTGATCTTCGACACCGAAAAGGATGGACCTGCTGCGGTCGCGGCGCTCAAGAAACTGCTGGCCTTGACCCCCAAGACTGGTCCACAAGCCGCCGTCGAAGAACAGATCGGTGACGCGACTTTCACTCGTCCAAAAGAATACGGACGAAACGAGCCCGAGTTTCGGATCGGCTATCGCGAATCGCAATTGATCTTTGCCCTGGGAAGTCAGACCCCGAAGGATTTGGTGAGCAAACTGCAATCGCCGGGCAAGTCCGCAGCGTGGGTCACGAAAGCAACGCAGGACCTCGCGGTGGAGCGTCCGACAATGTTGATGTTTTTTGACGCACAGAAACTGTTCAGCGCATTGCAGCCAGTTCTCACGGAGCCGATGGCGCTGAAGGTCATGGACGTGCTGGGTGTTTCGAAGTTGAAATCGTTCGTTGCGGTTTCAGGCCTGGACAAAGTGGGAACACACAGCGTCTCGGTCCTCACGACCGAAGGAACTCCGTCTGGCCTATTTGACCTGATTCCCGACAAACCACTGAGCATCGCTGAGTTCAAAAAAGTCCCGGCCAACGCGGTCAACGCGACGGTGCTTCGGTTTGACCTTGCGCATGTGTACGACAAGGTTCTCAAGGGCGTAGAACAAATTGATCCGAATGTCCGGGCCCAGATCGAGCAAACAATCGCGGCATATGAGCCCCTACTTGGTTTCTCGCTCAAGACGGACGTCCTCGAGGGACTGGGCGACACCTGGACGTACTACACCGCCGCCGGCGACGCGACAGGACTCGTCCCGGGAATTGTGCTTACGGCCAGTGTTCGCAAGCAAGAGAGCGTCGCAAAAGCGCTCAACGTTGTCGTAATGTCCGCCCGTGCTGCACTCGCTAACGCCGGCCCGCAAGCTCCTTTTTCGATTCAAGACTTCGCCGTGGGAAGTGACAACGGTTATCAGATCGTCTTCAATAATCTGCCGATTCCTGTGCGGCCGACTTGGGTGCTGACCAAGGATCAACTCGTCATCGGCGCATCCCCGCAGTTGGTCACCGGTCATGTTTCCGCCGCTGCAAAAAGCTCGCTGGCGGACAACGACGCCGTCAAAGCAGCCTTCAAGTGGAATCCAAAGCCATTGACGGTCAGCTATTCGGATCCAAAACCAGGATTGCAAGCGACCTACCAGTTGGTCAGCACATTCACTCCCGTGTTGACCACACAGTTGGCCGCGCAAGGCATCAACTTCAACTTACCACCATTGCCCCCGATCAGTGACCTCGAGAAGCATTTGCTGCCGACGGTCACGACGATGGGCCGCACAGCCAATGGTTGGAAGACCGAGAATCACGGCGTTGTTCCCAGCGGCGTCGCCGTTGGTCCCGCTGCGGTAGCGGTTGGCGTCGCTTTGCTGCTGCCGGCCGTGCAAAAAGCTCGTGAAGCAGCTCGACGCTCGCAAAGCATAAATAAACTCAAGCAAATTGGGTTGGCGATGCACAACTATCACGACGTCACCAAAGCGTTCCCGGCGGCGGCGAATGTGGACAAGAACGGCAAGAAGCTGTTGAGTTGGCGGGTCCATATCCTGCCGTACATCGATCAAGATGCCCTTTACAGGCAATTCCATCTCGACGAACCGTGGGACAGTGAGCACAACAAGCAGTTCATCAAACAGATCCCTGTAACTTATGTGCAGCCGAGTCATGCCGATCTGGCGAAGGACGGCAAGACGGTTTATCTCGTTCCAACCGGCAAGGGACTGGCGTTCGAGGGGAACGAAGGCATGCGGCTTCAGGACTTTACGGACGGAATAAGCAACACGATCCTGGCCGTCGAGTCTCATCGCGACGCCGCTGTCGTTTGGACCAAGCCGGATGATCTGGTGGTCGACCTGAAAGCCCCGTTGAAGAACCTGAAGTCTGCGATGGACGGTGGCTTTCATCTGCTGTTGTGCGATGGCTCCGTCCGCTCTGTCAGCGACCATATCGACGTCAACACTCTCAAAGCATTGTTCACGCGCGGCGGCGGTGAAGTCATCAATTTTGACGCGATTGACCCCGTCCAATCGGCAGTGGCGGTCGGGGGGTTACCGCTCGCTCCAGCCCGTCCCATCGCGGCTCGCCAGGGAGATCCCAAGAACAACCTCAAGATGATCGGACTGGCATTTCACAACTACGCGGACACGCACAACCGGCTTCCGCAACGCACCGTTTCTGACAAGAAAGGCAAAGCCTTGCTGAGTTGGCGCGTCAAACTGTTGCCGTACTTGGATGCGAACGATTTGTACGAGCAATTTCATCTCGACGAACCTTGGGACAGCGAGCACAACAAGGCGTTGATTGACAAAATGCCCGCCGTGTTTTCATCCACTGGCGACGAAGAATTGGCCAAGAAAGGCAAGACCCGTTTCGTAAGCCCCGCGAATGCCGAAGGGGTACTGGGGGTCAAAGAAGGAACGAAGTTCTCGGAAATCCTCGACGGCCTCAGCAACACGATTCTCGCAGTCGAAGCTCGTTCGGATTCGGCGGTCATTTGGACCAAGCCGGAGGACATCGTGATCGACTTCAAGAAGCCGTTTTTGTTCCTGAAGGACTCGCGCGATGGCGGATTCCTGACGTTAATGACCGATGGCTCTGTCCGCACGATTACTGACAAGATTAAAGTTGAGACTTTAAAGGCCCTCGTAACGCGCAATGGAAAAGAGCCCGTCAGCGGATTCTGAGGCGTGAATGCGTCGAGCAGGTTTTCAACCTGTCCGATTGGTCGTCTCCGGACAGGTTCAAGACTTTTCCAATCCGTTCAGAGGCTTACATAGCGAAGCCGTGGCACTTCCACGTCATCGGTGCGGAGATTGGTCCGCTCACGTGGCAGAGTTAATGGAGAAAGTTAAAAACGGGCAAATTCAACCCGACACACTGATCCGTTCCGGCAAGGATAGCAAGTGGGGCGCAGCCGATCGCAGGAAGGGGCTTATGCCCTCCAAAGACAACAAGTCCGAATCGACCGAAGCCACCTCGTCCACGGCATCGACCCAAGCGGAAAGCGATGCACGCCGCAGCGCTGACAACGTCCCCCATCAATGACGAAGACGACCCGCTCTATCACATGAAGGGTGAGACCCCTGCTGCGGGAAGTTCAGTCCCTTTCTGACGCCCCGACGAGTACGACGTTTTTAGTTCGTCGGTTTTTGCTAACTAACGCAAGTCTTCAATCCGAACAAAACCGGGACGACTTGGTGTTTTTTCCGCAGCCGCGGGTCGCCTTGAGAAGTACGTGCCACCTGCACCTAATCCGAAATACGCTGACCGATTTCTGGATGAATCATCACACGTCGATCCGCATTGAACTCGCACGATCCACTGACTGTTTGAATGTCGCTGCTCTTGATCGACTCACTTGGCCAATTGTCCCCGCTGTTTTCATTCCCGACGGCCACCACATTTGAGGCTTCTATCACCCGCGCGAAGATCGGTATTTGATGGCCTATTTGCCCACCAAATAAGTGCGCAGACAACTACCGTCGCGCGGCTTGCCGAGTCCGCGTCGTCGGACCTTTTGGTGTGGCTTCCGGTTCGTCAATACGAACCTCTTGCGACGTGCCATCAACGGATTCGAGTCGCATGCATGTCTGAATCTCTTCACTTTCCGGAACGTCCGTAGTCCTTCGGGACATTGCCGCCACCATCCGTCCGGGCCCGTAGCGCCACGCGGCCAACCAACCGGAGATTCCCAGACTCGGTGGGTCTACGGAGACATGCACGACATGTCGCAGATGCAGCCAGACCGACATCAAGCTGCACCACTGCAACGTGACGAGCATCAGCCTCCCGACGAATTCCCATTGAGTCGTCAGGCCCAACCGCACGATGCACAACTCGACGCCCATCAGCGACAGCCCAGCCACCGCCGTCAACGAGTGCAACACGCGGCTGGCGAGATCATTTCGGAATTCAGCTCCCAGAGCTGCCCACCACGTCATTCCCGCGACCAACATCGGCAGCAACCACAACGCGGTCATGCCGGTTGAATTGGAGGTGATCCCCGTGAACGTCCAGGCCACGATCTGAGCGATCGAACGATGCGCGTCGGTCAGACACAACATCGACGCTGCGAAATATCCTGCGGCCGACCAACCCCAGACATGAAAGCGACCGCCGTAATCCACTCGGCTGCGCGAGCGGGTCCACCACACGATGCAACTCATCTGAGCCGCGAGCCACCACACGACCGCTCCGCTGCCTCGCAGCAGTCGGTCGGCGAATGGTGCGACCATATCTCCCAGGACGGAGCCGGCCGTCAATGCTTGTTCGGCGAATAACCACGCAGTCAGTAGCCCCAGAAACCCCAGCGCCGCTGCGACACCAGCCGCCCAACACTTCCAGAGCTGTTGCGGAACGACCTGCGGCAGAAACAACCACAGATCAGGCGGTGATGCCTCATGTACCGCCGATCCGCTTGCGTCCTCGCGCGAACGCGCCGCGACCGAGCTGTCCAGTTCCGTCTCCAGAACCAAGCGTCGCCGGCGTCGGTCGTCCAACATTTTTGAGCCACCCAGGCCCATCGTTCACCTTCGAGTCGCCAAGCGCAGCGGCATCGCGGATCGCGTGCTCTCGGCCGGCGATCGCCGCAAGAGATTCCGAACAAGCACGTCCCCCTAACATCGGACATCACCCCCCTGCTCTCGCGGTGATTCTGCCGCGAGCCGCGTTGACTCGCGCATCCGCAGACATCGCCGCGCTCTCGGCAAAATCTGCCGGTCGTGCCGGCCCGCAAATCGTCTTCCATCGTCGACGAGCTCGTTGCTATCGTCCCGCCCCCTCGTTGAATCGTCGAAAGGAATCGCAGGAGACACGATGGAACCACAAACGCTCGCGACCGAATCGTCATCGTCCGCCACGACGACACCCTGGTGGCTCGACTGGGACAACCTCTTGAAGCATGGTGAGATTTACGCTCCCAAAGTCTTTGGCGCCTTGGTCATGCTGTTTGCGGCCTGGATTGTCTCAGGTTGGGTCAGCCGATTGGTGTACCGCAGTCTGAAGCTGGCGAAAATCGACGAGACGCTGGCTCGATTCGCGACCAAGTTCACCTGGTGGGGGATGTTGGTGCTGGGCCTGGTCGGATGTCTGGAAACATTCGACGTGAAGACCACCAGTTACGCGGCGGCCATCGGAGCGGTCGGATTCTCGATCGGCTTGGCGTTTCAGGGAGCATTGGGAAACTTCGCGGCAGGCATCATGCTGCTCGTTTTTCGTCCGTACAAAGTGGGAGACGTGATCATCGTTGGCGGCCAGGCAGGGAAGGTCGATGAGATCGACCTGTTTTCCACGACGCTCGATACGCCGGACAATCGACGGATCATGATTCCCAACGGCTCGATCTTCGGCAACACGATCGAGAACACTTCGTACCATCAAACTCGGCGCGTCGAAGTGACGGTTGGAGCCGGCTACGCCGCCGACATTGACCAGACCTACGAAGTCTTGATGCAAGCGGTGTGTTCCGTCCCCGACATCCTGTCAGACCCGGTCCCCGAGGTTGTGCTGCTCGAACTGGCGGAATCGTCTGTGAATTGGTCCGTCAGAGCTTGGACGACAGCCACCGACTTTAGCCTGGTCAAGCAGCGGACGATTCGCGCGGTGAAGCTCGCGATGGACAAAGCCGGGATCGAGATCCCCTTCCCGCAAATGGACGTCAACCTGCGCGGACCAGCAACGGTCAGTGTTTCGCACCCATCTGCTGCTCCGAATCACAAAGCCGCATAAGCGGTATTGGGTCACGAAACAACTCGATTCAACTCCTGTTGCCCGGACAGCCGATTTTTCGGTAGCGTCTTATCCCTTCCTCTGGATCGTCCTGATCCTCGTTCGCACCCAACCTGCCTGAACAGCCCCTTTCGCCGTCCTGGCGAGAGTTGCCATTCCCCTCGAATAACTTTCCTTTCGGAGACTGCGCATGTTCGTGCTCAGGCCGTTCCGTCTTTTTTTCAAGGCGCTGATTATCGACGCCTCGCCGCGACAAATGGCATTTGGGTTTGCCTTGGGCGTGCTTGTTGGTCTAGTGCCGAAAGGCAATCTGCTGGCGATCGGACTGATGATGCTGATGTGCTCGCTGCGAGTGAACCTGGGCGTCGGCCTGGCCACGGTCTTTGTGGCTTCATGGGCTGGAATGCTGCTCGATCCGATCACGCACCGCATCGGCGAGTTCTTGCTGAAGAGCGAACCTCTTCGGCCACTCTGGGAGACGATGATCGACACAGCACTTCTGCCGTGGACCGATTTCAACAACACCGTCGTGCTTGGCAGTTTCTCTCTTGGGCTTGTTGCGTTCGTGCCGCTGTATTTCCTCAGCCGGCCGGTCTTCGGATTGCTGACACCTCGATTAGTGGCCTGGGCACAACGATTTCGATTGGTCTCACTGCTCTGGGGCGGAGAACTCACGGGAAAGCTCGCGTAAACCAAGCGTAATGATCTCTGGGTAGCCAAGCTCGCCAAGAGCGTGGGGAAATCGTGGAGGACCCACACTCTTGGCGAGCGTGGCTACAAAGTGATTTCAAGGATGAATTCATGCGTTGGACCTACCTGCTACCACGAGCGATTCTGATCGGTCTCGTATGGGCGTTCTTTCATTACGGATTCGACCCGGTGCTCCGGCGCGGCATGATCTACTCGGGGCAACGAGCCGCTCGAGCGAAGGTTGAGATCGCTGGCCTGCAGACGACTTTCTTCGCTCCAACGGTCAAAGCCTCGAATGTGCAGATTGCCGACCGAAAACATCCAGGGACGAACTTGGTCGAGTTCGCCGATCTGCACGCGAAGATCGAAGGACTGCCGTTGCTGAAGAGGTCGTACATCGTCGAAGAGGCGAGCGTCGCGGGTTTGCAGTGGGGAACCCAACGAGCCGACTCGGGACTGCTGCCGGGCGAAGAGCCAGATTTGTCCGAGGAATCGGACAGTAAGATGCTGGAGAATATCAAGCACGAGTTGCTCGCGCGCGGCAAGGACTGGCTGGCGGGGCTTGCGGATCGTGCAAAGCTCGACTTCGATCCGAATCAATTCGAAACCGTGCGGATCGGCCAAGAACTCGACGATCGCTGGCCGAAGGAATTCGGTCAGTACCAGGAGGATCTCAAAGCCCTCAAGCAGCGGATCGATGAACTGCGAAAGTCCGTGCAAGTCAAAGGCGGGAACGAACTCGAAAAGGTCGAACGCTACAGCCAAGCGGCCAAAGACGTCGAACAACTTTTGAAGGAACTCGAACAAGTCAAACAGCAACTCGCCCGGACGATGCGGCAGGCTCAGGACGATCTGAAAGTGCTCGACGAAGCCAAGTCGCACGACATCGCCAAGATCAAAGAGAAGGCGGACCTGCTGAATCTCGATCCCAACGAAGTCACTGAGTTGCTGCTCGGCCCGGAACTGACCAATCGACTCGAGACCGCAATCGGTTGGGCAAAGTTCATTCGCGAGCGCGTCCAACTCGCGACCGACGAACCGAAGCCGGAACGATTCCGCGGTGAGACAATCCTGTTCGCTCGCAAACAGGAATTACCGCTGCTGCTGATTCGATTGCTCAACGTCGACGGAGAAGGTGACTTCAGTGGCGAGCGTCTGGCGTTCAAAGGCTCGATCTCTGGCATCACCAGCAACCCGAAGATTTACGGCAAGTCCATCATCGTCCGCATCGACGCCGCAGGTCTGCCTGCCCAGGCGGACCCGAACGCTCCGTCGCCCCCGAATCAAATCCAACTCGCGTCTGGTCAGGCTGGAAAGACTGACCTGCCTCCCGCGCTCAACGTGCAACTCAAGGCGGTGCTCGATTACACGAAAGATGTGCCGGAACACCAACTGGTGCTGTCGTACAAGGAGCCCCGTCCCGACGCACGAAACATCGGCAAACCTGAGTCGATTCAACTGGCAATGGCCAGTCGCGCGTCAGAGTGCGTCGCGAACCTCAAGCTCGTCGGCGATGACCTGTCCGGCCAGATTGATTACCGACAAGCCCTCGAATCGATCACCGCAACGCTCGGTACGAAGCGATTCAAAGGGGACGAACGAGTTCGTTCAGTGATCCAACAGGTCGTGAGCGACATCCACAAAATCGACGCACAGATGAAACTCTCCGGGACCGCACTGAAGCCGCAGTTCAAGCTCCGATCGAACCTCGGACATGATCTTTCCACGGGCATCAACACGGCGTTCGCTCGCGAGTTCGAGAATGGCCGTCGAGAACTGCTGGTCCGCTTCCAACAGGAGACGGCGAAGCGATCCGAAAAGTTGACGGCGGTCTACAACGAGCAAATCGAGAAGCTCACCGGTCAATTAAACTTCAACAAAGGGGAAGTTCAGGAGATCGCTCAATCATTCGGTATCAAGCTGCCGGGCAAGCTCGACTTCAAAGGACTTGGCGGACTGCCGATTGATCCGAAGAAGCCGCTCGACCTCAACGGAATTGGCAAAGCTCTGCCTGTGCCGAAGCCGGACGTCAAGCTGCCGAAGTTTGGCCTGCAACCGGACAACGAACTGAAACCCGGAGTTCGACAGGCCAATGACGTCGAGAGCACAATCGAAGACTTCGGCAACCTCTTCGGCAAAAAAAAGAAGCCCGCTCCCAAGGCTGTTCAACCCACCGCCGGCCAGCAACCCAATAACAAATAGGCAGCAGCCCCATCACCAATCGTTCCTCATAAGGATGTCACAATGACCACTCACTCACTCGACCGCCGCGAATTTCTGAACTGGATGGTTCCTGCCGGATTCGGCCTCTGCTCGTGCTTCGGTTGCCGGTCAACGCCAATCACGCAACGCCGACAATTGCTGCTCATCCCGGAATCACAAGAGGTACAGATGGGCGTCGCCGCCTACGACGAAGTCAAAACAAAGAACAAGATCTCGACGAACTCCAAGTACAACGAAGTCGTGACGCGAGTCGGCCAGCGATTGGCTGAAGCCGCCAAGCGACAGAACCTCGGCACGAACTTCGATTGGGAGTTCACTGTCATCGCCGATCAAACGCAGAACGCCTTCTGTCTGCCGGGCGGAAAAGTCGCGTTCTACGAAGGCATTCTGCCGGTCTGTCAGAACGAGGCAGGTGTCGCGGTGGTCATGTCTCACGAAATTTCGCACGCGCTGGCTCGTCATGGCGGGGAACGAATGACTCAGCAAATGGGAGTCGATGGCGGCGCAAAAATCCTGCAGGCGGTCGTCAAACGGAAGGCCGCCGACAAAGAGCAGGCATTCATGGCCGTCTACAACACTGGAGCCAAATACGGTTTTGTTCTGCCTTACAGCCGCGCACACGAATCGGAAGCGGACGAAATGGGTATCCACATCATGTCCCAAGCCGGCTATGACCCGAACGAAGCACCGAAGTTTTGGGAACGATTCGGAGCGGCCAAGAGCGGCGATGCTCCACCGGAATTCGCCTCGACGCATCCTTCCGACGCAACTCGCACCGCTGCGCTGAAAAGCTTGCTGCCACAAGCCCTCGAAGAGTATCAGGCTGCACCGACGAAGTACGGCGTCGGCGCGTCGCTGGCCTAACCAACGGAAGATGAGCACTCTTGCCCGTCCCTGGAACCGATTCAACGGGTTGGTGGGTAGCGTCACGCGCACAGAGAAGCCGCATGCGCGGATATTGGAGATAGCCCGCACGCGGCCTATCTCCGACAAGCCCCAAGGATTTTGCACAGGCCGCAGCCAGGCAAACCACTTGAAGCACGGTAATTTCGCTATCAAGTCGCGAGAATGCTTTGATCGCCGCCGCCGACAACGGCCGCGTGCGGCTCACTTTACTGTTCGTCGGACATAAACCTACGGACGAATTGTGTGGGAAGAAGTTCGCCTTGACTGAGTGATTACCTTGTGTCGCTCGCGTCGCATGCTCAACATGCGTTGGAGCAGACGACGCGAGGGACACAGCGCATCGTCAAGCCGAGCATTCATCCCCACGAGACGTCGGAGATTTACGCCGACGAACAATGACGCTGAAGCAGACAGCCGCAGCGATGCCAAAAGGTATAGGTTCGCCGATGGCGGCTGCTGCTTAGCTTTTAACGTTAGACACTAGGCTTGCACCATGACGGATTCGACCGAAAGAACTAAACGACAACCTCGGACGTTCCGCCGTTGGATTCGCGCGGGGTTCGTGGTGTGGGCGGTCCTCGCAATGTCGTGGCTGGCCGATTCAGTGCGGACTCGTGGAGTCGATGAGAACCTGCTGCGAAGCAACCAACAGGTCTCGGTTCTAAACGATGCGACAGGCTTGACGTTCCTCCCCGTTTCGACAAGTGACCACACTGGCCTGGTCTTCATCTGTGGTTCGGGCATCGCCGCTGAGGCCTATGCGCCCATCCTTCGGCCAATTGCTCAAGAAGGGTTTCCGGCCTTCGTCATCAGGCTACCCTATCGTTTCGCTGCACTTGAATCGCACAAGCACATGGCTGTGGATCGGGCGCGTGAGGTGATCGCGACTCATCCGGAAGTGACGCGCTGGGTGATTGCAGGACACTCACTCGGAGCTGCATTAGCGGCCCGACTGGCACACTCCGACGCGGGGTCTCTCTCCGCGATGATCTTGGTTGCGACGACACATCCGAAGGACGACGACTTATCGTTCCTTCACATTCCAGTCACGAAGATCTACGGCTCGCACGACGGCGTCGCACCTTTGGACCGAGTACTTGCGAATCGAGGGCTGCTTCCGCCGCACACGAAGTGGGTGGAAATTGC
>Ga0194131_10001889_pt1 | contig 35114 bp, 23 predicted proteins | sample TA2KigO120mmetaG_FD_148631 | JGI IMG/M metagenome (GOLD analysis project Ga0194131, IMG submission 148631) | Freshwater microbial communities from Lake Tanganyika, Tanzania - TA2015053 Kigoma Offshore 120m | ecosystem: Environmental > Aquatic > Freshwater > Lake | place: Tanzania: Lake...
TCGCGCAGGTCAATCGAGTAAGGTTTGCCCATCCATGCTGGCCTCCACTCCAGCCATCATGGTGAATCACATCCGGAAAAGTTTGGGAATCCCCTTTCCGATTCAACCTGATTTCAACCCGCTCTAGACAGCGTTCAGCGCGCGCGACGCTGGCGCGGTTCGAGCGCGCGCCCCTTCATGATCGCATCATCGCCGAGCTTGGCGCGCACGTTGTCGATGGCGCGTTCGACGTCGGCGACGCGGTGGCTCTTCCGGTCGAAGAGATCGGGCGGATCGGCTTCGGACAAATCGCCGAATTCGGCCGCTCCGATGCCGATCAGGCGGTATTTTCTGCCCTGGGCTTCGGCCTCGAGCAAGGGCAGGGCGGTCTGGTAGAGCGTTTCGGCGAGTTGCGTCGGCGCGCCAAGACTGCGCGACCGCGTGATGACGCGGAAATCGGCCGTCTTGAGCTTGAGCGTGACCGATCGGCCGGCGAGCTTGTGCCGCTTCAGCCGCTCGGCGACCTTCTCGCACAACGGCCAGAGCTGCTGCGCCAGCGCTGTGGACGCCGAAACATCCGCGTCGAACGTGGTTTCGGCGGAAATGCTCTTGGTCGGGCCATCCGGATCGACACTCCGATCGTCGATGCCACGGGCGAAACGGGCAAGCCGCTTGCCGATGGCGCCATAGTGTCCGGTCAGCTCGCGTTCGTCGCGGGTCTGCAACTGGCCGAGCGTCGTGATGCCGTCGGCATTGAGGCGCCGCATCAACGCCGGACCCACGCCCCAGATCAGGCTGACCGGCCGCGTTCGCAGGAAATCGATCGCATCGGCGCGGCCGATGGCGCTGAAGCCGCGCGGCTTGTCCAGATCCGATGCGACCTTGGCGAGAAACTTGTTGTAGCTGAGGCCGATCGACACGGTGATACCGATCTCCTGCTCGATTCTTCGCGCGAGCAGCATGAGCGTGCGGCTGGGGCTTCCGCCGTGCAGTTTTTCGGTACCGGCGAGGTCGAGGAACGCCTCGTCGATCGACAGCGGTTCGACGAGCGGAGTGGTCGCGATCATCAGACTGCGAACCTGGCGGCCGACCCTTTGATACTTGGCCATGTCGGGGTGGATGACGACCGCGTCCGGGCAGGCTTTGAGCGCCTTGAACATCGGCATGGCCGAGCGCACGCCGTAGATGCGCGCAACATAGCAGCAGGCCGACACCACGCCGCGCTTGCCGCCGCCCACGATGACCGCACGGTCGGCGATATCGGGATTGTCGCGCTTCTCGACGCTGGCATAGAAGGCATCGCAGTCGATATGCGCGATCGACAGGCTATCGAGCTCCGCGTGCCGGAATATGCGCGGACTGCCGCAGGCGGGGCAGCGTATCTCGATCGCGTGGGGCGCGGCCGGAATGAGTTCTGCGCAATCGCGGCAGCGGGCGATCATGTCGTGCCTTGGCCAAGCGGCCATAACCATGCCGCACCTCGGACGCCGCTCGAATCGCCGTGGCGGGGCGGGACCAGCTTGGTGTCGATCGTATCGGAGAACACATAGTCGCGCCACAGAGGGGGCACGTTGACGTAGAGGCGGCTGAGGTTGGACATGCCGCCGCCCAGGACGATGACGTGCGGATCGATGATATTGATGATGTGTGCGAGAGCACGCGCGAGGCGCTCTTCGTATCGCTGCAAGGCGGTCTCGGCGTCGCGATCGTCGCCTGCTGCGGCCTTTACGATGTCGGACGCTGTCAACCCGGCGCGGCCTGTCGCGGCGGCGAAACCGCTGGCCATGGCCGGTCCGGATAGAAAGACCTCGATGCAGCCGTGCCGGCCGCAATAGCAGGCGGGGCCGGGGCGCTCGTCGTCGCGCGGCCATGGCAACGGATTGTGGCCCCATTCTCCGGAAATGGCGTTGGCGCCGGTCAGGACGTGGCCCGAGACGACAATGCCGCCGCCCACGCCCGTCCCAAGGATGACACCGAAGACGATTTCGGCGCCCGCGGCCGCGCCATCGACCGCCTCAGACAGCGCGAAGCAGTTGGCGTCGTTGGCCATGCGCACGGGTCGATTGAGTGCGGCCGCGAGATCGCGATCGAGCGGCTGGCCCATCAGCGCCTGCGAGTTCGAGTTCTTGATGAGACCACTGCGCGGTGAGATTGCGCCCGGCGTTCCGACGCCGACCGATCCCCTCTCGCCCAATTCTCGCTCGATGTCGTGCACCATGATGACGATCGCCGCGATCGTCGCGCGATAGTCTCCTGAGGGCGTCGGTCGGCGCCGGCGGACCAGTTCGCGGCCGTCGTCGGCGAGCGCGACGACCTCGATTTTGGTGCCGCCGAGATCGACGCCGATCCTCACGAAGAGCCTCGAGGTGATCCCGTCCGACGTCATCGGAGAGCCGCACCGGCGCCGGGCGAAATGACCGCATCGGGTCGAATCGAGATTAACCGCGGTGGCGCGCGGAATGGCCCACGGATAGACGCTCGTCGGTCGGGCATACTTTGGATATGCTTACCTCGTTCGTGGGGGGAGGGCGCCGGCGGTGCGCTCGTCCCGCGCTCAAGGCCGTCAACCCGCGCCTTTCGTGTGTTGCCGTGAGGCTTCGCGCCCGTCCCCGCGGCAATTTTGCTCAATTTGCGGGCATGTCCATGTTTTACTTTTACCATTGCTTCGCTAGGATACGGCACCGAAGGGGGCCGCCGGTCAAGCCGGCGGATGGCGAATGGCGAAAACCGTTTTGATCGTTGAGGACAATGAGCTCAATATGAAGCTCTTCCATGATCTGTTGGAAGCGCACGGGTACAATATTCTGCAGACGCGGGACGGCATCGAAGCCCTGAAGCTCGCGCGCAAGCATCACCCGGATCTCATCTTGATGGATATTCAGCTACCTGAAGTCTCCGGACTTGAGGTGACCAAGTGGATCAAGGAAGACGACAACATGAAGTCGATTCCGATCATCGCGGTCACGGCGTTCGCCATGAAAGGCGATGAAGAGAAGATTCGCGAGAGCGGATGCGAAGCATACATAGCCAAGCCGATCTCGGTTTCCCACTTCCTCGAGACCGTGCAGAAGTTCCTCAGCTAGGAAAGCAATGCCGGGTCGCATTCTGGTCGTCGACGATGTTCTGTTGAACGTCAAGCTGCTAGAAGCGAAGCTGGCGAGCGAGTACTTCGACGTCATCACGGCAATGAACGGGCCGGACGCGATCGAAGTCGCCAAGTCCAAGACTCCCGACATCATCCTTCTCGACGTCATGATGCCCGGCATGGACGGCTTCGAAGTCTGCAGGCGTCTCAAGACCGACCCCGAAGTCGGTCACGTTCCCGTGATCATGGTTACGGCGCTCAGTGACGCTGCCGACCGCGTGCGCGGTCTGGAGGCGGGCGCCGACGACTTCTTGACCAAGCCCGTGAGCGACACGGCGCTATTCGCACGGGTGCGTTCGCTCATCCGGCTAAAGATCATGATGGACGAGTGGCGCCTGCGCGAATCGACGTCGAGTCAGTTCGGCGTCACGCACGGCGCCGTCCTTCCCCTGATCGAAGATCCGCGCGCCGCTACCGTCCTGGTCGTCGAGAACAACGCGATCGACGGCGCCAATATTCGCGATGCCCTGGCGACCGATTCCGACGAGGTCGTGATCGTGACTTCGGCTGAGCAGGGGCAGCAGATCGCGCTACGACGCGAGTTCGATCTCGTGATCGTGTCGACTGGCCTGACCGATACCGACGCCCTGCGCCTGAGCTCGTACTTCCGCGCCCAGGAGCGCACGCGACAAATCCCGATCCTGCTTGTCGCCGAAGAGGACGAGACGGAAAAGCTCGCCAAGAGCCTCGATCTCGGCGTGAACGACTATCTGATCAAGCCGATCGATCGCAACGAGCTGCTAGCCCGGGTGCGCACCCAGATCAGGCGGCGGCGCTACCAGGACCGGCTGCGTGCGAATTTCGAGATGAGCCTGGCCATGGCTCTGACCGATAGTCTGACCGGGATCTACAACAGGCGCTATCTGGTCAGCCATCTGCAGGCGCTGACCGGGCGCGCGGCCAGCACAGGCAAGACGATCGGGGTGATGATGCTCGACGTCGACCATTTCAAGTTGATCAACGACACCTACGGTCATCAGGTGGGCGACGAGGTGTTGCGCGAAGTGGCGCAGCGCATCACCCACAATGTGCGCAACTTCGATCTGGTCGCGCGCTACGGTGGCGAGGAATTCGTCGTCGTGATGCCCGACACGGGCCCGGAGATCGCGCTGATGGTTGCCGAACGTTTGCGCGGCAAGATGGCGGATGTGGCGTTCGTCGTGCCCAGCGCCAAGCGGGATCTCAATGTCACGATCAGCATCGGCGTGGCCTGCGCCCACTCGTCGAACGAGCAGCCGGCTCATCTGCTGCAGCGCGCCGATGAGGCGCTCTATTCCGCCAAGCAGCAGGGACGCAACCGCGTCGTCACAAGCGATCTCCCGCCGCCGCCGGCGGCGGCGCTGGGCGGCGCCAGCAGCTAGCGGTCAGCGTGTGGACCGGTGCGCGCGTGGCACACGGCTTCGATCCGGTTACCGTCCGGATCGCGCACGAAGGCGCCATAATAGTCGGCGTGATAGTGCGGCCGCAGGCCCGGGCGGCCATCGTCCGTTCCGCCGGCGACGAGTGCGGCACCATGGAAAGCGTCGACCCGGCTGTGATCGGAGGCCGCGAAGGCCCAATGGCGCCGGTCGGTTACGACCGACGGAGCTTTCACGATCGAAATGTAGCAGTGGCTGAAATCGTCGGCGCTATTGCGTTGCCCGTACCCGATTGAGTGCTCCGACGTGTTGACTCGGGGATAGCCCAGTGCGCCCAGCACGGCATCGTAGAATCGGCCGGAGCGATCGAGGTCGGTAACGGTGATAGAGACGTGGTCGATCATCGGGCCCCTACGGCTACGGGCAAAACGAAAGGGCCGCCAAAGGGCGGCCCTGCACCGGCAACGCGCGGCAGGCCGCCTACTTGATCTTGCCTTCCTTGAACACGACGTGCTTGCGAACGACGGGGTCGTATTTCTTCACCGACATCTTCTCGGTCGACTTGCGCGGGTTCTTCATCGTCACGTAGTAGAAGCCGGTTTCAGCCGTGCTCTCGAGCTTGATCTGAATGGTGTTTGCCTTGGCCATGATGCCTGCTCGCGGTAAGCGGATGTCTGAAGCGGCAGGACAATAGCCGCTTGGCCCGGACTGTCAAGTCCGCGCTCAGTGGGTGGCCGCAGCAACCTCGGGCGTCAGATCGCCCAGCCGCAAGGTCATGGCGCGGGCGAACAGGGGCGGGTCCTCCAGGAGCTGGCGGGCCACCTGGATCTCGAGTTCGCCACCTCCAGAACGAGCCGGGCAACCCTTGCCCAGCTTTTCGCGGACGGCGGTGTCGACCGGGATCATCCGCTGCTGGCGCGGCGTTCCGTCCGACACGCGCGGCGCGCTGCTGCGAATCGCCGACATGAGCATGCGGGAGTCCGCGCCGGCGAAGCTGGTGCACACCGTCGGCATGACGCCGAAATCTTGGAGCGGATAGCCGGTCGGAGCGTAGAAACGCGCCCAAGTCAGCGTCATTTCGCCGCCATTCGGCATGCGCTGCACGGTCTGGACCGTGCCCTTGCCGTAGGACCGGGTGCCGATGACCAGAGCGCGACCGGAGTCCTGCAGAGCGGCCGCGACGATCTCGGCAGCCGATGCGGAATGGTGGTCGACCAGCACGATGAGCGGCAGGCCCCGCGTTATGTCATCCCGTCGCGCGTCGAAGTGCTGCCGGCTGTTGGGGTGGCGGCCGCGGATGGAGACGATCTCGCCATCGGATACGAACAGGTTCGATACAGACACGGCCTGATCGAGCAGGCCACCCGGATTGCCGCGCAGGTCCAGGATGACGCCGTTCAGGCGCGGACCGATTTCGGTTCGCGCGACGTTGAAATGTTCGCGCAGCGTTTGCGCCGTGCGTTGGTTGAAGCTTGCGAGCTTGAAGTACGCGGCGTCGCCTTCGCGACGATAGGTCACGGTCGGCGGCACGATGAACGCGCGCTGCAGGCTGACGGTGATGTTCCTGTCCTTGCGTCGGACCGTCACCGAGAGCGTGCTGTCTACCGGACCGCGCAACCGGCGCACCAGATCGTTGAGCTCCATGCCGCCGAGTTCCTGGCCGTCGACGTGCGTGAAGACGTCGTCGACGATCAGCCCGGCCCGTGCGGCGGGCGTATTCTCCAATACGGCGGCAATGCGCCGCGGGTCGTCTTCGCGCGCCAGCGTCACGCCGATGCCACCGAAGCCGTCGCGCGCCGCGCGGTTGTCATTGGCAGCCTCGGCGGTCGCATAGCGCGAGAAGCGGTCGAGCGACGATAGAGCCGCGTCGAACACCGCCTTGTAGATCCGTTCCGGCCTGCTGTCGGCGAGGGCATTGGAGGAGTCGCGGCCGGCGACGATGGCGCTGGTCGTCAGCCTCGCCCAGGCCGTGGTGTCGTCTTCGCGCGGAGCGGGGAAGGTGCCGACGACGGACGAACCGACGGCCACCTCGATGAGGTTGGACCGGCGTTCGACCGCCAGTGACGGTTCGAGCGACTTGAGGCCGTTGAGCCCCTTGGTCGTCACATCCGACAGTTTCACAGGATCGATGAAGTATTCCTGGATGCTGTCATAGCCGGCCAGGAACATTTCCGTGGTCGCAACCGAGCTGAATGCAGTGGGAGGCGGCGGCGCCAGCGCACCATTGGAACCGGCGCACGCGGCGACCAACAACAAGGCCAGAGGCGCAAATCGACTCATACACGGCGCGCCCCGCTGCGCGCAAAACCCAAAGAACGACATTGCAGACCCTGGCACGCTGTCCGGCCATCATACCCGGAAATGCTGGAAATTCCAGAGATTTGCGTGCCGGAGCGGACGTGGATCCGGCACCGGGCGCGCCGTGCGGCGACGTGCCGCAGTCGGTGTGCGTCATGCGGCCCTGTGCTGCGCGCGGACGCCGCCGGAGAGCGCATGACGGCATGGCAGCCGACCGCCGCTGGCCCCCGATGACTGTCTAGCTGCGCCGTCGCTTCCTGCGGCGCGGATCCGGGCGATTGCCCTTTCGTTCGGGCGATGCGGGCCCGGACCGCGACGCTCGATTGCGATCGCCGCGCGGGGGGCGCGGCGGGGATTCACCGGCCTTGCCTTCGAACAGGTGCAGCACGAGCCCGCCGGTGATCGGATCAGCTTCCGCCAGGCGCACCTTGACGCGATCGCCGATGGTATAGCTCGCCTTGTGCCGTCTGCCGACCAGGGCATGCCGGCTCTCGTCGTGGAAATAGGCATCGAAGGGCAGGGTGCGCACGGGGACGAGACCGTCGGCGCCGCTGCCCTCGAGCTTGACGAACAGGCCGAAGCGGGTCACCCCGTTGATGCGGCCGGAGAAGATCTGGCCGATCTTGTCGGAAAGGAATGCGGCGGTGTAGCGGTCGACCGCATCGCGCTCGGCTGCCGCGGCGCGTCGCTCCGTCATGGAGATGTGTTGACCGAGCTCGACGAAGCGCGCGCCATCGCCGGAGGGCAGGCCGTCAGGTCCAAGCCTCAGCGCGCCGATCAATGCGCGGTGGACAAGCACGTCGGCGTAACGCCGGATCGGCGACGTGAAGTGCGCGTAGCGGGTCAGCGCCAGGCCGAAATGGCCGAGGTTGTCGGGGCTGTAAACGGCCTGGGCCTGAGTGCGCAGGACCAGCTCCGAAACCATCGCTTCGTGCGGTGTCCCGCGCGACTTGGCCACCATTTGGGTGAAATGAACGGGGCGAAGCACCTGACCGCGCGCGAGCTTGTAGCCCAGGCTCGCCAGGAATTCCCGCAGCGCCTCGACTTTCGCCGGATCGGGCTGGTCGTGGACCCGGTACATGCAGGGTTGGTGGCGCGCTTCGAGCGTCTCGGCCGCCGCGACATTGGCCGCGATCATGAACTCCTCGATGAGCCGGTGACTGTCGTGTCGTTGACGCGGCTCGATGGCGCGCACGCGGCCGTTTCGGTCGAGCAGCACGCGGCGCTCGACCATCTCGAGCTCGAGCGTGCCGCGCTCCCGCCGCGCGCGATCGAGCGCCGCGAAGGCGCCGTATAGCGGCTCGATGATTTTGTCCATCAGCGGGCGGGTGACGGCATCCGACTGACCGTCGCGCGCGAGCTGAACCTGGTCGTAGGTCAGCCGCGCCGTCGAACGCATCAGACCGCGTACGAAGCGATGGCGGCGAATCCGGCCGTCCGCGTCGATCCAGATGTGAACAGCGAGGCAGGCGCGATCCTGTCCCGGTCGCAGCGAGCACAGCTCGTTCGACAATGCTTCGGGCAGCATCGGCACGACGCGATCGGGAAAATAGACGGAATTGCCGCGCCTGAGCGCGCTGCGGTCGAGCGCATCACCGGGGCGGACATAATGGGCGACGTCGGCGATGGCCACCACGAGGTGCCAGCCGCTTGGATTGTCGGAGCTCGTGTCGCGCTCGGCCCACACGGCGTCGTCGAAATCGCGCGCATCCTCGCCGTCGATCGTGACCAGAGGCAAGTCGCGCAAATCGGTTCGCCCCTCCGGCCCGACCGGCTTGGCACGCTCTGCCAGCTCGAGCGCCTCGGCGCTGAATTCGGTCGGGATGTCGTGGCTGTGGATGGCGATCAAGCTGACTGCGCGCGGCTCGCCCATGTTCCCGAGCCGCTCCACGACGCGCGCCTGGCGCAAGCCGAGACGGACGGCAGGCAGCACTTCGGCGAGCACGAGCTCGCCGGGACGCGCGCCATCGGCATCGACGCGGGCGATCGCATATTCGGTGCGGTGGCGGCGATCGGTCGGCCTTAGCCGGCCACCCTGCTCGCCGATGTCGTAGACGCCGAGCACGCGGTTGGGTGCGCCGCCGATCTGGCGGATGATGCGCGCCTCGTAGGCGCCGGCACCGATGCGCTTCAGCCGCGCGAGCACCCGCGCGCCGACGCCAAGCGCCGGTGTGCCCGGCCGTTCCGGAGCGAGATAGATGGTCGGCGCCGGCTCGTCGTCCCGGCGGGCGATCGGCCGCGCGAGCACCTCGCCATCGGCGTCGGTTCCGGTCACTTCGACGACCGCCACCTCGGGCAGGCTGCCGGGCTTGGCGAGGCGCCGGTTGCGGCCGCGCTCGACCGTTCCCTCGCGCTCGATGTACTTGAGCATTCCCTTGAGCGCCACGCGGTCGCCGGGACCCAGCCGGAAATGGCGTGCGATCTCGCGCTTGCCGACCGGCACGGGGCTTTCGCGGATGAAGCGAACGACTTCTTCCTTGCTGGGCAGCGGTGCCGGCAGACGCGGCTTGGCCATCGGAGGCCCCCTACATGGCGCGCATGGTGCCGCGCCCGAACTGACGATTATTCGCTGGCTGCGGTGTCGGCGGCGCTGCGGGCGCGTCCCCTGGATTTGGTCTGCTTCGGCTTTGCCTTCGGTGCGGCGTCGGTCTTGCTGCGCGATGTGCGCCGCTTGGACGGCCCACGCGCGACACGCGCCGCAATCAGCGCCAGCGCCTGCTCGAGATCGACCTCCTCGGGGTTCATGCCGCGCGGCAGCGTCGCGTAGACCTTGCCGTGCCCGACATAGGGTCCGTAACGGCCCGTCTCAAACAGGAGGACCGGCTTGGCGTCGTCGGGATGCTTGCCGAGTTCCTTGCCGCTCGGCCGCTGGCGCTTGCTCGTGCTGGCCAGCAGATCGACCGCGCGGTTGAGACCGATGGTCAGGACATCATCGTCGGCCTCGAGAGACTTGTAGCGCGTGCCGACCTTTATATATGGGCCGAAGCGGCCGATGCCTGCGGTGATCATCTCGCCTGATTCCGGATGCGCACCGACCTCGCGCGGCAGGGCGAGGAGCGCAAGCGCGGTCGAGAGCTCGACCTCCGCCGGAGCCTTGCCCTTCGGCAGCGATGCGCGCTTCGGCTTGACGTCGCCCTCGGCCTCGCCGAGCTGGACGTAGACGCCGAACGGGCCTTTGCGCATGGTGATGTCGAGCCCGGTCTTGGGATCCTTGCCGAGCACCTTCGGCCCGGTAAGTTCGGCATCGCCGTCTTGGCCGTTGCCGACGCCGAGCGAGCGCGTGTAGCGGCATTCTGGATAGTTGGCGCAGCCGATGAACGCTTCTTTCTTGCCGAGCTTGATGCCGAGCCGGCCGTTGCCGCAGGCGGGGCACTTGCGCGGCGTCGGATTCTCCGCAGTCTCCGGGAAGAAATGCCGGCCCAGCGTCTCGTCGAGGGTGTCGAGCACCTGGCGGAACGGCAGCTGCTTGGCTTCCTCGCAGGCTGGCTCGAAAGCGTGCCAGAAGTCGCGGAGCACGGCGCGCCAGTCGACGCGACCGCCGGAAATCTCGTCGAGTTGACTCTCCAGATCGGCGGTGAAGCCGTATTCGACGTAGCGGCCGAAGAAGCTGGTCAGGAACGCGGTCACCAGTCGGCCGCGATCCTCCGGCACGAAGCGCCGCTTCTCCAGCCGGACATAGTCGCGATCCTGCAGCACCTGGATGATTGAGGCGTAGGTCGAGGGTCGGCCGATGCCGAGCTCCTCCAGGCGCTTGACCAGGCTCGCTTCCGAATAGCGCGGCGGCGGCTGGGTGAAATGCTGCTCCGGCTTGATCTCGCCGCGCTCGATCGCCTCGCCTTCGGACATGCGCGGCAGGATCCGGCTGTCGTCGTCTTCGGGGTCGTCGTCGCGGTCCTCCTGATAGAGCGTCAGGAAACCATCGAAGGTGATGACTGTGCCGGTCGCGCGCAACGTCACCTGGCGGTCGCCGGCGACGATGTCGACCGAGGTCTGATCGAGCTCCGCACTCTGCATCTGGCTGGCGATCGTGCGCTTCCAGATCAGCTCGTAGAGGCGCAGTTGATCGCGGTCGAGGTGGCGGGCGACATCGGCGGGGCGGCGCGTGACGTCGGTCGGCCGCATCGCCTCGTGCGCCTCCTGGGCGTTCTTGGCCTGGGTCTTGTAGACGCGTGGGCTCTCGGGAAGATAGCGCTGACCGTGGTCGCGCCCGATGAGCGCACGAGCCGCGGTGATCGCCTCCTGCGACAGCTGCACGCCATCGGTGCGCATGTAGGTGATGAGGCCGACCGTGTCGCCGTCGAGCTCGATGCCCTCGTAGAGCCGCTGCGCGATCTGCATGGTGCGCGTGGCGCCGAGTCCCAGCTTTCGCGAGGCCTCCTGCTGCAGGGTCGAGGTCGTGAAGGGCGGGAAGGGGTTGCGCCGGATGGTCTTGCGCTCGACCGAACCGACGGTGTAGTTGCGTGCCGCGATCGCTTCGACCGCGCGTTTGGCGGCGGCCTCGTCCGGCAAATCCAGCTTGTCGAGCTTGCGTCCGTCGAGATGGGTCAGCCGCGCGGTGAAGGGCTGCTTCGCGGCGGTCTGGCAGGCGACCTCGATCGTCCAGTATTCGTTCGGCTTGAATGCCTCGATCTCGGCCTCGCGCTCGCAGATCAGGCGCAGCGCAACCGACTGGACGCGTCCAGCCGAGCGGCTGCCCGGCAGCTTGCGCCACAGCACAGGGGAGAGCGTGAAACCGACGAGATAGTCGAGCGCTCGGCGCGCCAGATAGGCGTCGATCAGCTCCTGGTTCAGCTCGCGCGGGTGGCGCATGGCGTCGAGCACGGCGCCCTTGGTCACCTCGTTGAACACGACGCGTTTGACGTCGACGCCCTTGAGAGCGTGGCGCTCCTCGAGAATTTTGCGCACGTGCCAGGAGATCGCCTCGCCCTCGCGGTCGGGGTCGGTCGCCAGGTAAAGGTGCTGCGCTCCCTTGACCGCCTTGGCGATGTCCTTCAACCGGGCGTCGGCTTTGGGGTCGACCTCCCAGACCATTTCAAACTGCTTGTCGGGCTGCACCGAGCCGTTCTTCGCCGGCAGGTCCCGGACGTGGCCGAAGCTGGCCAACACGCGCCAGCCCTGACCGAGATACTTCTCAATGGTCTTGGCCTTGGCTGGGGATTCGACGACAACGACGTTCATGGGGCGCGAAAACTCATTTCTTTCTAACTAGTTAGAAAGATATAGTGACGTCGTCTCTCAATTCAAGCCAAGAGCGCGACCCGCTGACCAGGCAGCCTTTCCAAGCGGCCGGCAAGCTCCAACTCGAGCAGGACGGTCAGCACAGTGGGGGCAGAGAATTGGCACTGACGGATCAATTCGTCAACCTCGACCGGATCGGGGCCGAGCAGATCGAGGATAGCGACCCAGGCCTTTTTTGCTTCTCCATCAGTGGGTTCGGGCAAGATTTTTGGGCTGGTCCAAATCGGCGCAGGCACCGCTGCGGCTGGCAAGGCGAGGCCGGCCAAAACGTCGTCCGCGCCTTCGACCAGCGTGGCGCCCTGCCGGATCAGGCCGTTGCTGCCGCGGCAACGCGGATCGAGCGGCGAGCCCGGCACGGCGAAGACGTCGCGGCCCTGTTCGAGTGCCATGCGGGCCGTGATCAGCGATCCGGACCGGGCGGCGGCCTCGACCACGACCACGCCCAGCGATAATCCCGAGACCAGCCGGTTGCGCCGTGGAAAGTGACGGGATTGTGGGATCGTACCCGGCGCACACTCGGCGACGACGGCGCCGCGCCGGCCGATCTCGGCCATCAGCGCGGCATTCTCAGGAGGATAGGCGACATCGAGGCCGCCGGCGACCACGGCAACCGTGCCGCCGGCCGCATCGTCGTCGCGCAGCTTGAGCGCGCCGAGATGCGCGGCTGTGTCGATGCCGCGCGCGAGACCGGAGACGACCGTTCGTCCGGCGCCGCTCAACCCCTCCGCGATCATCCCGGCCAGGCGCCGTCCATTGGCCGACGCATTGCGCGCGCCGACGACCGCGACGCAGGAGCGATGGAGACGCCGCGCGTCGCCAAGCACGCTGATCACCGGCGGCGCGTCCTCGATCGCGGCCAACGCGCGCGGATAGTCTGCCTCGTCGCGCGCGATAAGCCGACCGCCCAGTCGCTCGATCCGCTCGAGCTCGGCTTTCGCGGCGGTTTCGCTGCAAATGCGCAACGGACGGTCACGGCCGCCTCGTCGTGCGAGCGCCGGCAGTCCGCTCAGCGCGGCGGCGGCAGAGCCGAAGCGACCGAGCAGCTGATAGAAGGTGATCGGACCGACGTTCTCGGAACGGATGAGGCGGAGCCAGTCGATCCGCTGGACTGCGGTGAAGGGGGCCGCGGTGAAGGGGGGCGGCATGGCGCAAAGCGTGGCGGCGAAGCTTCGAGCCGTCAAGCAGCGCGGTCGCGCTGACCAGCGGCGGCTAGACCTTGCGCTGTGCCAGCTGCCCGTAGAGCACTTTCTGCACGCGCTGGATCAGCACGTCTTTCTTGACCGGCTTGACCAGGAAGCCGTCGGCTTGGAGCTGCACGGCCTTTTTGACGTATTGCTCCTCGGCGTGGGCGGTCAGGAACAGGGTCGGGATCTTATCCTTGCCGACATAGCCGGCCGAGCGCAGGCGGCCGACGAACTCGAAGCCATCCATCGGCTTCATATTGATGTCGCAGATGATCAGCGCCGGCGGCGACTGCATCAGCTTCTTCAGCGCCGTTTCGCCGTCGGCGGCAGTGATGATGTCGCGGAAGCCGATTTGTCGAAGCAGGCTCGAGACGAGTTCGATCATGAACTCGTTGTCGTCGACGACGAGCACACGAAACTTTTCGTAGGCCGGACCGCTCGTGTCGCTCATGGCGTCAATCGTCTATTGGCGGCAGCGACGGGCCCGATCGGATCGCTGCCTCATCGCATCCGACCGCCCGGGTAGCGGCCGAAAATAAACGCTCACCTGTCTGGTGACAAGCAATGTCGGGTCGGCGAACGCGCTCCTTCGGTATAGCGTGCCCCTTGCGAATCACAGCTCCGCGATGAACCGGGCGGCGCGTTCGAAGGCCGTTGCCAGCTTCGGCAGGCGGTCGTCGACCGTTTGCCAATCGACTGCCTTGGCGGCCGCCTCGATCTGCGCGGCATGCTCGGCCACCTCGGGCGCCCCGGCGCTGCGTGCGGCGCCCTTGATCGAGTGCGCGGCCTCGCGGGCCCCAGTCGCGTCGCGAACGGTGGCGGCGCGCCCCAACTCGGTCAACAGACTGCCCGTGGTCTCGGAGAAGCGGTCGAGCAGCCCCTTCGCGGTACCGTCGATCTCGCCGAACAGCTCGCGCATCAGGTCGAGGTTGATCGGCTGATCGGAGGCTGCCGGGTTCTGCGTTTCGTCGACCGCGCCGGGCGCGGCAGGCGCCTCGCCGCTTTTCGTCATCCAGCGCCTGAGCGTTTCGCCCAGGCGCGCCAGGCTGACCGGCTTGGACAGATAGTCGTCCATGCCTGAGGCAAGGCAGCGCTCGGCCTCGCCCTGCAGCACGTTGGCCGTGAGCGCGATGACCGGCACGCGGCGCCGTCCGGTCATGCGTTCGAGGTAGCGAATCTCCCTGGTCATTTCGAAGCCGTCCATTTCCGGCATGTGGCAGTCGGCGACCACCAGCGCGTAGTTCGTGCCATGGAAATGATCGAGCGCCAGTCTGCCATTGGCGGCCATGTCGGCGGCATAACCGAGCTTGGAGAGCTGGCGCTGGACCAGCATCTGGTTCGTCGGATTGTCCTCGGCGACCAGCACGAGCGTGCCGTCGGCGAGTGCGGCTTCGCGCGTCTTCTCCGTGATGCCCGCCAGCGTGTCCTCGTCCTCGCCGATCGGCAGTCCGTCGTCGACCTTGCGGCCGGCGGCGGCGGCATCGCCTTGAACAGCGTGGCGCGCCGGACCGGCTTGGTCAGGTAGGCGATGAAGCCGTGGGCAAGCGCGTGGCGACGCTGACCCGGATCGTCATAGGCGGTCAGCAGGATGGTTCGCACACCAGCGATCGCCGGGTCGGCATTGAGCGATTCCCTGAAGCTGAATCCGTCCTCGCCCGGCAGCTTGAGGTCGACAATGGCCACGTCGAAGGGCCGGCCGGCGGCGACGGCGCTGCGCAGTGTCACGTAGGCCTGCTCGGCGCTGTCGACCGTGTCGACCTCGGCGTGCTCCGCCGTCAGGTAGCTGACCATGACGCGCTGCACCGTCCGGTCGTCCTCGATGACCAGCGCCTTGAGGCCGCTCAGGTCGACGACGTCGACCGGCACCGCGGCGGCGCTCGGCTCGACCGGCAGCGTGAACCAGAAGGTCGAGCCTTTACCTTGCGTGCTGTCGACGCCGATCTCGCCGCCCATGTATTCGATCAGGCGGCGGCAGATCGACAGACCGAGACCGGTGCCACCGAAGCGGCGTGTCGTCGAATCGTCGGCCTGCATGAAGGGCTGGAACAGGCGCTGCTGCGCCTGGACCGACAGGCCGATACCGGTGTCGGTCACGCGGAAGCGAACGATAGCGCCGGACTCGGTCAGGCGGTCGACCGTCGTGTGCACAGCGACCTCGCCCTTCTCGGTGAACTTGATCGCGTTGCCGACCAGGTTGAACAGCACTTGACGCAGCCGGACGGGATCGCCCAGCACCGTCGGCGGCACCGCGGGATCGACATAGGTGATGAAGGACAGCTTCTTCTTCTGGGCGCTGTTGGCGAGCGTGTCGGCCACGCCCTCGACCAGATTGAGCAGCGAGACCGGCACCGCCTCGACCTCGAGCTTGCCCGCTTCGATCTTCGAGAAGTCGAGGATGTCGTCGATGATCTTGAGCAGCGAGGACGCGGACTCGGCGATCACGGTGGCGAGCTCGGCTTGCTCGGAGGTCAAATTGGTGTGCTGCAGCAGCTCGACCATGCCAAGTACGCCGTTCATCGGCGTGCGGATCTCGTGGCTCATGGTTGCGAGGAAGCTCGACTTGGCGCGATTGGCCGCCTCGGCCTGGTCGCGCGCCTGGACGAGTGCGGCCTCGCCTTGCTTACGCAGCGTGATGTCGCCGAATGTGCGCACGAAGGCGCCGCCACCGAGCGGACCCGTGTAGACCTCGAGAACCGTGCCGTCCGGGCGCGTGCGCTCGTAGCGGAACGGTTCGGTCGCCTCGCGCGTATGCCGGTCGATCTCCTCGAAGTCGGACGAGTTGTAGCCGTGCGCCACCTGGGTGGCGCGCAGCTCGTTGACGGTCGGATAGTTCTCCAGGACGGCGATCGGCAGATCGAGCAGCTTTGCTGCCTGGCCGTTGAAGGCGATCAGGCGCCAGTCCTTGTCGTACATCAGGATGCCCTGACTGATGCTGTCGAGGGTGGCGCGCAGGATCTGCCGCTCGCGCGCCAGTTCGGCCTCCGCGCGCTTGCGGTCGGTGATGTCGAGGCCGGCGGCGACAATGTGCGTGACCTGGCCGTCGGCGCCGAGGATCGGCGCGCGCGACAGCAGCCAGTGTCGCGTCACGCCGTAGGCATCGACATAGACCGGCTCCAGCATGGGCAGGGGCTGCCGCGTTTCGATCACCTTGTGGTCGGCCTTGCCGCTTTCGATGGCGAATTTGTCGCCGAGCGCTTCGGCGACGGTGCGGCCGCGGACGTCCTCGATCGATTTCCCGAAAGTCTCGGACCAGAACTTGTTGACGAAGACGAAGCGCAGCTCGCTGTTCTTGACGTTGATCGCCGCGGGCAGCGTGTTGAGAATCGTCTGCAGCAGGGCCCGCGAGGTCTCCGCGTCCTCCATCGCCTTGCGGACGCTCGCCTCCGCTTTGCGCTGTTCCGTGACGTCGCGGAAGATGCGCAGAATGCTGCCGTTCGACATCGGGCGGTGGTGAAACTGGACGATGCGGCCGGTGTGCAGCGTCCGCTCGTAGATGCGCTGCGCCGGGCTGCGGATCTGGGTCATGCCACGGTCGACCCAGGCCTGGGGGTCGCCGGGACCGAAGTCGCCGCGCGTCGCCTGGAAGCGCAGCACGGGTTCGACCGATGTCCCGCTCTGCACGAGGTGGCTCGGCAGGTCGAAGTATTCGAGCAGATTCCGGTTCCACACCACATAGGTGAGATCCGGATCGATCACGCCGATTGCATCGCTCATCGCTTCGAAGGTCGCCTCGAGGATCGCCGTCTTCTTGGCGAGCTCGGCTTCGGCGCGTTTGCGGTCGGTGATGTCGAGCGATACGGTCACGGTATGGCTGACCTGCCCATCGGCATCCTTAACCGGCGCCTTGGTCGTCAGCCAGTCATGCGCCTGGCCCGCGGCGTCCGCGAAGCTCTCCTCGAAGAACGGGATCACCTCGCCCGACTCGAAGACGATCTTGTCCATCGACTTGCTGTGCCGGCCGAACTCGGCCGTCAGGACGTCGGCTGCCGCCTTGCCGCGCACGGCATCGGCGGAATGGCCGAACACGTCGCTCCAGTACTTGTTGACGATGAGGAAGCGGTGGTCGCGGTCCTTGACGTTGATGGCGGCGGGAATCGCGTCGATCACGGCCTGCAGTGTCTTCTGGCTCTGGCGCAATTCCTGCTCTGTCTGCACCAGGCGCGTGATGTCCGCGCCGGTGCCGCGGTAGCCGCGGAAGCGGCCGTCGGCGTCGAACATCGGAATGCCGCTGACGCTCAAGTGGCGCAGCTTTCCCGTCGGGTCGATGCGTTGGTAGCGGAAGTCGCGGAACGGCTTGCGCTCGGCAAGCAGCGCCTCGTGCTCGGCGATCTGCCCCTGCGTCACGCCCATCAGCTTCCGCTCGGTGCGGCGTTTGCCGAGGATTTCCGTCGCCGGAATGCCGGTGATCGTGTAGTTGGCTTCCGAAATGAACGAGAAGCGCAGGTCGTCGTCCTGTTCCCAGAACCAGTCGGCGCTGGCCTTGGCGAAGTCCTGGAAGCGTTGCTCGCTGACCCGCAGCTTGGTTTCGGCGGCCTTCATGGCCGTGATGTCCGTCATCACCACGACGGTGCCGCTGCCCGCCGTCTTGCGCCGGCTGACCTGCAGATAGCGCCCGTCGCTGAGCTGCTCCTCGGCGATGCCCTGGCCGCTGCGGAACGATTGCAGGCGCTTGATGATCCACGAGCCGACGTCGTCGCCGATGCCGGCGACGTGGCGCTTCTCCGCGATGCCGCGAATGATGTCGGCGGCGCGCGCGCCGGGGACGAGCTGGTCGGCGATGCCTGGATAGAACGAGCGGTATCGCTCGTTGCACACCACCAGGCGGTCGTCGGCGCCGTAGAGCGCGAACCCCTCGGAGATGCTGTCGATCGCATCCATGAGGAGCGCACGCGCCGCTTCGACCTCCTCCTGGGCCACGCGCCGCGCCAGTTCGGCCTTGCGGCGCTCGGTCACGTCGCGATAGACGCGCAGGAATCCGCCGTCCGGCATCGGCCGGAAATCGAACTCGATGGTCCGTCCGTTGGGCAGCTCGCGCTCGTACTGGATATGGCGCTTCTCTTCGAGCATCTGTCTGCGTTGCAGCACGAGCTCGTCGGGGTCGCCTGGCCGGAAATCGCCGCGCTCGGCCTGGAAGCGCGTCACGTCGGTCGCCTTCAGGCCCGGGCGGTTCATCTCCTCAGGCAGGTCGAAGAACTCGAAGAAGCGCTTGTTGTAGAGCTTGTAGACGTGGTCGGCATCGGCGACCGCAATCGCCTCGCTCATGGTCTCCAGTGTGGTCTCGAGAACCTGGGTCTTCGCGGCGAGCTCGGCCGCCTGCTGCGCGACCAGCTCCTCGGCGCGCTTGCGATCGGAAATGTCGGTATAGGTGCGAACGCGGCTGCCGTCGGGCAGCGCGCTCGATCGGATCTCGAGCGTCCGCCCGCGCGTGCTCCGCCCTTCGATGGTGCCGACGTTGGCGTCCTGCAGGCGCTCGAGCAGCTCGTTCATGCGCGCTTCGCCGCCCTCGCCGCCGAAATCGCCGCGGCGAAGGCGGAAGCGGAACAGCTGGCGCAGGTTCGGATTGGCCTGCATCAGCTCGTCCGGATACTCGTAGAAATTTTGATAGTGCCTGTTCCAGACGACGAGATTGAGATCCTTGTCCGACATGGCGATGCCCTGGTCCATGTTCTCCAGGGTCGCCTTGAGGATCGCGCGCTCGCGGGCGAGCTGCTCCTCGGCGCGCTTGCGCTCCGTGATGTCGGTATAGGTCGTGACGAAGCCGCCGCCCTCGACGGGCGTGCCGTGAATCTCCAGCACGGTGCCGTCGGGGCGGCGGCGCTCGAAGCGGTGCGGCTTGAATTGCTTGGCAAGCTCGACGCGCTGGCGCACCTGCTCCTCCACCTCGCCCGGCCCGTACTCGCCGCGGCGTGCGTTGTAGCGGAAGAAGTCGGCAAGATTGACGCCGGGCACCAGCATCTCGCGCGGAAGCTCGAGCAGCTCGGCCAGGCGATGGTTCCAGACCGTGATGGTCAGATCCTTGTCGACCAGCGTGAGCGCCTGCTGCATGTTGTCGAGCGTGATCTGGAGCTGGCGCGACTTCTCCTCGATCTCGCTCTCGCGCTGCTTGATCTCCGTGATGTCGGTCAGCACCGCGACGGTGCCGCCGCGACTGGTCTTGCGCCGGTTGACTTGCAGCCACCGCCCATCGGCGGTGCGCTCGATCGGGCTGCCCTGCGGGTTGCGGAAGTGATCGAGGCGCTTCTCGACCCAGCGCCGGCGATGCTCCTCGCCGCCGCTGAAATCGAGCGTTTCCGACACCCGCTCCATCATCTCGCGGAACGTCAGGCCGAGGCCGAGGCTGCGCATCGCCGGATCGAACGACCGGTACTTGTCATTGCACAGCACCAGGCGCTCGTCCTCGTCGAACAGCGCGAATCCCTCGGTGATGCTCTCGATCGCGTCGGTCAGCTGGCTGCGCGCGGTCTCGGTCTGCTCGATCGCCTTGCGCAGCTCGGCGGTGCGCTGCTCGACCAGTTCCTCGGCGCGCTCGGTCGCGCGCTTGAGCTCAGTGATGTCGCCCATTGAGCCGGCCATACGATACATGCGTCCGTTGGCGTCCCATTGCCCCAGGCCACGGTCCATCACCCAGAGGTAGTGGCCGGCCTTGGTGAGGACCCGGTAGTTGCACTGATAGACCTCGGTCTGGCGCTTGACGTGGCGCAGCACCGCATTCTTGAAGCGCGGATAGTCGTCGGGGTGCATGAAGCGGCGCCACACCTCGGGCGTCATGGTGCGTCCCTTGAATTCCTCGTGGCCGAACAGCGTGTAGGCGCGCGAGGAGAATGTGGTCTCGCCCTTGGCGGGGTCGAAGTCCCAGATGATCTCGTTGGCGCCCTCGGCGGCGAGCGCGTAGCGTTCCTGGCTGAGCCGCAGATCCTCGTCGAGCCGCTTGCGCTCGGTCATGTCGATGCAGCTCGCCAGCGTCACCGTGCGGCCGTCGTAGACCAGGTCGGCCTGCGACATCCACACCCATACGGTGGTGCCATCGGCACGGCGCATATGGGCCTCGAAATTCACCGCACGGCCTTCGCGCTTGCGCAACTCCATGATGCGCGCGCGGTCTTCCGGGTTGACCCAGCGCAACAGCGGCTCGTTCCAGAAGCGCGTCACGGCTGCCGGATCGGTCGTGTCGGCATTGAGCGCGAACAGCCGGTCGAAGTGCTCGTTGGTCAGGAAGATCTTGCCCGTATCCGCCTCGGTCAGGCTGTAGGGAATCTGGATCGCGCTCTCGATGGCGCGGAGCTGCTCCTGGCTCTGGCGCAGCGCTTCTTCGCGCCGGCGCGCCTCGGTGACGTCGGTATAAGTGTGAACCCGGCTGCCGTCGGGCATGACGCGCCCGCGCACCTCGAGAATGCGGCCGGACGGCGTGCGGCGTTCGAAGCGGTCGTGAACCTCTTCGCCGATCAGGAACTCGGTGCGCTGGCGCACCAGTTCCTCGACATCGCCCGGCCCGTAGTCGCCGCGCGCGGCCTGGTAGCGCAACGCCGCCTCCTGCGACATGCCGGGCTGGCACAGCTCGCGCGGCAGCTCGAGCATTTCGATCGCGCGATCGTTCATCAGCATGAAGCGGTTGTCCGCGCCGAACACGCGGATGCCCTCGGCCATGCTGTCGACCGTCGCCTGCAGCAGCGCCGTCTTGCTGGCGATCTCGGCCTCGCGCTGGCGCGACTCCGTCACGTCGATGTAGGTATGGACCGTGCTGCCGTCGGGCATGGTGCGGCCGCGCACGTCGAGGATGCGGCCCGACGGCGTCTTGCGCTCGAAGTGCTGGACCGCCTGGCTGCCGAACAGCGTCGCCATGCGCTCGCGCACCAGCATGTCGACATTGCCCGGCCCGTAGTCGCCGCGCTCGGCTTGGTAGCGCAGGGAAACTTCCTGCGGCGTGCCGGCCTTCACGAGGTCGCGCGGCAGCTCGAGCAGCTCGCTGGCGCGCTCATTGATGATCGCGATGGTACGGTTGCGGTCGATCACCACGATGCCTTCGGTCATGTTGGCGAGCGTCGCCTCGAGCAAGTCGGTCTTCTTCGCTTCCTCGGCCTCGCGGCGTTTGCGCTCGGTGATGTCGACGACCCAGATGATGCGGACCGGCTCGCCCTCGTGCTCGGTCGGCTCCCATGACATCAGAACCCAGCACGTCGCGCCGTCGGCGCGCCTGAGCTCGACCTCGACGTTGCTCACCCTGCCGTCGCGGTCGTAAATGCCGATCAGGCGCTTGCGCGTCGCCGGATCGGCGTAGAGTCCGATCGTCGGCATGGCGATGAAGGCCTCGCGGCTGTAGCCCAGCATGCCGGCGTATTGTTGGTTGACGTAGAGGTTGCGCCCCTCGAAGGTGCTGATCGCGATGCCGACGGGGCTGGTGTCGAACAGATGGCGCAGCCGCGCCTCGCTCTGCTGGATGGCGCGTGCGGCTTCGACCTGGCTCGTGATATCGGCGCCGGTGCCGCGATACCCGAGGAAGCGCCCGGCTCCGTCCACGATGGGCTTGCCGCTCAGCGTCACCTCGATCGGCGGCTTGCCGGGCCGCGCGAGGCGATAGCGGAAGTCATGAAACGGTCGGTGCGCGCGCAGATCGTCCATGTGGCGCCGCATCTTCTCCGGATCCTCGCCCGGTGCCGGCAACTCGTCGCGCGACTTGCCGCGGTAGAACTCGGGGTCGACGCCGAAGATCTTGCGCACATTGGCGGAGGTGTAGGTGAAGCGCAGGTCGGGCCCCATCTCCCAGACCCAGCCCTGGGCGGCGTCGAGCATGTCATGGAAGCGCGCTTCGTCGGCGCGACGCTCCACGAGTTCGAGCTTGAGCCGGCGATTTTCCTTCTCGAGCGCCTGCGAGCCGCCGCGCGATGCCGGCTTGCCGTCGACCGCACCCGCCACGAGCAGCCCGGCCTTGCCGTCGGCCAGTCGAATGCGTTGTCCCTCCGCGTCGAACGTCTTGCCATTGCCGCGCTTGCCGCCCTGCCCGCCCGAGACCAGGCGCAGCCGCACTGCGCCATTCGTCCTGCGGGGCTTGAGCGTCACGGCGCCGTCGAGCTGGATCCGGCCGTGGGCGCGCGCGGCGGCGTTGGCCCAGCGGGTCTCGGTTCCGGATGCGTCCATCAGCCAGACCGGTCGGCCCAGCCGATCGAGCAGCTTCAGCGCGTCTTTCGGCGCCAGCTTCGTCTGTGTTCGTGGCATGGCAAAATCTTTCTGCGGGCCCCCGTGCGGCGGGGTGTCCTATCCCAATGGTTTTCAATCCCGGCGTCAACGCGTACGCAGGGGTAGAGGGCGCCAAGAATCGGGCAAATGCAATCATTTCGGGGGATGCCTTGGCGTATCAGCCGAACTATATTGGCGATCGACGCGAGGCAGGTCGTGTGGAGACGGGTCATGATGACGGAACGTATCGAAGGCAAGTGGATCGACTGCTTCGCGCGGGTGTTCGAGCTGTGCCGGGTGGCCAAGGGCGACGAGGTCGCGATCCTGTCGGAAACCCAGTCGCGCCGCGTCAACGTCGAGCTGAGCGAGCTGGCGCTGCACAAGATCGGCGCCAAGCCCTTCCACGTGGTCATGCCGACCCCGCCGGTCGAGACCTCGATCCCGATCCGTTCGACCGGCTGCTCGGTCGCCGTCCAGCGCAACCGCGCGGCGATCGCCTCGCTGGCGTCGTCCGCCATGGTCGTCGACGTGACGGTCGAGGGCATGCTGCATGCGATCGAGCTGCCCGACATCCTGGCGCAAGGCACCCGCGTGATGATGATCAGCAACGAGCACCCCGAGCTGCTCGAGCGCCTGGTCCCGGACCCGGCGCTCCGACCCAAGGTCGAGCGCGGCGTCGCGATGATGAAGGCGGCCAAGGAGATGCGCGTCACGTCGAAGGCCGGCACCGATCTCGTCATCGACATGCAGGACAACAAGGGCGGCGGCGGCTGGGGCTTTACCGACAAGCCCAAGGGCGTCACGCACTGGCCGGGCGGGCTGTGCGCCTGCTATCCGCGCGCGGGCGCCGTCAACGGCACGCTCGTCATGGACGCGGGCGACGTGAACCTGACATTCAAGCGCTATCTCGAAAGCCCGATCACCATGCGGCTCGAGGGCGACTACATCACGAGCATCGAGGGCAGGGGCCTCGATGCCGACCTGATGCGCAGCTACATCGACGCCTGGGGCGACCGCAACGCCTACGCGTCATCCCATGTCGGCTGGGGCATGAACCCGAACGCGCGCTGGGACGCGCTGACCATGTACGACCGCAACCAGGTGCACGGCACCGAGCTGCGCGTCTTCGCCGGCAATTTCCTCTTCTCGACCGGTGCCAACCAGTTCGCCAACCGGTTCACGCTGGGACATTTCGACCTGCCGCTGCGCAACTGCACGATCACGCTCGACGGCAAGACCGTGGTTGACGAGGGCAGGCTGTCGCCGGAGCTGGCCTAGCTGGACGCGTTTTCAGTCGGCGGCGGCTTCTTCGATCTGAAGCTGATCTTCGATTCCGTGCCCCGGATCAGCCGCCCGATGTTCTCGTGGTGGCGGATGTAGATCAGCACGGCGAGGAACAGGGCGAGCTGGGCCGCCTGGTTGCCGACCAGATACCACGCGTAGACGGGCGCCAGCGTGGCCGCGACGAGCGCCGCGAGCGAGGACATGCGGAACACGATTGCGACGACGAGCCAGGTCGCGCATGTGACCAGGGCCGCCTGCCAGGCGATCACGAGCAGAATGCCGGCCGCAGTCGCGACACCCTTTCCGCCCTTGAATTTCAGCCAGACCGGGAAACAGTGGCCGACATAGCTGCCCGCGCCGGCGAGCACGGCCATGTCCGGTCCCCATTGGCCGAAGAAGAGCGCCGCGGCGGCACCCTTGCCGCCGTCGAGCAGCACCGTGGCGAGCGCCAGGCCCTTGCTGCCGGTGCGCAGCACATTGGTCGCGCCGATATTGCCCGAGCCGATCTTGCGGATGTCGCCATAGCCGGCGAGGCGCGTCAGCACGAGACCGAACGGGATCGAGCCGATCAGATAGCCGAGGATCGCCGCCGCGAAGAACGGCCAGGTGTATTCCAAGCTGCCGAGCGGGCTTGGCATGTTCAATCCCCGCGTCCGCCGCGCTTTGCGCGCTCGGCACCCGCTTCGAAGACGGTACGGCCGTCCATCACGGTGCGCAGCACCGCGCCCTGAACTGGTCGCCCGTCGAACGGGCTGTTCTTCGACTTCGAACGGAAGCGGGCTTCCTCGATACGATCTGGCTTGTCCGGATCGAAGATCACGAAATCGGCGGGCGCGCCGCGCGCCAGCCGGCCGCCCTCGAAACCGAGGATCGCAGCGGGCCGGTGGGACAAGGCACCGAGCGCCTGCAGCAGTTTGAGATGTCCGTTGTGCACGAGCTCGAGCGACAGCGGCAGCAGCGTCTCCAGCCCGATGATGCCGAAGGCGGCCTGGGCGAAGGGCAGGCGCTTTTCTTCCTGGTCGTGCGGCGCGTGATCGCTGGCGATCGCGTCGATCGTGCCGTCGGCCAGGCCCTCGACGACCGCGCGGCGGTCCATCTCGTCGCGCAGCGGCGGCGAGACCTTGGCGAAGGTGCGGTAGTCGCCGACCGCGGTCTCGTTGAGCGCGAAGTAATGCGGCGCGGTATCGCAGGTGACGGCCAAGCCCTGGCGCTTGGCCTTGCGGATGGCGTCGATCGCTTCGCCGGTCGACACGTGCGCCGCGTGATAGCGACCGCCGGTCAGCTCGACGAGGCGCAGATCGCGCTCGACCATCATGATCTCGGCGGCCGGCGGAATGCCGGCAAGACCGAGGCGCGAGGCGATCTCGCCTTCGTTCATGGCGCCTTCGCCGGCGAGCGCGGGCTCCTCGGGATGCTGGACGATGATCTTGCCGAACATGCGCGCATAGCTGAGCGCGCGGCGCATCACCACGGCGCTGGCGATTGCCTTGGTGCCATCGGTGAAGCCGGCGGCACCGGCCTCCGCCATGAGGCCGAGCTCGGTCAGCTCCTTGCCGTGCAATCCCTTGGTCGCCGCCGCATAGGTGCGGATGCGCGTGACGCCGATCTCGCGCGTGCGCCGCGCGACGAATTCGACCAGCGACACGTCGTCGATTACCGGCTGCGTGTTGGGCAACGCCACCATGGTGGTGACGCCGCCGGCAGCGGCCGCCTGGCTCGCCGAGGCCATGTTCTCCATGTGCTCTTCGCCCGGCTCGCGCAGCTGGACCCGCATGTCGACCAGCCCCGGCGCGAGGCACATTCCCTTGCAGTCGATCGCCTCGGCGTTATCAGGCGCATTGTCGCGAAACAGGTCGGGCGGGAACAGATTGGCGCCGACGTCGACAATGCGGCCGCCCTCGGTCAGCACCTGGCCCGCCATGTCCATGCCGCTCGCCGGGTCGAGCAGGCGCGCGTTCAGATAGGCAACGCGCCGCGCAGGCGTCGGCGCACCCGGTGACGCGAAACTCACGGTGCGTTCCTCAAGCTGCGGTCGGGCAGGTTCTCGGCCAGGATCTCCAGGCAGGCCATGCGCACGGCGACACCCATCTCGACCTGCTCCTGGATCAGGCTGCGGTCGATGTCGTCGGCCACCTCGCTGTCGATCTCGGTGCCGCGGTTCATCGGACCGGGATGCATGATCAGCGCGTCCGGCTTGGCGGCGGCCAGCTTCTCGCGGTCGAGGCCGAAGAAGCGGAAATATTCGCGGATCGACGGCACGAAGCTGCCCTTCATGCGCTCGGTCTGCAGGCGCAGCATCATGATGATGTCGCATCCCTCGAGGCCGCGGCGCATGTCGGTGAACACCTCGACGCCGAAGCGGTCGATCGAATTGGGCAGCAGCGTGGTCGGCGCCACGACGCGGACGCGCGTGCCCATGGTGTTCAGCAGATGGATGTTCGAGCGCGCGACGCGGCTATGCGCGATGTCGCCGCAGATCGCCACGGTCAGCCCGTCGAGCCGGCCGCGCCGGCGCCGAATGGTCAGCGCGTCGAGCAGCGCCTGGGTCGGATGCTCATGACTGCCGTCGCCACCGTTGATGACGGCGCAGTTGACCTTCTCCGACAGGAGCTTGACCGCGCCCGACTCCGAATGGCGCACGACCAGCACATCGGGGTGCATGGCGTTCAGGGTCATGGCCGTGTCGATCAGCGTCTCTCCCTTCTTGATCGAGCTGGTCGAGACCGACATGTTGATGACGTCGCCGCCGAGCCGCTTGCCCGCCAGCTCGAAGCTGGTGCGCGTGCGCGTCGAGTTCTCGAAGAACAGGTTGATGATGGTGCGGCCGCGCAGCGACGAACCCTTCTTGTCGGCGCGCCGGTTCTGCTCGACATAGGTCTCCGAGCGGTCGAGCAGGAAGTGGATTTCGTCGGGCGACAGCCCCTCGATGCCAAGCAGATGGCGGTAGGGGTAATGGCGTTGGCCGCCGGGCCGCAATGCCGTCATGAGCCGGCACTATAGGGGGGCGGGGAAGCAGGGGGCAAGCAGGCGGGAATTCCGCGGCGTCCGTGGCATCGAACGGGCGGCGCTGGACACGGAAACGAGCGACTCGTGGCCCCGCCGTGTGTTCGCCGCGGCCGGGCATGGTATCTTGACCAGCAATTGGTGCTCAGGGAGGAACCTCATGAAGGGATTGCCGATCATCCTGGCCGTGGTCATGACGGCCGGCCTGGCCGTGCCTTGTGCCGTCGCGCAGGAGAAGTTTCCGTCCAGGCCGATCACCATGATCGTGCCGTTCCCGCCGGGCGGCGTCGCCGATCAGACCGCGCGGCCGGTGGCGGCGGCTCTCGAGAAGGTGCTGAAGCAGCCCGTGGTGGTGTCGAACCGCCAGGGCGCCGGCGGTGCGGTCGGCATGGCGGCGACCGCCAATGCCAAGCCGGACGGCTACACCATCATGACCGCGCTTTCGAGCATCTCGGTCATTCCCGAGGCGGACAAGCTGTTCGACCGCCAGCCCGCCTACCAGATGAGCCAGCTCGCGCCGATCGCGCTGGTCAGCGCCGACCCGACCATTCTGGTCGTGCCGGCCGACAGCCCGTGGAAGACGGTCGCCGAGTTCGTCGCCGACGCCAAGGCGCGGCCCGGGCAGATTTCCTATTCCTCCTCGGGCCTCTACGGCACGCTGCACCTCGCCATGGAAATGTTCGCCCATGCCGCGGGCATCAAGCTGAAGCATGTGCCGTTCAACGGCGCTGGCCCGGCCATGACGGCGCTGCTCGGCGGCCATGTCCAGGCGCTCGCCTCGGGCCCGGGCGTGGTGATTCCGCAGATCCAGGCGGGCAAGCTGCGCGCGCTCGGCAACTGGGGCCCGAAGCGCATCTCGGCGATGCCGGACGTGCCGACCTTCCAGGAGCTGGGCTACAAGGAGGTCGAGTTCCTGATCTGGGCCGGCGTCTTCGCGCCCGCCGGCACGCCCGAGCCTATCCTCAAGACGCTGCGCGACGCCATGGGCCAAGCGGTGCAGGACGCCGAGTTCAAATCGGCGATGGACAAGTTGCAGACGCCGATCGCCTATCTGGATGCGCCGGAGTTCAAGAAGTTCTGGGATGCCGACGCCCAGGCGATGGCCAAGGCGGTGAAGAATATCGGGCGGGTGGATTGACCTTCCCACCTCCTCCCCGCTCTTGAGCAGGGGAGGATCGAGGAGGGGGCCCTTTAGCGGTCGCATGTGCCGCTGCGGGCCCCCACCCCGACCCTCCCCCACGCTTCGCGCAGGGGAGGGAATCGTAACCGGGTGTCTTCCATAGATCGTCGCAGGTTTCTCGAGGGCGCAGGGACGCTCCCCCTGCTGCCTTATCTCGCGTCGTGCGCGCCGCAAGCCGCGCAGCCGACGCCGGCAGCGCGGCCCGATGCGTTCCGTCGCGTCCGTCCGACCGATGCGGCGTGGCCGGACGCGGTGGCGTGGGAGCGGCTCGATCGCGAGGTCGGCGGCCAGCTCATCCGCGTGCGCTCGCCGCTTGCCGCGTGCGCCGGCGCCCCCGGTGGAGAGGAATGCGCCGACCTGTTTCGCAAGCTCAAGAATCCGTACTTCATCGGCGATGAGGTCGCGCTGACCCAGACCCTCGGATGGACCGACGCCTGGGTGTCCGAGCCGAGCATGTATGCGGTCGCTGCGCGCAATGCGTCCGACGTTGCCGCCGCTGTGAATTTCGCGCGCATGAACAGGCTGCGTCTGGTCGTGAAAGGCGGCGGGCACAGCTACCACGGCACGTCGAACGCCAAGGACTCGCTGCTGGTTTGGACGAAGCGGATGAACGAGATCGTCCTGCACGACGCCTTCGTCGCCGTCAGTTGCACCGGACAGGCCGCGCCGCAGCCGGCGGTCTCGATCGGCGCAGGGGCCGTCTGGCTGAGCGTCTACAACGAGGTGAGCGTCAAAGCCGGGCGCTACGTTCAGGGCGGCGGGTGCCTCACCGTCGGCGTCGGCGGCTTGGTCCAGAGTGGGGGCTTCGGCAGCTTCTCGAAGAATTACGGCACGGCAGCGGCCGCACTGCTGGAGGCGGAGATGGTCACCGCCGACGGTGTGACGCGGATCGCCAATGCGTGCACCAACGCGGACCTTTTTTGGGCACTCAAGGGCGGCGGCGGTGGCAGTTTCGGCGTCGTCACCAGGGTCACGCTCGGGACGCGCGAACTGCCGGTGTCCTTCGGTGCCGTCAATCTCGTCGTCGGCGCGACGACGGATGCCGCCTATCGCCGCTTGATCGCGCGCATCGTCGAGCTCTATGGCCAAGACCTCTTCAATCCGCATTGGGGTGAGCAGCTCGTCTTTCGTCCCGACAACGTGTTGGCCGTCAGGATGGTGTTCCAGGGTCTCGACCAATCGCAGGCGGAGGCAGTCTGGCGCCCCTTCCTCGATTGGCTCGAGCAATCGTCAGGAGAGTTCCGCATCCTGACGCCGACCCAGATTGTGGCGGTGCCCGCGCGCCGCTTCTGGGATCCAGCGTTCCTGCGCGGTCTTCCCGGCATCGTCGTCGCCGATGACCGGCCCGGTGCACTTGAAGGCAATGTCTTCTGGGCGGGCGACGCCAGCCAGGTCGGCCAGTTCCTGTCCGGTTTCCAGTCGCTGTGGCTGCCGGCTGCTCTTTTGAAAGCGGACCAGCAGGCGCGGCTGTGCGACGCTCTGTACGCGGCGAGCCGTCACTGGGAATTGTCGCTCCATGTCAACAAGGGGCTGGCCGGCGCGCCCGCCGATGCGATCGAATCCGCCCGGGACACGGCGACGAATCCGGCGGTGCTTGATGCCTTCGCGCTGGCGATCAGCGGCGGCGCGGAGCCGCCTTCGTATCCGGGTATCGCCGACCGTGAACCCGATGTGGCGATCGCGCGCGAGCGCCGCGGTGCCATAGACGCGGCGATGAAGGAGCTGCGTCGCGTGGTGCCGGCGCCCGCCAGCTATGTTTCGGAGTGCGACTACTTCGAAGAGGCGTGGCAACGCGCCGCATGGGGGCCGAACTATCCCCGACTGCTCGACGTGAAGAACAAGTACGATCCCGACCGGCTGTTCGTCGTCCACCACGGCGTGGGGAGCGAAGGATGGAGCGCCGACGGGTTCACGCGCGTAAGCTGATCCCATGACAGGCCATCTCAGCCGCGATCGCGTAGCCGGCATTCTGCTCGTCGTCGGAGCGCTGGCCATTGGCTGGGCAACGCGCACCTTGCCGATGGGCACGCTGGGCCGGCCCGGTCCCGCCTTTGCGCCACTCCTGACAGCCGTGCTGCTCGGCGGGCTCGGATTGTGGCTCGCCCTGTGCGGCGGCGGTCCGTCGATCGGCGAGATCGACTGGGGCGAGGCACCGCGCACGTTCGTCTTGCTGGCGACACTGGGTGCTGCGGCTCTCGCGTTCGAGGAGCTCGGTTTCCGCACCGTGATGTTCGGCCTGCTCGCCATCCTGCTGATCGTGGTCGAGCGTCGGCCCCTGCTGCCCGCACTGGCCGTCGCGCTCGTCCTGTCGTGTGCATCCTTCTTCCTCTTTGCCGATCTGCTGCGCGTGCCGCTGCCGCGCGGACCCTTCGGCTTCTGATCGCGAGCGCCCGAGTGGCTGACACGCTCGCCAATCTTGCGCTCGGATTTTCGGTCGCGCTCAGTCCCGAAGTGCTGCTGTTTGCGGTGATCGGCTGCCTGGTCGGCACGCTGGTCGGCATGCTGCCCGGAGTCGGTCCGCTGGCCGGCATCAGCCTGCTGCTGCCGGCGACCTTCGGGCTCAGCCCGACGACCGCCATCGTGCTGCTCGCCGGCATCTATTACGGTGCCATGTATGGCGGATCGACGACCTCGATCCTGATGCGCATTCCCGGCGAGGCGGCCTCCGTCATGACCTGCGTCGACGGCTACGCCATGACTCAGCAGGGGCGCGCCGGGCCCGCGCTCGCCATCGCCGCCTTCGGCTCCTTCATCGGCGGCACATTGAGCATCATCGCGCTGATGCTCTTGGCGCCGCCGCTCGCCTCGCTCGCGCTCAAATTCGGCCCACCGGAATATTTCGCGCTGCTGACGCTCGGCCTCATCGTGCTCGCCTTCCTCAGCGGCGGCTCGATGGCGAAGAGCCTGGCGATGGCGGCACTCGGCCTCTTCTCCGGCACGATCGGCATCGATCTGATGAGCGGCTACATGCGCTTCCAGTACGGCATCGTGGCGCTCGGCGACGGCATCGGTATCGTGCCGGTTGCGGTCGGCCTGTTCGGCGTCTCGGAGATCCTGCTGGCGGCCGGCCGCGCCGTGCCGCCCAAGCCGCAGCGTCCCAAGCTGGCCGAGCTCGTGCCCACGCGCGACGATTTGCGCCGCTCCGTCGGTCCGATCGGGCGCAGCACGGTGCTGGGCTTCCTCATCGGCATCGTGCCCGGCTCGGCGCACATCATCTCGTCCTTCGTCAGCTATGCCCTGGAGCGACGCCTGTCGAAGACGCCGGAGCGCTTCGGCAAGGGCGCGGTCGAGGGTGTCGCCGGCCCGGAGACGGCGAACAACGCGGCGGCCTGCGGCGCCTTCGTGCCCATGCTGGCGCTCGGCGTGCCGTCCGGACCGATCCCTGCGGTCATGCTCGCCGCACTCATGGTGCATGGCATCGCGCCCGGCCCGCTGCTGATGGAACAACAGCCCTCGCTCTTCTGGGGCTTCGTCGCCAGCATGTATGTCGGCAATCTCGTGCTGCTGGCGCTCAACCTGCCGATGGTCGGGCTGTTCGTGAACTTGCTGCGCGTGCCCTACGCCTATCTCTATCCGGCCATCCTCATGTTCTCGGTGTTGGGCGTCTACGCCGCGGGGCAGAACGTGATCGACGTCTGGATCATGATCGCCATGGGCGGGCTCGGCTACGTGCTGCGCAAGCTCGATTTCGAGGTCGCGCCGATCGTGCTGGGCCTCGTGCTGGCTCCCATGATCGAGACGGCGCTGCGCCAGTCGCTCGCGATGTCGTCCGGCGACTACGCGATTTTCCTGACGCGACCGATCGCGGCCGGGCTGCTCGGTGTCGCGCTGGTGCTGCTGGTGATCAATCTGCTGCCGAGCCGCAACTGGCGTGCACAGCTGGGTATCGAGAACTAGCGCAGCCCGGCGCCGGACGATCGCCGCCTTGCCTTGACAGCGGATTGGCCGCGCCACAACGTTTCGCGCATGACGTCTCGCCGCAGGATGCACCTGATCGCCTATCTGAAGACCGGGCCGACTGCGCTCCATGTCGGCTCGTGGCGGCATCCCGAGGCGACACTCGACGACATCTTCGAGCCGAGCCGCTACGAGGACATCGCGCGTTTGCTCGAGGCGGCCCGCTTCGATGGCTGCTTCTATGCCGATCTGCTCGGCCTTTACGACACCCACGGCGGCAGCTTCGCCACTTATGTGCAAGGCGCCGGCCAGATCAGCTTCCTCGATCCGATGACCGTGCTGCCGCTCATGGCGCGCGTGACCAGGCATCTCGGGCTCGGCGTCACGCTGTCGACCACGCTGATCCCTGCATACTACCTTGCCCGAATGCTTGCCTCGCTCGACCGCCTCAGCGGGGGACGTGTCGCCTGGAACATGTTGACCTCCTCGACCGATCTCGAGGCGCAGAATTTCGGACTGGATAACATTCCGCCGCGCGAGCTGCGCTACGACCATGCCGATGAGGTTGTCGAGGCGTGTTGCGCCTTGTGGGATGGCTGGCAGGCGGATGCCTTCGTACTCGACAAGGCGAAGGGCATCTTCGCCGATCCAAGCAAGGTCAAGTACCAGAACTATTCAGGGCGTTGGGTGAAGACGCGCGGACCTCTCTCCATCCCGCGCTCGCCGCAGGATCGGCCGATCCTCATGCAAGCCGGAGCCTCGGAACGCGGCCGCCAATTCGCCGCGCGCTGGGCCGAGTTGGTTTTCACCATGCAGTATCGGAAATCGGATCTGCTGACCTTTACGAAGGACATCAAGAGGCGGGTCGCAGAGCGGGGCCGCGATCCAGCCGATTGCCGGATCCTGGCTGCCACATCGGTCGTGATCGGCGAGACCGAATCGATCGCGCGAGAGCGTGCCGCCTATATTGACGCCTTGCCCGATCCGGAGATGCATCTGGCGTCGAGCTCGAGCTCGCTCAGCGTCGATCTCTCCAAGGTGGTGCTGGACGAGAAGGTTGTCGATGCCTCGCAGGGCAATCAGGGCGTGCAGGGAACGCGCGACCGGATCGATCGGATCAAAGAGGCCGAGGGCATGACCTTCGCGCAGGTGGTCAAGCGCAACACGCAAAGCCCGCCGATCGTCGGCACGCCCGCCATGATCGCAGATCGCATGCAGGATTTTTTTGAATCGGGAGCTTGCGACGGCTTCGTCATCACGCCCAATGTCTTCCCCCAGATGTACGAGCAGTTCTGCCGCGCGGTCGTGCCCGAGCTGCAGCGTCGCGGCGTCTTCCGGCGCGAATATGCCGGGACGACGCTGCGCGAGAACCTGCGGAATCCGTGAGACACAAGCACACGATCCTTCTCGTTCGCTTTTGCTTCCTCCCCTGCGTGCGAACGCGCGCCTCCCGGTCGTGCGAAGCACGACCTGCCGGCCTGGGCGCGACTCGTGGTCGCGCCCTACTTTGGCAGGGGAGGGAGTGAGTGACGTCCTTTCCGACTCGATTTGATTTCATTGTCGTCGGTGGCGGCTCCGCCGGCTGCGCGCTGGCAGCGCGCCTGTCCGAGGTCCCGTCCTTCAAGGTTCTGCTGATCGAGGCGGGTGCCGATACGGAACCGGGTCGCGAGCCTGATGATATCTGCGATCCGTTCTATATCGCGGCATATAACCCCGCTTACCACTGGCCCGGCCTCAAGATCAGCTGGTCGAAGGCGGCGGGCCGGGCCGAGGCGCCCTTTACCCAGGCGCGTGTGCTGGGCGGCGGCTCCAGCATCAACTCCATGGTCGCACTGCGCGGCCATGTCAGCGATTTCGACGGCTGGGCGCGGATCGTCGGGCCGGAATGGAGCTGGGCGAATGTCGCGCCCTACTACCGCAAGCTCGAGAAGGACCTGAACTTCACCGGCCCCGAGCATGGCGACGCAGGGCCGATTCCGCTGCGCCGCCACGACCGCGCGGAATGGCCACCCTTCTGCCGCTCGATCGAGAATGAGCTTGAGCGACAGGGCTACGGCTTCGTTCCCGACCTCAATCTCGAGCGCAAGGAGGCGGGCTTCTGCGCGGTGCCGATGAACAATCTGCCCGACCGGCGCGTGTCCACCGCCATGGGCTACCTGACACCAGAGGTGCGCCGTCGTTCCAATCTGGAGATCATGACGGACACGCATGTTGCCGCTCTCGTGATCGAAGGCAGCAAGGTCGTCGGTGTGCGTGTCGCGCGCGGCGGCGAGGCGATGACGATCGACGCAGGCGAAATCATCGTCTGTGCCGGCGCGCTGCATTCGCCGGCGCTGCTGATGCGCAGCGGGATCGGGCCGGCGGCCGATCTCCAAGCGGCGGGCATCGTGGTGGTCAACGACCGGCCGGGCGTCGGCCGGAATCTCCAGGAGCATCCGTCCGTCACGGTGGCGGCTTTCCTGCCGCGCAGCGCCGCCCAGCCCGCCGCGATGCGAGCGCACGCGCATCTGTCGCTGCGCTATTCCTCGGCTGCGGCCGGTACCGATCCGCTCGACATGTATCTGGTCATCGCCAACAAGACGAGCTGGCACGCGCTCGGTCTGCGGCTCGGCTACATCGCCGTCCTGGTCCAGCAGCCATTCTCGCGCGGCACGGTGCGGTTGAGGCCGTCCGATCCTTTCGGTGAGCCCGCGGTCGATTTCAATTTTCTGGCCGATGAGCGCGATGTCGACCGGCTGGCGGAGGGCATTCGCCGCTCCGTCAAATTAGGCAAGGTCGCGCTCAACGACGGTGCCGCCCTTGAACTGTTCCTGGCGACCTATTCCGAGCGCGTGCGTCGGCTGAACCAGGGTACGGCGCTCAACGCCGCGCGATCGCAGCTGGCGACCTGGCTGATGGACGGGCCGGCGAATTTCCGGCGCTGGTTCCTCAACAATGTCGTGGCGCCGAATGCCGATCCCGATCGGCTGCTGTCCGGCAATCGCAACGAGTTCAGGGCGTGGATCAGGCAGAAGGCAGCTGGTTTCTACCATGTCGCCGGCACCTGCCGGCTCGGCCGTGCCGACGATGCGAATGCCGTCGTCGGGGCCGACTGCAAGGTGCACGGCGTATTGGGACTGCGGGTCGCCGACGCCTCGATCATGCCCAGCGTGGTCAAATGCCAGACCAACATCACCGCGATCATGATCGGCGAAAAGGCTGCCGACTTCGTCAAGCGGGACTACGGAAAGGGATAGTCACCCTGCATGCTCTCCCGCCGGTGTCGGTAGCGCGTGAAGATGTCCGCGTCTTGTAGCACATCATATGTCCACTGCTGATGATGTTGGGCCGGTGGGGTTGTGGGTAACGCGGAGCGTTATCCACAAATCCACCGGCCT
>Ga0194131_10001891_pt1 | contig 35069 bp, 38 predicted proteins | sample TA2KigO120mmetaG_FD_148631 | JGI IMG/M metagenome (GOLD analysis project Ga0194131, IMG submission 148631) | Freshwater microbial communities from Lake Tanganyika, Tanzania - TA2015053 Kigoma Offshore 120m | ecosystem: Environmental > Aquatic > Freshwater > Lake | place: Tanzania: Lake...
ACTCAGTTGGATGAGAACGCAAAAAAAGATCGCACAATACTAAACGGTCTTTCGGCTTCTCAGCAACCGGCTGAAGCAGAGCAAGGCCCAACAATTGAGTTGGTACCGGCTCTTCCCAAAGAAGAATGGGAGGAAGTAAAGCCTAAGAAGAAAGGGGATCACATCCCCAATACAACCCCCAAAGAACCGATGCCTGACCTTTTTGCGCGAGCGCGCAAAACAACTACCCGTGACGACGTGCCAACGCACGTCCTTGGGAGTTGCGGTCGCGCGCACGCGATCGTTGGTTGGACTCCTCATCAAAATAGGCCAATCTATGGCCCCTGTCGCGACCTTGCTGGTAATCCAGCATGTGCATTCGTGAAAATGGGGACGATGCGTTGGCAATAAGGCGATCAGCTCGCCGCTGGCCCTTACGAGAAACACACTGCAGTGATTGCACCTGTGTAGTACCGTAAGGGCTTTTTTTTATACCTGCATAGTATATCCTTAAACGTATATGGATATTAGGGCATTAGAGAGTGAAGCTACAGACGCTCTCGAAAAAATACATGACGCTCAAGCACTCGATGCGTGGCACACCATGTATCTTGGTCGCAAAAGCAGATTAAATGCTTTTATGCGATCTATTGGCGAGTTGTCGCTTTCTGAGAAAAAAACCATTGCCCCTATAGCTCAGGCTGTCAAAAAACAGCTCGAAGAAGCATATACTCGTCGTGAAAAATATATACAAAAAAGCAATGAGGGCGCTGCATTTGATGTAACATTACCCCCACTCTATCCCGCTTATGGCCGGCTACACCCTTTAACACGTGTAGAACGTTCTATACGCTCGATATTTTCATCTATGAATTTTTCTGTCGTTGAAGGGCCAGAGCTCGAAACAGAAAAATATAATTTTGATTCTTTACATATTCCCAAAAATCATCCTGCACGCGACATGCAAGACACCTTATGGGTCTCAACAGAAAAAGGTCGTTTAATGCGCACGCATACTTCACCTATGCAAGTACGGCATATGGAAAAGCATTTACCTCCCGTACGTATTATTGTGCCAGGGCGCGTGTTTCGTAACGAAGCAACAGATGCTTCACATGAAATTAATTTTTATCAATTTGAAGGGCTTATGGTTGGCGAAGGTGTAACCCTTGCCCACTTAAAAGGTGTTCTCACTGCTTTTTTTGAACGTTTTTTTGAACGACCTATGGAAATGCGATTCCGTCCTAGCTATTTTCCTTTTACTGAACCGAGTGTGGAAATTGATATTAAGGCAGAAAACGGTACATGGCTTGAAGTTATGGGTGGTGGCATGGTGCACCCTGAAGTACTTGAAGGTGTAGGGTATAATCCTCAAGCAGTAAGTGGTTTTGCGTTTGGTGGCGGACTCGATCGTTTTGCCATGATTAAATACGGCATTCCCGATATTCGTCTTTTTTATGGCGCCGATATGCGCTTTAATAACCAATTTTAATATATGAAATTTTCCTACAAAACACTCGAGCGCATTATTCCCGATATTCCACCCATAGAAAGTGTGGCAGAAAAAATAACTGCACATCTTTTTGAGATCGAATCATACGAAAATAGTATTCTCGATATAAAAATTCTGCCGAATCGCTATTCAGATGCAGCATGTTATCGTGGCATCGCCCGCGAAATTGCGGCGATGTGCAAGTTATCGTACAAAGCGCCGAAATATAGCGCCCCGAAAGCAAAGCATAAAGATATAACCAATCCGGTTATTGAAGTGCCTAATCTATGTCGCCGTCTTATGACGTGCCAAATACATGACATTGCTATTGGTACAACTCCTGCATGGATGAAAGAAGCGCTCGAAACATATGGTATTCGCTCTATTAACGGCATTGTTGATATCACAAACTACGTAACCATCGAAACAGGTCAGCCACTCCATGCATTTGATACAGATACAATGGAAGGTAATGAACTGGTTGTGCGACAAGCGCATGAAGGGGAGGTAGTTACAACTCTTGATGGAAAAGAAGTGGTATTAACGCCCAGTGCACTCGTACTTTCAGATAGTAGGCATGCACTCGACATAGCAGGTATTAAAGGTGGAACACGAGCAGAAATTACACGCACTACAAAAAATATAGTGCTTACTGCAGGTAACTTTGATGGCACGCTGATATACAAAACAGCACGGCGTATAGGCATTACCACCGACGCCTCGATACGATTTTCGCATGCCATTAGCCCAGATATTGCAGTACAAGGCATGCATCGTGCACTTGAACTCATAACTGAAATATGTGGCGGATCAATGGGGTCTATATGCGATACATATCCTAAGCCTATTAAGCCCATTACTCTTTTTTTTGATATAAAGCGATTCAATAATCTTGCTGGCCTTAATCTTAAAGAATCTGCATGTCTTGCGACCCTTGCGTCGCTTGGCTTTACTATTTCTGGCAAAAAAATAACTGTACCTCTCGAACGAACCGATATTAGTCGCTTTGAAGATATTGTAGAAGAAATACTGCGCTTACATGGCTATGCTGATGTGCCGGCAACCCCGCCTTCTATTGCAGTTATGCCTCTTGTGCCCGAACCTATGCGTGCACTCAAAGATGATATACAAAATACGCTTGTTACTTTTGGCTATACAGAAATTCTCACACGTTCATTTTCAAGTGATGGGGAAGTAGCACTCGAAAACCCCTTATCTCCTGAGCAATCGTTTTTACGCATGCATTTAAAAGAAGGTATAGTGAACGCACTCGCCTTAAACGCAAAAGCATTCGACACAGTTGCACTATTTGAAATTGGTTCTGTGTTCACTAAAAAAACAACACACGAACCACATGAAGATATACACTGTGCAATCGCTCTTAAAGATAAAAGGTTAAAAGATGAAGATACGTTTCGTTCTGTGCGCGGTGCTATAGATGCTCTGTGCACAAAGCTTGGTATTAGTAATGTGGAGTACGCAGAAGATGGCGCAACGCTTACCATTGCTATACACACTGAAGTTATTGGCACCATAACGTATCTTGCTCATGAAGGAGGTGGTACATATGCAGAATTTTCTCTTTCTAAAATAATGCCACACACCACCTCTCTCTATAGTTTTACGCCTATTTCTCGCTACCCCTCTATCACACGCGATGTTTCATTTATAACAAACACGACTCTTAAGGCTGGCGCACTCCTTGATGCTGCATGGCATGATGTACCACATAGTGTTACCGACATTCGTTTTATGGGAGTGTATGCAGGTAAAGGCATACCAGAGGGTAAAAAAAGCACCACTCTACGCTTTGTTTTTCAGTCTAAAGATAAAACACTTACCGATACAGAAGCAGATGACTTTTTAAGCTATATAATGGACGCAATGCGCGAGCGTGTAGAGTTTGAAATAAAGTGATTTTTAAGGTATACTAAGATACTGATATATGGCCGAAGAAAAGGTAAAAAAGCCGTCATACGGAGCGAAAGACATCTTTGTTTTAGAAGGACTTGATCCAGTGCGTAAACGCCCTGGTATGTACATCGGTTCTACGGGTATTGATGGCTTACACCACCTTATTTGGGAAGTCTTAAATAACTCTATCGACGAAGCAATGGCAGGGTATGCCAAAAATATCGTCATGGAAATCTTACCCGATGACACCATTGCTATTCGCGATGATGGCCGTGGTATTCCTGTAGAAGTACACGCACAAACAGGTGTCTCTGCCCTTGAAACTGTTTTAACCAAACTCCATGCCGGTGGTAAATTTGGTGGCGATTCATACAAAGTTTCTGGTGGTTTGCATGGTGTCGGTGTTTCGGTAGTAAATGCACTTTCAACTCGTTGCTTTGTGCAAGTTTCACGCGACGGATCGCTTTACGAACAAGAATATTCTTGCGGTATACCAAAAACAAAAATAAAAAAGGTTGGCAGCTCTGCTAAAGCGCCTTTTTGGGGTAAAACAGGCACACGCGTATTATTCCGTGCTGACTCTACTATTTTCCCTGTCACTGAATACGACTTACATAAAATTCTTCACTACGTACGCCAACAGGCATATCTCACCAAGGGGATTAATATTGAAATTTCCGACACACGAAAAGCCGATGCGCCTATATATTACAACTTTTACTTTGATGGTGGCCTTAAGTCATTCATAAAAAGCCTTACAGACGAACCAACACCTCTTCAATCTGAGCAATTTTATGTCGAAAAAACAGTTGGCCCTATAAGCGTCGAAGTTGCTTGTACATATACTAATACACTCGACACAAAAGAACTTTCTTTCGCCAATAACATTCACACGCCTGAAGGCGGTACACACGTTACCGGTTTTCGCTCCGCTATTACTCGCGTAGTAAACGATATTGCGCGTGCAAAAAATGCTATCAAGGCAACCGATGAAAATCTTACCGGTGAAGATGTACGCGACGGCCTTGTTTCTATTATTTCCGTTAAACTGCCCGAACCACAGTTTGAAGGTCAAACAAAATCAAAGCTTGGTACTACCGAAGCTCGTGCGGCAGTAGAAACTGCAGTCGCAGAGGCCTTTAAGGACTTTTTAGAACGCAACGATGACGATGCTAAAAAAATTGTAGCGCGTTGTCTTTTGATTGCAAAAGCACGTAAGGCAGCAAAAGCTGCAAAAGATACCGTACTCCGCAAAGGCGTTCTTGAAGGACTCACCCTTCCTGGAAAATTAGCAGACTGCTCAAGTAAGCACCCGGCAGAATCAGAGCTATTTATTGTTGAGGGTGATTCTGCAGGTGGTTCGGCAAAAATGGGTCGCGATCGCCGCACACAAGCTATACTTCCATTGCGCGGTAAGATCTTGAATGTCGAAAAAGCACGCATGGATAAGATCATTGCGTTTCAAGAAATTAAATTCCTTGTTATCGCACTTGGTACTGCCATAGCAGAATCATTTGACCTCGCAAAGCTTCGCTATCATAAAATAGTTATCATGACAGATGCTGACGTTGACGGCGCACACATTAGAACGCTTCTCCTTACACTCTTTTATCGTCATTTCGCACCTTTAATTGATGGGGGATATATCTACATAGCTCAACCACCACTCTATAAAATCAACAAAGGTAAATCCGTTCTATATGCATATGACGATGCAGATAAAGACCGGATATTAAAAACCATGCCTGAGGCCAACGTACAGCGCTATAAGGGTTTGGGTGAAATGAACCCTGAACAGCTTTGGGAAACCACCATGGATCCTAAAAATCGTATTCTTCAGCAGGTGACTGTTGAAGACGCAGAAGAGGCGAATCGCTTGTTTGATATCCTTATGGGATCTGAAGTTGAGCCACGTAAACACTTCATTCAAACACACGCCCTTTCTGTTAAAAACATAGACATCTAAGCACGCCTTTTACCCTCTTTTTTTCATACAATTTCTAGTACTATATGCGGTTGCGCTTTATTACGGAACTTGGTATCATATATCCTAAATGAATCGCCTTATCGCATTCTTCGCCGAAGCTCGTAGAGAATTCGGCAAAATAAACTGGCCAACAGCCGCCGAAACCATCCGTATGACGGCTGTTGTTGTAATTCTTTCTATCGGCATTGCAGCCTTTTTAGGCGCAGTTGATTTTGGCCTACTCTACATCTTAAATAATTATCTTCTTCAATAATCATATGATGCCCATAACCCAATCAAAAAAGCAGAAAGGTGAAGGTCGTCACTGGTATGCTATTCGTACATACTCAGGCTACGAAGATGCTGTTGTTCGTTATGTAAAACAACGTGTTGAATCTTTGGGTATGGACGACAAGATCTTTGATGTTCTCGTACCAAAAGAAAAGAAGATTAAAATCAAAAACGGCAAGCGCCGTGAAATCGAAGAAAAGATTTACCCAGGTTATGTATTAGTTGATATGGTTCTTACAGACGACTCATGGTACTTGGTACGCAACACACCACGCGTAACAGGCTTTGTAGGCGCCGACAGCACCCAGCCAACACCATTATCTAAGGACGAAATAGATGTTCTCATGGCACGCATGGGTGACACCAAAACAAACTTCACCATTGACGTACGACCAGGTGATATGGTTAAAATAACCGACGGTCCGTTTAAGGATTACGAAGCGAAGGTATCCGAAGTTGATGAGGCAAAGGGTAAAGTAAAGGTTCTTGCTCCTATCTTCGGTCGAGATACAATGGTTGAACTCGATTCGCTCCAAATACAGAAACTCTAAAAAATAACAATATGTCAAAGCCCGTAAAAACAGTATTAAAACTCCAAATTGAAGCCGGTAAAGCATTACCGACGCCTCCTGTTGGCCCTGCACTCGGTCAGCACGGTGTAAACATCCAAGACTTCTGCAAAAAATTCAACGAAGCAACCAAGGATATGATGGGTGACGTTGTTCCAGCAGAAATCACTATTTTTGAGGATCGTAGCTTTGAATTTAAACTTAAAACACCGCCAGTTGCCGCATTACTTAAAAAATATGCTGGCATTGAAAAAGGTTCAGCCGAAGGTGCTAAAAAAGTTGTTGGTAAGGTAACGCGCGCTCACGTTAATGCAATTGCAGAGCGCAAAATGCCCGACCTTAATGTATACGATATTCCCGCCGCTGGCCGCATGATAGAAGGAACAGCGAAGAATATGGGCATTTCAATTAGTGAATAATATTCTTAAGAATGACATATTAAAAAAAGACATAGGAATAGCCCTATGTCTTTTTTTACTCTTTATGGCGATATCAAAACACCTCTCACACGCGACGATAAGGATGATAATGCACGAAGACTACAATGATTAATTATTCAATGATAATGGCATAATCGCCGTCATGCTCGAACGCATTGAACGATACCGAGACGAACAGGTCGCCATCATCGGCTTCTATCGATTATGAACCGATTAGAATCCAAAAAGCCCCTAGTTCTTTCAGGGGCTTTTTTTTGCTATCTTGATTATAAACCATGATTCTACGAAACGCGGTCGTAATAGGAATGATAAGTGTGTTTTTCGCTATCGCAAGCATCGCCTGCGCTGCGCCGCCGCGGCCCGCCCTACGGCCGACCAAGCCTACACCACGCAACGAACCAGCCCCAACGAAACAGTTGGAGCCTCCTGCGCAACGAAACAAACTTGATTATGACACTAGGACCAAAAAAACCAGCGATCTAGACAGAGCATTCGAAGAACAAAGCCGCAGTAAGGCAAATGAAGAGCGTGGCCTGGTCGTCGACCGGGATGATCTTAATTTTGTAAATCTCATCAAACGGAGTAGAATCGTCGCACCAAACGCCACGATAGCGAATGTGCTCGCGAAAGCTGCACAAGATGCGAATCCGGCCATCCTCCGAAAGGCAATCGTCTATGCGCGCGAACAAGGCGAGCCATTCCTCGCCCGGCTCTACGAGCTCGATCCGGTAACTAGGGAGACGATCATGCGTTGGAGCGCCAATTTGACGGCCAACCCCAAAGGCGTTGAAAAACTCATCGCATCACTCCCTCAGGAAAATATCTTCTTCGGATCCCAAGGGCTCAACATACATGTGATCGCTGATCTCGGCGATGGCTGGAAAGCGATCGGCAGACTGGGCGGGGACGGAGAGTTCCTTATAAGGGATATCACGAATATCGGCAAAGACAAGCCACCACCGCTCACGAAGATAACTCAGACGACTACGCCACAGCGCCTTGTCTTCATCGAACAGGAAGCGGCTGCTCTGCGTACACGATTCCCGAACGATCCGCGCCGTGCCGAAATAGAAACATTAATCCGGCATGGCCTCCTTGAAAATCCGGACCACGATCTTATCGTAAGCATGCTCTGGGGCCTTGATGGAAAGCCACCCGCGACGCCAAAACTGATCGCCGAAGCATCAAAAGCATTAATGAGTCCTGGACCAGACGGCTCCGCACCGATTTTCGCCCGCACATATGAAGAATCCGGCATCCGATGGATACAAAGCAAAGCCACCAAAATGGCTGATACATATAAAATAAAAGCCCGTGAAAGCGGTTATGACGATCTCTATGGATTCATCCGCGCTGTAAGATTTGCTAAATCTGGAAAAATTCTCCGTCTAGACGATCTTGGCGCGAAAGCTAAAGCCGTCCTCGAGCGAAAATACGCCGAAAACAGCGAAGGATATACCTTACTCCGAAAGATCGCCGATGAGGGCATGATCGGCAAGGAACTGACCGAAGCCGATATGAGACGCTTATTCCCAGAAAAAACAGGAGTATCCGAACAACAAAGCGTCCGCTGGTTCATACGCCAATTAGATGAACGGCTAGTCGCCGTTGAAGGAGAAGCGCGCCGGCTCTACGGATCGGACGGTTTGGAGGCGGTGCAGATGACGCTCGGCCTAACCGCATCAAAAGCAGACGCCATTATCCCGCTCCTCCGAGAAAATAAGATCACAAGCCCGTTGGAACACGAAGCAATCGCCGACATATTCGCGCGCGATCTCCTCACGCGAAAAGAAGAGGCGCGCATCCAAAACAAATACGGCCTCGGCGCAGGAGGAGCCGCGCGAATCAAGCGAACTGTGGAAAAGAGCATCATGATGATCGATGAACGAACACGAAAGCTGGGTGATATGGATGCATTCAATGCCGAAGTTAAGCGTCTCGTCGATGAAGCAAAAAATGACCGTAAAAACGAAGCTGCTCGCGCGATCGTCCGTTCCCAATTGAATGATTTTACCGAAATCCAACGAACGCGAATCGATGCCATCTACAAAATATATAACTCAGACCAATACTATGATTTCGACTCGATGCAAAACATCCTTGCTAAAGTCGCCAGCGAACGGAACGAGCCGCTTTCAACGATTAAATCAACCTATCAGAAAATAAAGGCGGCACTCGATGGCCACTAACTAGAAATCAAAGCTGAGACGGCCGAGGGAAATCCCGACGCATAAATTCATTGATCGTCACGCTGTCACCAGAATCCTTACGCGATATAAAGATACGGTCTTCTTTGAAATACAGATCATAACCATCGCGCTCGAGGAGCTCGACGAGGCGCTTCGCTTCGGGCGTGTTCTCATTGACCGATATCTTCTGATCAAGAAGTCGGTCAATCTCAGCGATCGCCTGTTGCGCTTCAGACGAAATTTGCCGCTCTGGAGAAAGGCGCTTTGCCGAACCCCACCGCCTACGATATTCGTTACGCGCCGCCTGTAATTCCGCAACGAACTCCTCAAGATTCCCGCGCATAACATCACCTAAAGCATCTGTAAAAAATGGCTCAAACACACGCTTATAATCCTTAGGCTTGAGAACGAGGAGATTGCCGTCAGCGCCCTGAATCATAACATCAAGACGCTCAGCGGTTTCGGGCAAGAAAAGACCGCCCTCCTCAAGTCGTATTCGCACGGCCAGATAAGGATCGGCAGGCAGAGGATCCGCCCCACGTGGACGAGCGGGCATGTGTTCTACGATCATATTCGCAAAATTAAATCGACGGCGGATGAACGAACCTTTCGGCAAACGGGCGGGGCCAACAGGTGGACGATTCGGTAGCGAAGATAAGTGGTAATTTATTGCCCTCTTATAGAACAAGTAATGAACGGACTACAAACACGCATCACAGACAGTATGAAAGGGCCAAAGGCATGGGAATTAGCACATGCATTCTTTAAGTACAGTAAAGGTTCATGAGGTGATGCAACGAAAGTCGCTACAATTGAATACATAGACAATCTTCGCTAGAATAAGCGAATGGAAGACCGCAAACTGACAGTCGGGCTCGAAATCCACGTAGAGCTTAAAACGCACACAAAAATGTTTTGTGATTGCATTAACGACCCCAGCGAAATATATCCAAACACACACATTTGCCCTGTTTGCATGGGGCACCCCGGAACATTACCTACTATCAATAAAAAGGCGGTTGATCTCGTACTACAATTAGGATTAGCACTTGGTGGCACTGTATTCCCCAAAGGAAGATCTAAATTTGATCGTAAAAATTATTTTTATCCCGACTTACCTAAGGGATATCAAATATCGCAATACGATGAGCCACTTGTATTAGGCGGTAGCTTAAACGGCATACGTATAACACGCATTCACCTTGAAGAAGATGCAGGAAGTCTTACACATACAAAAAATGGATCTCTCGTAGACTTTAATCGTGCAGGTGCGCCTTTAATGGAAATAGTTACGGAGCCTGATATTAGGAGCGCAAAAGAAGCAGCTGCATTTGGCGAAGAATTACGCCGCATACTCCGCTACTTACAAACATCAGATGCTGATATGGAAAAAGGCCTTATGCGTCTTGAAGCAAACATTTCCATCAACATGGGTACAAAGGTAGAGGTAAAAAACATAAACTCATTTAAAGCAGTTCATGATGCGATTGAATACGAATATAAGCGTCATAACGAAGCGCTTGATGCAGGTGAAAAAATCATACAAGAAACACGCGGATGGAATGCAGAAAAGGGCATTACAGTAAGCCAGCGCAGTAAAGAAGATGCACACGACTACCGCTATTTCCCTGAGCCAGATTTACCGCCACTCTATGCCGAAGCATTTGACTTAGATGGTCTCAAAGCCGCAATTCCTGAACTACCACACGAAAAACGCGCACGTTTTATAAGCGAATTTAATTTGAAAGAAGCCGACGCATATGTAATAACCGAAGACCGTGCCGCAGCGGAATTTTTTGAAGAAGCGGCAAGCGAGTTAAAAGAAAAAACCACTAATCCTGCTTACGGACTACTCTTTAATTATTTCACAAGCGATGTATGGGGTATTATGCGGACTGAAAATATAACGCTCTCCGACTTACGACTTACACCACATAATTTTGCTCAATTGGTTGCTATGGTAGCTGCAGGGGATATTAGCAGTCGTGGCGCTAAAGATGCTCTCGCACACATGATTACAACAGGCGCAACAGCAGAAACTACTGTTACCCAAAAAAATCTACGCCAAATATCCGATACTGCAGGGCTCGAGCTGATTGCCCACAAAATACTTACTGAAAACCCCAAGGCAATCGAGGATTATAAAAAAGGAAAGCTTGAATCCCTGCATTTTCTCGTCGGCAAAGCGATGAAAGAAACAAAAGGCACAGGCAACCCCGCAATGCTTCGCGAAATATTCGAAAAATTACTTAAATAATTTTTTGTAATACCTCACCAGCTAAACAGTTTTTTATTTTAAACTGTTGGAATCTTTGCAGCTTTTGCTGTGTCCGCAATAAAGTCATCGAAGCTTTTAACTTCGTTACGTATACTCACCGTGCGCGCCGTAATTTCTTTTTCACCAATAACCGCAATTACAGGAATACGCATTATTTCAGCTGCGCGAATCTTTTTACCTAATGTTGCGTTTTGCATATCAAGCTCTGCACGCACGCCTGAAGCTATAAGAGCATTACATACCTCTTCTGCATACGCACGCTGGTCGTCGCTTACATAAAGCACCGTCGCCTGCACGGGTGCAAGCCATACAGGTAACGTACCATCAGTATGTTCGAGCATCATACCAATAAAACGTTCGAATGAACCGAATAAGGCGCGGTGAATAACCCATGGCATTTTTTTATTACCCTCTTCATCGATATATTCCGTACCAAATTGTTTGGGCAACATAACTAAATCAAGTTGAGCAGTACCCATTTGCCAGTCACGGTTTTGCGAATCACGCAAATGAAATTCTATTTTAGGGCCATAAAATGCGCCTTCGCCCGCTTGCACTTCGTATGGTATATGCAGAGCATCAAGTGCATTTTTAAGCGCCGCCTCTGCCTTTTCCCAATCAGATGCTTCGCCCATAAACTTCTCCGGTCGTGTTGCTAAAACACACGTAGGGATAAAACCAAAAAGTGCATAAAATCGGTTGGTTAACTCTAATATATGACGAATTTCATCCTCAACCTGATCTGGCCGACAATATACGTGCGCATCGTCCATAGTTATTTGCCGTACGCGAAATAATCCACCAAGTGTTCCCGAAAGCTCATTACGGTGTAAACGACCCAACTCTGCCAGCCTTAATGGCATATCGCGATAACTGCGCGTCGTTGCGTTGAATACATATGTAGACTCTGGGCAATTCATTGGCTTTATTGCCAACTCTTCGTTTTCATCCGTTGGGTTTATAAAGTGGAACATGTTTTTACGATAATGCTCCCAATGGCCAGATTTTTTGAATACATCACTTTTCACCATAATCGGCGTAGAGATCTCCTTGTATCCCGCATTATCATTCATTTGTCGTGCTAATTGTTCGAGTACGCGAAATAATGCCATACCCTTTGGGTGCCAAAAAGGGGCGCCAGGGGCTATATCATGAAATGAAAATAAATCGAGCAATTGCCCTAATTCACGATGATCACGATGCTTCTTTGCGGGTTCTTTCATAGTATCCAAAGATTAAACGAAAAACCGTCCACTGGCAAACCAAAAAAAAGGAGAGTAGTATCCGACATTAAGTAAGGGACAGTCCTTTGCTGAGCACTTTTCCAAAATACAACTGACAATCAAGGATGAAAAAATGTTGGGATTTTTCAAACAAATGTTGGGATTGTTACAGCTAAGTAAAAAACCTGTTATTCAGATACGCCAATGGGAGCCGAAAGATATTCCATCTATATACATAATGGAAAAAATGCAACACGAAGAAGGAGAGCCTGACCCTATAGAAGCAGAAAATCTCGTTCAATGGATGAGAAGTGAATATATGCATGGCATAATACTCACTGAAAATGAAATTGTCCGCGGTTATGCCATAATTCTTACGTCTCAAGTTCAGTGTATCGTCCGCGCACTTCGCGTAGATAAAGAGCACAGACGACATGGCTATGGAACGAAAATCCTCAAACATATCTTGCGTGGCCTTATTGCATGGAATAAAACGTATATCCAAATTGACATCAGCGAAAAAAATACAGGTGCGCGGAAATTTCTTATGAAGGAAGACAAGAGTGGCTTCGTGATAGTTATCATGAGCGAATTTACCGACCCTGAAGGGGATTACATCGAAGCGTTTTACGAAATGCAATACCCACCACCCCCTGGATTCAATCCAAAGAGAGATCTACGATTTTTTGTGAACGGCGAAGAAAAACCAAAACGCTCGTAACCGGCATTGTCGGGACGAGCGTTTTTTATATCACAGAGCTTTATATAATACGCGCCCCCTCAGCTATTAAGCTCGGTTCATTATCGCGCCACGACATATGGCCTAAAATAGCGATAATAGCGCCCACCTGCCACGGCTCCTCACCCTTTTCAAGCGTTTTGGGAAATACAATCACATCAAGCGTGCCAGTCATATCTTCAAGCGTCGCAAACAACATCGGCTTATTTGTTTTGGTAATAATTTTACGTATAGCAGAAACAATACCACCCACTATCACTTCTTCTTTTACATCCTTAATAAGGAGACTGTCTTTAATCGGTCGTGCTTTAATATGTGCAAATTTTTCCTTATATGCTTCGAGTGGATGACTAGATACATAAAAACCAAGTAATTCTTTTTCCCACTGCAACTGCTCAGCCGAAGGAATTTCCTGCATTGGGGCTAATTTCAATGCATTAGCAGAAATAACAGCGCCACCAAATAATCCCGCCTGTGATTCGTTCTTAGATTTTTTAACTAAAGAACTAAACTTAATAATCTCATCGAAATTACCAATAAGCGTTGAACGATCTGTACCAAGCGAATCAAGGGCGCCTGCCTTCATTAAGCTTTCAAGTGATTTTCGATTTAAATCTTTATGGTGCACGCGATACAAAAGCTCTGCGAGCGTTTTAAACGGACCGCCTGCATTTCGTTCCGCAACAATAGCATCAACAATATTCGCACCCACATTCTTAATAGCGAGTAATCCGAAACGAATATTACTTCCTTCTGGTGCAAAATTAATTGCACTCTTATTTATATCCGGTGGCGCTACTTCAATGCCCATTTTTGCACACTCCGAAACAAGAAATGCCATACGCTCAGTGTCGCCCGCATCAGCATTTAAAAGTGCAGTCATGAACTCTACAGGGTAGTGCGCCTTTAAATAAGCTGTTTGATAACCAATAACGGCGTAACACACCGCATGACTCTTATTGAATCCATAACGCGCAAACGAGGGAAAGAGCTCCCAAATCTCTTTTGCTACTGACTCATCAATGCCACCCGCTATCATACCCTTCAGAATTTTTTCACGCTGTTCATCAAGAAGCGCCTGAATCTTTTTACCGATAGCTTTACGTAAGGTGTCTGCTTCAGCGAGAGTGTAGCCCGCAAGATCGCGGGCGATTTGCATCATTTGCTCTTGATACACGCCAATACCATATGTAGGGCGAAGTATCGGCTCAAGCTTAGGATGCAAGTATTGTATTTTTTCTTTCCCGTGCTTGCGATCAATAAATGATGGAATAGATTCCATAGGGCCAGGACGATACAGAGCCACAAGCGCCACCAAGTCTTCTAACTGGTTCGGCTTTAAAAGCCTCATATAACGACGCATGCCAGCAGATTCAAACTGAAAGACACCTGTTGTATCACCCTCCTTTAACATCGCATAGGTTTTTTCGTCGCCAGCAGGCAAGTGATCAGCATCTATATCACCCTTACCCGCTTCACGCACCAAACGAATTGCTTCTTCAAGAATAGTAAGGTTTTTTAACCCTAAAATATCCATCTTTAAAATACCCAAGGATTCCACCGCATGCATTTCAAATTGCGTAACGATAGTTGATGGATCTTGTGGTGCGTATTGCAACGGCAAATAATCCGAAAGTGTTCCAGGGGCAACCACCGTACCACACGCATGCACAGATGCATGGCGCGCAACACCCTCTAAGTGACCTGCGACATCTATAATACGCTTTGCCATAGGATCTGCAGCAATAAACGATCGTAAATCTTCAGTAGTTTCGAGCGCAGCAGCTAATTCTTGTCCTACTTTAAAAGGAATTAATTTTGCAAGCTTGTCGCACAGAGAGTAATCAGCACCTAATGCACGACCCACATCACGCACCGCAGCGCGCGCGGCCATAGTACCAAAGGTAATAATGTTTGCTACGCGATCGTCGCCATATTTTTCTTTTAAATAACCCAATACTTCGCTACGGCGCGAATCAGCAATATCCACGTCGATGTCGGGCATTTGAATACGATCAGGATTTAAAAAACGCTCAAAAAGTAAATTAAAGGGGAGTGGATCAACATTAGTAATACCTAATATATAAGCAGTGATACTACCTGCCGCCGATCCACGACCAGGCCCCACCACAATGCCACGATCTTTTGCCCAGTTAATAAAATCTTGAACAATCAAAAAATAACCAGCATATCCCGTACCCTCAATAACAGATAATTCATACGCAACACGATCTTCTACTTCTTTTGTTTTTTCTGGATAGCGATTTGATAAACGCTCATATACTAAACGACGTAAATATGAATTTGCTGTTTCACCCTCTGGCAAAGGAAATATCGGCAAAATACTCTTACCGAGCGTTAATTCAACATTGCACCGCTCTGCAATACTCATTGTTTGCGCAATAGCCTCAGGAATATCCGTAAAATAACTCGCCATCTCCTCAGGGCTGCGCATAGAAAAATCATCTGCCTTTAGCGTTAAACGCTTTTCGTCGGTAATACGATTACCCGTGCCAACCGCAAGTAATATATCTTGATATTCCGCGTCTTCTTTTTTTAAATAATGAATATCCTGCGTAGCAACAAGCGGTATATTGAATTTTTTAGAAAGCTCTACAAGCGCAGGGCGTATAATTGCATGATCTTTTGGTGAAAAATGAGGATGATGACTGATTTCTAAAAAATAATTATCTTTGCCAAAAATTTCGATGTAATCCTCTACAACACGCTCTGCCTCTACCATGCCGTTTTTTAAAATAGTGCGGATAAGCTCACCTGATGCACAACCAGACAAAGCAATAAGCCCTTCGTGATGCATACGCAATAATTCGCGGTCAACACGCGGCTTATAATAAAACCCTTCAAGGTTTGCCTTAGTAACGAGCTTCATGAGGTTTTTCCACCCTGTCATATTCTCAACAAGTAACGTCAGGTGATAACTCTTATCATCCGCTCCATGTGCTTTATCAAAACGCGTACGAGGACACACATATGCCTCAACACCCAATATCGGCTTAATGCCCGCTTTTTTTGCTAATTCATAAAATTCAATTGCGCCATATAAGTTACCGTGATCAGTTAAAGCAAGTGCATCCATTCCTAATTCTTTCGCGCGCGCCACTAATTGCTCTGGCTTTGCGAGACCATCGAGTAAAGAATAATGACTATGGGTGTGTAAGTGGACGAATTTCATATCGCTTAAAAGTATGGGGTAAGAATAAAAAAACCGCCAGACTTTCATATAACGATTAATTTATAAATCTTAATATATCAATTATTAACTACTATTATATGCTATATTCACCCCATGGTTATTGGCATAGACGAAGTGGGGCGCGGGCCACTTGCAGGGCCGGTAGTTGTTGCTTGCGTTCTATTGCCGAATACTATCAACCTAGAAAGCTCTGGATTACCTTTGCGTGATTCTAAAAAACTTACAGAAAAGCAACGCAAAGAATGGTTTTTGTGGATTACCCGTAATCCTGCTATTCGTTATGCCATTGCGCGCTCACAACCGCGTACAATAGACACTATTACTATTTCTCGCGCCGCAAATAAAGCAGCGTACCGCGCCTATACACACGTAGTAGGCGACGAAACACCGCACGCACTCCTTGATGCTGGTTTAAAACTCCCCAAACATATTTTGCAAGAAGCAATAATCAAAGGAGACGAAAAAATACCTGCCATAGCCCTTGCTTCTATTATTGCCAAAGTCACGCGCGATACTTATATGGAACGTATGCATATTAAAAATCCCACATATAATTTTAAAGAAAATAAGGGGTATGGCACTAAAGCACATATAGCTACACTAAAGCGCTATGGCCCATCACCACTCCACCGTTTGACCTTTATAAGGAAACTTGGCATACTATAGTTTCTATGGGTGGCGTACCAGTTAAACATCACAGTAAAGGCAAAGTAGGCCGCAGGCGGTCTCACTTAGCTATGAAAAAGACGTATATGGTCGCATGCACAAAATGCAAAGGCCCTATTATGCCCCACAAGGCATGCGCTCAGTGCGGTACATACCCTTCGCGTAAGAAATAGGCTATACTGCCTTACATATGGCAACTCGGCAATTGGCGCGTTCGGTAGTGCTTCAATCCCTCTATGAATGGGATTTTTTTGGGCAGAAAGATAATTTAGAAACAATTGTTAATCGCAATCTCGAAGAATTTGCTCCAGGAATAGACGAACCTGATTTTGCACGTAAAATTGCAGAAGGCGTACAAAAACACATCGAAGCAATTGACGCTGTTATCACTAAAGCAGCTCCCGAATGGCCACTAGAACGTATTGCAATAATCGATCGCAATGCTTTGCGTATTGGTTTATATGAATTACTCTATGCAAATCCAGACGAAGTTCCACCTAAAGTAGCTATTAACGAAGCGATTGAAATTGTTAAAAACTACGGTGGCCCTAATTCTGGTAAATTTATCAACGGTGTATTAGGAACTATTTATAAGGAATTAGAAGTAACGCATGACACCGAAAAAACAAGCGAACAACCTAAAGAAGAACAAGCAGGATAATGTACGCTCAAAAGAATTACTCTCTCATTTTAAATGCAGTGCATGCGCGAAGTGGTGGAGCATTGGTGATGCGCCAGAAAAACAAACTATGTGGTATTGTCCGTGGTGCGGATTATCACAACATATAACATGAACACAGGAGCACTCGAAAAGACCATTCATTATTCCTTTACTAATACAGCCCTTATAAAGGAAGCGTTAACGCACCGTTCGTATCGTAATGAAAATCCCGGCTGGGAAATACCTCATAACGAACGTCTTGAATTTTTAGGTGACGCAGTACTCGAACTAATTGTTACCGAGGAATTATTTAACCGCTTTCCCGAGGAAGACGAAGGTAAGCTCACATCTATTCGCGCTGCGCTCGTTAATTATCAATTACTCGCAAAAGCGGGTATAGATATAGCACTTGAAAAAGCGATAGCGCTTTCGCGTGGTGAAGCAAAAGATACTGGCCGTGCACGCGAAGTTATTATTGCAAATGCCATGGAAGCTTTAATAGGAGCGCTGTATTTAGACGGTGGATTATCTGCTGCGCGCACTTTTGTAACAACGTTTGTTATGAATAATCTCCACGTAATCATGAAGCAGGCAAGCTATCGTGACCCTAAAAGCACTTTGCAAGAAATCACTCAAGCAGAACGTAAAATTACCCCTACCTATCGCGTTACAAGCGAAACAGGACCAGAACATAATAAAGTCTTTGCCGTAAGCGTTTATTTTGAAAACGAATACATTGCAGAAGGGGAAGGTTATTCAAAACAAGAGGCAGAAGTAGATGCTGCCAAGAAAGCCCTCGAAACGCTTGAAAAAAAGAAGATGTTGTAGTATAGTATACCCAAATGTTAGCCATTAAATTACAGCGCATCGGAAAGAAGCATCAGGCGATGTACCGTCTTATCGTCGGTGAAAAGAGGGAAAAACTAAACGGAAAGCAGCTCGAAGACCTTGGCTGGTACAACCCGCATACTAAAAAATCCCAGTTTAACGCACCACGTATTACACACTGGACAAAAATGGGTGCCAAGCCTACAGAAACCGTAGCAGTATTGCTTAAAAAAGCAGGCGTGGTACTCTAACAGTATTATGACAGAACGATTTGCAGACCAAGAGTTTCTCGAATATCTCGTAAAGTCGATAGTTGATAATCCAAACGATGTTGTCGTTGAGCGCAAAATCGACGAAATGGGCGTACTCCTTTCGCTTAAAGTAAATCAAAAGGACATGGGGCACGTTGTTGGTAGGCAGGGCGCAACAGCTAAGTCTATTCGCTCTCTCCTTCGTATTGTTGGCATTAAAAACAATGCACGTGTAAACCTCAAAATCGAAGAACCTGATGGCTCTACACGCAACACTATGCCAAGCGCAGAGCACTACACAGAAGAACATAAGGATTCCGAAACAGAAGGTTTTTAAAAATCCATGGTATTTGAAAAACCGCGCTAGATACAATCTAACGCGGTTTTTCTATATACTACAGTACAGATGATACAGTTTCATATTATAACTATCTTTCCCGAATTATTTGGTGCAGGGTCATATGCAGACCACTCACTATTAAAGCGCGCACAAGAAAACGGAAAGATTAGCATACAAGCACATGATCTACGTACATGGGGTGAAGGCATTCATCGTAAAGTAGATGATATTCCCTATGGTGGCGGGCCAGGCATGGTACTTAGTGTTGAGCCAATATATAAAGCCGTACAGGCAATTACTAAAGACACAACGAAAAAAAGTCGTGTTGTATTATTTTCAACGCGTGGAAAAAAATTTGATACTCAAGATGCAGAGCGTCTCGCGCAATACGAAATAATTATTTTTATTTGTGGTAGATACGAAGGTGTTGATGAACGTGTAGCAGAACACATTGCAGACGAAGAACTTTCAATAGGTGACTTTGTATTGATGGGTGGGGAACTACCAGCATTAACTGTTTTAGAAGCAACAAGTCGTTTTGTACCTGGTGTTTTAGGTACGCAAGAATCTCTTGAAAGCATAAAAGGCTCATACCCTAGCTACACCCGCCCCGAAACCTTTACATCAGAAAAAGGGGAGGAATGGAAAGTGCCCGATGTATTACTTTCCGGCCATCATAAGGAAATCGAGAAATGGCGCACAGAAAACGCTTAAAAAATCCTATTAATTGACAAAATAGCAAAGAAATACTACATTATGAGCACGTTCCGCAGACAGCAAGCATATAAGTCTTGCCGAGGAAAGCATTATATACTAATGCGCATCCTTACGACTGCGGCCAATAAACGGTCGCATTTTGCTTTTATAGAGCAAAATGTCTCGAAAATAATCGAGAGGTAATACAACAATGCTAACAAAAGAAGAAAAAAAGCAGGCGGTCGCGCTTGGTGAAGAAATTATCGGTAAAAGCAAAAATATTTTGTTTGCCGATTTTACCAGCGTACCGACAGCAGAAGTTCGCAAGTTGCGCATATTAATGCGCGAAACAGGCGGTACATTTACCGTCATCAAAAAGCGCCTTCTGCGTATTGCACTCAAAAACAAAGGAATTGATTTCGACCCGTCCGCACAGTTCAAACAGCAGGCAGGTATGATAGCAAGCCCATTAGAAATTTTTGAGGTAGCAGGAAAAATTAACGCATTGGTAAAAGAGATTGCGAAAGCAAAAAAGGAGTTAAAAATTTTAGGTGGAGTAGACCTCGTAACCAAAAATGAAATCACCGCAGCGGAATTCGTAGCAATTGCAAAGCTTCCGTCACGCGAAACACTCCTTACACAAATCGCATTCATGCTTACCATGCCAGTAAAGAAGGTTATGGTCGCGTTAAACGAAAGGGCGAAACAGACAAACTAATACTTAAACCACAATGGATAAATTCAACGATATTTTGGAAAAAATTGCCGGCTTCAACGCTCTCGAACTCGCTGAGCTTGTAAAGGCAATGGAAGAGAAGTTCGGTATCTCAGCAGCAATGCCGGTTGGCGTAGCAGCTGCCGCAGGTGTAGGAGATGGTGCCGCAGCAGACGAAAAGAGTGCATGGAACGTCCTTTTGAAGGATGGTGGCAGCCAGAAAATTCAGGTAATCAAGGTTATTAAAGAAGCTTTGGGACTTGGATTGCAGGAAGCTAAGGCAATCGTCGATAGTGCACCGAAAGTCGCTAAAGAAGGATTGAAGAAAGACGAAGCAGAAGACCTTAAGAAAAAGCTTGAGGCCGCAGGCGCAATCGTCGAACTCCAATAAGAATCTCTTCGCCGCTGGCGAAGAATCAGGGGATTCAATACACAAAAACAGCCTTTCCAAAAAGGCTGTTTTTGTGTATTGTGAGAGGTGAAAATTGCGCATTTAGCTTAGCAATAAGAAGAGCGTTTGATTTTAAAACTATCCCGAAGCATAGTGAGGTTAAAGTTTTTAAATCACGTCGGAAGGAAGCAAAGCGATGACGACGTTCATTATTAAAATGGACATTTAGCTTAGTGGTAGAGCGCTCCGTTCACATCGGAGAGGTCACTGGTCCGATTCCAGTAATGTCCACCAAAAGTCCATTTTATTGTCGCTAGTCCGATTCCAGCAATGCGCACATATTTGTATTCATTGACCCTATCTATATAAAGGCATAATCTTTAGTTAGTATCCTTTCCACGCCCAAAATGGGCACAACCAGTACACAGGAGCACAATCATGAATTCTCTTGAGCGACGAGCAGCACGTGGAGCGGCCTTTATGGACCGCGAGCAGCCCGGATGGGAAAACCACATCAACCTCGCAACCCTCGATATTGGCGACAATAAATTCTGCATTCTGGGGCAATGCTGCGGGGAATATAATGAAGGAATACAGCGCTTGTGTCTTGCCTACCGTCCACAAATGCAATATGGTCTGGGTTTTATAGCTGGAGGCAAGTGCTACCAGTATCCAGAGCTCACTGAAGCATGGATACGGGAAATCATCTTCCGACTCGTGCATAAAATCACTCCTGCAAAGGCAATTCAGAAACCGAAACGATCCGCCGTGCGGCGGATGCAACCAACTCACTCATGAAAAAAGGAGTACTCTTTTAATGCGAACGATTTCGTATTTCGATGGTCTGTCAGAAGCCGGCGCAACATTCCTCGACCAACGAATGCATCGCTGGCACCGTCACATTAAAATCGAAAGTCTTGATATCGGTGACTGTCGCAAATGCATCTTGGGACAGCTTTTTAGACGGTACAACACTGGCCTCGAAGCTATGAATATTCTCCGTGTTGAAGCAATCAAGCTTGGTATCTATGCGGGCATCCGAAATCAACGAAAACGGGAGCAACGCTATATCATGCTTACTGCGGCATGGCGAACGCGTATTGCCGAACGTCTTGAAGAAGACCGGAAGCAAGCAAGTCTTTCTAAACCTAAACGCGTGGGACAAGCACTTACGCTCACTGCCGCCCTAGCAATCAGTATTTTCTGCCTGATTGCGCCGTAACACACAAAGCAGAGCAACACAGAGCCGGACAACTATGTCCGGCTTTTTTATTACTTATCCACATTGACCTAAAAGTGGGGAGGTATAGTATTGAAATATGGATGTGTGGGGAGAAGTGGATAACTATGGGGATAATACGCCGATTAGGGGATAACTTTTATATAATCTAATGTTTATCGGCGAATATCAGCACTCTACGGACGAAAAAGGACGCCTCGCCATTCCTGCTAAATTTCGCGCAACACTTGGTGAACGTGCTGTTATTACACGCGGTCTCGACCGCTGTCTTTTTTTATTCAGTGGAAACGATTGGGAAGAACTTGCAAAAAAAATAGCAGCAATGCCCATTACTGATACCAATGCACGCGGTTTTGGCCGTCTGATGCTTGCAGGTGCTATGGAAGCACCAATCGACGCCCAAGGGCGTATTTTATTACCCGACTATCTACGCACCTACGCTGACATCAAAAAACAAGCAATTGTCGCTGGCCTCTACAGCCGTATTGAAATTTGGAACGACGAAGCATGGGCACAATACAAAACCGAAACTGAATCTCAGTCGAATGAAATCGCATCACGTCTTTCCGAACTTGGTATCTGATATATGACAATCCATATCCCCGTCATGCTTAACGAAACTGTAGACGCGATAGAACCACGCGAAGGGGATGCTGTAATAGACGGTACATATGGCGCAGGTGGGCACTCTGCGCTTGTTTTAGAACGTATTGGCACAACAGGTAAATTATTAGCACTTGATTGGAACGAACACGCAGTGCGTGGTTGCGCAGAACGCTACGCTGAAGATCAGCGTGTTACATGTGCTGTAGGTAATTTTGCAGAGATGGCCGATATTGCACGTTTAAGCCTATTTCCAAAAGCAAATGGGGTTATTCTTGACCTCGGTATATCGTCTGATGAATTAAATCACTCCGGTCGAGGTTTTACCTTTCAAGAAAATGAACCGCTTCTCATGACCTATAGCGATACCGAAGAACCTATCGCCAATATTTTAAAAAAGATTAGCGAAAACAATTTAGCAACCATTATTAAAACCTACGGCGAAGAACGTTATGCCGCACGTATTGCGCGCGCTATAAAAGAAAAAATGCCCGTAGAAACAACAAAGCAATTAGCAGATATTATAACGAACGTAATACCTCATCAAGGCAAAAAATATCGTATTCATCCTGCTACGCGCACTTTTATGGCGCTTCGTATTTATGCAAACAAAGAATTAGAAAACATAGAACAGGTTATCAAAAGTCTTCCTCATGTTGTTGCTCCAGGAGGAAAAGTTGCGATTATATCCTTCCATTCGCTCGAAGATCGCATCGTAAAACACCGATTCCGCGATATGGCGAAAGAAGGAAAGCTCACGGTGATTACTAAAAAACCCGTGATACCGAGCGACGAGGAAATACGCAATAATCCCCGCGCTCGCTCAGCAAAATTACGTATATGCATCGTTAATTCATAAAAAATAATCCAATAATCACATGACAATCATTCACCCAAAAAAAATACAGCAGAAAAAAACAAATCCTATCATCATTATTGGACTCTTATTTATCGTTGCCCTTACCACAGGAAACGCAATCATATATACTAAGACAGTGACCGTTAAACACGACACACAAACGGCACGTAAATCACTCGAAGCAGCGCGTACTGATAATGCAGAATTAAAAAACAGCTGGTACGAAGCAGTGAATGGAACGAACATAGAACGCCTTGTTAAAGAGTACGGATTCGTAAAAATAACTTCTCCCCGCTATCTATAATCGTAGGATGTTTACTACATGAAATCGGCACGGTCTTACCTTATTTTTTCCAGTATTACCGTAGCCTATATAGTTCTTGGTTTACAGCTCTATGACCTCCAAATCGCTAAGGGGTCATTTTATTCGTTACGTGCCGCAACACAGTATCATCTTGCAGGGTTTATGGAACCGCATCGCGGACTTATTACCATAACCGATCGTAATGGCGATAGATTCCCTGTAGCTGCAAACAAACCATATCAAGTCGTTATCGGAGTACCACGTGAAATACGAGATATCGATACTGCGGTAGAAAATTTAAGCCCCATACTCAACGTAGAAGCCAATGTGCTACGCGCTCTTTTAAGTAAAAAAAATTCATATCAAGTACTTTTAAAAAATCCAACACCTGAACAAGTAACGCACATACGAGAAGTTGATATTGCAGGTATTCGTATAGATGAACAAGAAAAACGATTATATGCCCACAACACTCTTGCGAGTCATGTTATTGGTTTTATGGCCCCTTCGGGTGACGATGCGGTAGTTGGCCGTTATGGCATCGAAAAGCAATTCGAAAAAACACTTGCAGGCGTTGCGGGATCATTTGAAAATGGCGACATAGTAGATGCTACACAAGGTGCAGATATTGCTCTTACTATCGACCGCCAAATACAAACACAAGCGGAAATAATACTTAAAAAACTTATAAAAGAAAAAGGAGCAGAAGGTGGCACTATCATCGTACAAGAACCAGCAACAGGCAAAATTATTGCCATGACATCAGCGCCGGATTTTAATCCAACAGAATATTCTGATTATCCTCTTAAAAATTTCACCAACCCTGCAGTACAAGGACAATACGAACCAGGATCAGTTTTTAAAGTTGTCACCGCAGCAATTGGACTCGACACAAAAGCATTCACACCAGAAACAACATATAACGATACCGGCATATTACAGTTCAAAGACGGTACCACTATTCGCAATTGGGATTTAAAAGCACACGGCATTGTCACCATGAAGAATGTTATAGAAGAATCATTGAATACTGGTACTGCCTTCATGCAAACAAAAATAGGCAATACACCTTTTTATAAATATGTAACAGCATTTGGCTTTGGCGAACCAACAGGCATTGAATTACCAGGAGAATTAGGCGGTAATCTTAAAAATATTAAAACGCATACAGCAGATATAGACTTCGCCACTGCATCATTTGGACAAGGCATTGCCGTAACGCCACTGCAAATGATTACGGCAGTGTCTACCATTGCAAATCGAGGAAGTCTCATGAAGCCATTTATTATTACCGACACAAAACCGCACGAAGTACGACGTGTACTCACAAAAGAAGCGGCAGACCAAACAACCGCAATCATGGTTTCCGCAGTTGAAAAAGCACGAGTAGCACGCATACCTCATTTTACCGTCGCTGGTAAAACAGGAACCGCGCAGGCAGTAGATTTTGTACGCGGCGGTTATACAAAAGATGTTATTAATACGTACACCGGATTTTTCCCTGCCTCAAAGCCAAAAATAACTATACTTATAAAATTAGATAAGCCAAAAGGTGCACCTCTTGCAGGCACAACCGTTGTCCCTGCGTTTCGTGAACTCGCGGAATTTATTATAGACTATTACGGCATTCCACCAGATAATCTCTCTAAAGAGTCAACGCATAGTTAAATCATGTCTTTCATTGTTGAAAAACGCGAAGCATTCATACGCTACGCTGCATTACACGCAATACAAAAATTTCAACCAGGAATTATTGCTATAGGTGGCGGAATAGGTAAAACAATGACGCAAGCTGCACTTGCTGTAGTACTTGAAGATATACGTTCGCTCGCCATAACACACGAAACTATCCCCAAACATCTCCGTATATCATACGCCGCACTCAATATAGAAAAAGACGAACAAGGCTTCTTTTTTTGGATACAAACTATTATTACCGCTATCAAAACAGCCTTCTTTTCAAAACACTATCCTGAATTATTACTTCTTGAATGCCCTCGCGGTGAATCAGCTCATTTTGTATCAGTAGCGCGACCACAAATTACTGTTATCACCGCACAAGCACAAATAGACGAAACAGACACCGTACGATTACTAATTAATCTACCCTCAAACGGCTATGCAATTATTAATAATGATGACCCACGCACGCGCGACATTGCCCGCCGTACACGCGCACGAACCATAACATTTGGTTTTGAAGAAGGATCTGATCTTTTACTGACACATCTCACCTATCGATCAGAAAAAGTAGCCGGAGGATATAAACCAGCAGGTATATCCTTTACCGCAGAATATGGTAATCAATCAGCCCATGTTGTAATGGATAGCGTTTTTAATAAAGCAGGTGCTTATGCGGCGGCGGCGGCAATGTGCGTAGGTACAGCCTTTGGATTACATCTTGCCCGCACCGCAGAAACGCTCCGTTATCTTGAAATGCCACGCGGCCGCATGAATGTATGTATCAATAAAAAGGGTATGTACATACTCGACGATAGTACATCAAACACAGAAGAATCCATTATGAATGCACTAGAAGCAATCTCAGAAAGCACTGCAAAACGAGTTATTGGTGTGTTTGGTACAGCACAAAAAACAGAAGGCAAATGGCGTATGCAAGAAGCACTTAATCATCTCGCTCTTAAAGCATGTGATGCAATAATAACGGTAGGAGATAGCCCCATAACCGTTGACAGTAAGAAAAAATTACGCTTTGATAACGGGGAAGTGGCGGCGGCCGAATTACAAGCAATAACAGAACGTGGCGATCTTATTCTCATAACAGGTCAGGGACTTGAAGCAGTTATAGAAACAATAAGCTCCTATCGTCTAGTGGTTAGGACATGACGTTCTCATCGTCGAAACCGGAGTTCGATTCTCCGTGGGAGCACAAAAGAAAAACTTAGATTGTAAGCATTAAAACTTATATTCATGGAAAATCGACACATCATTATCAACGATACGATCGTATCCTATCTCACTACAGGTAAGGGTGAACAATCGCTTATTTTTTTACACGGATGGCGCTCACATAAAGAAGCATGGCTTACCATTGCCGAAAAAATGGAAACATCTGGATATCGCTTATTTTTTATTGATCTTCCTGGATTTGGCGTATCAGAAGCACCTAAAAAACCCTATACACTCCATGACTATGCCGAAACAATACGCATATTCGCCGAAAAGTTAGGTTTACAAACGCATGCTGTTATTGGGCATTCCGCAGGAGCGCGCGTCGCCACATGCCTTCTTGCAGAGCAACCTAATTTCGCTACCAAGCTAGTACTCATAGCAAGTGGTGGCATGCGCGCACATTATATTGGCTTTAAAAAAATAATCGCTAAAATTCTTAAGCCTTTTTTCATGCCACGCTGTATGGCTCCGCTACGTAAACGACTCTACCAGATAATTGGCGCTGAGGATTATTACGCAACCCCTGAGTTACAAAAAACATTCATTAATATCATACATGAAAATCAAGATCTGTTATTTAAAAAAATAACGACAGATACACTTGTTGTATGGGGCGATAAGGATACAATGACTCCACTTACATATGGCATGCATATCCAAAAACAGATACCGCACTCACATATCGAAGTTATACGTAATGCAGGACATTACTGCTTTAGTGAGCAACCCGAACAATTTACCGCCACCCTCATTCATTTTTTAAAGCAATAAAAAACACCCTCAGAAACCCAAAGGTGTTTTAAAAGCTGTAGCTTACACCATCAACTCACGGCTTTACCACACTTACGCTCAATGTCAGCAATTAACACATTCGGGTCAAATGGAGCTCGCACAAAAGAGCTGAAGCCTTCTAAATGTTTTTCCGGATCACCAACTCCCATAATTTCAAAATCAGAAAGTTTTTCGTTGATAACATGCCACAAGGAGGCAATGGTATCATTGAAACCCGCGCAGTCAATCACGATACACTGCGGAAGATACGTATCGATTTCTACTCCAGCATTAAACGCGCTTGTCGCATGTCGGACTACGAACTGATCACTCGTAATACTCGCGAAAAAAGCTGGGTCAGGACTTAAAAATAACACCACTTTTGGAAAATCCTCCAATTCATCGACCGGTATGCCATAATCTTTCATGAATCTGATGAGATTTTCCCGTGGAATACGCCGATCTTTGCTTCCAGGGATGCGGTAGCCGCGCAAGCGACCCGAATCAAACCATTTACTCACCGTTCGTGGGGCAACCTTACAGATTTTTGCAACTTGTCCTGTGGTAAAAATTGTTTTCACTGTCAACACTCCTTGTATGTGAGAAAAGGTAAAGAACCGTACTGTTTCTAGCATAAATAACTACAATAAGCTAGTATAACCCCTATGAATCTAGCGCGACTTATTCGCTACCATATAACACTCATACAGCTCGAAAGCTATGATCTTAAGCGGTATTATAACATGCTTTTTAAGCGATATACGGTTAAAAGTGACATGCGCCAAAAGGCAGTCTGGACGGCAAAACTCAAAGGTATTATAGCTCTTGCAGCCATACTTATAGCCACTTGCATCGCACTTACTGCCTATAGTCTAGGTATTCTTTTTGCAGGCGCATTACTACTAATAAGCGCATTTCTGTTTCCGCTCTATATAACTCTTGCTGTACTTATTACCGCACCACTCGATGTATTTTTAAAACGCAGAATTATTAATGCAGCGCGTCGCAAATTAGCACAATTCCCTTCAATTAAAATTATTGGCATAACAGGTAGTTATGGCAAAACAACTATGAAGGAAGTGATTACAACCATCGTACAAGAACGATTTACAGTACTCTCTACACCTGAAAGCATTAATACACCTCTTGGCATTGCGCGCCTTATACTTACTAAACTCACAAAAGAAATTGAGGTTTTTGTTGTAGAAATGGGTGCACATCAAAAAGGCGATATACGCGAATTATGCGCACTAACACCACCTGACATTAGTGTTATTACGGGTATTAATGAAGCACATATAGAACGCTTTGGTAGCTTAGAAAATACCGTGCATGCCAAATTTGAAATTGTGCGCCATGCAAAACCTAATGCTGTTGTTATTTTAAACACGAGCGATAAACGCGTGCGCACACATTACGAAAAGCATTGTGCAGGACATACTGTTATTTTCTATGGAGACAGCACACAAAGTGGAGCACGCTACACTATCACCAATACATATATCGAGCCTGACGGACTTACACAATTATTCTCATTTACCAATGAATATGGCGAAGCATATCGCCTTACAACACAATTATTAGGTGGCTATGCTCCTGCAACAATAATGGGTGCTACCTGCGTTGCAGAAAGCCTTGGTATGACACGCGCCGAAATAACACATGGCGTTGTTATGATACAACCTATAACACACCGTCTACAGCCCTTTCATACTGCAAACGGCATACTCATAATAGACGACAGTTATAATGGCAACCCTGATGGTGCGCGCGAAGCAATACATATTCTTGCGCGTTTTAAAAACAAACGAAAAATTTACGTAACACCAGGCTTGGTAGAAATGGGCTCAGAAAATGCAAAAGTGCACCGTGCAATAGGCACAGAGCTCGCAACAGTGGCTGATATTGTTGTGCTCATTAAAAATAGTGCTACTCAGTATATTGCCGAAGCCCTTAAAAATGCTGGCTTTAAAAAAGCAGACATACTCCAATATGCTACTGCGCACGAAGCGCATGAAGCCCTGCCAGCTATCTTAAAAAGCGGGGATATAGTACTATTCCAAAACGATTGGCCAGATAATTATCTATAAAAATGACTATTGGCGTATTTTTCGGAGGTAAAAACCCCGAACACGATATATCTATTATTACGGGCAATTTAATAATAAACGGCCTACATAAGGCTGGTATTACTGCGCATGCTATATATATCGGCAAAGATGGTAGCTGGCACATAGGCGATGAATTAAAAGACATCGCACATTTTAAAAAACAAAAAGATTTTTCCGCCTTAAGTACATGGTATCTCGATCTTGAATCATCGCACGGAAAAATGGTTTTCAAACAAAAGAAGTTGTTTGGCAAAACAATTACCATAGATGTCGCATTCCCTGCATTCCACGGCCAAAATGGCGAAGACGGCACCATACAAGGACTCTTTGAGATCCTTGATATACCATATATTGGCTGTGGTGTTCCTGCATCGGCAATTGCCATGGATAAAGTACTCACCAAGCAACTGTATGAACAAGCAGGTTTTCCTACTACTAAATTTATATATTTTTATAAATCCGATTGGGAAGCTAAAAAAGAAGACTATATAACTAAAATTAATACAGGGCTCACATGGCCATTGTTTGTGAAACCTGCACGACTCGGATCATCTATTGGTATTGCTAAAGTAAGAAATGGCAAAGAACTTTCATTTGCCCTTGATGTTGCCTTTCATTACGATGAAAAAGTACTGGTAGAAGAAGGTGTTGCGCATGTTGCAGATCTTACCTGCGCCGTTATTGGTAACGACACACTGCGCGCAAGCCTTGTGCAAGAATCGGTATTTACCCAAGATTTTTTCTCATACGAAGATAAATATATTGCAGGCGGTGGGACACAACTCGGTAATGCCAAGCAAAATCTTATAATACCCGCTGCGCTTGATGAGGCAACTACAGCAGCCGTACAAAATCTTGCTAAGGAAGTATTTATAAAAACTGAATGTTCTGGCATTGCTCGCGTCGATTTTCTCTACGATACAGAATCAAAAAAACTCTATGTTAACGAAATCAATCCACTCCCTGGAACGCTGTATCATCACTTATGGGAAAAAAGTGGCATTCCGCTCACCGAACTTTTAAAAAAGCTTATTGCGATTGCAATTGAAAAAAATAAAAAGAAAAAGGAGTACACCTCAACATTTACATCGAGTATTTTAACGCACGCTGATTGGTCTAAAAAATTACATAAAGACGCATAAGATATGAAACATATTCGTCATACCGCTGATAGTATATTTTTTGGCGCCTCTCTCTGTACTCTCCTTATTGGGTTTTCGCTCTATTACGTCAAACTTGCAGGCATAGAAAGGCTTATTGTTATCCGTTTTACGGGTGGGCATGGAGCCGACTTTTTAGGCAATGCAAGCGACGCGTTAGCCATGCTCTTTTCTGGCCTTATAATAACCGTACTGAATGCCTTTTTGGTGGGCGTATTACATGATAAAAACCCCATTCTTGCACGCATTACGGGCATAATAACGCTCTTTATGACGCTCTTGATTGTAACGGCATTATCATGTATTATTGCTGTTAACTGATATGGCATTCGCAATCGTAAAAACCGGCGGCAAGCAGTATAAAGTAGCCGTTGGCGAAAAATTAAAGATTGAATCAATAACCCCTGAAGCGGACGGATCTGTTGTTTTTAAAGAGGTTTTACTTGTTGAAGATGGTGGCGCAGTTAAAGTTGGCACCCCGCTTGTAGCAGGTGCAACAGTAACTGCTAAACTTGTTCGTCAGGGTCGCGACCGCAAAGTAATCGTTTTCAAGTATCACTCGAAGGCTCGCTATAAAAAGAAGAAGGGTCACCGCCAACACTTCACGGAAGTAGAAATTACAGGGATTAAATAACATATAAAACCGGCTCACTCTGAGTCGGTTTTATATATATGTATGTAATTATCTAACTTCTTTTTTCGATAGCACTGCCAAGCGTATCTTCATCTGCAAATTCTATTTCGCCACCTGTCGGAATACCACGCCCAAGACGAGTAATCCTTTCCGCTATACCTGAAAATTCTTTTGCAATAGCCTGCGCATTAAAATCAGCATAGGTCGTTTGATCTAGTGCTAACAGAACTTCTTTAAAAGGCCCACGTGCCTTACCACGCTCAAGTTTAAGCTTTTGCTCGGGTTGCATAGTGCCTGTTTTTTTCAGCTCACCGAGCACCAAATACACACCATTAAATTTACGCGTTGCTTCAATTGCTATAACATCTGTCGGTCGCTCCACTATAGCTAATATATCCTTGCGCCGGCCTGCATTACCGCAAAAAGGACATACCGGCCCCTCGGAAAAAAAGAAGCAATCATGGCACGTAGAAAGCGATGCTAATCCTCGAGCGGCCTCTGCAATTTCAATAATAGAAGCAGCGCCTAACGACACAAGATAAAACGCTAAACGCGTTGCTTGTCGTGGACCAATAGAAGGTAATCCAGCGAATACACTAATAAATCGTTGTATAGAGCGGGGGAGCATATATTAAAAACCATCATTATTATTGGTATGCACCATATCTATATCTTTGAAACTAACACGATCAGGATCAAACTTAACTTTTGTAGATGTTAAAGAACCATTGCGATGCTTTGCCACAATAATTTCTGCTGTGTTTTGTTCTTCTGGTGAAGGATTTAACTTATCACGATCCTTGCGATATAAAAAGATAACAACATCTGCATCTTGTTCGATAGAACCCGATTCACGCAAATCAGAAAGGCGAGGGATTTTAACTTCACGCTTATCAACGTCACGCGAAAGCTGAGACAAAGCAATAACAGGAATATTAAGCTCGCGCGCGAGCCCTTTAAGAGCGCGCGATATTTCAGTGATTTGTTGGACCATATTATCGCTTTGCGTGCGTGGCTGTATAAGCTGGAGATAATCAACCACTAAAAGCCCAAGGCCGTGCTCCATCTGCAAACGACGTGCCATAGACTTAATTTGCAACATGGTAGGGCCAGACGTGTCGTCTATAAATATTGGAGCACGAGAAAGCACATCAAGCCCTGCTTGAATCATTTGAAATTCCATATCGTCTTGGATTTTACCGTTACGTAAACGCCACAAAGCAACCTGCGATTCCGCCGCTATCAAACGATCAATAACCTGATCACGAGACATTTCAAGCGAAAAAACACCTACAGAAATACCCTCCTTAATAGCTGCATGACGCGCAATATCCATAACAAACGTTGTTTTACCTACAGATGGTCGAGCGCCGACAATAACTAAATCTGATTTCTGCAAACCACCCAAACAACTATCAAGCTCACGAAAACCCGTACCTACACCACGCAATATACCCTCGCCACTTTGTAAACGCTCAATGCGCTCATATGCATTTTTAAGCTCATCAGCAACTGCAACAAATTTTTGACGTATCGATCCCTGCGAAACAGCGAATATTTTTTGCTCAACGTCATCTAAAATAGATTCAACTTCTTTTTGAGGATTAAAAGCCGCTTCGGTTGCTTCTGCTGCTGTTTCGATAATAGAACGAAGTACGCGCTTTTCCTTAACTAAGCCCGCATAATGCACAACATGCGACGACGAAGGAACACCTTCAATAAGCGTTGAAAGATACGCTGCACCACCCACGCGATCGAGCGTTCCACTCTCTTTCATGCGATTAGTGATACTGACAATATCAATCGGCTGATGTCGTTCAAAAAACTCTACCATTGTTTCGAAGATAAGTCGGTGTGCGGGTAAATAAAAATCATCAGGCTTTAGACTATCTGTTACTTTTATAATCGCATCAGCATCAATCATGATTGCACCCAAAACAATCTCCTCAGCTTCTATATTTTGTGGGGGAATCCTAAGAGGTGGCATGTAATAAGTGAGGACCAATAGGCGTGTCTTCAATCGCATACCCCGCATCTGCTATTTCTTTACGTACTGCATCCGCTACCTTAAAATCTTTGCCTATGCGAGCTATTTCGCGTTTACGTAAAAGAGCACGTACGCTTGCTGGCACCATCGACGCCTTAAACGCTATACCTAATAGGGTGTATTTTTTTAACAAAAAACTCCGTATAGCAATAGCCTCTGCACGCGAAAGTCCCCATATCGATTTCGTATGACCGTTTATAAAAGCAAAAAGAGCTCCTATTGCTTGTGGCGTATTAAAATCATCATCCATAGCAGTGGTAAAAGCTTTTTCGCATTTTGTAATATCGCCAGAAATAGCACGCGAAAGAGTCGCAGCCTTACCATTTAACGCTACAAAATCCAGCCGACCTAAGTAGTCACTCATAGTACGCAGTGCTGCGCGCGACTGTTCAACTAATCCTTCAGAATAATTAATAGGTGAACGGTAATGAGCTGATAAAAACATAAAGCGTAACACATCAACAGAATTCTTTTTTAAGAAATCCTGCACCAATAAGAAATTTTTCAAGCTTTTAGACATTTTTTCACCCTTTGCCGAAAGCACCATACCCACATGCATCCATGCACGCACAAAAGGAACCTTACCTGATGATGCTTCTTGCTGTGCAATTTCGGATTCGTGGTGAGGAAACTTTAAATCAAGCCCACCGCCATGTATGTCGTACTGCTGACCCAATATTTTTTCACTAATTGCCGTATCCTCTATATGCCACCCTGGCCTACCTTCGCCCCACGGACTCTTCCAATGCAACCCATCACTCGTACGCTTCCATAATGCAAAATCAAGCGGATCTTTTTTCTTTGGATCAGGCTCAATACGATAATGAGGGCGTGTAGCATCTAAATCTTGTTTTGATAGAGCGCCATACGATTTAAACTTTCGCACTTCAAAATACACACCATTATCGGTTTCGTATGCAAAGCCTTTTGCAATAAGACGAATAATCTGCCCTTGAATTTCCTTTATAAATGCCGAAGCGCGCGCCCTACGATCAACACTTGTAACACGTAACATTTTCATGGTGGCGATATATTCCTTTTCAAAATGACGCGCAAGAGCAACAGGAGACATATGCGCTTCGCGCGCAGCATTAATAATCTTATCGTCTACATCAGTAATATTTTGTATATAAGTAAGGGTATGCCCCGATTCGCGTAGATAACGAGCAAATGCATCAAAAGTTATTTCAACGCGCGCATGCCCAATATGGGCCGGCCCATATACCGTCGGCCCACAAACAAACATTTTTAACGGCTTCTTTGATTTCTTAAATGTTTCGCTTGTGCCGGTTAAGGTGTTGTGGATAACAAATGTCATATATCCCTTAGAGCGTAGTATGACGTGGTATACTTATCAAGATGTCCAATAAGGTTTTTATTTTGATACTCATTTGGTCAGGACTTTTAGCAGCATGGACATTCGCTAGTCCGCCTGCAGGCACTCCTGGAATAACATTAGGAGCTCTTTTTGGTGCAAGTAATGGCAATATCGGTATTGCAACGAGTTCACCAGCAACACTACTTGATGTAAATGGCACAACAACGATACGAAAATCACTCGATATGGTAAATAATCGTATTATCA
>Ga0194131_10001892_pt1 | contig 35067 bp, 33 predicted proteins | sample TA2KigO120mmetaG_FD_148631 | JGI IMG/M metagenome (GOLD analysis project Ga0194131, IMG submission 148631) | Freshwater microbial communities from Lake Tanganyika, Tanzania - TA2015053 Kigoma Offshore 120m | ecosystem: Environmental > Aquatic > Freshwater > Lake | place: Tanzania: Lake...
CTCGTCCAGGTGCCCGAACGCTTCGTCGAGCAGGATCACCTTGGGATTGGTGACGAAGGCGCGCGCGATGGCGACGCGCTGGCGCATGCCGCCCGAAAGCTGATGCGGATAGGCATGCTCCCAGCCAATCAAGCCGACTTTGGTGAGCCAGACCCGCGCCTGCGCGTAGCGGTCTTCCTTGGCGACCCCGGCGACCTCGAGCCCGATCGCGGCGTTGTCGATCACCGAGCGCCACGGCAGCAGCCGATCGGTCTGGAACACGGCCGCCAGTTTACCGCGCATCTTCATGAAGTCGGCCGATGGCGACAGTCCGTCGATCCGGATGGTGCCCTCACTCGGCGGGTCGATCCCGAGCAGCATGTTGACGAGCGTCGACTTGCCGCACCCGGTCTTGCCGCAGATGCAGACGACTTCGCCCGCCGCGACCGTGAAGGTCACGTCCTTGACGGCGGTGAACGGGTTGCCGTCGAGCCCCGACCCGAACACCTTGCGCACCGACTGAACGTCGACGACCGCACCCATGCGCGTTCTTTCCTTCCGCCCGTGCCCGGCGTCGATCGAACGACGAGAGCGGACCGCGTGGCGCGCCGTCCGCTCTCGGATCGGCCGAGGACGGCGCGCGAACTACGCGCGCCGCCGGCTCGAGCCCTACTCTTCGTGGAAGATCCCGTCGTCCGGGATCTTGTCGATCATGCCGATCTCTTTGTACAGCTCGAATTCCTTCTTGAGCTGCGCCTTCAGGTCTTTGATCGGAATCCCGACCCACTTCATCTTGCGGCCGAAGTAGCCGTCCTGATACATCGCCTTGAAGATGGCCTCATCGAGGTTTGCGCCGCCGGTGCCTTTGCCGCCTGAAATATCGGTTCGAGGAGCGAGCAACCGCTTAGCTTCGGTGGGGTTGGTGTCGATGAATTTTTGCACCTCGGCCATCGTCGTGAGCAGGCCTTTGACCTTGCCTGGGTTGGCCTTGAGCCAGTCGGCGTGGACCGTGAAGACGAGGTACATCTCCTCGACGCCCAACATCTTGGCGACGTCCTTGTCGGGGAACGCGATCGGCTTGAACTTGCCGGGCGCTTGCTGATCGAGGCGGACGGCATACTCAGCCGGCACGACGACCGCGTCGAAATCTCCGCGATCGAGCAGGGCAGCCGACTGCAAAATGTCGATATTCTCGATTTTGATTTCTTTGTCCGGGTCGATCTTGAGGCTCTTCAAGACGGCCAGCACATAGGCGTGAATGTAGGACGCCTTGGGCGAACCCAGCGACTTGCCCTTGAGGTCGGCCATCGACTTCACGGGTCCGTCGGCCTTGGCCATGACCGCGTACGGAAACACCAGCGTACCGCCGACAATGCGGACTGGCGTGCCCTTGTTGTAGTTGGCCGCGAGGTAGTTGACGCCCGAGACGTGCAAGCCGCTATAGACGTTGGTGTAGTAGTCGTTCAGGTACGCGGCAGCCGTGGTGCGCACGTTCCAATCGAGGTTCCAGCCGTTCTTCTCGTCGAGCTTCAGGCCCTTGATGATCGGGATCGGTTGCGAGCTCATCGACGGACCCGGGAAGCTGGCGCTTCCAAGCGTCGGCAACGATTGAGCAGCGACGGCGCCCGCCGCGACCACTGCGGCGGCGACTGCCGCCAACGCCAGCGCCAAACGTCCCGCGAACCCGCGAGTATCGAATTTAGCCATCGTGAGATCCTCCCCTGCGCGTCTTAGGACGCAAAAAAACGGCGTATGCTAGGTGCGACCGGCGGGTGCGTCAACCGCGCGTCGCATCAGGCCCCGGGCGGAAAGATGCGCGGAAACACCGGATGACGCGGATCGTCCGGAAATGGCGCGCCGTGGGCGAGACCGGGGTCGGTATGGGTCTTGATGGCGCGGGCACCGGTACGGACGACGTAGCTCGAGTCCTCGCCGACGAAGCGGTACCCCACCGCCCGACGCCGCCGCGGGGTGTGGTTCCCAGGGGCGCCGTGAAGGAGCCATAGACTGGCGATGATCGCGTCGCCCGGTTCGGTCTCCATGCTGACGATGTCGTAGTTGGCGCGTTCCTTCGCCATATCGGGGACCGGGACCGCGTCGGCGTCGTCCGCCGCCGGTTCGCCGTTCGCCCCGGCCAGGAACTTATGCCGCTTGGGATCGCCCGTCGTCGTCGCGACGAAGCGTTTACCCCACTTGTGCGAGCCGCGCACCCACTCGACCGCGCCCGAGTCGCGGGTCACGTGGTCGAGCGAAATCCACATCCCGAGCGTTTGCCGGCCCTCGCACGGATTGGTCGGGATGTCCTGGTGCCAGCGCGTCTCCTGTTTGGCGTAGGGCTCTTTCACCAGAATGAAGTCGTAGATCAGGTTGACGCGGCGAGCGCGCATGAAGCGCGCGGCGATCGCGCCCACCGGCGATTCGAATGCGAGGCGCCGAAAGCCGGGATGGCCGACCCAGAGGTAGTTGTCGTAGGCGAAGCGACCGGGCATGCCCTCGCCGCTCAAGTTAGCGCCGCGCTCGGTCGGACGATCCAAAATCTCGTCGACCGAGCGCGTCATCAGGTCGATCCATTCGGGCGCGAATGCGCGCTTCATAAGAAAGAACCCGTCGCGCTCGTAGGCAGCGACGTCGGCTTCGGAAATCGGTCGCGACGAGGTCGAGAGCATCGACCCTCCTTTACGCCGCCGGTTGCGGCCAAATGCGTGGAAACTGATCGTGGTCGGGCGGGAACGGATCGCCCGGTTTCAGACCGGGGTCGCGTTTGGGTTTAGGCCGGCCCGGCCCGCGCTCGGCGTAACGGGCATCGTCGCCGGCGAGCCGATAGACGATCGCCCGGCGACGGCGGTCCGAGTTGTTGCCGTAGGCGCCGTGAACGGTCAGTAGGTGGTTGATGATGACGTCGCCGGGTTCGGTATCGAACGAAACGATGTCGTAGCTTTCGCGCTCGCCGTCGATATCCGGAAGCGGTTCGAGCCCGTCACCGACCGCGTAGTCGCCGCCTTCGAACGGGCGCGCCGCAAACCAGCGGCCCCAGCGGTGCGAGCCCCTGATCCACTCGGCTGCGCCCGATTCGCGCGTCACGCGATCGAGCGAAATCCACATGCCGCACACCTGGCGGCCGTCGACCCAGTTGTAGGGCTGATCGTGGTGCCAGGGCGTGAGCGCTGGGGTGTGCGGTTCTTTGACCAGCAGCATATCCAAGAGGAACGTGACCTGCCGCGAGCGCAAAATCGCGGCGGCGAGCGCGCCGATCGGTGAGTGTGTCGCCAGCGCGCGGAAGTCGACGTCGTACATCCACATGAAGAGGTCGCGCTCGAATCGCCCAGGCGATCCCGGCGGGTTGATCAGCTTTCCCTCAGCGGTCGGGTGAGCGAGGATGCGGTCGAGCGCGGCCCGCATCCGTTCGACCCAGTCGGTATCGAGCATACCGCGCAAGCACACGACCCCGTCCCGCTCGAACGCATCGACTTCGGCGGGCGTGATCGGACGCAGTGGGGCGCGGTTCACGATCTCACGCGGCGCGCGGCCAGATCATCGGGAAGATGTGGTGGTCGGCGCGCGCCGGAAAATGCTCGCCGTCCTTCAAGCCGACCTCGATGTTGGGGTGGATCGAGAGGAAGGTGTTGCGGACCGCATAGGTCGCTTGCTCGCCCGCGAGCCTGAGGCCGATCGCGCGGCGGCGGCTGTCGGTCGTGTTTCCGGGCGAGGCGTGGCAGGTGAGCATGTCGAAAAAGACCACGTCGCCGGCCTCGCACGGGAGCTCTACGATGTCGTAGCGCGACGGATCGGCGTCGATGTTGGGCATGTCCTCGAGTCCGACCGGACGCGTGCCCTGCTTGTCGCGGCCGGCGTAATTGGGATTGATCGCAGCATCGCCCGAGCCCTTGGGTTCGAACCGCCGTCCCCAGCGGTGCGAGCCGCGGATCATGCGCATCGCGCCGCTTTCCCGCGTCACTTTGTCGAGCGCGATCCAGGCGCTGATCGACTGCGGTCCCTCGACCGGATTGCCGGGACCGTCCTGGTGCCAGAGCGTGGGCTTGGGCGTATTCGGTTCCTTGACCGAGATGAAGTCGAACACCAGCGTCACCTGCCTGGCGCGCATCAACTGGGCGCCGACCGCAGCGGCCGGCGACTCGAAAACGATCTCGCGGAACTTGTCGTTGACCGGCCAGAGCCAGGTATCGAACACGTAGCGGCCCGGCTTCTTGCCCTTGTCGATGTCGATCGTGTACTGGCCGGGGTTGGCAAGCACCTCGTCGACCGCGGCCCGCATGTAGTCGAGCCACGCGCGGTCGAATACGTTCTTGATGATGATGACGCCGTCGCGAGCGAATTGCTCGATTTCGGCCTCGGTGATGGGACGCGGCGGATGCAGATTCAACGCGCTTCTCCCTTGGCGATCAGGCGGTCATTCTAACGGCGCCAGCGGCTGTCGCGGCCAGAGCCGGCGCAGGCCTAGGCCGCGCGCGGCCACATCATCGGGAAATAGCGATGCCGCGGGTCGGCCGGGAAATGGTCGCCGTCCTTGAGGCCGGGGTCGGCGAGCGGGCGGATGTTGAGCTTGGTATGGCGGACTGCGTAGGTCGCCTGCTCGCCGGCGAAGCGGAGCCCGAACGCGCGGCGCCGGCGCTCGGTTGAGTTGCCGCCGGCGGCGTGGACGGTCATCAAGTTATGGATGATGAAATCGCCCGGCTCGGCGCCGACGGTGACGACGCCGTAGCGGGCCGGCTGGGCATCGATATCCGGCATCTGGTAGAGGCCGTCGGGGCGCTGCTCGTTGTCGCCTCGGCCGGCGTAAGCCGCGTGCTTGGAGATGTTGCCCGACCCGGTCGGCTCGAACGCCTTGCCCCACTTGTGCGAACCGGGCGCATAGCGCAAGGCGCCGCTCTCGGGCGTCACGTGGTCGAGCGCGATCCACATGGTGCAACTCTGCTGGCCTTCGACCGGATTGCCGGGCGCGTCCTGGTGCCACGCCGTGGCCTTGGGCGTATGCGGCTCTTTGACGGAGATGTAGTCGAACACCAGATTGACGCGCTTGGCGCGCATGAAGGTGGCGGCGATCTCGGGCGCCGGGCAGCTGAAGACGACGTCGCCGAACTTCTTGTTGTAGGTCCAGATCCAGGCGTCGAACGTGAACCGCCCCGCCGTGCCGTCGTCGCCGGCGATATCCATGCTCTGGGGTCCCGGGTGGGTGAGCACTTCTTCGACGGCTTCGCGCATGGCCTCGACCCAGTCCATGTCGAACAGGCCCTTGACCAGGAGGAAGCCATCCTCCTCGTAACGGCGGATTTCGTCTTCGGTGATTGCCCGAAGCGGATGCTTGTTCACGGGTCGCGCCCTCCGTCTGCTGATTGTCGGCCCCTCCCGGACCGGGCCGGAACTGTAGGCGATTTCGCGACTGCCGTCACTGCCGCGTGAGGCGTCCGTCGCTCCGGCTGGTGGTCGCTTACTCGGTGCGGCCGTCGGGGCGGATCGGCACGCAGACGAACTGCTTGCGCTTCAAGGTCGAGCAGGCATCGCGAGCGGTATCCTCGGTGAACCCGACCAGGCGTGCGCGGAACAGGGCCTTGCCTTTTTCCGATACCGTTTCGATCGCGACCCGGGCGCCGCGCAGGGCGGGAATCGCGTCGAACACGCGACTCGCCTCTTTTTCGGCCGAAACCTGACGGCGGAAGGCGCCGACTTGCACGCTCCAGCCGCCGCCGGCCGCGGCCGGCGGCGTATAGGTCCGCGCCGCGGCGAGGGCGACGGCGTGGCCGGGCCGGTCGTCGGTCTTGACGGTCCGTGCCGACTTAGCCTGGACGGCTGCCGTGCGCACCGGGACCGGTGCCGCCGCCGCGACGACGGTCGGCGGGGCAGTAATGCCGAAGACGCCGTCGAGCAGGATCCGTGTCTGTTCGTCGCGGCTGCGCGCCGAGTTGCCGCCCAAGACCACCGCGATCAGGCGGCGGCCGTCGCGCTCGGTCGAGACGGCGATGTTGAAGCCGGAGGCGCGGGTGTAGCCGGTCTTGATGCCGTCGACGCCGGGATAGCTACCGAGCAGCTTGTTGTGGTTGACGAACAGTCGGTTGCGGAAGCGGAACTGTTCGGTCGAGAAGTAGTGATAGTGGTGGGGATAGTCGGACAGCAGGGCGCGGGCCAGGATCGAAATGTCGCGCGCGGTGGTCGACTGCAGCGGCTCTGGCAACCCCGACGCGTTGCGATAGAGCGAGCGCTCCATCCCAAGCTGGCGCGCCTTGGCGTTCATGAGGCGCGTGAAACGCTCCTCGCTGCCGCCGAGCGCCTCGGCCAGCACCACGGCCGCGTCGTTGGCCGAACGGGTAACGACGCCGAGAATGGCGTCCTTGGTCGTAATCGTCTGGCTGGGGAGCAAACCGAGCTTGGTCGGCTCTTGCTCGGCCGCGTCGGTCGAAACCTTGAGCTTCTGGCCGAGCGCGAGCTTACCGGCATCGAGCGCCTCGAACACCAGGTAGAGCGTCATCATCTTGACGAGCGAGGCCGGGATGCGAGGTTCGTCGGCATCGGACTCGGCGATGATACTGCCATCGCGCGCATCGACGATGATTGCAGCCGGCAACGCGGTCGCGCGGTCGATGACCGCTGCCGATAACGGCGCCGTGAACCAGATCAGTGCGGCGATAAACGCGAGCGAGCGAAACCAAACTATCACGGCCAACACCCCAACGACGTCTGTGCCCGTCTGCGTCCCCCCCGGGTCGCAAAATCGCGTTTCGTTCGTTCTTAGTAAGTGACTGTAGTTAATCGTTGATTCACCGTCTACCACAAAACGTCGAGCGACCATCGACGCCGCAGGAGCGGCGCTCGCGTGCAACCCGACGACCCTCTTGCGCAACCGGGCGACCGTCACGCGCAGCCCGGGAAAGTCCGGACTCGCCGCCTGCGGCGTCCGATCTATGTCACTGCCGCGGCTCGAAAAAGCGGCCAAGACTCTTGAGCCGAGCATCAACTGCATTAATATCGGGTTAAGGCGAGTGCGGTTATCGTTTTGCGCGAGATCATGAGCGACCCCAGGAAGCCCGGCCATCAGCAAGGCGACGGCGTCGGCGTCGTCACCAAGACCGAGCCGAAAACAAAAAAACCGTCGCTCTACAAGGTCTTGCTATTGAATGACGACTACACGCCAATGGAGTTCGTCGTGCATGTACTGGAACGGTTCTTCAATAAAAATCGCGACGAAGCGACCCGCATCATGCTGCACGTGCACCAAAAAGGCGTCGGCGTGTGCGGGGTCTACACTTACGAGGTCGCAGAGACGAAAGTGACGCAGGTCATCGATTTCGCCCGGCAGAACCAGCATCCTCTGCAGTGCACGATGGAAAAAGATTAGCCCATAGGTGATGTGACGTGCCCTCGTTCTCGCGCAACCTCGAACGTAGCCTGCACCGGGCGTTGGCCTATGCCAACGACCGCCAGCACGAATACGCGACCCTCGAGCATCTGCTTCTCGCCCTCACCGAGGACGAGGACGCGATCGCGGTGATGCAGGCGTGTAACGTCGAAGTGCCCAAGCTGCGCGAAGCCCTGCAGCGCTATGTCGACGAAGAGCTGCAGAACCTGGTGGTCGATTCGGACGAAGACGCTAAACCCACCGCCGGCTTCCAGCGCGTGATCCAGCGCGCCTTGATCCACGTCCAGACCTCGGGCCGCGAGGCGGTGACCGGCGCCAACGTTTTGGTCGCGATCTTCTCCGAGCGCGAGAGCCACGCCGTCTACTTCCTGCAGCAGCAGGACATGACCCGGCTCGACGCGGTCAGCTACATCTCGCACGGCATCGCCAAGCGCGGCGGCCAGGGCGAAAGCCGGCCGGTGCGCGGCGCCGAGGAGCAGGCCGCGGGCGAGACCGTCGTCAAGAAGGGCGCCGAGGCGCTCGCCGCCTACTGCGTCAACTTGAACGAAAAGTCGCTGGCCGGAAAGATCGATCCGCTGATCGGACGCGAGCGCGAAATCGAGCGCACGATCCAGATCCTGTGCCGGCGCACCAAGAACAATCCGCTGTTCGTCGGCGACCCCGGCGTCGGCAAGACCGCGATTGCCGAGGGCCTGGCGCGCAAGATCGTGCGCGGCGAGGTGCCCGAGGTCCTGAAGACCGCGACCATCTTCGCGCTCGACATGGGCTCGCTGCTGGCCGGCACGCGCTACCGCGGCGATTTCGAGGAGCGGGTCAAGGCGGTGCTGACCGAGCTCGAGGAGTACGAGGGCGCGATCCTGTTCGTCGACGAGATCCACACCGTGATCGGCGCCGGCGCGACGTCGGGCGGGGCGATGGACGCCTCGAACCTCCTGAAGCCCGCGCTGCAGGGCGGCCAGATCCGCTGTATCGGCTCGACCACCTACAAGGAATTCCGCAACTACTTCGAAAAGGACCGCGCGCTCCTGCGCCGGTTCCAGAAGATCGATGTCGACGAGCCGACCGTCGACGACGCGGTCAAGATCATGATGGGCCTGAAGCCCTACTACGAAGAGTTCCACAAGGTCCGCTACACCTCCGATGCGGTCAAAGCCTCGGTCGAGCTCTCGGCCAAGTACATCAACGACCGTAAGTTGCCCGACAAAGCGATCGACGTGATCGACGAGGTCGGCGCCTCGCAAATGCTGGTGGCCGAGGGCAAGCGCAAGAAGACGATCGGCGTCAAGGAGATCGAGGAAGTCATAGCCAAGATCGCGCGGATTCCGCCCAAGACCGTGTCCAAGGACGACACCGAGGCGCTCCGCAACTTGGCATCCGAACTGCAGGCGGTGGTGTTCGGCCAGGACAAGGCGATCGAGGCGCTGGCGGCGGCGATCAAGATGGCGCGCGCGGGCCTGCGCGAAGGCGAGAAGCCGATCGGCTCCTACCTCTTCTCCGGCCCGACCGGCGTCGGCAAGACCGAAGTCGCGCGCCAGCTCGCCAAGATCATGGGGATCGAGCTCGTGCGCTTCGACATGTCGGAATACATGGAGCGGCACACGGTCTCGCGCCTGATCGGCGCGCCGCCCGGCTATGTCGGGTTTGACCAGGGCGGGCTCCTGACCGATGCGATCGACCAGCATCCGCACGCGGTGCTGTTGCTGGACGAGATCGAGAAGGCGCATCCCGATCTCTTCAACCTACTCTTGCAGGTGATGGACCACGGCAAGCTCACCGACCACAACGGCAAGACCATCGATTTCCGCAGCGTCATCCTGATCATGACCACCAACGCCGGCGCGTTCGAGGCGAGCAAGCAGGCGATCGGCTTCGGCCGCGGCCGCAAGGAGGGCGAGGACGAGGAAGCGATCAAGCGGCTGTTCACGCCCGAATTCCGCAACCGGCTCGATGCCGTCATCCAGTTCGCCGGGCTCAAGCCCGAGATCGTCGCGCTGGTGGTCGACAAGTTCATCCTCGAGCTCGAGAACCAGCTGGCCGACCGCTCGGTCGCGATCGAGCTCACCGACGAAGCCCGCATCTGGATCGCGACCAAGGGGTACGACGACATGTACGGGGCACGGCCGCTCGCGCGCTTCATTCAGGAGAACGTCAAGAAGAAGCTCGCCGACGAACTCCTGTTCGGGCGCCTCGCCAAGGGCGGCACCGTGCTGATCAAGCTCAAGGACAATGAGCTCGACTTCGATCTCACCCCGCTCGACCCGGCGACCGAGAAGGCGCTCAAGAAAAAGCGCGGCCAGGACGGCGGCGAAGGCTCCGACAAGGTCCCCGCGCTCGCCGACTAACTAAGGCGCTTTCGACGGCGACTACCCGATCGCCGCTTTGAGCCGCTCGGCCAGCGCGCCGATCGCCTTGCCATCGCCCGGCTTCAAGCCCCAGTTGAGCGACGCCTCGTCGCCGAACTTGCGCGGAAACACGTGAATATGGAAGTGCATCACCGACTGCGCCGCGCCGGGGCCGTTGGCTTGGATCAGGTTGATGCCGTCGGGCTTCAGGACCGCCTCGATCGCTTTGGCCGCGCGCTTGGCCGCGCGCAGCGTCGCCGTCATCGCCGCTTCGTCGACCTCGTGCAGGTTGGCGAAGTGGGCGCGCGGGATCGCGAGCGTGTGGCCTTCGTTGAACGGGTTGATGTCCATGAACGCTAGCGCCTCGGCGTCCTCGTAGATCTTGAAGCTCGGCGCGATGCCGGCGGCGATCTTGCAAAAGATGCAGTCGGGGTCATTGGCCATGATCGTCCTCCGTCGTTTTCGCGGCGCGCGCGGGGGTTGGGGTCGCGGACGCGATGGTAGCCAATGGGGGCGCGCCCGTCTTGCGGAACGGCGTATGCTCTGCGAGCGCTTCGATATCGTGCGCGACCGCGCGCCGCTCGCGGGCGAGGAACTGATCGACCGCGGCGCGGAACGACGCGTTCTCGATCCAATGCGCGCTATAGGTCGGGACCGGCCGGTAACCGCGCGCCAGCTTGTGTGGCCCCTGGGCGCCAGCTTCGACCCGGGCCAGGCCGGTTTCGATCGCGTGCTCGATCGCCTGGTAGTAGCAGACCTCGAAGTGGAGGAACTTGCGGTACTCGCGCTCGCCCCAATAACGGCCGTAGAGCGTGTCGCGACCGACGAAGTTGAGTGCGCCGGCGATGGCACGGCCGCCGCGCTTGGCGAGGATGAGCACGATGCGCTCGGCCATCGTCTCGCCGACCAGGCTGAAAAAGGCGCGTGTGAGGTAGGGCGTGCCCCACTTGCGCGACCCGGTATCCATGTAGAACTGGAAGAACGCGTCCCAGTCGGCCTCGGTGATCGAGCGGCCGCTCAGGCGGACGATGGCGAGGTCCTCGCCCACCGCCGCGCGCCGCTCCTTGCGGATCGCCTTGCGCTTGGCTGAGGACAGCGCCGCCAGGAAATCGTCGAAGCTGCGGTAGCCCTCGTTGAACCAGTGGAACTGTTCGCCGGTGCGGGCGAGGAACCCGCGCTCGGTCATGAACCGCCACTCGGGCTCGGTCGCGAAATTGACGTGGAGCGACGACACCCCGAGTTTGGTCGCGATCTGGGTGGCGCCGGCGACGAGCGCACGCCGGCGCTCGTCGCTGCGCGGGCCCGGCGCCGCGAGCAGGCGCGGCCCCGGTACCGGCGTGAACGGCACCCCGATCAGGAGCTTCGGGTAGTAGCGGCCGCCGGCGCGCTCGAACGCCTCCGCCCACGCCCAGTCGAACACGTACTCGCCGTAAGAGTGGCCCTTCAGGTACATCGGCGCGCACGCGACCGGGCGGCCGGCTTCCTCGACCAGCAAGTGATAGGGCGCCCACCCGCTCTCGGCGTTGGCCGAGCCGCTCCGTTCGAGCGAATCGAGGAACGCGTAGCTCACGAACGGATGGTCGGCGCCGGCGCAGGCGTCCCACGCCGGCGCGCCGATGTCGGCGATGGTTCCCATCGCCTTGACCGTCAGCGTCGGCGGTTCGACGTCGCCCATGGGTCGCGCTGCTCCAAATGATGCGCCAGCCGTTCGAAACTTACGGCTTCAGCCGCTCGAATATGATAGCCGCTCCGACGCGCTTGGCGCGATCCCGCTCGCGCGCGCTGCGGACGGTCCAGGTGAGGAGCGGGTAGGGAAAGGCGGCCGGCTGCGCCCGGCGGCCGATCGCGACGACGGCGCAGGCGAAGAAATGCGGCGCGCCAGCGACCGGAGCGGTCCTCCGCCGTCGGCGGTCGCGTGCCGGCGCGGTCGCGCCGACGAGGGTAGGCGGCCACGCCTTGGTGACGAGCCCGCGCCACGCGGCTGGCGCGTTTTCGGCGAACCAGGCGATCGCCGCCGCGTCGAACGACATCACCGCCGCCAGCCCGCGGTAACGGGCGAGCGCCGTGGCGACGGCGCGTTCGAGCGCGAAGCCGGAGCCGGCCCGTTTCAACTCGATCAGGATCGGGACGCGTCCGGCGATGAGCGCGAGGACCTGCGCGAGTGTCGGAATGGTCTCGCCCGAGTTGGCGAGCGGCACGCTGCCGAGCTCGGCCGCCGTCATCGACGCGACCCGGCCGCGCCGGCCGGTCAGGCGCTTCAGAGTCGGATCGTGGAACACCACCGCGTCGCCGTCCGCGCTCGCCCGCACATCGAGCTCGATGCCGTAGCCTCGGGCGAGGGCGGCCGCGAACGCCGCGCGGCTGTTTTCGGGCGGGCCGCCGCGGCGGTGCAGCCCGCGATGGGCGTAGACGGACGCGGCGAGCCAGGCGCGGGCGCGCCGCCCCCGCTCAGGCGATCGCAAACAGCGCCTCGACCTCGACCGACATGTCGTGCGGCAGCCCGGGCGAGCCGATCGTCGTGCGCGCGTGGCGGCCGGCCTCGCCCAATACCTCGACCATCAAGTCGGACGCACCGTTCATGGCCTGGGCCTGGCCGAGGTACTTGGGGCCCGAGGCGATCAGGCCGAACAGGCGCACGCAGCGGACGATGCGGTCGAGGTCGCCATCGAGGGCCTTGCTCGCTTGGGCGAGGATATTGAGGCCGGCCAGGCGCGCCGCCTGGTAACCGTCCTCGGGCGAAAGGCCGGTGCCGACCTTGCCGGTGTATTTGGGCTTGCCGCCCTCCATCGGTCCCTGGCCGGCGATGAACAGGAGTTCGTTGGCGCCAACGAAGCCCACATAGTTGCCGGCGCTCGAAACGAACGGCTCGGGCAGCGCGATCCCGAGTTCGGCCAAGCGGGCGTTGATCCGTCCAGCCATCGTCAGGTGATCGCGAAGATGCCTTCGACTTCGACCGCGGCGCCGCCCGGCAGGTTCTGGGCGCCGACCGCGAAGCGTGCGTGGCGGCCGAGTTCGCCGAACACCTGGACCATCAGGTCGGAAGCGCCATTGATAATCTGCGGGTGGAGCTTGAAGTTGAGCGCGGCGTTGACGAATCCGCCCAGGCGAACGCAGCGGGTGACGCGGTCGAGATCGCCGCTGCACGCGACCCGCAACTGCGAGAGGACATTGAGCGCGCAAATGCGCGCCGCCTGCTGCCCGTCCTCGAGCGAGAGATTGCCGCCGACGGTGCCGACATAGGACAAGCTCGAGCCGACAAACGGCACTTGGCCCGAAACGAACACGAGATCGCGGTGAACGACGAAGGGAACGTAGTTCGCGACCGGCGCCGGCGCATTGGGAAGCGTGATACCGATGTCCTTCAGCCGTTTTTCGATTCGACCGGCCATACTGCCTCGCAACGGAACTTTATTTTGCGGCGCATCTTAGCATCGAGGCCGCGTCCGACAAGGCGCGGCCTCGCGGCGGCGGGAAAATGGCGCTGCGCTAGCTGGCGAGGCCGCCCTCGGCCATCGGCCGCGACCGCGGCGAGAGCCGCTTGTCGGTGAACATCGCCGCGTCGGCCTTTTGCAAGACCGTCTCCGCCGAGTCGTCGGACCCATAGGCGATGATGCCGAAGCTCGCGCGCACGTGGATGCGCGTCGAGTTGAAGGTGGCGTAGGAGGTATTGACGATCGTCTGCAGCCGCTTCAGCCGCTTCTCGGCTTCGACCGGCTCGGCGCGCGTCAGCATGACGACGAACTCGTCGCCGCCGTAGCGGGCTACCAGATCGGTCGCGCGCACCTGGCTCGCCAGCACTTCGGCGACCCGGATCAGGACTTGATCGCCGGCCTCGCGCCCGAGCGTGTCGTTGACCGTCTTGAAGTTGTCGAGGTCGACGAACGCAAGCGCGCCGGCTTCGCGGTGGCGACGCGCGGCGGCCAGCGCGGTGTAGAGCGCGTTCTCGAACGCGCGCCGGTTGGGCAGCCCGGTCAAGGGGTCGTTTTGGACGAGGAGTTCGAGCTGCGCGATCTTCTCGCGCTGCACCGCCATCCGACGCTCGGCCGCCGCGAGCAGGGCCAGGGCCTGCTCGAGCAGGTGGCCATCGTCATCGCCATCGGCGATGCGGTTGGCGGTCAACGCGAACCCGGCATTTTCGAGCTGTGCCTCGGGGCGCATGCTGATCATCGGCTCGGGGCTGAGGCTGGCGGAGAGGGATGGGGCCATCGCGACGGGCTTTCACTCGATATGGGACGCAACGCAGGGCGGCGCTCCCGGCCTTATTGGCAACGGACGTGCCAGCCTGATTTTCTTTGTTTTTCAGCGCGATAGACCACGGTTTCGGTTGGCAAGACCTGCCGATGGGAACGTTTAACCAGGGCCAAGCAGTGCGTGCGCGCGGCGTTTTCTGTGCTATAGAGCCTGGCTTTCCTCCCACCCGGCACAACGAATGGTGGTATTGCTTGCGGTTTTTCCGCCTATCTTCGGTTGTCATCCTCATTCTGTGCGGCGCGACCGCGGTCGCGGCGCAGGGTGTCGCGTTGCTCTCGCACCGCGCGGTCTACGACCTTTCGTTGGCGCGCGCGAATGCCGGCAGCGGCGTCTTGGCGGTCCGCGGCCGGCTGGTGATGGAGTGGGCCGACGCCTGCGACGGCTACATACTTTCGCAGCGGATGCGTTCGGAAACCGACGAAGACAGCAAGGCGACGGTCAGCGATTTCAATCTCTCGACCTGGGAATCCAAGGACGGCCGCCACTTCCGCTTCGCGTCGCGCCACACCACCGGCCCCGACGTCGAAGAGGTACGCGGTCAAGCGGCGATGGGGCCGGCCGATGTCGGCGGCACGGTCGAGTTCGTGAAGCCGGCCGGCGAAACCATGGTGCTCCCGGGCGGCACGCTGTTTCCGACCGCGCATTCGGTGCTGTTGCTGCGCCGCGCGGTCGACGGCGCCAACTACGTCCGGACGATGGTGTTCGACGGTTCGAGCCTCGATAGCCTCCAGGACTCGACTGCGTGGATCGGCAAGCGCATGGAGTCGGGGACCTATCAGGGTATCGGCGCCGCCGATCTGGCGCCGCACGCCTCGTGGCGGGTTCGGATCGCCTATTTCCCGCTCGATCAGACCGACGCCCTGCCCCAATACGAGGTCGCCTACCGCATGTTCGAGAACGGCGTCGCGATCGACGTCGTCCTCGACTATGGCGACTTCGCGCTCAAGGGCGCGCTGACCCAACTCGAACGCGTCAAGTCGGGCTGCTAGACTAGCTGCAACGCAGGGGTCGGGGCTGGGGAGGGGGTCACTCGGGCCACAGCCGCGCCGCCCCGCGCACGCCGCTCGAATCGCCGTGGCGCGCCGGCAGGAGCGGGGTCGCGACCTCGTCAGAAAACGCGAAGGCTTGCCAGAACGGCGGCACGTTGCGATAGAGCCGCGATGCGTTGGCGACGCCGCCGCCCAAGACGATCGCATCCGGATCGAGCACGTTGATGACGCTGGCGAGCGCCTTGGCGATCCGGATCTCGTAGCGGCGGAGCACCGCATCGGCGCTGGCATCGCCGGCCTCGGCGCGGCGGACTATTTCGGCGGCGCCGCTCGGCTTGCCAGTCGCCCGCTTCCAGTCGCGCTCGAGCGCCGGCCCCGACAGGAAGGTTTCGATGCAGCGATTCTTGCCGCACCAGCAGCGCGACGCCGCCGCGTCGTCGTGCTCGGCCCACGGCAGCGGGTTGTGGCCCCACTCGCCGGCAATCGCGTTGGCGCCCGTCACGACCGCGCCGTCGATCGCGAGACCGCCGCCGACCCCGGTGCCGAGGATGACGCCGAACACGACGCGGTAGCCGGCGGCGGCGCCGTCGGCTGCTTCCGAGAGCGCGAAGCAGTTGGCATCGTTGGCGACCCGCACCGGCCGACCGATTGCCGCGGCGAGATCGCGATCGAGCGGATGGCCGATCAGCCAGGTCGAGTTGGCGTTTTTCACGAAGCCGGTCGCCGGCGAGATCGTGCCGGGGATGCCGATGCCGACGGTCCCGGCGACGCCGAGTTCGGAATCGGCCGCGCGTACCAAGCCCGCGATGGTCTCGACCGTCGCCCGATAGTCGCCGGCCGGCGAGGGGACGCGCCGGCGAATTCGTTCGCGCCCGCCCGCGTCGAGCGCCACGATCTCGGTTTTAGTGCCGCCGAGGTCGATCCCCAGTCGCACGGTCTCCTCCGCCGCTCGAAACCTTACGGCCGTTTTGCGCCCGCGCTCAATCGGGCGGCGCCAATAAAAAAGCCGGGCGCGAGCCCGGCTTTGCGGCGGCCAGAACGGTCGCGCCTACTTGATCTTGCCTTCCTTGAACTCGACGTGCTTGCGCGCGATCGGGTCGTATTTCGTGACCTTCATCTTCTCGGTCATGTTGCGCGGATTCTTCTTGGTCACGTAGTAGTAGCCGGTGTCGGCACTGCTCACGAGCTTGATCTTGACGGTTGCCGGTTTCGCCATGGCGCAATCCCTACGCGAAAAAGGGGCGTTCGGGCCGGGACCATAAGCCTTTGCGCCGCCCTGTCAAGCCGGGGTGGTGGGGCTCGCAGCCGCCGCTCCGTGCCTACTTGAATGCCGGCAGGACGAGGCGGCCGAGCGTCTCGACCGTGTTCATGACCGTCGCGTGGCTCATGCCGGGCAGTTTGACGCGGAACAAGATGCGGCCGATTCCGGCGGCGGCGTAACGCGCGATGATCTTGATGCAGCGCGGCTAGACGCCGCCAGCGACTAACACGACGCCCTCTCGCCGACCCCCGACCGCGCTCCGCTCGCCTCGCTCCCCCTGCTTACCGAGCGGCCGGCTCGCGCCGGAGGCGAACGAGGACGAGGGCGAGATAAGCCGCGAGTGCCACGCCGAGGCTCGCCGGAAAACCGACGCCGCCGGCCGCGTCCATCGCCGCACCGGTCGCGGCCGGGCCCAACACCGAGCCGGCGCTAAACATCGAGATCATGACGGCGTTGACGGCGGCCAAGTCGGCGCCAGCGAAGCGCCGGCCTAAAAGCGCGAGCCCGACCGCGTAGAGGCTGGCCGCCCCGCCGCCCAAAACGAACACGGCGAGCGCGCACAGCACCCAGTCGTCGATCGCCCAGATCAAGAGGACTAGGCTAGCGAGCGTGAGGATGCCGGCGCCGCAGAGGACGGCGGTGCGGTCGAAGCGATCGGCGAGGATGCCGATCAGGGGTGGGATCACGATGCCGCCGCCGGTGTAGATCGCGAGCAGCACCATCGCGGTGTCGGGGGCGATGCCGGCGCCGAACGCGTAGAGCGGGAACAGCGCGACCACGGCTGCGTCGATCAAGCCGAGCATGAAGCCGGCGCCGGTACCGATCGGCGCCAGCCGCACGTAGCGGACGATCTCGGCCGACGGATGACCGGCGACTGCCGGGGCCAGGTTCCACGCCAACACGATCGGCACCGCGGCGACGAGGTAGAGGCCGGCGCAGGCCAGAAACGGCGGCCACCCGTCGGTCCCGGTTGCGATCAGCACCAGCGGCCCGGCCGCGATCCCGGCCGAGAGCGCCATGATGTAGAGCCCCATCGCGCGGCCGCGCTCGGCGTCGTGGACGATCTGGTTGATCCAGGTCTCGCTCACGATGAACAGGATGCTGGCACCGGCCCCGACCGCGAACCGGATCGGAAACCACGCCCACACGTTCGGGAACACCGGAAGCAGCAGCGTCGCGCCCAGGATCAGCGCGAGTCCGGCGTTCATGGTGGCGGCGGTACCGAGGTGGCGGATCGCCTTCGGCACCAGCGGCGCGACGGCGAACGACGCGATTGCCGAGACCGCGGCGCTCAAGCCGATCAGCGTTTCGCCGACGCCGTCCCGCTCGAGCAGGATCGACAGCAGCGGTGCGCCGAGGCCGAGCGTGATGCCCGCGATCGAGATCGAGGCGATGACGGCGGCGAGGCTCCGGCGCTTGTCGCGCGGGGCAAGGAGGACGGCGGGCGCGCCGGCGGTCCGGGCGCGCGCCGCCTCAGTCATAGTCGACGGCGGTGTCGCGGCCTCGGCGCGTCTTGAAGACTGGGATCGGACGCCGCCGGCGCTCGGGGTCGGCCAAGCGATGGGTCACTTCATCGAGGATCAGGCGAGTGATGCCGGCGGTCGGGAGCTCTTTGGCGCCGGCGAGCGGCACCCAGCGCAGATCGACGAGCTCGCCGTCGCCGGCGAGTTCGCCGTGGGCGTGGCGGGCGTCGGCCATGAAGAAGCGGGCGTGGAAGCGGCGCGGCCGTCCCGGCGGTGTAATCGCGCGGGCGATGTATTCGAGCGGCGCCAGCGCCGGGCTGAAGCCGCGGTCGGCGATCGAGCGCCACGGTTCGCCGAGCGCGTCCGCGCTGGCCATCGGGGCGGGGGCGCCGAGGATGAGCCCGGCTTCCTCGTAAAGCTCACGGATCGCGGCCAAGGCGATCGCGCGGGCGCGCCGGGGCGTACAGCTCTTGGCGAGGCGGCCGGCGACGTCGGCGTCGAGCTCGGCGGCGGCGGCGACGCGGGCGTCGTCGGGGTCGACCCGCCCGCCGGGGAACACGTACATGCCGGCCATGAACACGTGGTTCTTCTCGCGCTGCCCCATCAGGAGCTCGGGGCCGCTTCGCGATTCGCGCACGAGGATCAAGGTCGCCGCGTCTTTGGGCCGAAGCCGCGGCGGCGGGTCGGATCGGGTCATGCGCCAAGCCTGCCTTGCGTTACGCTTTGCGTCTAGACTAGCGCGCGTTTCCGCGGACTTGAGTCGCTTCTTGTCGCGGCTGCTGTTCCTCCCCCTCCCACATGGGGAGGGGGACAGCTATCAGCCGAGCGATGCGCTCTTGGGGATACACGCGTCAGCGCCGCTTGCCGCGGTAGGGCCGCGGCCGCGCGTGCGCGCGACCGGCTGGCGGGCGATCCTCACCGACGAGCGCGAAGCGCAGGCTTCCGGTGGCGAGGTTCACCTCTTCGAGCGCGACCGCGATCGCATCGCCGACGGTGAACGCGCGCTTCGAGCGCCGCCCGACCAGCGCGTGGCGCTCGGGCACGTGGATGAAGAAGTCGTCGCCGAGGCTCCGCATAGGTACCAGGCCCTCGGCCCCGGTCGCATCGAGCGCGACGAACAGCCCGAAGTGGGTGGCGCCCGAGATGTGGGCCGGGAACGTCGCGCCGACGCGCTCGGCCATGAAGGCGGCGACGTAGCGGTTGGTGGCGTCGCGCTCGGCGGCTTCGCTCTGGCGTTCGAGCCCGGAAATCTCGGCGCCGATCTCGGTGAAGCGCTGGGCCTCGGCCGGCGCCAGCGAGCCCGGTCCGAGCCCGAGCGCGCCGATCAAGGCGCGGTGGACCAGAAGATCGGCGTAGCGCCGGATCGGGGAGGTGAAGTGGGCATAGCGGCGGAGCGCGAGCCCGAAATGCCCGAGGTTGGCCGGGTTGTACTGGGCCTGCGCCTGGGAGCGGAGCACGATCTCGTTCACCAGCCGCTCGTGCGGCGTGCCGGCGGCCTTGGCCAGGATCTGGTTGAAGTGCTGCGGCTTCAGCACCTGCGCGCGCGCGAGCTTGTAACCCAGCGGCTCGATCACTTCGCGCAGCGCTTCGAGCTTGTCCGGCGCCGGCACGTCGTGGATCCGGTACATGCAGGGTGCCTTGTGGGCTTCGAGCGTTTCGGCCGCCGCGATATTGGCGGCGATCATGAACTCTTCGATCAGGCGGTGGCTGGCGAGCCGAGGCCGCGGCGCGACCGAGGCGATATGGCCGTCGGGCCCGAGCACGACGCGACGCTCGGGCAGATCGATTTCGAGCGGCGCTCGGCGTTCGCGTGCGGCATCGACGGCGATGAACGCGCGGTAGAGCGGCCGGATCGCCAGCTCGAGCAGCGGCGCGATCTCGGGCTCGGGCCGGCCCTCGTAGGCGGCCTGCACCTGCTCGTAGCTCAATTTCGCGGCCGAGCGCATCAGGCCGCGCACGAAGCGGTGGCGGCGCTTGTCGCCGCCGGCGTCGTACCAGAGATGAACCGCGAGGCACGGCCGGTCGAGCGCGGGCTTCAGGCTGCACTTATCGGCGGCCAGCGCCTCGGGCAGCATCGGCACCATGCGGTCGGGGAAATAGGTCGAGTTGCCGCGGGCGCGCGCCTCGAGGTCGATCGCCGATCCCGGCCGCACGAAATAGGCGACGTCGGCGATGGCGACGATCACGTGGAAGCCGCCCGGGTTGGCGGGATCGTCGTCGGGTTCGGCCCACACCGCATCGTCGTGGTCGCGCGCATCGCTCGGATCGATCGTCACCAGCGGAACGGTGCGGAGATCCTCGCGGCCGTCGACCCCCGGTAGCGCGATGGCCGTGGCTTCCGCGACCGCGGCCGGCGGATACGCCGTGCGGATGCCGTGGGTGTGGATCGCGATCAGGCTGTAGGAGCGGGGGTCGCCGAACTTGCCGATCCGCTCGACGATGCGCGCGCGCGGCAACCCGAGCCGGCGTCCAGCCTCGACCTCGCCCAGCACCAATTCGCCCGGCTCGGCCTGCGCCGCATCGGCGGCATCGACGTGAAACTCGGTCTTGATCTTGCGGTCGGTCGGTACGATCCGAGCCTCGCGCCCGACCCGTTCGAAGATGCCGATCACCTGATCGGGCGCGGTGCCGAGCTCGCGGATCGGCTCGGCCTGGTAAAGGTCGGGACCGACCGGGGTGAGCTTGGCGAGCACGCGATCGCCGACGCCGAGCGCGGCGCCGGCGCGTTTGCCCGGGAGCACGTGGATGCGGGGCGGCTCGCGCCCCGGCGGCGACGTTGCCGGTTTCGCGAACACGTCGCCATCGACATCGACATCGACGACCTCGATGACCGCGACCGCCGGTAGCCGCGCCGCCAGCGCGACCCGCCGGCCGCGGCCTTTCTCGATTGCGCCCTCGGCGATCAGTTCGCGCAGCATCTGTTTCAAGGCGACGCGCTGGTCGGCCTTGAGCCCGAAGGCGCGGGCGAGGTCGCGCTTGTGGAGCGCGCCGTCGCGCTCGGCGACGTAGCGGAGGATTTCGTCTTTCGAGGGGAGCGGCCGGTCGCCGCGCGCGCCGCGCGCCACGCCGTCCCGCTATTCCGAGGCGACCGCGGCCGCCGCGCGCTTGCCCTTGGCCTTGGCCTTGGTTTTTCGCGGCCGTGCGGCGGGAGCGGCCGGCTTGCGTGCCCGGCCGCCGCCGGCTTTGGCGGCGCGGGCCGCCAGCAGTTCGATCGCCTGATCGAGCGTCACGGCCGTGGGTTCGATCTCGTTCGGCAGCGTGGCGTTGACTTTGCCGTGATTTACGTAGGGGCCGTAGCGGCCCTGCAGAACGCGGATTTCGCCCCCGCCTTGCGGATGCGGACCGAGCGACTTCAAGGCTTGCTGGCGCGGCCGGCCGCCGCGTCCGGTTCGCGGCTCGGCCAGGATCGAGACCGCGCGGTTCAAGCCGATGGTCAGGACATCGTCGTCGCCCTTGAGCGAGGCGTAGACGCCGTCATGGCGCAGGAACGGGCCGAAGCGGCCGATGCCGGCCGTGATGGCCTTACCGGATTCGGGGTGCTTGCCGACCTCGCGCGGCAGCGACAGGAGGGCGAGCGCGCGCTCCAGGTCGACCGCCTCGATCGCCATCTCCTTCGGTACCGCGACGCGTTTGGGTTTTTCGTCGGCGGCAACGGCGTCGCGCTGGACGTAACGACCGTAGGGGCCCTTCCGCAGGCTGACCGCGAGCCCCGAAGCCGGATCCTTGCCGAGCTCGACCGGGCCTTCGCTCGCCGGCGCGCCGCTTTCGCCCGGCGTCAGTTGGCGGGTGAGGCGACACTCGGGATAGTTCGAGCAGCCGACGAAGGCGCCGAACCGTCCGACTTTCAGCGACAGAGTGCCATTGGCGCAGCTCGGACACTTGCGCGGGTCGGTGCCGTCGCCCTTTTCGGGAAAGACGTGCGGCCCGAGGATCTTGTTCAACGCTTCGAGCACGTCGCGGACTTTCAAGCCGCCGATGCCGTCGATCGCCGGTTTGAATTCGGACCAGAACCGCTTGAGGAGATCGATCCAATCGATGGTGCCGGCCGAGACCTCGTCGAGCTGGGCTTCGAGATCGGCGGTGAAGCTGTATTCGACGTAACGTTCGAAGAACCCGACCAAGAACGCCGTCACCAGCCGGCCGCGGTCCTCGGGGAAAAAACGGCCGCGGTCGAGCCTGACGTAGTCGCGGTCCTGCAGCACCTGGAGGATGCTGGCATAGGTCGACGGCCGGCCGATCCCGAGCTCTTCGAGTTTCTTGACCAGCGTCGCTTCGGTGTAGCGGGGCGGCGGCTCGGTGAAATGCTGCGCGGCGTCGACGTCGCGGACGGCGACGCGCTCGCCGGTCTGTAGCGGCGGGAGCGTCGTGTCCTCTTCGTCGGCGGGATCGTCGCGGCCTTCGTGATAGAGCGCGAGGAAGCCATCGAATTTGGTGGTCGAACCGGTCGCGCGCAAGGCGCAGGCGGCGCCGACCGGCGCGATCTCGGCCGCCACGCGCTCGATCACCGCGCTCGCCATCTGGCTGGCGACAGTCCGCTTCCAGATCAGCTCGTAGAGGTCGGCCTGTTCGGGGTCGAGCGCGCGCCGGATTTCGTTCGGCTTGCGGCCGACGTCGGTCGGGCGGATCGCTTCGTGCGCCTCTTGGGCGTTCTTGGCGGCGGTGCGATAGGCGCGCGGCCGCTCCGGCAGATAGCGCTCGCCGTGGTCGCGGGCGATCATCGCGCGCGCCTGGTCGATCGCTTCGCTCGCGATCTGGACGCCGTCGGTGCGCATGTAGGTGATTAGGCCGACCGTCTCGCCGTCGAGATCGACGCCCTCGTACAGCCGCTGCGCGACCTGCATGGTGCGGTACGGGCGCATGCGCAACTGGCGCGAGGCCTCCTGCTGCAGTGTCGAGGTCGTGAACGGCGCCGGCGGATTGCGGAAGGTGTCCTTGCGTTCGACCTCGCCGATCATGAAGTCGGTACCGGCCCGAATCGCCGCGACCGCGGCGTCGGCGGCGGCCCGGTCGCCGAGATCGAACTTGTCGAGCTTCTTGCCCGCGAGCGCGACAAGGCGGGCCGGAAACTGGGCACCGTCGTTCTTGGCGAACGTCACCGCCACCGACCAGTACTCGCGGGCGCGGAACGCTTCGATCTCGGTTTCACGCTCGCACACGAGCCGGAGCGCCACCGACTGCACGCGTCCGGCCGAGCGCGACCCGGGAAGCTTGCGCCACAGCACCGGCGAGAGCGAGAAGCCGACCAGGTAGTCGAGCGCGCGTCGCGCCTGCTGGGCGTTGACCAGGCTCATGTCGATGTCGCGCGGGTGGGCGATCGCATCGACGACTGCGCGCTTGGTGATCTGGTTGAAGACCACGCGCTTGACGTCGATCGTGCCGATCGCGCCCCGTTCCTTGAGGGCGCTCAGGACGTGCCACGAGATCGCTTCGCCCTCGCGGTCGGGGTCGGTCGCGAGATAAAGATGGCGCGCGCCCTTGAGGGCGTTGGCGATCTCGCGCAGGCTCTTCTGCCCGCGCTCGTCGCTTTCGTACGTCATCGCGAAGCCCTGATCGGGCTTGACCGAGCCTTCCTTCGACGGCAGGTCGCGCACATGGCCCATGCTGGCGACGACCCGGAAGTCCTTCCCCAGGTACTTGTTGATCGTCTTGGCTTTGGCCGGCGATTCGACGACGACGACGTCCATGGACACCAAATAGGCGGACAAAAAAGCGAGCCCGTGGCTCGCAAGATCAGGCCGGGACGTCCGTCAGCGATACGCGGCCGCCGGGGTGACGGACGATGCGCCCTGCCAGCTCGAGGCCCAGCAAAATGGTCAAAACGGTTGCCGGTGTCAAATGGGCGTGCCGGACCAGTTCGTCAATGTCGGTCGGGGTCTGGCTCAATAAGCTATATATTTCAGAGGCTTGAGCGTTTGATTCGGACCCGCTTCGGGGCTCGGCAGGCGGGGCGGTGTCAACCGGCGGGGCGGGGGTAGCCGGTCGGACCGGGGGCGGCGTCGGAGCCGGACGGCCCAACGCGGCGATGACGTCGTCGGCCGATTCGACCAGCCAAGCGCCTTGCCGGATCAGGTCGTTGGTGCCGCGAGCGCGGGGGTCGGCCGGGGCCCCGGGCACGGCGAACACCTCGCGGCCCTGATCGAGGGCTTGGCGGGCGGTGATGAGCGAGCCCGACTTGAGGGCGGCTTCGACCACGATCACGCCCTTGGCGAGCCCGGCGATCAGCCGGTTGCGGCGCGGGAAGTTGAGGGCGCGCGGTTCGAGGCCGAACGGCATTTCGGCCACGAGCGTACCGCGCCGGGCGATCTCCGCTTGGAGTTCGGCGTTCGCGGCTGGGTAGGGGATGTCGATCCCGCCCGCTAGTGCGGCGACGGTACCGGTCGCGAGCGCCCCGTGGTGGGCGGCGGTGTCGATCCCGCGCGCAAGCCCCGATACGACGGCGAATCCGGCGTTGCCCAAGTCGCGGGCGAGTGTCTCGGCGAACCGACGCCCCGCGGCCGAGGCATTGCGGGCGCCCACGATCGCGAGCATCGGACGCGCGAACAACGCGCCCTCGCCCTTGACCGCGAGCACCGGCGGCGGGTCGACGATCGCGGCGAGCGGCGCCGGGTAGGCGGGGTCGCCGACGGCGAGCCAACGGCCGCCAAAGGAGCGAAGCTGGGCGTCTTCGGCCTCGATCGCCGGGCGCGGCGCGATCGTGACCTGGGTGCGCCCGCGGGCGGCGAGCGCGGGTAGCGCCGCGAGCGCCGCCCTGGCGTTGCCATAACGCCGGAGCAGACCAAAGAACGTGATCGGGCCGACCGAGTCGGTCCGGATCAATTGCAGCCAATCCAGCAGTTCCTCGCGCTTGCGCGGCGGTCCGATCGTGTCCATCGGCGCACCCCTCCCGGTTTCCGCCCGCCATGACGGACGGCTCTCTTCTTACTTATGCAAGGTCGAGAGCGGGGCTTAAGGGGGCGAGCAATGGAGCCTAAGCGGCGGGGTCGCGTTTGCGGCCAATCTTGGGCTCCTCGCCCTTGATGAGGCGGCGGAGGTTGCTCTCGTGGCGGACGACCACGAGGAGCGCCAAGAAGAGGGCGAAGCCGGTGTGCGTGCGCGGCATCTCACCCAGGTACCAGGCGAAGGCCGGCGCGGCGGCAAAGGCGAGGACGGCGGCGAGCGATGAGTAGCGGAACAGGCCGGCCGCGGCGAGCCAAGTGGCACAGGCCGCGATCCCGACCGGGAACGAGATCGCGAGCAGGGCGCCCAAGCCGGTGGCGACGCCTTTGCCGCCCCAGGCGCCGCGATAGGCGGCGGCGGCGGCAAGCAAACCGCCGAGGGCCATGGGGATCGGTCCGTCGCTGAACGCGAGTACGAACGCGGCGACGATGGCGGCGAGCGCGAGCAGGCTGCGGCGCGCCTGGGCGCGGTCGCCGAACCCGAGCCAAACCGGAAACAAGTGGCCGACGAACGCGCCGCCGCCCACGAGCAGCGCGAAGTCGGGCGTGAGCCAGCGATCGGCGAGCACGACCGGGACGATCGCCTTGGCGGCGTCGAGCACGAGCGTTGCCGCCGCGAGACCCTTGCGACCGGTGCGCAGCACGTTGGTGGCGCCGATGTTGCCCGAGCCGATCGCGCGCAGATCGCCGGCGCCGGCGAGCCTGGTCAGGATTACGCCGAACGGGATCGTGCCCAGCAGGTACCCGATTGCGGCGGCAGCCCAGAACGGCCATGTGTACGAAATGTCGCCGAGCGGGTCGGGCATGCCGGGCGCTGTGCCCTAGAACCCGTGCCGGTGCACGATCTTGCCGTCGACCACGGTCATCACCGCGCGGCCTTGAACCGGGCGATCTTCGAACGCGGTGTTCTTCGACTTGCTGCGGAACTCTCCGGGGTCGACGACCCACGGCAGGTTGAGATCGAACACGATCAAATCGGCCGGCATGCCGGGCTTGAGCGCGCCGGCGCGGAGCCCGAGCAACTGGGCCGGCCGTGCCGTCAGCGCGCGCAAGACGTCGAGCAGCGGCATGCGGTCGTTGTGGTGGAGCTCGAGGCTCACCGGCAGCAGCGTCTCGAGCCCGATCACGCCGTCCTCGGCGAGCGCGAACGGCAGGCGCTTGCTGTCCTGGTCTTGCGGGTCGTGGCACGACGCGATCACGTCGATGGTGCCGTCGCGCAGGCCCTCGATCACCGCCAGCCGGTCTTCCTCGGTGCGGAGCGGCGGCGAGGTCTTGGCGAAGGTGCGATACGCGCCGACCGCGTTCTCGTTGAGCGCGAAGTGATAGGGCGCGACCGCGCAGGTGACGGGGAGTCCGCGCGCCTTGGCGCGACGAACCGCGTCGATCGCGGTCGCGGTCGAGATCGAGGCGACGTGGTAGCGGGCGCCGGTCATCTCGACCAGGCGGATGTCGCGCTCGACCATGATGGTCTCGGCTTCGGTCGGAATCCCGGCCAGGCCGAGCCGGGTCGCGACCTCGCCCTCGTTCATGTGTCCCGACTTGCCGAGGGTCGGCTCCTGCGCGTGCTGCATCACCAGCATGTCGAAGCTCGACGCATAGGCGAGCGTGCGGCGCATGACTTGGGCGTTGGCGACGGTGTGGCTGCCGTCGGTGAGCGCGACCGCGCCGGCGGCCTTGAGCAGGCCGACCTCGGTCATCGCCTCGCCCTTCAGGCCCTTGGTAATGGCGGCGGTCGGCAGCACGTGGACGTCGGCGGTGTCGCGGGCACGGCGCGCCACGAACTCGACCAGCGCGACGTCGTCGATCACCGGATCGGTGTCGGGCATGGTGACGATGGTGGTGACGCCGCCGACCGCGGCCGCGGCGCCGGCGCTGGCGAGCGTTTCCTTGTGTTCTTCGCCGGGCTCGCCGGTGAAGACGCGCAGGTCGACGAGACCGGGCGCGAGGCAAAGGCCGCGGCAGTCGATCACTTCGATGTCGCGCGGGATGCCGTCGGCGAACACGCGCGGCCCGACATCGGCGATCATGTGGCCGTCGACCAGGAGCGCGCCGCGTTCGTCCCGGCCCGAAGCCGCGTCGAGCAGGCGGGCGTTGGTGAAGACGCGGCGCTTGCCTTCGCTCACGGTCCGAACAAGGCGCTGCGCAGGCGCTCGACGTTGGCGCCGCGGTTGGCGGCGGGCAGCAGGAGCGCGTGCAGGCACGCCATCCGCACCGCCACCCCCATCTCGACCTGCTCGCGGATGACGCTGTGGTCGATATCGTCGGCCAGCACCGTGTCGATCTCGACGCCGCGGTTCATCGGCCCGGGATGCATGATCAGCGCGTCCGGCTTGGCGCGGGCGAGCTTCTCCTTGTCGAGTCCGTAGAAGTGGAAGTACTCGCGGATCGACGGCACGAAGGCGCCGTGCATGCGCTCGGTCTGCAGCCTGAGCATCATGATCGCGTCGCAGTCCTCGAGCCCGCGCTTCATGTCGTGGAAGACCTTGACGCCGAGCCGGTCGACGAAGCGCGGCAGCAGCGTCGGGGGCGCGATCACGCGCACTTCGGCGCCCATCGTCGTCAGCAGGTGGATGTTCGAGCGCGCGACCCGCGAATGCAGGACGTCGCCGCAGATCGCGACCACGAGGCCGGCGAGCTTGTGGCGGCGCCGGCGGATCGTGAGCGCGTCCAGGAGCGCCTGGGTCGGATGCTCGTGGCTGCCGTCGCCGGCGTTGATGACGGCGCCGTCGACTTTCTGCGACAGGAGCTCGACCGCGCCCGAATCGTGATGACGGACGACCAGCACGTCCGGGTGCATCGCGTTCAGCGTCATCGCGGTGTCGATCATGGTCTCGCCCTTCTTGATCGACGAGCCCTCGACCGACATGTTGATGACGTCGGCGCCGAGGCGCTTGCCGGCCAGTTCGAACGAGGTCCGGGTGCGAGTCGACGATTCGAAGAACAGGTTGATCTGGGTGCGGCCGCGCAAGACCGACTGCTTCTTTTCGACCTGGCGGTTGACCTCGACGTAGGTGTCGGCGAGGTCGAGGAGCGCGTTGATTTCGGGAACCGAAAGCCCCTCGATCCGCAGGAGGTGGCGGTGCGAGAAGTTGATCGACGCCGGGGCGTTCATTAAAGCGCCACTATAGGTCGCGCACCGCGCGGCGCAAGCGGAGTCGGGCCGCGCGTCACGCGGCGCCGGCGAGGCTGTCGAGAAAGCCCTGGAGGATGTAGGTCGCGGCCGCCTGGTCGACGACGGCGGCGCGGCGCCGGCGCGAGAGATCGGCGTCGATCATCTGCCGCGTCACCGCGGCGGTCGAGAGCCGCTCGTCCCAGAACGCGATCGGCAGGCCGGTCGCGGCGGCGAGATTGCGGGCGAACGCCCGTACCGACTGGACGCGCGGGCCTTCGCTACCGTCCATATTGAGCGGGAGCCCGATCACGAACCCGCCGGCGCCGGTCGCGGCGATTTCGGCGGCGAGGACCTCGAGGTCGGCGGCGAGGCGGGTGCGCTTGAGCGTCGTCCGCGGCGTCGCGACCTTGAACGCCGGGTCGGATACGGCGATCCCGATCGTCTTGGTGCCGACGTCGAGCCCGAGCAGCCGTGCGCCGGGTGCGAGCGCGGCGACCAAGTCAGTCGACCTAGCGAGCCGAGGAAGTGGGCTACTCACTTGCCGCGTGTGGTCTCTGGCGAAAGACTCAGAGGTGCATCGAAGTCGGCACTCGAACGGATTTCGCCGCGCATGAGATCCAGCTTTCGAGGAGTCCCCTCGCGGCCCTCTCGAAGGAGTACCTCGCTCGGCGTCTGGTTACGCCCTCGCGTCCGTTGGCGTAACTCGGCGGCGGTATCCCAGAACTCGGGACGCCGTCCTGCGAGCAACTGCGTCAAGATAGCGCGGACCTCGGCCGCAACCGAACGCGCGTTGCGGGCGGCTCGGCGCTTGAGCACCGCGACCACATGGTCGTCGACCTGGCGAATCATAAGTGTCTTTGGCATGGCCCGGGATCGTATTCTATGACGGTAGCCGCAACGAGAGTAGCGAGACCCCCGGCGGCTTGCGAGCAACACAGCCCTATACTAGCTTCCGCGCGCCGCCAGGAAGGTAGCGCGCCTAGGCGCAAGTTATTGAAGCAACGGGATTTCGATGGCCCTCGACGATAAGACCGTCCGCAAGATCGCCCGGCTCGCCCGGATCGAGGTGACCGAGCCCGAGGTCGCGCACTACGCCAAGGAGTTAAACCACATCCTCGGCTGGATCGAACAGCTGAACGAGGTCGACACCAAGGAGGTCGCGCCGATGACGCGCGTCGTCGACGTCAAGCTGCCGCGGCGCCCGGACATCGTCACCGACGGCGACAAGCAGGCCGACATCCTCGCCAACGCGCCGGCGACCGCGGCCGGCTACTTCGTCGTGCCGAAGGTCGTGGAATAGCGGATGGCCGACCTCGTCGATCTCGATCTCGCTGCCGCCCGCGACGGCCTCGCCAACAAGGCGTTCAGCGCGGCCGAACTCGCGTCGGCGCACATCAAGGCGATGGAGGCGGCGCGGAACCTGAACGCAATCATCGTCGAGACGCCGGAGCGGGCGCTCGCCGATGCCAAGGCCGCCGACGCCCGTCGCGCCAAGGGTGCGAGCCTGGGTGCGATGGACGGCATTCCGGTCACGATCAAGGACCTCTTCTGCACCCGCGGGATCGAATCGCGGGCGTGCTCGAAGATTCTCGCCGGGTTCAAGCCGCCCTACGAATCGAAGGTGACCGCGAATTTGTGGAAAGCGGGCGCCGTCATGTTGGGTAAGACCAACATGGATGAGTTCGCCATGGGCTCGTCCAACGAGACCAGCGCGCTCGGGCCGGTGGTGAGCCCGTGGCGGCGGCGCGGCGACAACCGGCCGTTGGTGCCGGGCGGTTCGTCCGGCGGCTCGGCCGCGGCGGTAGCAGCCGGTATCGGCCTCGGCGCGACCGGCTCCGATACCGGCGGCTCGATCCGCCAGCCGGCGGCGTTCTGCGGCATCGTCGGCATCAAGCCGACGTATGGCCGCTGCTCGCGCTGGGGCATGATCGCGTTCGCGTCTTCGCTCGACCAGGCCGGTTCGTTCGGCCGCACCGTGCGCGATGCCGCGATCATGCTCGGCGCCATGGCCGGGCATGACCCCCTGGACTCGACCTCGGTCGACTGGCCGGTGCCGGATTACGAGGCGGCGCTCACGGGGAACGTCAAGGGGCTCCGCGTCGGCATTCCCAATGAGTACCGGGTTCCGGGCATGCCGGCCGCGATCGAAGAATTGTGGCAGCAGGGCATCGCCTGGTTCAAGGCGCTGGGCGCCGAGATCGTCGACATCAGCCTGCCGCACACCAAGTACGCGCTCCCGACCTATTACGTGATCGCGCCAGCCGAGGCGTCCTCGAACCTCGCCCGCTACGACGGTGTCCGCTATGGGCTCAGGGTCGACGGAGAAGGCGTGATCGGTACCTACGAGAAAACGCGGGCCGCCGGATTCGGCGCCGAAGTCAAACGCCGGATCATGATCGGCACCTATGTGCTCTCGGCCGGCTACTACGATGCTTACTACCTGAAAGCGCAGCAGGTGCGCGCCTTGATCGCGCGCGATTTCGCCCAAGCCTACGAGAAGGTCGACGTCATCCTGACGCCGACCACACCCTCGGCCGCGTTCGCGCACGGCGAGATCGCGGGCGACCCGGTCGCGATGTATCTGAACGACGTGTTCGCGGTTCCCGCGAGCCTGGCCGGGCTGCCCGGCATCCATGTGCCGACCGGGTTGACCAGCGAAGGGACGCCGCTCGGACTCCAGATTCTGGGTCGGACGTTCGATGAGCCGACCGTGCTCAACGCGGCCCACGCGCTCGAGCGTGCGGCCCAGTACACGGCGCGGCCGGATTCGTGGTGGAGGCAGTGATGGCGGAAACCGTGCCGTACCGGGTCGAGGGCGAGACCGGTCCGTGGGAAGTCGTGATCGGCATGGAGGTCCATGCCCAGGTGCTCTCGAACGCCAAGTTGTTCTCCGGCGCCGCGACCCAGTTCGGCGCCGAGCCCAACGCGCAGGTGTCGCTGGTCGACGCGGCGATGCCGGGGATGCTGCCGGTCATCAACGAGTTTTGCGTCCAGCAGGCGGTCAGGACCGGGCTCGGGCTGAACGCGGCGGTCAATCTCTATTCGGTGTTCGACCGCAAGAACTACTTCTATCCCGATCTGCCGGCCGGCTATCAGATTTCGCAATACACCCAGCCGGTGGTCGGCAAGGGCAAGATCTTCCTCGACCTCCCCGACGGATCGGTGCGCGAGATCGGCGTGACGCGGCTTCACCTCGAGCAGGACGCCGGTAAAAGCCTGCACGACCAGCATCCCGACCACTCCTACGTCGATTTGAACCGCGCCGGCATCGCGCTGATGGAGATCGTCTCCGAGCCCGACCTCCGCTCGCCCGAAGAAGCCGGGCTATATTTGAAGAAGCTCCGCACCATCCTCCGCTACTTGGGCACGTGCGACGGCAACATGGAGGAGGGCAGCATGCGGGCCGACGTCAACATCTCGGTCCGCCGACCGGGCGAGGCGTTCGGGACGCGTTGCGAGATCAAGAACGTCAACTCGATCCGCTTCGTCCAGCAGGCGGTCGTTTACGAGGCCCGCCGCCAGGTCGACCTGATCGAGGCCGGCGGCACCGTGCGCCAGGAGACGCGGCTGTTCGATTCCGGCAGGGGCGTCACGCGCGAGATGCGCTCGAAGGAAGAGGCGCACGATTACCGTTATTTCCCCGATCCCGACCTCCTGCCGCTCGAACTCGAGGCGGCGTGGGTCGAAAACCTGAAGCGCGATCTGCCCGAGCTTCCCGACGCCAAGAAGGCGCGCTACGTCGCGACCCTGGGCCTCTCGCCCTACGACGCGAGCGTGCTCGTGGCGGAGAAGGAAGCGGCCGCCTATTACGAAGCGGTCGCCAAAGGGCGCGATGCCAAACTCGCCGCCAACTGGGTGATGGGCGACCTGTTCGGGTTCTTGAACAAGAACGGGCTCGACATCACCCGCTCGCCGATCGGCCCCGATCAATTGGGCGGGCTCCTCAACCTCATCGCGGACGGCACCATTTCCGGGCGCATCGCCAAGGAAGTGTTCGAGGAGATGTTCGCGACCGGCAAGGACGCCGGTGCGATCGTCGAAGCCAAGGGACTTCGCCAAGTGACCGACACCGGCGCGATCGAGCAGGTGATCGATCAGGTCCTGGCCGCCAACGCCGACAAGCTCGCCGAGTACCGTGCCGGCAAGGACAAGCTGTTCGGCTTCTTCGTCGGCCAGACCATGAAGGCGAGCCACGGCAAAGCCAACCCGGCGCTGGTCAACGAGATCTTGAAGAAGAAGCTGGCCGGATAAGCTGTTGGACCGGCACGCCTTCGCCGTTGAGACCGTGCCGCAGTTGCCGCAGTCCGATCCTCTTCGCGACGCGCTCGGCACCGTTCACGCGACCGCCGGTCCCGAAGCCCGGATCGTCTCGCTCGTCCCCTCGATCACCGAGCTCTTGTTCGACTTGGGCCTCGGGCCGCAGGTGGTGGGCCGCACCCATTTCTGCGTCCACCCAGCGGAGCGGCTGGCGGCGGTGCCGAGCGTCGGCGGCACTAAGAAAGCAAGCCTGCGCAAGGTCGCGGCGTTGAAGCCCACGCACGCGATCCTGAACGTCGAGGAGAACACGCGCGACATAGCCGATGCGCTCGCGGGCGTGGTTCCCCATCTGATCGTGACCTTCCCGCAAGCGCCCGCGGACAACGTCGCCCTTTACCGCTTGATCGGCGGCGTCTTTGGGCGTGAGGACGCGGCGGAAACGCTGGTCGCGCGGTTCGAAGCGGCGCGCGCTGCGCTCACGGCGGCAGCGGCGGCGTGGCCGGCGCGCCGCGTGCTCTACTTGATCTGGCGCGATCCCTGGATGGCGGCCGGGCCCGACACCTACATCGCGCGCTTCCTGGCCCTCGCCAACCTGACGACGGTTCCCGCTGCGAGCGGCGAGCGCTACCCGACTATCGCGCTCGAACCTCCACTGTTGGCGGAGGTCGACCGCGTCCTCCTATCGAGCGAGCCCTACGAGTTCGGCGAGCCCGATCTACATGACTTTCGCGCGCGCTTTCCTGCCGCGCCGCCCGCGCACCTGATCGACGGCCAGATGACGTCGTGGTACGGCAGCCGCGCTATCCCGGCGCTCGACTATTTGCGCACGTTCGTCAACCGGTTGTTGCCATAATTTCTTGGCATCACGAAACTCGTTGATGAAATGCCTTTCGCTCAACGTCAAAGGGTTGCGAGCCGACGGCAGGCGAGGGCGGGTCGCTAGTCTCGTCCCGAGGTCCGCAACTTCGCCGCCGCGACCGCCGCGTCGTCGGTCAAAAACGTGAGCAGCACGAAACGCTGTCCGCGGGTCACCTCGGTGACTTCGTGGAGCAGCGAGCACGAGAACACCAGCGTCTCGCCAGCCTCGGGCTTGAACGCCTCGGATCCGTACTCGGGGAAGTGGAGCGCGCCGCCCGCATAGTCGGCGGCCGGATTCAACAAGAGCGATACCGCGAAGCGCCGGTGTGCCGACATTGGCGCGATATTGTCGCGGTGCGCGCGGAAGTAGCCGCCCTCGGCATTCGGATCGAGATAGCAGGCGATCTTGTAGCCGGTGGTCTGGGTGGCACGGTACTGGAAGGTCTTGAGCACTTCGGGGAACACCCGCCGCTGCATGATGTCGTTCAAGCGCCCGATCAGCGCCGGATCGGCAACGTCGTGATCGCGCCGCTTCTTCGAGGCCTCGGAGTAACCCGACTCGATCTGGCGGTTGGCGAACGCGTCGATCGTGCCCGAGCGGTGCGTGCCGCGCTCATGCCACCACTGGATCAGTTCCTCGCACGTCGCCCGCTCGATTACGCGCGGGATCACGAGCACCGGGACGACGCTGCGCCGCTCGACCAGCGGCGGCGGCGGCGCGACCTCGGCGATGGCGGCGAGCGCATTGGCAAGATGCGTCTGTGGGTCGCCGCCGCGATCGACGTGAAGGACGCGCAAACCCGGATCGAGCGTAAAGGTGGTGAGCGCCGGCACCGGCTGGCCCAGGCCGGCAAAGCCGTAGCGGGCGCCGACCGTGCCCGCGGTATCGGCGAGCACGCCCCACGGGATGCGGACGCGCTGGGCCAGCGCCAGGTTCGCGTCGGGTGCAAGCCGCGTGATCACGAACGGATCGGCGCTCGCGAACCGGGCGGCCGCGGCGACGAACGGCGCGAGGTTCCGGTCGTGGTCGCGCTCGCAAAAGACGAGCACGAGCGGCCGGCCGCGCGAATGGACCAGCAGGCTGGTCGGCTTGCCGATCGCATCGGGCAAGACGAAATCGGGCACGGCGTCGCCGCGCGCGAACGGGAACGGAAGAGGTGCGATGGCGCAGCCCTTTTTGTTGGACCGCGTAGGTTTAGCCCAAGCGCTCGACCCGTGCACGCCTTCGCATCGCCCGTATCAGAGGAGGACTCGGGCCGGCTCCGCCGGATAAGATCGGCGCCCACTTCGCTCAAGGAGGAGCCGATGATCGATCTCTACACGTGGCCGACGCCCAACGGGCACAAGGTCCACATCATGCTCGAGGAGACCGGGCTTCGTTACAACGTTCTCCCGATCAACATCGGCAAGGGCGATCAATTCAAGCCCGAATTTCTCAAGATCAGCCCCAACAACAAGATGCCGGCGCTGGTCGATTCCGATGGGCCCGACGGCAAGCCGATCGCGGTGTTCGAATCGGGCGCCATGCTGATGTATCTCGGCGACAAGACCGGGAAGTTCTACCCGTCGGACAAGCGCACCCGCTACCTCGTGCTGCAGTGGCTGATGTGGCAGATGGGCGGCATTGGGCCGATGCTGGGCCAGGCTCATCACTTCCGGAACTACGCGCCGGAGAAGCTCGCCTACGCCATCGACCGCTACTCGAACGAAGCCAACCGGCTTTACGGCGTGCTCGACAAGCGCTTGACCGAAACCGCCTACGTCGCCGGCGAGTACTCGATCGCCGACATGGCGATCATGCCGTGGCTCCGCTACCCCGACCGCCAGGGCGTCGACATGGAGAAGTACCCGAACGTCAAACGCTGGTTCGCGGCGATCGCCGCGCGGCCCGCGGTTCAGCGCGCGCTCAAGGTGCTCGAGGAGCACGTCAAGCCGACGCCGGGCTTCTCGGCCGAGGAGCGCGAAAACCTGTTCGGTGCCAAGCAGTACGCGCGGAGATGAGCGTGATCGACCTTTACACCTTCATGACGCCGAACGGGCGCAAGATCTCGGTGATGCTCGAGGAGGTCGGTCTCGCCTACAACGTCCACAAGATCGACATCACCAAGGACGAGCAGTTCGCGCTAGCGTTCTTGAAGATCAGCCCCAACAACAAGATCCCGGCGATCGTCGATTCGGACGGCCCCGGCGGCGAGCCGATCTCGCTCTTCGAGTCCGGCGCGATCCTGATCTACTTGGCCGAGAAGACCGC
>Ga0194131_10001894_pt1 | contig 35047 bp, 29 predicted proteins | sample TA2KigO120mmetaG_FD_148631 | JGI IMG/M metagenome (GOLD analysis project Ga0194131, IMG submission 148631) | Freshwater microbial communities from Lake Tanganyika, Tanzania - TA2015053 Kigoma Offshore 120m | ecosystem: Environmental > Aquatic > Freshwater > Lake | place: Tanzania: Lake...
CAGTCTCTACACAATTTTGCAAATTCTGAGTCTGACTTTGTTCGAAAGAAGGCTGATTTTACAGGTACTTTCAGAGATTGAGCCCGCACCTGCTCAGCGGCCTATGAGCAAACAACTGAACCTATTCAACTTATAGTTGGACACTAGTGCCGTGAAGTATCAAAATCCTTGACCTAATCGCCTATTCGGGAGTGTGTAACTCTCTTGCCTTTGTCTAGGCGAGGAACAAGTCTAGGTTCACCAGTGGCTTCACTTCGATTTGACCTCTACTTCCAGGGGTTTCGAGAGAAACCATTTACCGTTTAGCTCCCTGGCGATTCTCATTCTTCGATCAGCTTCAACACGCCAAACCGTTTGCCGATAAGTTCCATCTCCCGCTGTTCTGACAGACAACCTTGGGCAGGGCGCCAGCCAACAAGCTGGCTAAAGACGAAACAATGTAAAACCGCTCGGAGGAATAGAGATGCACATTTCTGAGGACCGAAACCGCAACGGAGACCCGGCGCCGGTGGAGCCGGATCCCCCGGCGTCCAAACCCACAGCTGAACCTGGAGCGGCCAGAACAGTCCTGGCGCTGCTCCAAGCGTGGATGAAGACGCTTGTCATTCCAGTCCCGCTCACCTTGGCCGCGTTCGTTTTCACGGCCTTCCTTTTGTTTCCGGCTTACAAAGGACTATCGTCGGGCTCGACGATACGGCAGCTTGAGCAGGCGATTGAGGGGCTTGAAAAACAAAAGAATGCTGCTCAACTGCGGACAATCGAACTGGAACGGGACCTGGCAGGGCGAGATCTTCAGCTCACGCAACGCCAGCGGCAGGCGGAGGTCGATACAGGCTCGGGACTTTACCTCTCTCCTCTGCTGTTTCTCGATGGAAAGAAGGGGAAGGCCCCAGACCTCATCAGCATCGACTTCACCCAGGCAGACCAAGCCGTTCTGGTTTTCTCACTGCCAAAACTCGATCTGCGAGAGATCGAAGTCAGCATTTACCAGGAAACACGGCTTGTTTGGAACCAAACTCTAGCGGTACCTAAGCAGAGGCTGTTCGGCGAGAACCTGGTGACTCTCTTGCTGAAGAGTGCCGCTTTGGGAAAGGGTAATTATCGGATGACCCTACAGGGCGATGCGGCAGGGCAGCGAGTTGCGCTCAGCCAGTTTGACATCGCGATCGAAAGCTAGCGTTTGCAGCCTTTGGAATTGCGGGTGTTCTGAGCGGTCTTGGGTGGCCTGGGGACGCAGCGTTTGAAGTGAGCTGTGCAATCCGCGCACTCTTCACAAGGGCTGATGTCGTAGCAAGGTACGAACTGCATCAACTTTTCAATGCCCCTAAGGTTCAGTCCCTCTTTTCTCAGGAAGCGCCGAATGCACTTGAGCCAGACAATGTCGTTTGCCGAATAGTAGCGATCTCTGTTGCGCCGCGATGGCTTGATGATGCCGCTCTTCTCATACACTCGCAATGTCTGGTCCGTCACCTGAAGCAGTTCAGCGACGACGCCAATCGGAAAGAGGGGTGTCTCCGGATTATCGAGCTCTTTTGGAAGAATTGCCATTCGTGTCCCCTCCCGAATCGATTCCCGAACGCTCAAGAGCAGATGCCGAGAGTAGCACCGAGGTTCGCAGTTTGCCCAGAGCTTCCTTCTCGATTTGCCGAATTCGCTCACGCGTGAGCATGAATCGCCGTCCAACTTCCTCCAGCGTGAGCTCACCTGCGTAGCGGAGTTGCAGGATCGCACGTTCCCGAGGGCGGAGTTGTCTCAACAGTTGCCGGCACTTTCGCTGCAGGTCCCGAAGGATTGCCAGCTCTGCCGGGTCGAGTCGCTTGTGGTCCGCCAGCAAGTTCAGCCGCCACAACTCATGAGGGCCTGCCAGGGAGTCTAGAGAGATGGAGTCCTGGACCGAGCGAAATGCTGCCCCCACCTTAGACGGCGTGAGGTTGACGGCGGTGGCGATTTCCTCGGTCGAAGGCTCTCTCTTGAGCTTAGCATTCAACTGTCTCCGGACTCTGAGGAGTTTCTGTGCGGTCAGGGACAGATGCTCCGGCACGCGCACGGTTCTTCCCTGGGTGAAGATCGAACGCATAATCGACTGGCGAATCCACCACGTCGCATACGTCGAGAACTTGATTTCCCGTCGATAGTCGAATTTGTCTACAGCCCGCATGAGCCCAAGGTTCCCTTCTTGGACAAGGTCGAGAAAGCTCAGATTCTGGTGAAAGTATCTCTTCGCGATGGAAACAACGAGGCGAAGATTGGCTTCGACAATGGACTGGCGTAGCTGGCGGTGCTGGCGCTCCAGGCGCTCGCATTCGGCCAGCGTCTTTTTCAGGAAGTCCGCGTTGGCGTGTGCCACCAACTCCCTCTCTTTCAGCGCGTGCTGCAAGCGCCGAAGGGCGCTCCGTAATCGCTCTGCCGAACGGCTCCTCTGTCTCGCCAACTGTTGCTGGCGGTTGCGAATGGCGCGCTGCAAGGCAGTCATTTCTTGGCTCATGCTTCGCAGTTCTTCGAAGACTGCCCTGCGGTGGCGTTCTCCGGGCATGAACTCCACCCAGAGCCTTCCGAGCCGCACGAGGCAGCGCTTGTAGTTACACAGCACCAATCTGCCCGCAGAGCGATTCCATCTCTGTTTGGGCCGCTGCCGCCATTGCCGTTCGATCGCCTCCATCTCCGCGAGAATTGCAGCGGCTCTTCCTTGGAATTCAGATAGCTCCTCGCTCCGGCTGGCGGATTTCACTGAATCGTGTTGGCCGCTCGAGTCGAGCGAGTCCCAATCGCTTGGCGCTGGCGAGCCAGCTGTCTCGCGGGCGAGAACCGCCGCTCCGATTTTGAGACGTCCCAGCAGCCTGGCTTGGCGAGTCTGGGTTCGCGACAACTTTCGAAAGAGATAGATCTCGCGCTCGCGGGTCAGCAGGGGAACGGTTCCCATCTTGCGCAAATAGCGGGAAACCGAATCGAGCAGGGGGGTATCTCCGGACTCCGCTAGTGTGTCTTCTGGCGCGGGCTCCGCCTGCCAGAGTTGTGGGCTCCCGCTCTCAGCCGCTGAATCCGAATCAGACGTTGTTGGATCCGAGTCCCCAAAAACTGGAAAGGATACGGCGCCCATCTCGCCCCAAGCAACTTCGCCGCTCGCTTCGTCGTGTTCGAGGCGATCGCCCGATGCGAGCGGCACATCCCAGTATCGATCGTCATTGTTAGCGTTCATAGTGATTAGATTATGGTCAACACAATCAGTCAACCTAAATAATTCATTTTAGCTTATACGATAACAATGATGTCCGTCAACCTGCTTAGGGTTTTTGAGATTGCCGGCCCGAGGTGTCGAGGTACGGGGCAGACCTGCACTTCTTGGCAGGGCCACAAACTGGAACCCTTGGAAGGAGGGAACGCTAATCTGGCTTCATCCGCAAAGCGGGCTCGGGGTCACCGAACGATAACATCGGGAGCGAGCAGCCAGGGAGAGGGGGTCTCCAAGGAGTGAATCGACTGTCTGAGGGATTCTGCCGAGAGCTTAGGCAACGAAGCCCCAAAGAAGCCGCCTTCGGCCAGCGATTGCCAAATGCTCTTGGGCTTCGGATACAAAACGACGTCGACTTCTTCGTTTACAGGAATCTTCAGTTCTTTCTTCAGCAACGCCAGCGCCGATTTCAGGCCGCCAACCTCATCGATTAACTTCAAGTCCTTAGCCTGAGCGCCGGTGTAAATCCGGCCATGGGCTTTGGCTTCGAGTTCGTGGAACGACATTCCGCGTCCTTCAGCGGCCTTTTTCACAAACGTTTGGTAGATCTCTTCCATCCAGCTCCTGATCTGTGCCTTTTGGTCCTCAGTCAGCGAATGCAATGGAGAGAAAATATCTGCGTTCTCCGCAAGCTTCACTTGATCGGTGGTAATGCCCAGCCAGTGCTCATAGAGTCCTCGGACGTTGAACTTGCCGAAAATCACACCGATCGAACCGGTTATTGTCGAAGGCTGGGCTACGATTTTACGGGCACCCATAGCGATGTAGTATCCGCCGGAGCCCGCCACGCCACTCATGCTGACGACAACCGGTTTGCCTGCAGCTTCGAGCAGCCGGACTTCCCTCCACACCTTGTCGGAACCGACGGCCGATCCACCAGGGCTGTCGACGCGAAACAAGACGCCTTTCACGTCTTTCTCCAATCGAATCTCGCGCAGCCGCGACGCCATGGTTTCTCCTCCCATGACGTTGCCCCAAACATCGTTTCCGACACCCGACACGATCGGACCCAAACCTCCAAGGAGAGCTATCTTTTGCTTAGCGGTTTTCCTGCCCCGATTGCGCACCGCTCTCAGGTAATCAGATAGCCCGACAGCGCGGTACTCCTTGTTCTTCTCCGGCAGCAACTTTGCCTGGATCTCGTCCTGGTAACCCAGCGAAGTAACCAATCGCTCCTTCAGTGCCACTGCCGCTGGTGCCATGCCAGTTCTCATCAACTCCTGCAGCCGTGGCAGATCGATGCCACGCTCCTGAGCGACGGTACGCACAAACCGGTCTTGAACGTCACGTAGAACGCTTTCGAGCATTGACCGGAATTCGGGTGTCATCTTCTCGCGTGTGTAGGACTCCGCGCTCTTGAATTCCTTGAACTGCAGAAATTGCGGTTCGACCCTGAGCTTGTCCATCGTTCGCTTGTAGAACGCAACATCGGCAGCGAGGCCGTTAATGAGCAAGCCAGCGTCTGGGTTGAGATAGATCTCGTCCGACAATGCAGCGAGATAGAGTTCTCGTTCTTCCGCCATGTCTAATTGAAGGTGGGCGACCACCTTCTTGCCGGATTTCTTGAACTCTTTCAGGAAATCCCGCAGTTCCTCGACTTGAGCCCAAGGCATTCCGAGGGGATGGATCGACAGGAGGACGGATGTGATCTTGGGATCCTTAGCCGCAGCCAGAAATGCCGTCTCCATTTCCACCAGGGAGACCGAGTCCCTGTCAAGCAACCTCGCCAGAGACGATGAGGACGGCACCTCCGCAATGGGTCCTCCCAACTCCACCTCCAGAACACTCTTCTGGGCGATCTCGATCTTTCCCGGCCAGATCAGCCGATAGGCGCCATAGAGGACAAGCACCAAAAACAGGCCCAGGGTGAGAAGCAGTATGGCTACAATCCAGGAAGTCTTTCGATCTGGCATGGTTGTGATCTCCGCAAGCCTTGCTGGGAAGGGAAAACAGCGGCATAGGCAGGAGCCGCGCCAGTATTATCCCACGGATGTGGAAGCTGTTCAAAACACGGCGCGGCGCGTGACAGGGCGGAGCTGTGGTTGAACGAAGTTTGATTGTTCTGGAGTTTACCCGGTTGAAAATGCTAGAAAACCGTCGACGTGGTGATCACCTTCGGGAGGCGTATGCGTTATCGATTCGGTTTAGCTCTGCTTCTGGCCTGTGTCTCGGTAGTGGAGTTGTGCTCCTGGCAGAGCTTAGCCGCAGCGCAGGACGGCGGAGGTCGGAGGCGCGCCGAACGCGTGCCCATTGAGCTTCCCAGCGGCGCGAGGGTGGAGTTCAGCGCCTTCGACAGTCTCGGGCTGCGCGAGGAGCGCGAATTTTCCGTCTACCTGCCGCCCACATATGGCAAGAGCCGCCGGCAGTACCCAACCATCTACTTCCTGCATGGCCTCAACAACGACCATACAAGCTGGACCGTGGATCGCTATGGGCAGATCCACGAGCAACTGGATAGACTAATTGCACAGAAGAAGATCCCCGAAATCATGATGGTCCATCCCAAGGGAGACAACAGCTTCTACACAAACTATGTGGATGGCAGCCGGAAGTATGAAGACTTTGTTGCCGACGATCTGATCCGCCACGTCGAAAAGGCTTATCGAGCGCGGCCCGGCGCCCGCTGGCGTGCGATCGGAGGGACTTCAATGGGTGGGTTCGGAGCGCTGAAGATTGCGTTCAAACATAGGAATCGGTACTCCGGTACGGCCGCACATTCGCCGATCGTATTTCTGGCCGATCCCGCACAGATGTCAGACCAAACGAAGAACAGCGGCCGGTTCGAATGGTTCACGCGCATGATCGCTCCGATGTTTGGCAATCCAGTAGACCTTGAGCGTTGGCGAGCTAACAACCCGCTCGATCTGGCCAAGACAGCCAGCCTCGCTGGCCTTCGCATTTACTTCGACTACGGAACGGCGGATCGTTACAACCAGAGCATTGGGTTGGGACAAGGCTTGAAAGCGCTCGACGCGGTCCTCACAGAGCGCCGCGTGCCGCACACATTCAAAGAGCACCCGAATGAGCCTCATGGATGGGAACTCGTCAGCCTGCACCTCGCCGAGTCGCTGGCGTTTTTGTGCGAATCGTTCAAATAACCCTGTCGTGATCGGGTGTTTCTGTCTCTAGGTCCGCTCTCCTTTCGCGTCTGAGGAATTGTCGACCCGAGTCGACACGGCGTTACTGACCAGTCTGGGCATTTTCCTGGCTCGGACGCGACGCCCAACCATAAGCTTCCAGGAATCGCAACAGTGAAGGATCTTGCCTCGACAGCGCCGGAAGCCATGGGCCTGCTCGGGTGCGGCTCCACCACGCCGGGTCGCGCCAGGGTGCAAAGTGATAGCGATACAGTTCCGCTCGAATGTGGCGCGGCGGGGCGTCTGGGAAGGGATTCTTTGCGAGCAGGCTGAGCACTTCACTGTCGTTGTGGAGAAGTTTCCAAACGAAGTGCACGGTCCAAGGATACTGGCGCGGGTCCGACATGGCTGCAAACCAGATTTGCCAATCCAGACGGTAGTGGTATGGGCTGATCACGCAAGGCCGTCGGAACACGTCGCCCGGCTTGCACTTGAATTCATACGCCTTCCATTGGCTTTCTGCAGAGAGCGCTTTATCGTTGCTGCCTTCGAATACGATCTCGTCTCGCTCGCGACCCACACTACCGAAGGCTCCGTAGGTGTTAACCAGGTGAAGCGGGTCGAAAGAAGTGTTCATTGCCTGGCGGCTTGAGGCGAGGTTCCTGATTGGGAAGAAGCTCAAAACCGCGACGACCAGAACGAAGCAGGAAACGACGATCTGCTGAACCGGGGAGGTCTCTGCTTTGTTGCCAGCTTGAAGCGATCGCTGCGTCAGGCCTTGCGGCAGGATGCGAGCCCAACAGGAGTCGTCGATACAGGCGAGGGCGGGGATGATCGTCAGCCAGTTCAGGAAGGAAAGGTTGCCACTGGCGATGAGCATCGCCTGAAAGCTTACCAGAAGAAAGCCTGCGATGAGTCTTGGCCGGCGAGGCCAAAACGCGAACCACGGAACCAATAGTTCGTTGACATGGTTCCAAAGCGCCCCGAGCCTATGAAACCACGGAGGCATGAAATGCAGCAGCGGGCTGATCGGGTTCGGAATGGGCTGGGTCTCGTAGTGATAGAAGAGGCAAGTCAGATCTTGCCAGCAGGCATCGCCCCGCAGCTTGATCAGGCCCGCGCCGAACATAATTCTGAAAATCAGCCAGCGGAACAACCAGATCACCGGAGCTGGCGGCGGCCGCTTTGGGAAAGGGCGTCCATCCAGCAGAGGGCAAAGAAACACGGAGAGAAAACCCGTTTCGAGCAGTTGGATGTCCCAACCATAGGAATACCAATCTTGGCCAATATGGACAAAGGAGAGGTAGAGCGCCCAAAGAGCCATCAGCAACAGACCATTGGCGAATCCTATGAGTACGAGGCCGGACAAAGCAACGCCGACCCAGCTCATCGCCACCAGGAAAGCGTCCGACGAATCCATCCAGAAGATACTGGGCAACTGGAGAAAAGCGGTTGTGCGGGATCCGAGGAACTTCTCGGCTTGGCGAAGGAAGAGATCGGTAGGAAGCAGGCCCTTGCTTCCGATCAACGGCCTAAGCTGCTGGGCCAATGACAGGAAGGCGACGAAGTAGACAAGCCCAAGCAGCCTTAAAATCAAGAAGCGCGTAAGCCAATAGGAATGAGGCGACTGGTTCTGCCAAGCCAAGCGAAGCCACAGAGAAACGAGGCGTCCTGCTGACAGGTCGCGATACTCCAAGATTCTGTTCACTCAGATGACACTGGTTGGGGTTCACTCCACCCGCTTCACTGAATACTCCTCTCCTCCGAGGAAAATCGTGAACCCGCTGGGTTTTGCGCCTGGCCGAAGATCGAATGCCAATCTGCCAGCGGTCCAGCGGAGCGAGAACTCGCGCTCGGAGTGGGGCACCAGCTCAATGTCAGACGGGCCAGCGAAGTTTCCGAGTAACTTTCCACCGTCCCGTTTGATCGTAAAGATCAACTTGTTCGCCGTCTGGCGTTCATAGCGCCCTACCAGGCGATCGAGCTCCTGGCTTCGCAGGACAACCGTGGGGCCTCGTTTCGTATTTGCAGGTCCAGCTTCGCTCCACTCCGGCAGTTCGCGCAGCCAAACGTTTCGAAAGCGCACCGGGTTTCCGTGGTCCTGAAGCGAGATGGGCAGCCGGTCCGGATGAGCTTGGTAAGGCGAGTGCTGCAGCCAGTTGGTGGGTCCCCAGAGCTCCACCCCGTCCTGCACCAGCACGCCGTTGTGCAATAGCGTGATCCGCGCAGGTTTGAGTAAGCCTCCGCTTCGGTCGAATCGAGGGCGCCGGAACACAATGTCATAGCTCTGCCACTCGCCGGGAGGGCGGCTGGCGTTGGCCAATGGCGGGTACTGCCCATAGACAGATGCGGCTTGGCCGTCGGCATAGGTCTCGTTCTCGTACGAATCCAGCACCTGGATCTCGTATAAACCCATCAGGAAGACACCACTGTTGCCGCGGCCCTGGCTGTGGCCGATCGCTGGCACAGGCGCAGCCCATTCAACGTGCAACTGAATATCGCCGAAGGTGCCTTGGGAGAATATGTAGCCACTGTCCTTGACGGATTCCATGTAGCCATTCACTGCAATCCACTTAGCCGGGCTGCCATCTGCCGACCGCCACTGGGAGAGGTTGCGCCCATCGAACAGGACCACCGCGTCAGACGGGGGCAGAAGGGGCAGCTTTTGGTCGGACGGCTTCACGACCGGCGGGCGTGGACGGTTCATGTCATGAGCCAACCATTGAGCAGGAGATTGAGACAAGACGCGCAGGCTGAAAAATAGAATTCCTGCGGCAGCCAACATCGGTTGTTTCATGACAGAGACCTCATTGGAATAGGGATTTCTGAATGAGCGCTTCAAGGCAGGGAACGCAAGAACTCATGTTTCTGAGCGGATGACCTGCTCCATGGCATCGCAAAAGGTGTCGATCTCCTGCAGAGTGGTATAAACGTTTGGCGTGATGCGGATCCCTTGAAACTCCTCGTGTACGATCGGCGTGACAATAATGCGATGCTTGTCCCAGAGATGAGCCACGAGCTTATTTGGATCCAGCCCCGCAATCCCGACGCAGCCGAGAGCGCACGATTGGGCAGGATCGAAGCTGGTGAAGAGACGGGCCTTCTTTTGTCCTTCGAGCCGCCGTGCCCACCGATCCTTCAGGAAGCGCAGGCGGGCCGCCTTTCGTTCGGCGCCCATGCCTTCGTAAAAGGTCAATGCTTCGGCGATTGCGTTGTGGCTTGCCGCCGGATGAGTGCCGATCTCTTCGAATTTGCGGATATCGCTTCGAAGGGAGTCTGGAGCAGCCATCAACGGCCAGAGTTTCGTGATCTTAGACTTCCGCACTTAAAGGAAGCCCGTTCCGACTGGTGCCAGCAGCCATTTGTGCAAGCTGGTTCCGTAGTAGTCGCAGTCGAGATCGGCATGCTTGAAAGGGAAATGTGCAAAAGCGTGAGCGCCGTCCACGATGACTTCAATGCCGCGCTGGCGCCCCATCTGGCAAATGCGCCTTACGGGAAAGATCTGGCCCGTGAGGTTTGTGATGTGGCACACCAGGATGACTTTGGTTTTAGGTGTGAGCGCGTTCTCGAAACGGCGGACAAGTTCGTTGGGATCTTTCAGCGGCACCGGGAACGAAACCAGCTTGAGCACAATTCCATCCCGCTTCTCGCGCTGTCGCCAGGTGGTAAGCATCCGCGGATAGTCTTGGTTGGTCGTCAGGACCTCGTCCCCGGGTTTGAGGTCCAGCCCAAGCTGGCAGATTTCCAGGGCTTCGCTGGCGTTGCGGGTAATGGCAAGCTCTTCGGGGTTGCAACCGAAGCTTGCAGCCAGTCGCGTCCTGACAGCCTCAATTTCCGGCTCGAGGATGCGCCACATGTTGTGAACGGGCGCCTGATTGGAGAATTCGAGGTACCGCCGCAGGGCGTCCTGTACCACCCGCGGGCTCGGACAAACGCCTCCATTGTTGAGGTTGATGTGGGTGCGATCGAGGGTGGAGGCTTGCTGAATCTGAAACCAGAAGTCCTCGTCTACGGCCAAATCGCGAGGCGACTGGCTTTCGGCGCTGCGCTCGGCTGCCTGCACACGCTCGATAGCGTCATCGCGCAGCCAAGCCACAGCTGCAGTGCCGGTACTCGCCAGACTTCCTATGAAAGCTCTTCGGGTCAACATGCCATCGCGACCTTGTGCTTGCATTCGCCGATATCCCTACTTGCCACCAGCGATCTCGCCATGCGGCTTGTTCAGGGTGATTTCCTTGTAAACGACTTCGACCTGATCTGGAAGCCACTCGCCGCTCCACGCCTTGACGGCCTCAGAAAGGCGGACGCTCGTGGTCGAGGGCGATCCAGCCTTCTTGCTGACCAGGTCTTCCAGCTTCTTGCCGCTCTTTATGGCTTCGGCCACCGCTTTGCGCAGCTCGACGAAAAACTGGCGCTGCCCGCTCAGGATTTCCGCGCCACCAGGAATTCCATGGGCGGGCAGCACGGTTGCTGCTTTGAGCTTCTGCGCCTGGGCAATGACGTTGGGCCAATTCGCCGAATTCCCATGGCCCAGGTAGTTGAAGGGTCCATTCACCGCCGCGTCTCCAGTACAAAGAATCCCTTCCTTCGGCAGATAGACAAAGCCATCGCCGCGCGTGTGCGCCCACCCAAAAAAGTGAAACTCGACACGGCGTGTCGCGTCCTCCAGCACAAACTGCTTTTCTTTGAACGTCTGCTTGGGAGGTTCGGCGGTGGACAGATTCAGAGCGGCGACATCGGGGCGCGCCTTGGCCGCGTCTTGCCACGCTTTGGGTTCATATCGTTTCATCTCATCCGACACGCCGACGTATGCCAGCGTGGTGGCTCCGAGTTTCGTCCACACCGGATTGCCATAGGCGTGGTCTCCATGGTGGTGGGTATCGAAGACGTACCTGACAGGCTTCTTGGAGGTCTTCTTGATATCGGCCAGGCAGGCCTCAGCGCCACTCGGAAAGTTGGCGTCCACAACAATCAAATGGTCCTTCATCTCGATCCAGATGTTGTTGCAGTGCCCCTTCTCCTTGAGCTCGCCCTCTCGGAACCAGACACCGGGCGCAATCTGTTTCACGTTGCCCGGAGCAGCCTCAACTCCGGTTCGTGAAGTTGCCAGCCATAACACGGCCATGCATGCCATCAACCCGGCCGACATCAAAATCTGCGATCTCTTCATTGTCAACTGAAGACCTCCTGTTTGTTCCTGCGATTCGGTGCCACAGAGCAACAGCAATTTACGAGTAAACACGGCTGCAGAACGCCCGGGCGCTTCAGGCTGAAGTTCGACCCTGACCGCACAACTCTTGCCAGAGTGCCCGATAGTAGCGCATTAGACGGACTGGGTCAGCATTCGCCTCGATTTCGGCAAGCGTATAGCGGTTGAACTCCGCCCGGCTCAAGAGGCTGAACAACTGGCGCCAGGGATACTCTCTCTTCCACAGCTCGTTGATATGGACGCTGCGCAGCCAGGGTTTCAGCAGATCAAAACTCTTCGCCACCGACCCATCCTCGACATCTTCTGGGTTAGAGTTCCAGCAGAGGCCGACCATCGGATGATCGGCAACCTCCATCATTCGCCGCACCCGCGCGGGAATGTTGGAGCCTCGCCCGTGGACCTCAAGCCAGATTTCGATGCCGTAGCCTTGGGATTGCTGTCCGCAATCTCTCAACGAGCGCCCAATTTGCTCGATGACTTTCTCTTCTGGCATTTCAGATGGAATTCCATTCGGGCGTACTTTGACGCCGGTCGCACCGATGTCGTGAGCTAACTCGGCAAATCGCTTGGTCTCTTCGATATTCTTTCGAACGACCGCCGCATCGGGGGAATGGTATTCGCAGGTTGTGCCAACACTCAGCAGATGGACCGGGCTGTCGAGGAATGCCTGGGAGACCTCATGTCTCCGCTCTCGGCTCAAGGAGGGCTCAACACCGTGGCGGTGGGTGGTTCGCAGTTCGACGGCCTCGAACCCAGCTTCGACACAGTTTCGGATCAGGGTTGGGATGTCCCAGTCTTTGGCCAGGTTGTAAGTCACCGTGCCCAGCTTGAAACCGCCAGGACCGAGAGCCGGATTGAGTTCAGGATCGGGTGGCATCAACTGTGCCTCTTTGCCTACGGCCGGATCACGGTTCCATCGCGTCGTCGCGTCGTGCCCCAGTTGTAGTCGAAATTACGAGGACCGCTCGGGAACGGGAATTTCTTGGCCAGCTCTTCGTCGACATCGACACCATGACCTGGAACCTCGTTAGCGTAGAGATAGCCGTTTTTGGTCTGCGGGCAACCTTTGAACACTTCCGCCGTTTCCTTGGGGAAGCGCCCCCCTTCGTGAATGCCGAAATTGTAGCTTGCGAGTTCCAAGGCGAGCTGTGTGGCGTGCGCGACGGGTGAGGCGTCGCCAGGACCATGCCATGCCGTCTTGACGCCGAAAAACTCGCAAAGTGCTGCCACCTTTCGCGCCATGCTCAAGCCGCCAATCTGCGAAATGTGGGTGCGGATGTAGTCGATCAGTCGTCCGGAAATCAACGGAACGTGCTCATGCATGGTGTTGAACAGCTCGCCCATGGCAATCGGCGTGGCACATTGTTGTCTTACGAGCCTGAAATGCTCGTTGTCTTCCGGAGGAAAGGGATCTTCGATAAAGAACGGGCGAAACTTCTCGAGTTCTTTACAGAGGTTGACGCCTTGGTTCAGGGTGACGCGCTCGTGGATGTCGTGCAGCAACTCGATTTCGTCACCCAGTTTGCTGCGACAGTACTCGAACAGCCGAGGCAACATGCGGCAATACGCTGCTGGTTCCCAGATGTCTCTGGGATCGGTGGGGCCTGGATCTCCCTCGTCCGCTGCCCGCCGGTTGGCCGAGGCCGCGCCGTAGGTTGCCAGGCCAGGGATTCCAGACTGGATGCGGATGTGGCGGTAGCCTAGTGCTATTCCTTTTCGAGCGTCCTCCTCGACTTCCTGGAAGTCGCGTCCGCTGGCGTGATAGTAGCAGTCCGCCGCAAAGCGGCATTTGCCACCCAGCAGCTGGTAGAGCGGCATGGAAGCTCGTTTGGCTTTGATGTCCCACAACGCCATATCCACACCACTCATTGCGTTGAACATGGCTGGGCCGTTTCGCCAGTAGGAACTGACAAACGAAGACTGCCAGATGTCTTCGATCTCGTCGACGTTGCGTCCGATGAGAAACGGCTTCAGATACTTTTCAACAGCCGTCTCTACCACGTAGGCTCGCTGCGTCCAGGTGGCGCATCCCCAGCCGTAGAGGCCTGGTTCGCTGGTCTCGACCTTCACCACCACCAGTCGGATTCCGTTGGGAGCCGTCAGGAGCGTTTTGATGTTCCTGATTTTCAAATGCGGCAGGCCTTTCAGGGATGCGGGTTTTTCCTGAGCCCAAAGCGGAGCCAATGGACTGCGCTGCGTGAACAGAAGTGAGCCTCCGACTGCGGCACCCGAGGACAGCCAGCGTAGAACTTCACGTCGATCCATTGGGATCCTCCCAAGAGGACAGGCAAAGGTTGGTCGCGTGAAAAACGCGCCAATCCTATGCAAGACGTTCGGGCTTGTCAATTGAGGGTATCAGCCAGCCAGTTGCGCGGCTCCACCGGTAGCGACAAGACGGCTGGTTAGCAGGGCACTCGCTGCCTGCTACCGCGGTATGCCCTGCCGAGCCGATTCGATGCAGCGGAACGCCAACTCGCAAGATCTTAGCGATTCCTCGAAAGTCACATCAGGTGGTCTCTTTGTCTGGATGCATTCGATGAAGTGGCGGGCCTCAGCAACGTACGGATCGCTGCTAGGATCCGCTTCAGGAAGCGAAATACGAGAGATCGAGCCCATCTTGGACTCGACGGTGGAAATGACCTTCAGGTGCTGGCAGGTCTGATTGTCGTAACGCAGCACTCCGAGGCTGCCGCAAACCTCCGCAGTTTGGTGAAAGCTGCCTGTAGGATGAGCCCAGCTGCCTTCGATATGCGCCAATGCTCCTGACTCTAACTGCAAGTTCAGCAGGGCGTAGTCAGGCTCTCCGCTGAGGCCTTCCGGCAGCGATTTGGCGTAGACCTGCTCGACCTCGCCAAACGTCCAGCGCAGAAAGTCCAGATCGTGGATCAACAGGTCGAGGATGACGCCGCCGCTCTTTGCTGGATCGGCAAACCACGAATCGGCGCCCGGATACCCCACGCAGCGGGAGAGCCTGATCATGCCAACCCGTCCAACATCTCCTGCCAGCACGCGCTCGCGAATTCTCGCGTACTCCCAAAAGAACCGGAGAACCTGGCCAACCATGACGATTCTTGGGAAACCCGCCAGAAGAGCGCGAATTTCATCTGCCATCGTCTGGCTAAGCGCCAAAGGCTTTTCGCAAAAGACATGTTTCTGGGACGACACGGCCGGTCGCAACGACTCCAGCCGCGTAAAGGTAGGCAGGCAGATCACCACAGCGTCCACGTCTGGGTCTTCGAAAATGGCATCCATGGCCGTCACCGATGTTGCTCCGTGAGCGCTGGCCAACCGCTCGGCCGGCGCCAGTGTGCGGCTGCAGACGTACCGGATGGAGACGGAGGGGAGAGTCTGGAACGCCTTTGCAAAACGGCGGCCCATGTTGCCAGCGCCCAGGATGGCCAGCCGGATTCTTGGCTTGGAATCGTTTTGTATGTTTCCTGGAGCCATGTGGATTTTCTAATTCCAGCCCTGCGTCGTAGGCATTCTTCCCGGACCGCCGCTGGCCATCCTACAGAAGCACCGCTTGCCTTGTTGCGATTGACTTGTACGCTGCTTCTACAACCTCGAGTGCCCGCACACCGTCAAGCCCGGCAGCTGCAAGTTCCGCTTTCCCCTGGATCGTATCAACGAAGTTTTCTAACAGACGCGAAGTCAGGTTGCCCTCTCGCGTTTCGACCAGATGCTTGGCCGACGGCTCGGAATAATAGTCGAGCGTCCAAGGAAAAAGGTCCAAACTGATGACGCCGCGGCTCCCGACGATCTGGATATTCACATCGCCCCAGACAGGAAACGAGTTGTTTGGCCGGGACCAACTGGCGTCGAGCGTCACGAAGACTTCGTTGCTCATCTCAAGCGTCAGAAGCGCCACATCTTCGACTGGAATGGGGTGCAGGCGGCAAGCGGCATGGGCGAACACCCGCGTAAATTCTGCCTCGAAAAGCCAGCGCAGCGCATCGACCACATGTACTGTGTGGTCCATGACGGCACCGCCTCCGGACAACTGCGGATCGACAAACCAGTCTCCTGGCATCATGCCTCGGTTCGTTGCCTTCACAGCGACTATGTGTCCAAGAGTTCCCTGTTCAACCAGCCGTTTTGCCTGGCGCAGTGCTTCGCTGAACCGGACCGGGAAACAAATTCCGAGAGGCACTTCGTGTGCTTGGCAGACGGCCAGCATCTCATGTGCGTCCACACACCGAGTCGCAATCGGTTTTTCACACAAGATTGGTATTTTCGCCCGGGCAAAATCGAGAACCATCGGCTTATGGCGGCTGTTGGCCGAACAGATGAGGACACCGTCCAAGATCCCAGGCAGGAGTAGCTCGTGGTAGTCGGAGACAAGCCTGATTCCCTCGAGGAGATCGGCATGATTGGACACGCGACGACCGTCGGGCTCGGCGACCGCGGCAAGCTCGACCCCGGGCATGCCTCTCAAGCAGGACAAGTAGTTCCGTGAGTGAACGTGCTCCAAGCTGACGAGTCCTAAGCGCAGGGACATGGTAGCCATCTCTCGATTGAGCGAGGCGCAATCCTATGACTTCGGCTTCGGAAAGGCAACCTCCCAGCGAGTCACAGATAGAGCCGTCAAGGACGGATCTAAGGAAGCCTCAAAACACGTAATGCCACGGTAAGGCGCTCCTCACCCCATTTCCGGCCGCAGGACAGAATGACTGGTTTTCGGACCTATGACCAAACGGGGAGAGTTCATCCGCAAGTTCACCAGCCTCCTAACGCATTCTCGCGATGGAGCTTATGTCATCCAGGCCTTTTGGCAAAGAGCGTGATAAGTGGGTGCGAGATGTCTACGGTATCTGATCTGGTCGAAAGAGAGCGAAAGCAATGAATCCCAAAACCGACAAACTTCTTCAGCAAGCTGGCAAATACATCGCACTCGGAAAACTTACCTTGGCGCTGGAACAATACCTCAAGCTCCAAGGAGCAGAACCCGAGGACACCACGATCGTCAACACGATTGGCGATCTCTACGTGCGGCTTGAAGACAGGGAGAATGCTCTGTTGTGGTACCAGAAGCTGGCTGAGGCCTTCGAATATCGCGAACTGTATTCCAACGCAATGGCAACCTATCGAAAAATCCTCAAGCTCTCGCCGAAGAACCAGGATGCAATGCGCTTGCTCGCCCAACTTTACGAACGTCAGGGGCAGACCCAGAACGCAAAGACGCAGTATCAGATGCTGGCAAAACTCAAAATGAGCCTCAACGATCACAGCGAGGCGATCAGCCTCCTCAAGAAGGTCTGCGCACTCGATGCCTCCTGTGGCCAAAGCCAGAAAGTGCTGGCCCAATCGTTGGAGGCGGGCGGGAATACGAAGGAAGCGATCGAAAGATACCTGCAGAGCGCTGCAACCTACGCAAAACAAGACGATCGCTCGGCAGCCCTGGAAGTCGTGGACAACGTGTTCCGACTGCGGCCAACCGACAAAGAAACGGTCAGGTCCTTCTTCGTGTTGCTTCAAGGCATCGGTCTCAACCAACGCGCCACCCACTATCTCAGCGACGTTTCGTTAGATCAGGACCCGGAATTCAAGCTAATGCTGTGCGAGATGTTCCTTGCCGAAGGGAACCTCGAAGCCGCGCGCAAGCTGGTGCAGAAGAGCGTTCGCCAGTGCCCAGCCCTCTACAAGCCTGCCATCAGGATTCTCGAAGGATCTATTAGGAATGGAGACGTCAACGCCAGTATCGAAATGGTGGAAGAGTTATTCGAGATGTCCATGAGCCAGCGCGATGAGAGCACGATGAAAGTCCTGCTCGACTCGCTGTTGGAACTCGACGAGAACAACAGCCGTTTGTTGAAAACCTTGATTGCTGTGCTGATACGAATGAACGGCCAAGATCAGCTAGAGGGATACTTGAAACGCCTTGCGTTGGTTCAACTGCGTGCTGGCGAGCGAGCAGAAGCGCGGGAGAGTCTCAACAGGCTTGCCGTCTATAGCTCCTCAGATTTCTATCTTGACCTGCTCAGAATGATGGACGACGCCGGGTTTGAACAACCCCCTGTTGCCATGAAGAAGACCATGCAGAAAGTCATTGAGGCCCTGGAGGCAGGCAAGCTGCAGAAGGAGCAGGCAGGTGGCGCAGCTCCCGTGGCACTGGGTGTCTCGGAACTGGACTTGGGCATGGGGTTGGCCTTCGAAGAAGAGTTTGCTTTCGCACAGGAGTCTGTTTGAAAGGCAGACGTCCGGTCGATGGCAGCCATCTCTCAGAGCTGGCGGAAATGGCGCCAGCCAACTGGTGGAGGGCGACCGACCGATTCTGTTGCTACGGTCCCGAACTGCCTGTTGCGGGTTGGCGGCTCGAACGCGCCTGTTCCAGGTAGCGAAGATCTAGCATGCCCTTCAGACTCCCTCCCCTTAGATACCCTAACGCCTTAGCCCGCTCGAAGAAAGTTTCAAGGGAACTCTCCAACGGATCGACCGTCACTTCCAGCCGGCTTAGCGCTTCGGTAAGGATCGCTTCATCGATGCGTCTGCGGGTATACCGTGCAATTTCCTGATTCACGATCTCCCGGGCTTCTCCTCGATGCTCCTGAATCCACTGGCTTAATTCTAAGTGTGCCTCCACGACTCGCTGCACCCATTCAGGCCTGGATTCCAGAAAACTCCGAGAAGCGACGAGGAGCGTCGTCGCGAACTTGCCATTGGGCCACAAATCACGTTCGTCGACGAGAACCACGCCGTTGGCGCGGTGGACCAGGATGGAGCCCCATGGCTCCGGTACCCAGGCTCCGTCCAGCTCCTTGCGCAGAAACAACGCCAGGATGTCTGCGTTTGCGAGGGGCAGAACTTCGACGGAGCCCCCCCGCTCCTTGGTTGCCAAGCCCATCTGGCCCAGGTAGGTCCGAAGCGAGATGTCCTGGGTGTTTCCGATCTGAGGCGACGCAAACCGTTTTCCCGCGAAATCCCCTTGCGTCTTCAGGACCACATCGGAGCGCCGAACGAAGACAGCGCCCCCTTGGGTTGCGCCGGCAATCACCCTCAGAGCCTTCCCCTCAGACCTGATGAAGCCGTTGATGGTTGGCGAGGGCCCAGTGTAGGCCAGGTCTATTTCACCAGCCAGCAGCGCTTCAATCGCCGCTGGCCCTGCGCTAAATAACTTCGGAGTCAACGTCACATCGGCGCCCAGATGGCGCCTGAACTCTCCTTTCGCCAGCCCCACCAGCGCCTGCATATGAGTGACGTTGGCGAAATAGCCAAGGCGAACCTCCGATTTCGGTGCCGATGACTTGGACTGGCAGCCAGCCACGAACGACCCGGCAAGCAGGAAAAGAACAATGGGACTGAGAGCGCCAGAGACTGCGTTTCTTCCAATGGGTTTTCTACGGTTCAAAGCTCAGGTCCTTCGTTGTCGGCTTCCATCGACTGCCACAGTCGTGGGTATCGGTCCGATCGGACTCGCTTCAGTCGTCGATATGTTTGAATCAGGTCCAACATCAAGGTCTCCTTGTTCGGAAAATCAATCGTTCCTAACCCTGCCTGCAGAGCTACCTCGGGGTCGGCAAACAACGGTCGGAAGGAAGCCAAGAGTCACAACGGACTTGAAATGAAGTGATACAATGACGCCCGTGCCATTCCACTTGATAAGGACAATCCGATGACGAAAGAACCACTGCCTCGACGCAGCTTTCTTCGCCTTGCGGGTACTCTAGCGGTTTCCGGTTCCCTGGGCCCCACGTTGCGTGGTGCGAAAGCCCAGATGAGCAAGGTCGAACGGCTGAAAGCCGCTCTCCGAGGCGAACGGGTCGATCGAGTCCCATTCACCTGCTGGCATCATTTTGGACTGGAGAAGAAGCCAGGGGAAAACCACGCTGAGGCGACGATCGCCTTCTATCGCAAGTGCGACCCCGATTTGTTGAAGGTCATGAGCGATTTCCCGTACCCGCCGCCGGAAGGCCTGGAGAAGCTCTCCCAACCCGAGGATTGGCAAAGGATCGAGCCCTTGAAGAACCCCTTTCCCGAACAGATCAAGGCTCTGAGGCTGATCGCCAAAGAGCTCAAGGGGCAGGCGCTCTTCGTCGAAACGATTTTCCATTCCTGGAACGTTGCTGAGAAACTTTCTTCCAAGAAAGACCTGGTGCAACTGAAGGAGAACGACCCGAAACTGTTCAAAAAGGTTCTGCGCGCAATCTCAGAATCCCAAGCGAACCATGTCCGCCTGGCTTTGGATGCCGGCGCCGCAGGCGTTTTCCTGGCGGTGTCTGCAGCTGACGAGTTCGTGACCGATGCCCAGGACTATCTGAAAATGGGCCGGGAGTCCGATCTGATGATCCTCGACGCCGTGAGAGACAAGGAACTCAACATCCTGCATGTCCATGGCAAGAAGCCGCATTGGGACACGCTGGTCACTTACCCGGTTCAGGTGATTAACTATTCGGTTCACGGAACGGGACTGGGTCTAACCGGCGCGCGAACCAAGTTCACGGGCACTCTGATGGGCGGCTTGAACGAGGAAAAAATCGCGACACAGAGCACGGATGAACTTGCACGCGATATCCAAGCTGCGGTCGCTGCCATGCAAAAGCGCCGGTTCATTCTCTCGCCAGGGTGCTCCGTGCCGAACGATATCTCGCCGGAGGTACTGCTTGGCCTGAGAGAGCTGGCTCGGAAAGGCTGACGCACGGGATCAGCCTGCCCGGATCTTAGCTTGCTGCCAGCACTCTGGCCACGGTTTCCTTCACCAGGCTCAGGCTCAGCGGTTTGAGCAGGGTGGCATGAGCCCCGAGCAGCTCCGCGGCCCGCAGGAATCTCCCGTCAAAGGCACCCGACATCGCAATGACTTTCAGGCCGGCAAAGTTGTTTCGAAGCGACTGCAAGATCTCGAGTCCGTCCGCTTCGGGCATGACGATGTCCGAAATCAGAAGATCCACCCTTGTATTGCGCAACTGATTCAGGGCGTCTCGTCCGTTCGGACTTTCGAGGACGCGATATCCGGCTTCGCCGAGGAACCGTTTCAGCAAGTCGCGAATGTCGCGCTCGTCGTCGACCACAAGAATTGTCGCAGACTCAGGTTGTCTAGCGCTCGATGCGATGTTCTTAGGATCCATTAACAATTCCCGTTGAAACCAGCCTGAGATTTGCTTCGAATGCGTGAGGTCAAAACTTCATCCGGCCCAGCCGCGCCATCATGCCGCCGCTCATCTGTTTCATCATTTTCCGTGCCTGGACGTACTGCTTAAGCAGCTGGTTTACCTTTTGCACCGACGTGCCACTGCCTCGCGCAATGCGCTTGCGGCGGCTGCCGTTAATGATTTGGTGGTGCGCGCGTTCCTTGGGCGTCATGGAGTTGATGATGGCCTCAATATGCAACAGCTCCTTTTCGTCCACCTTGACCTTGTTCAGGTCTTTGAACGGCCCCACTTGAGGTAGCATGCCCAGAATCTGTTCCAGCGGTCCTAGCTTGCGCATCTGCCGCAGCTGATCGCGGAAATCCTCCAGCGTGAACGTGTCTTCGCGCAGCTTTTGTTCCAGCTCGACGGCCTGTTCCTGGTTGATGGCTTCCTGTGCTTTTTCAATGAGCGACAGAACATCGCCCATTCCGAGAATGCGCGACACCAGCCGGTCTGGATAGAACGGCTCGAGCGCGTCGGCCTTTTCGCCGACGCCGAAGAACTTTACCGGCTGGCCGGTGACGCTCTTGATGGAAAGCGCCGCGCCTCCGCGTGCGTCTCCATCCATCTTCGTGAGAATAATGCCGGTCAGACCCAGTTGGGTGTGAAACTCCTGTGCGCTCTTTACAGCGTCCTGCCCCGTCATGGCATCCGCTACGAAGAGGATTTCTGCCGGAGTCATGGCCTGCTTTACTTGGCGGAGTTCCTGCATCAGTTGTTCGTCGATATGGAGACGGCCAGCCGTGTCAATCAGCAGCACATCGCAGCCGGAATTCTCTGCCTCACGCAACGCCGCCTGGCAGAGCTTCAACGGGTCTTCGGAGCCTACCCCTGGGTACACGGGCACGCCGAGGTCTTTGCCCAGGATTGCCAACTGCTCTCGCGCAGCGGGCCGGTAGATGTCGATCGACAATAGATAGGCGCGATGCCCATTGCGATTCAGCCAGCGCGCCAGTTTTCCCGTCGAGGTGGTTTTTCCCGAGCCCTGCAGACCGACAATGAGGAAGACGTTTGGCCGCTTCGGCGGAAAACACAGAGCGGCCGATTGGCCCCCAAGCATCTCCAGCAGCTCATCACGGACCACCTTGATTACCTGCTGGCCGGGCGTCAAGCTTTCAAGCACATCCTGGCCCAGAGCTTTCGTTTTGACCGACTCGACGAACTGCTTGACGACTTTGAAATTCACATCGGCTTCCAACAAAGCCATGCGAATCTCTTTCAGTGCTTCTTCGACGTGCTCAGCGGTGAGCCTGCCCTCACCGCGCAGGTTCTTGAACACACGCTGAAGCTTCTGGGTCAACTGATCGAACATCTGAACTCCTTACACGGACCGCAAGCTTTTCCCTAGGCTAGCTGTCGGAAACCTTCATACAAAATCGCTCGATGCTCGACGCGCGTCCCGACTCAGGGCTCACGACGATCTCCACCGCGTTGATGCGGACATCGCCCGTAGCCGTGTCGAAACGGGCCGGCATCTGGCTGATGAACTTGGGAAGGATGATGTCCTTGCTCACACCAATGATCGAATCGTGGGGTCCGGTCATGCCTGAATCGGAGATGTAGGCGGTGCCCCCGGGCAGGACCTGCTCGTCTGCTGTTGGCACGTGCGTGTGGGTTCCGATAATGGCTGAGACGCGCCCATCGAAGTGCCAAGCCAGCGCCTGTTTCTCTGCTGTCGCCTCCGCATGGAAATCGATGAGAATGACTTTGATTTCCCGGCTCAGCGACGCCAGAAGAGCCTCGCCCGATCGAAACGGGCAATCGATGGCAGGCATGAAAACGCGGCCCTGGAGATTGATGACCGCATAGGGAACACTAGCGCGAGTCTGGCTCACCCACAACCCCCTTCCCGGCGCCGTCGGTGGATAGTTGGCTGGCCTCAACAACCGCGGCTCCTGCTCAAAGTAGGGAAGGGCTTCCTTCTTGTCGAAGATGTGGTTGCCGGAGGTGAGCACGTCGACGTTGAGTCCCAACAGCTCCTCGCCTAGGCGGGGAGTGATGCCGTTGCCGGCTGCCGCGTTTTCCGCATTGGCAATGCACAGGTCAATGTGCCGCGATTCGAGAATGTGGCCCAAGTGGTTCTTCAATGCGTCCCGTCCAGGACGGCCCACAATATCGCCAACAAAAAGGACCTTCATCGCTGCGGTGCCTCCAGCCGCTGAAAAGAAAAACAGGATGCCCAGAACCTTTGCGACCAGCCGGGGTGGGAAGCTTAACCGCGACACGAACGTGCCGCAAGTCTGGTGTCGCCCGCCGGTTTCGGCCTTAAGGGCTCCGTGCATCCTGTCGATAGGCGCGCCCTTCCACGCGCCAGTGTCTCGATGCCTAAACTCGTCGTAGCAACTTGGGGCTGGGGACTATTCCGATCACTCTGCCCAGCTATCGAGCGTAGTCTACTACGCGCATTTCGCGAATGACCGTCACCTTGATCTGTCCGGGGTACTGCAATTCGTTCTCGATCTTACGGGCAATATTACGGGTGAGGCAGAAGGCCTGTTCATCGCTCACCTTGTCGCTTTCCACCATGATCCGAAGCTCGCGCCCGGCTTGCAGTGCGTAGCACTTCGCTACGCCCTCGAAGGAATCGGCCAGATTCTCCAGTTTCTCGAGTCGCTTGACGTAGGTCTCCAGGATCTCCCGCCGCGCTCCAGGCCGCGCAGCAGACAAAGCGTCAGCAGCCTGAACGAGCTGTGCTTCCAGCGTGCGAAACTCCACATCGAAATGGTGGGCCTCCATGGCGTGAATCACTGCCTCGGTCTCGCCGCACTTGCGCGCTGCCTGAACACCTAGCTGGATATGGGTTCCTTCGACTTCCCGGTCGATGGCTTTGCCAATGTCATGCAGCAGTCCGGCTCGTTTGGCAACCGCCATGTCGGCGCGAACCTCCGCGGCCATCATCCCGGCTAGATAGGCAACCTCTTTGGAGTGGCTTAGAACGTTCTGGCCGTAGCTCGTGCGATACCGCAGGCGGCCCAAGAGGCGAATGAGCTCCGGGTGGAGATCGTTCACTCCGATTTCCAGGGCTGCCGCTTCCCCTTCCTTCACAATCTTGTCGTCCAACTCCCTCTTGACTTTCTCGACGACTTCTTCGATTCGAGCTGGATGGATGCGGCCATCCGAAATCAACTTCTCGATCGACATCTTCGCGATTTCACGGCGGATGGGATCAAAGCCAGAAACGATGATGGCTTCCGGAGTGTCATCGATGATCAGGTCACATCCGGTGGCTACTTCCAGGGCTCTGATGTTTCGTCCCTCACGACCGATGATGCGCCCCTTCATCTCGTCGCCGGGAAGATCGACGACTGACACTGCCGACTCCACCACGTGCTCTCCTGCGCACCGCTGAATGCACATGGTGATGATTTCTTTCGCCTGTTCCTGTCCAGTTTGCCGCGCCTCTTCTTCGATCCGGCGCGTAATGGCAACCGCCTCGCGGCGTGCTTCGGTCTCGACCTGCTTCAAGAACTGCCGCTTGGCCTCCTCGGCAGTCATTCCCGAGATAGCCTCCAGCTGCTTCTTCTGCTCGTAAATCAGCTCTCGAACCTTTTTCTCGTCCAGGGCGTGAAAATATTCTTTTTCGGCAAAGCGCTTCTCCTTCTGCCCCAGTTCCCTTTCCTTCCCAATCAAAGACTGCTCTTTCTTCTCAAGAAGCTCCTCGCGCTGCCCGAGCCTCTTCTCCAAGCTCTGAAGCTCCGATTTCCGGTCTTTCGATTGCTTCTCGACCTCCGCGCGAAGACTCAGGCTTCTGTCTTTAGCCTCGAGTTGAGCTTCTCTTCGGATCGCCTCCGCTTCGCGCTTCGAATCTCCAATAATCTTCTGAGCAGCTTCTTCCGCGGCTCGCAACGATTTCGATCCCTGCTGGCTTCTGTAGAGCATGACCGCAAGGACAAAAACCAACGCGATCGCCACCCCTAATGCGCAATAGATAACCAAATTCATGGCGTCTCCTAAATCCTTCGAGACCCAGGCGCTTCTCGGCCTGGGCGCCGGCCCGAACCTGTGCCAACACCGACAGCAAAAAAAGGACGCTTGAAGTTAGCATGCTGGAAACCTTGGTCCGGACAGGAATCGACGGTCAAACAGGCCAATCGTTAGACGATTATAGTTGACCCTATTTGGAATTACAATATTTCGTATAAGTCCAGAATAAGTCCAGACTGAACCCTGTCACGTGACGCAGTGCATCTGAGGGGAAAGAGTTTGTGCAGAGCAGGATGCCGGGAAATCAGTCTCGAAAACCCTACCTACGGACCGTCAGGAATGCTGAAGGCAGGAGACGAACGAAGCAAGCTACGGCAGCTCTCGAACACGGATTTTGCGAAACCAGACTTCCTCGCCATGGTGCTGAAGGCCAATGTGGCCTTCGGGCAGCACCGAGAAACGGGGCATGTTCTTGAACTTGCTCTCAGCGATCAGGTCTCTGAGCTGCGGACTGCCCAACTCATACTCGACGACCTTCACTCCGTTTAGCCAGTGCTCACCGTTGCTGCCGCGCAGAACAACGCGGAGATGATTGAATTCACCTACGGGGCGCAGCTTCTTGCCGCCTGGAGCGATCAACGCGTAAAGAGATGCAGCAGATGTCTTTGGATTTCTGCCATCCCGGTGTCTTTCGTCATCGAGTACCTGGACCTCGGGTGCACTGTGCCAGATCGCCTTGTCTTCTTCGCTGGCTCGGTAGAAAACACCGCTATTCCCGCCTGGAGACACCTTCCACTCCAGCTCCAATTCAAAGTTGCGAAACTTCCTTTTGGTGATGAGGTCGACCTGATCCCCACCAACGATCGTCTTGAATGCTCCCTGGTCAATACTCCAACCCTTATCGGGAAAATCCTTTCGCTGGTATCCGCGCCAGGCATCACGCGATTTCCCGTCAAACAGAACAATCCATCGGTCCTCTGCACGAAGAACAACACCGTTGAAACACGCCACTAGCATGGCAACAGCACACCACCAGAAGACTCGGCCCATTGCCGCCGCTCCTCCTGCCATTCCGAGGCAAGAAATCAAGAATTGAAGAAGGCCAGGAAAACTAAGGCCTCAAACAGCAACCGAGACTCCCGGCTTGCAGAGCCAAACCAGGTTTTTGTCAGGGCTCATCCGACAGAAGACGCTTCTCAAGCGCAACTACGGAAGCGACCCCATCACCCCAGAAACACAAAACCCCGCTCTGCCGTGAGACACTCTATTTGCACCTGGTAACCAGGTGGGCTCCCTAGCTTCCACTTTAGGAAACTTCACATGGTGAAGCTTGCACACCGTGAAATGACACAGGATCCCTAACAAATAGGCATTGGTACAAATATTTGTGTGCCAACACGAACATCGCAGGGTGGAGAGATCATAGAGAACCGGCCGGAACGGGTCAAGGCTTTTTTCGCTCAGGAAAGCAAGGCTGACTCTCGGTGAATTCGGAGGAGAACGGCCGCTCCTTTACCCGGAGAAATCGCGGCGTCCTTCCAGAGCGCGAGATACCGTGATGTGGTCGGCATATTCAAGATCGCCGCCGACCGGCACGCCTGTGGCAATGCGTGTGACCTTGACACCCAAGGGTTTGATCAGGCGGGATAGATACAGTGCTGTGGCTTCGCCTTCGATGTTGGGGTTTGTGGCCAAGATGACCTCTTTGACTTGACCTTCTTGCAGCCGCTTCATCAGGCCAGGGATCTCCAACTGGTCCGGCCCCACGCCTTGCAGCGGCGATATCGCTCCAAGCAAGACGTGATACAAGCCGTGATACTCGCGGGTTCTTTCGATGGCGAGGATGTTATGAGGCTCTTCCAGAATGCACAGGACTGTACGGTCACGGGCCGGATCGCTGCAGTACCGGCACGGATCAACATCCGTGATGTTATTACAGACGGAACAGTGGCGGATGGACTCCTTCGCTGCCAGGATGGCATGGGCCAGCTTTTCGGCTTCCCTCTTTGGTGTGCGGATCAGGAAGAAAGCCAGGCGCTGCGCCGATTTCGAACCGATACCCGGCAGCTTCCTAAGTTCTTCGATCAACGTTTCAACCGGGCCCGCGTAGTCTTTCATTAGAACAGCCCAGGAATTTTGAGCCCTCCCGCCAGACCGCCAATTTGTCCTGAAAGCTCGTCGTCCACCTTGCGAGCAGCTTCGTTGAAGGCCGCCACGATCAGGTCCTGCAGCATCTCGACGTCGCCGCCCGTCACGGCCTCTGGATCGATCTTGACGCTTAGCATCTGCTTCAGTCCGTTCAGCCTCACATTGACGATGCCACCTCCAGCACTGCCCTCAACCGCCATCTCAGCCATCTGCTTCTGGAGCTGTTCCTGCATCTTCTGGGCCTGCTTCATAATCTGCTGCATGTTTTTCATGGGGCCCTCGCTTGAAAGGTCGATTTAACGATAACTCAAATGCTCACAAGAAGGAAGACGCGGCAGGGCGCAGCCCATGCTGGCTGCGTGTTCACCTCGCGTTCAACGCGAGAACTTGGACTCCGCACCTTGACCGGTGACAGCCTGACGTTGCGCGCTGTCTTGGGATGGACGAATGCTCGCGTGCCATCGGCACGCAGCTCTTCCTACTTCAGTTCCTTCACATCCACGATCTCGGCATGAAACGCGTCGATGAACGCTTTGATATGGGTGTCGGCCTTCACTCGCTCCAGCAGTTCTTGCCTGGCGTCCGGCACGGCGGCCACGGCAGCTACAGCTGTTGTACCGCTCGGATCCGATTGCGACAGCAGCTGTAAGCTCTGAGGTTTGCCCGCCATGGATTCGACAATGTCGTTCAGCAAGCCGAAGTTCTCGGCCGACTGAAGCATCTCCAGGGAGAAGCGGTCCGCCGGAGCGAACTCAACTTCGATGCCAACACTGGTTTGCCGGATTTCGGACGCGTGCTCCAAGAGGGATGAGACCAAGGGGGAACGCTGCGAGGCGGCTGCTTTCAGCGCCTCGCCGAACGCTGGCCGCCTTTCGGCTGGTGCCTCCAAAGCCCTTGCTGGAGCTGCTGCAGTGAAGCGTCCTGTTGCCGGAGGGTGGGGGAGCTGCAGCGAGGATTTGGCGGGGGGATCTGGAGCCGGTGACGGGGTAGCACCGCTGAGCTGGTCAATCAATTCCTCGATCGATACCAAACGTTTGGCGTGGAGGACTCGAGTCAGCGCCATTTCCAGATGGAAGCGCGGCTGCGACGACCAACGCATCTCGCCTTCGGCGGCAACCAGGATCTGAAAGAATCGCGTCAAGTCCTCCTCCGAGAAATGAGCAGCCAGATCGCGAGCCCGTCCCATTTCGGCTGGAGCCAAGGGAACGAGTTTGGGGTCTTCGCCAGCGATCTTCACCATGAGCAGATTTCGGAAATGCGCCAACATCTCTCGCACGAAATGCTGAAGGTTCAGCCCGCTCGATACTAACTGTTCGATCAGTTCCAGAACCTTTCGAGCATCCTGCCGAACGATCGCACTGGTGAAATCGTCCAGCATCTGCTGAGGCACTATGCCGAGCAGGTCGCGTACCTGCTCGTCTCCAATTTCGTTGCCGCAGAAGGCAATGATCTGGTCAAGCTGGGACTGGGCATCCCGCATACTGCCTTCTGATGCCCGGGCAATGGCATTGAGCGCTTCGTCGCTGATCTGGATGCGCTCCTCAGCTGCGATCTTCTTCAGCTGTCCCAACACCTCGTGATAGCCAATTGCCCTGAAATTGAAGTGCTGGCAGCGCGAAAGAATTGTCGAGGGCACCTTGTGAAGCTCGGTGGTCGCCAGGATGAAGACCACTCGCGGTGGGGGCTCCTCCAGCGTCTTGAGCAGCGCGTTGAAGGCCTCGGTGGTCAACATGTGCACTTCGTCGATGATGAAGACCTTGTACCGATCTCGCGCCGCGGCATACTTCACGTTCTCCCGCAGCTCGCGAATCTCGTCGATGCCGCGATTCGATGCCGCGTCGATCTCCAGCACGTCGATCGAGTTCCCGGCCGCGATCTCGAGACAGGATGGGCACTGGTTGCACGGTGTGACCGTTGGGCCCTGGGTGCAGTTCAATGCTTTGGCCAGAATGCGCGCTGTGGAGGTCTTGCCGACTCCGCGAGAACCTGCGAACAAATAGGCGTGCGCGATGCGGTTGCGCAAAATCGCATTCCGTAGCGTCTGGGCTGCCGCGTTCTGTCCCACGACCTCGTCAAAGTTCTGGGGACGATATTTGCGGGCAATCACCTGGTAGCTCATGACAATGTGGCGGGATTCGGAGCCTGAGTGTGGAGATTCAGAAATCTGCGGATTCGGTGGATACTGCTTGAGAAGCTCGCCCCCAGCTGCATCGCCGTCAACGTCGATCTGGCCAGGCCCCGGGTGATTCCGCGGCACATCTGAAGGTCCACTACCGTTGCTTTCTTCCGAACCTGGCGGGGTTTGCGGTTTCAGATTGCACGGAGCCCGAGACCTGAAAGCGTGGCTTGCTCTCTTCGCAAAGCAGGCGAAATCTTAGATGAACGTTTTGAGAGTGTCTAGGGAAAAGGAAGCAGCCGAAGCAGCCCAATGATCCTCGCGGTTGCCGTCACAAGCGCTACTCCATAAGGAGCTCGTTCAGGCCATCTTCCTGCTGATTTCGTGAATGATGATGTTGGGATGGTTAAGGGAGCAGCGTCCTACTTTGATGCGAAGGGCCGTTCCTGGTGAACCTTGGCGGACCTCGTCAATGGCCTTTCGCTACGCCTGTCGGGCTCAGGTTGCGAATAACCAGGGCATTTGTCGATAGGGCACCTGGGTGAAAAAATAACATCCGCCGGGCCGGAAACTCCTTCGGTATTCGGTCATTACTCACCGTCATCGACTTCATCTACCAGTCTTCGTAGGATGCGTTAGCGTTTTCAACGTAACGCATCATCAACGATCGGTGGTGGCTGGAAGCTGTCAGCGCCAAGAATCGGTATTGACAGCTTGGTTTTCCGAACGACCCCTCGTGGTTCGGCAAGGTCTGGAAGAGATGCGTTACGCCGAAAACGCTAACGCATCCTGCGCGGAAGCTGGTTGCTCAGGTTGAACACGATCTCGTCAGGGCCGACTGCAATATGCATCAGGGCGGCCCAACTAACGTTCAGGATCGAGCGCCGTACCTGATGGATGTGATGCAGGGGCAGAGGCGTCCTGTGCGTTCGCGCCTCAGCGGGCCTTCTGCCACCTGAAGGCGGGACACCAAACAGGTTTCCCCGCGAGGGTCGCGTCTTTGGGAAGGAAGCAGCGTGCGCCGAAGCGCCCGCTCCACCTGCAACACCGAGGTCTTCCGTCGCGCCGTTGATCCTTGTTGCGCGGCGCCCGGCCTTCGCTTATGATCCGGTACGCTTGCGCCTCATCGGATGAGTTCCTGCCTGGCAGAAACGCGATAGGCATTCCAACACAACTGGTAAGGAAAGAGAGGAAACCGCTTGCGAGCCTTTGACTATGCCGCACCCAAGAGTTTGAACGAAGCGGTCTCTCTCCTGAGTCGGAGGGGGGACCGTGCTCGAGTTCTCAGTGGGGGGACTGACCTGATCGTACAGGTCAGAGAAAAACGCCGCGACCTGGACCTGATGGTCGACGTCAAGAATATTCCCGAGCTGTCTGAAATCCGCTACGAGCCGGCGGCTGGACTGGCTCTGGGCGCCTCGGTAGCTTGCAGCCGAATTTACGAGCACCCGGTTGTGAGCCGCGTCTATCCTGGGCTTGTGGATGCTGCTTTTCTCATCGGCGGAATTCAGATTCAGAACCGGGCTTCGTTAGGCGGAAACCTCTGCAACGCTTCCCCGGCGGCTGACTCCATTCCCGCTCTGATTGCGCATCGGGCGATCTGTGTGATCGCGGGACCGAACGGAGGGCGGGAATTGCCGGTCGAACAGTTCTGCGTCGCGCCGGGCCGCAATGCGTTGCAAGCCGGCGAACTGCTAGTCTCGTTTCGTATTCCAGCTCCGCCGCCGCGGTTCGGAGCCAACTACATTCGTTTCATCCCTCGGAATGAAATGGATATCGCCGTCGTCGGATGTGGCGCGTCGTTGACTCTGAGGGAGGATCTGAAGACGATCGCTGAAGCCCGTGTGGCTCTGGGTGCGGTTGCTCCCACTCCTCTGCTGGTTGCAGAGGCCGCGTCTGCCTTGTCTGGCAGCGCCTTTTCTTCAGAGAGCGTCGATCGCGCAGCCATTGCCTGCCAGGCCGCGGCCCGGCCCATTACAGACATGCGGGGCACCGCCGAGTACCGGAGGCATCTTGTTGGTGTGCTCACCCGGCGTGCCCTGTTGAAAGCGTTCGAACGAGCTCAGGAGGCGGCCAATGCCAGATAAAGCGAGAGTCCGGGCCACGATCAACGGAGAACCCGCAGACTTCCTCTGTGAACCGCGCCAGAGCCTCTTGGAGGTGTTGCGCGAGGAACTGAAGCTGACCGGAACGAAAGAGGGTTGCAACAACGGAAACTGCGGCGCCTGCAACGTCCTCCTCAATGGACTTCTGGTGAACTCCTGCCTCGTGCTGGCTGTGGAAGCAGACGGTGCGAAGGTGGAGACGATCGAAGGGGTCATGGGGCCGCAGGGGCTGCATCCCTTGCAGACCGCTTTCTTGGAGAACGCCGCCTTGCAGTGCGGCATCTGCACACCTGGATTCATTGTTGCTGCCAAGGCCCTGTTGGAACGGAAGCCGAAGGCGACCGAAGCCGAGATTCGACATTGGTGCGCTGGGAACCTGTGCCGTTGCACCGGGTACGACAAGATTGTGCGTGCTGTTCTGGATGCTGAGACTCGGATGGGGGAGGGACAATAACGTGAGCCCGACTGAAACAAAGCAAGAGTACCAAGTGATCGGCAAACGGCCCGTCCGCCACGACGGCGTGGACAAGGTCACAGGACGGGCGGTCTACGGAGCCGATGTGCAGTTGCCCGGCATGCTTTATGGGAAGGTGCTCCGAAGCCCGCACGCGCACGCGCGGATCAAATCCATTCGAACGGACAAGGCAATGTCCCTTGAGGGAGTCAAGGCCGTCGTCACGGCTGCCGACCTTCCCGATCCGGAGGGCCGCACGGCCAACCTGGGAGAACTCGGCGATGTGCCTCTGCGGAACCTCACCCGGAATGTTCTCGCATCGGGAAAGGTGCTGTATCAAGGCCACGCGATCGCAGCGGTCGCGGCCACCAACCCTCACTTGGCCGAAGAAGCTTTGGATCTGATTGAAGTCGAGTATGAAGTCTTGCCGCCTGTGATGGACGTGTTGGAAGCGATGAAGAAGGATGCGCCGCTGCTGCACGAGGACCTCTGCACCATGGAGCTGGGAAAAAAAAGCGACCATCACAGCAACATTGCGTCTCATCAGACGTTTCGACGAGGCGACGTGAAAGCCGGCTTCGCGTCCGCCGATCATATCCTGGAGCACGAGTATCGCAGCGCAACCGTGCACCAAGGGTATATCGAGCCGCACGCGGCTACTGCGGTGTGGAGCGCCGACGGCCAGGTCACGCTGTGGTGCACCACGCAAGGGGCATTCTCCATGCGGGCCATGGTCCATCAGATTCTCGGCATCCCGGTGTCGAAATTGAAGGTCATCCCTACCGAAATCGGAGGCGGATTTGGCGGCAAGATCCCGTCGTACGGAGAGCCGGTGGCGGCGCTGCTGGCACGCAAGTCGCGCCGCCCGGTCAAAGTCGTCATGGATCGAACCGAAGTTTTCATGGGCACCGGCCCCACCTCGGCGTCTTACGTGAAGCTCAAGATGGGCGTGACTCGCGACGGGCGCATCGTTGCGGCCGAAGCCATGCTGGCCTTCGAAGGAGGCGCTTATCCAGGCGCCATCGTTGGTGCGGGAGGACTGTGCTTGCTGGCCCCCTACAACATCGAGAACCTGGTGATCGACATGTATGATGTGGTCGTCAACAAGCCGAAGACGGCCGCCTATCGCGCTCCCGGTGCTCCCAATGCCGAGCATGCCACCGAAGCCTTGATCGACGAGTTCTGCGAGCTGCTGAAGATGGACCCGCTGGAATTTCGCCTGAAGAACGCCTCCAAAGAAGGGGATGTCCAAGCGAACGACGTGCGCTTCCCGCGGATTGGCTGCATCGAAACGATCGAGGCGGCTCGCGCTTCCGATCACTACCGCTCCAAGCTCAACGGCCCCAACCGGGGCCGAGGCGTCGCCGCTGGATATTGGATGAACGCGGGGCTCACCTCAAGCGTGATGGCGCGCCTCAACGCGGACGGCACCGTGACCTTGAACGAAGGTTCGACAGACATCGGTGGAAGCCGCACGTCGATCGCGATGCAGCTGGCCGAGTCGTTTGGCATTCGTGCCGAAGACGTCAGCCCTTCTGTTGTCGATACCGACTCCGTCGGCTACACGGAAGTCACCGGAGGGAGCCGCGTCACTTTCGCAACCGGTTATGCAGCCTACGAAGCGGGTCAGGCGTTGCGCCGCCAGGTCGTCGAGCAGGCTGCCAAACTCTGGAAGGTAGAGCCCGAGCGCGTGCTTTTCGAAGGCGGCGTTCTCCGTGACCTTGACGATGCTGCCAAGAAGATCGGCCTGCCGGAGTTGGCCGAGACTTTGGCTCATCGCGGCGTCGACATTGGCGCCCGGATCACCGTCACCCCGCAAAAGGTCGGGGGAGTGTTTGGTGTTCACATCGCTGACGTCGAAGTCGACCCGGGAACCGGGAAAGTAACAATCCTCCGGTACACTGTCGTGCAGGACGTGGGCAAAGCGATCCATCCGAGCTATGTCGAGGGACAAATGCAGGGCGGTGCGGTTCAGGGCATCGGCTGGGCGTTGAACGAGGAATACGTTTATAACCAGGAAGGCAAGATGCTGAACGCCAGCTTTCTGGATTACCGGATGCCCACCAGCTTGGATTTGCCGATGATCGAAACGATCATCGTCGAAGTTCCAAATCCTGGCCATCCCTACGGCGTGCGTGGAGTCGGCGAGGTGCCGATCGTGCCTCCGCTTGCGACCGTCGCCAATGCGATTGCTCATGCCGTGAGCGTGCGGTTGTACGAAGTGCCGATGTCACCGCCGAGGGTTGTCAAGGCAATGCTCGCAAAGAAGTAACGATTGCGATGGCAGAATATCCGCAGGGCGAGCCAGCGAAGAGACAGGCACGACCCGCTGTTCGTTAAGAGCGTGGTTCGTCATTCACGCGAAAGCGGGAACCCAGACTGGCTGGGAGTTAGCAACCGCAGGCTTTGTGTTCTCGCCGCTCCCCGAACATGATTCGTCATCCGAGCGCAATCGACAGCCAATGATTGTCGACGTTCACTCACATTTGTCGACGCGCCAGCAATGGGGTCGTTTCTTCGTCGAGATGTTCGACAAAGGCGCCTCCGGCCACGGGTCGGTCGACTTGGAAGTCACCCCGGAACGGCACTGGCAAGCGATGGAGCCTGCGGCGCACGCCATCGTCTTCGGCATCAATTCTCACGCGCTTGCCATGCGCACGCCCGATGAGTGCATCGCCGAATACGCGGCGGCCCACCCTGGCAAGATCATCGGGTTTATGTCGGTCGATCCGAACAACCCGGATGCCCTGAGGCAGATGCAGCGTGGCGTCGATCTGGGGCTGCGTGGCATCAAGATGAGCCCTGTTTACCAGCACTACGATCCGAACGGCGAACTGGCCCAGCGCGTTCACGGCGCCGCCCAGGAAATGAGGCTTCCCATCCTCACCCATGCGGCCTTCCATTGCATCGCCAACACGCCCATGGAGTGGGCGAACCCGCTGCATTACGATCGTGTCGCGCGAGACTTTCCAAATCTCAAGATCATCCTCGCCCATGTCGGACTGCCTTGGTTCACAGATGCCATGGTCGTCATTCGCAAGCACCCTAACGTTTTTGCCGACATCTCCGGCGGCATTGCTCTGCGGCCGTGGTGGGGCTACCAGGCCCTGGCTTGCTGCTACGAAAACAGCGTCTGCCACAAGCTGCTCTTCGGCAGCGATTTCCCCATCTGCACTATCGAGCAGACCGCCGCTGCCTTGCGCTCCGTCAATCGCTTCGCTGCCGGCACTGGTATTCCAACCATACCCAGTGAGGTCATCGAAGGCATCATCCATCGCGATTCCCTCGCACTCCTCGGTTTGGCGTGAGTCCCGGGTCAGGAGCTGCGACCGCACATACCGCGTTGTCCGGTGCGTTTCCCCTGCAAAGACGGCTCTATAAGATAGCTTAGTTGCGACCCGGCTGATCTAGCCCTGATGGAGCTCTCATTTCTCACCAACAGGAGACAACCACCACACCCTGTTTGCTTGGAAGGCGGTTCGCCAGGTGGAGACGCCTAGCCTGCAGGCTTCCAGAGGCGTTATTGGTGAGAAATCCGAGCTATACACACGGACATAAGTATAATGCGAATAGAATCGCTTAAATCGCACACAGCCTGCGGACCGTCTCGTGGCCAAGCTTCCACTGCTCGAATTGTGCCTCTAGGGCTTGGACCACTTCGTT
>Ga0194131_10001895_pt1 | contig 35044 bp, 25 predicted proteins | sample TA2KigO120mmetaG_FD_148631 | JGI IMG/M metagenome (GOLD analysis project Ga0194131, IMG submission 148631) | Freshwater microbial communities from Lake Tanganyika, Tanzania - TA2015053 Kigoma Offshore 120m | ecosystem: Environmental > Aquatic > Freshwater > Lake | place: Tanzania: Lake...
TTTCATGCTGCTGAGTTTCTGGATTATATGATAGAATTTGATCACCAACCTGAATTTGATTAATATTTTTTTTTGATAAATCAGCCATTGTAACTTCAGTATCATGTGTAAAACAACAACCGCCGCCGCCTCCGCCGCCGCCGCCACCGACGCCGTCAGGTATCGCGCCACCATCATTAAATCGTAATCCAATTGTAAATGTTCCGCTGGCTGGTAGATTAAACGGTTGATTCCAATAAATCTCAGCACCACCTGTACCATATCCATTCACTGTGCTTGTAATTGTTCTTTGAATATCTTGTGTTGCTAAAATATTAATGTTACCGGCAGGATAATTTTCAAATGCAACCCACATAAACATCACTTCTGTACCATCACCATAATTAAATGATATAACAGAAGCCACATTTTGAGTAATACTAGTATTGGCTATTACAATTTGATCATCAATGCTTCCATGCAAATATTCAGTAAACCCAGTTTGATTTCCAAATTTTTGATCATAAGAAGCAGAAGTAACGGTTGCTCCATATGATCTATAAAGATCACTCATTCTAACATCATTATTAAAACCGAGTCCAAGTCTATTTGCAGCATCACTGCGCAATGCAACCTGACCTGAAAATGATTGCAGGATCTCCAATCTGAGTGAACTCATGCTGATTTGTCCAGAGGTTGGTGTCATCGATCAGCCCTTTTGAATCAAATCCATTAATGCATCTTGTTTCTTGTCAATATCTTTAATGGCTTCAATAAGTAGTGCAACGATCTTATCGTACTTAACAGCAAGAATTCCATCTGGTCTTTCAGCTACAACTTCTGGTAGCACTTGTTGAATGTCCTGAGCGATAACACCAATATCTTGCTTACGAACAAAATATCCATCTTCACCGCCGCGTCTTTGAACTTCTTCTTCATTCCAATCATAACGAACACCATTAATCTTCTTCAGAAGTTCAAGAGCATTTTCGATGTTGCGAATATTTTCTTTGAGTCGACGATCAGAGGAATAATATGCAATCACATCACCAGAAGAACGAATTTCATTCGATGCAATAGATGTAGATGATGTACTAACGATCAATCCACCAAAATAAACATGATTGGTTGTGTTTGCAGCTCCAGCTGGACCTTGTGGACCTTGCGGACCAGTCACACCTTGTGGACCTTGTGGACCAGTCACACCTTGTGGACCTTGTGGACCAGTCACACCTTGTGGACCTTGTGGACCAGTCACACCTTGTGGACCTTGTGGACCAGCAGGACCTTGTGGACCTTGTGGACCAGTCACACCTTGTGGACCTTGTGGACCAGCAGGACCTTGTGGACCTTGTGTACCAGTTGAACCTGTTGCACCTTGTGGTCCTTGTGGTCCTTGAGGACCAGTTGCACCTTGTGCACCTTGTGATCCAGTTGGTCCTTGTGGTCCTTGAGGTCCTTGTGGACCAGTGACACCTTGTGGTCCCTGTGGACCTTGTGGACCAGCAACACCTTGAGGACCTTGCGGACCAGTCACACCTTGTGGTCCTTGCGGTCCCTGAGGTCCTTGAGGACCGACATCACTAATATTAATTGTGCCGACCATTGAAGAGTGATACTGGCAAATATAATATAACGTGTTTGGTGCATCGTACGGAACAGAGAATGTGACATTTCCGCTTTGTGTGCCATTATTTGTTACACCACTACTATATGCACTGCCTGTACCTGTAACCGCAGCAGTTTTAATCCAAAATGGATGACCCGATGCGTTTACATTAAATGTGTAAGTGAATCCACGCAATAAACTGAGTGTTGGATTACTCGATCCATCAATAGTATATGCACTGGCACCGCTGTTTGTTACAGTATAAGTTCTTGCGCCACTTACACCTTGTGGACCTTGCGGACCTTGCGGACCTTGCGGACCTTGAGGACCTTGAGGACCAACGGAACCTGTTAATTGAATTGTAACAGTATTCGTTCCCTTATCAACCACAGCCATGCCAGAATTGGCATCGAACTGAATAGTATTAATATTGGTAAAGGTATTAACAACTGCATTGTTGCCAGCGTAAACTTCTTTAACTGTTATCGGAGCGTTTGCTTTTTCATATGCATTCGCCGCTTGTGCGATTACATTAACACCAGCATTGCTGAAAAGAGTATTTGCATTAACTGTAGATGCTTTTACATTCGCAATATTTGATAAATTGCGATTTGAATCCAATACAATTGTATTAGCAACATCCAGTCCATTTTTTATGCTGAATGTTTTATTTTCTGTTGGCATCCCAGTTCACTATCCCTGAAAAGTCAACGCCTGATTGTAAGGCATCGTTTATGGGACGATGCCGTATCTCACTGCGCGAATTGTGTTAATATTATTTGTAGCGTTAAACAAGAGTCTCACATCGCCGCTTGAAATGTCTGCGGAGAAGGTGCCAAGTGATGGTCCAGTTTGAATTGAACCGTACTCAGTAATCCAAACATTCGTTGCATCTTGAACAAGTACCATTTCAGTGGTATGATAATCAGTTGCACTATTTGATTGGATGAAATATTTAGCAGAAGCGAGCTGAGTGGCTGGAAACACATCGAGAACAACTTGACCAGAGTTCGAAGTTGTTACAGTGTTGGTTGTAACATTTAATGAACCAACTCGTAACGAATATGTTACATTTGCATTTGCTACTGTTAAGCCGATACCTGCTGTGGTAATCGTCAAATTACCAGTCATCGTATCGCCAGATTTACTTACCTTCGTATTGGCATGATTATAAGCAGCATTTGCTTGAGCGTAGGCATCGTTTGCTGTCGCGCGAGCGGTATTGGCTTGTGCATAACCTGCATTTGCTTGACCATACGCATCATTCGCAGTTGTGCGAGCAGTATTGGCTTGAGCATAGGCATCGTTAGCAGTATTGCGAGCAGTATTGGCTTGCGCATAACCAGCATTTGCCTGAGCGTATGCGTCATTAGCCGTGCCGCGAGCAGTATTGGCTTGCGCATAACCAGCATTTGCTTGAGCGTATGCGTCATTAGCAGTACCACGAGCAGTGTTCGCTTGAGCAAATCCTAGATTCGCAGAAGCATATGCATCAAGAGCAGTATCGAAGGCATAGAAAGTTCCTTCGCCATCTGCCCATTTCCATTGATCAGCTGCTTCGTCCCACTTTAGAACAGCATTTGTAGAGGCGCCACGATTAATCGTAATAAATGCATCAAGGGCAGGACCACCAGTCACATTCGAATTGAGGATAATCTCATTATCTTCAACAGCCAAAGTTTCAACATTTAGAGTAGTGCTATTACCAAGGACTTCAAGATTACCTTGAACAACAAGGCTACCAGTAATCGTGCCGCCAGAAATATTAAGTTTTAGATTTGCTGCACCGTATGCTGCATTTGCTTGACCGTAAGCAGCGTTGGCTTGTCCATAAGCAGCATTGGCTTGACCATATGCATCGTTTGCAGTACCACGTGCCGTATTCGCCTGAGCATAAGCATCGTTGGCAGTCGTGCGCGCAGTGTTTGCTTGTCCATATGCATCATTGGCTGTACCACGTGCCGTATTCGCTTGAGCGTAACCAGCGTTCGCTTGAGCATACGAATCGTTTGCTGTACCACGTGCCGTATTTGCTTGAGCATAGGCATCGTTAGCAGTACCACGAGCAGTGTTTGCTTGACCATAAGCAGCGTTGGCTTGAGCATATGCATCAGCAACCGCAGCACCAGTAGTTGTGAAAGAAATATTTGCATTTCCGTCACCAGCATCGCCAACAGTAACTTGAATACTTGCTGTATTTACGAAGTTTAGGAACTTATTGGAGAAAGAACCAGCACTGTTTGCATAAACACGAACCGTATTTGCTGCACTATTGGCTTGAGAATATGCTCCATTCGCTTGAGCGTAAGCACCATTAGCCTGTGCATATGCTCCATTGGCTTGAGAATATGCTCCATTGGCTTGAGAATATGCTCCATTCGCTTGAGAATATGCTCCATTCGCTTGAGAATATGCACCATTTGCCTGAGCGTATGCACCATTGGCTGTGTCGCGAGCAGTATTGGCTTGATTAGTTACATTTAAACCAGCAGTGGTAAGGAAATTCTTAGCAACAATGGTATTTGCGAGTTCTAATGTACCATTTGATTTAAGAATAGCAGCTTGAGTCGTATTACCATACCACTTAAATCCTGTGGTGCCAGTATTATCGTCTGTTGCTGACCAAATGTGATTTGATTCTACGCCGATCGCATAATTTGGTTGACCAGGATTATTAAAGTCAAATAGTCTTAATCTTTCGCCGTGTGTATGTCCTGTATTTGGTGCGGCAAGAGCTGTTCTCGTACTTACAACAAGATTTGCACGAGCAGTTTCTGCAATATTTGCAGTCGTAACATTTACGGTTGCTGCATTAAGTGTTTGAGTAATATTGGCAGAGACGATATTAGAAATATTTCGGCTCGAATCAATAATTATTGTATTGGCGACGTCAACACCATTTTTGACGCTAAATGTACGATTAAGAGTTGCCATTTAAATCTCCTGGAGAATCTTTTGTATTTATAATAATTACGATGTTAGTGCTGTTCTCACAAGTTTTACAGTAATAATGTTGTTATCTGGATTGTTCGGGTGGAAAATTAGATTACACGCTCCTCCAGCGATCGTCAGAGTGAAAGTTCCGAGTGAATAATTATTAATTAGAGTCGCGTATTCTGTAAGATAAGCTGACAAACCATCTTGCATACAGAATAACTCGGTGGAATGATATATTTCAACGGTTTTCGCTTGAATAATATACTTCACAGTTGTAAATTGAGAGGAAGGGAAGCTGTCAATAGTATGAGGACTATCAGAATTGGTTGTAAAAACATTATAGGTCGTCTGCGTCGGACCAGAAATTAATACATTGGCTGCGACATATGTCGAATTTACTGCTTGCGCGGTCGAATTATCCGAAATCTCAGTTCCGATCGTGATAACATTACCCTTACCCAATACGATTCCAGCGACATTTAAAGATCCGCTAATATTAGCCGTATTCGCATAGATATTTTTCCACTCTTGAGAAGGCGTTCCGAGTGTAAAAGAGTTATTTGTGTCAGGGACTAGATTGCTCGAGAAGTCTGCAACCACTGTTACAGTGTCAGTATTAACATTTCCGATAATTAAGTTGCCGTTAAGAGAGATATCTCCAGCGACGTTTAAAGATCCGCTAAGATTTGCAGTTCCTAGATAAAGATTTTTCCACTCTTTTCCTGGCGCACCGAGATTATATGTTGCATTTGCGTCTGGAACTAGATTGCTTGTAAAGTCGGAGATGACAGTAATCGTATCGGTGTTTACATTACCAATAATAAGATTACCATTAACGGATATATCGCCGCTTACATTTAAATTCTGTTCAACATTTAACGTGCCAGTGACTGTACCACCAGCAATATTAAGTTTTAAATTTGCCGTATTGTAAGCAGCGTTTGCTTGAGCGTATGCGTCATTAGCACCAAGTGTATTAACTGGACCTTGTGGTCCCTGTGGTCCCTGTGGTCCTTGAGGACCTCTAGAGATTTCTAAGAGATTTACAGATTGGCTTTGTTGTTTAACTAATACTGCCATATCACTTCGTTACCTGAGGATAAACTGTAATAATCCCTTCAATAAGACGATTTACATTGTTGCCATTAATTTCTTTAATATCATAAAGGTAACGACCTGGACGAATATTTGCAGTAACGGTAGAATTTGCATTGGCGTAAATAATACCATTCGCAGCATCAGCTGCAGTAATGACTAGGTTTGCAGTGACTGATGAAGAATAATATGATTTACGAATAGATGAGGTAAATGTAGAGTTAGAAACATCTCTAGGTGAATCATCGTCTCGAATGACTGTGATGTCAACACCAAAGGATGTACCTTGATCCATTGACAATTCAATAAACTGCGCCATTTACAATTTCCTATTTTTTATATTTATGAATCCGATTAATAGACCAGCACACCATCAGCATAAAAGTTTGGACTTGTTTTAAATTTATTATTAAAGGTGTAGACTGTATCAAAATGATCAATTCGTACAATTTCATCTACCTGGATTGAATTATTGTCTTTATCCACAAAGTTGTCGCCAACTTCCACCATCTGAACATTAGTTAAACTCTTGTACCCATTCATTGTGAGTGCAGGATTCATCGAACAATATCCTTTACCAACTACAAAAAATGGATGATCATATGAAGCACGTATTTCTTTTCCATTTGCTAGAGTATACTTGTACATCATTCTATTCACGCGTGTAATTAATTCCTCAACTTCATTAGTTTCATGCTGCTGAGTTTCTGGATTATATGATAGAATTTGATCACCAACCTGAATTTGATTAATATTTTTTTTTGATAAATCAGCCATTGTAACTTCAGTATCATGTGTAAAACAACAACCGCCGCCACCGCCGTTTTGTTGACCACCGCCGCCACCGCCGCCACCAGCACCGCCGCCACCGCCGCCACCAGTATCTATTGCACCACCATCATTGAATCTCAAACCAATTGTGAATGTTCCACTGCTAGGAAGAGTGCCGCTTTGATCCCAATAAAGTTCAGCTATACCTGGACTAGTGTTAGGATTGACAATAGATGTTATCGTTCTTTGGGTATTTTGTGTTGCTAAAATATTAACATTGCCAGCAGTATAATTTGCGAATTGAACGTTCATCCCCATTAATTCTTGACCGCTACTAGTAAATGATATCACTGCAGTGACATTTTGTTGTACACTCACGTTTGACAAAATAACTTGATCATCAATAGTTCCATGCAAGCCATCTGAATATCCATATTGATCGCCATATTCACCATTATAAATTCCTGATGTGATTGTGGCACCATATGATCTATATAAATCAGTCAATCTTAGATTAGCACCAGAACCCAATCCTAATCTATTTCCAGCATCACCGCGCAATGCAACCTGACCTGATCCTGCTTGCATAATTTCAGATCTAAGTGAACTCATGCTGATTTGTCCAGAAATTGGTGTCATTGCTCAACCTCTTTTGATCATATCCATTAATGAATCATGTTTTTTGTCTAGATCTTTAATGGCTTCAATTAAAAGTGCAACAATTTTATCATACTTAACAGCTAAAGTTCCATCTGCTCTTTCAGCAACGACTTCTGGCAAAACTGTCATTATATCTTGTGCAATAACACCAACGTCATGTTTGCGAACAAAATATCCGTCTTCACCACCACGATTTTGAAGATGTTCGTCTTTCCAGTCATATCTAACGCCGTCAATTTTCTTCACTAACTCAAGAGCATTTTCGATGACACGAATATTTTCTTTAAGTCTACGGTCAGAAGAAAAATAAGCAATTACATCGCCAGAAGAACGAATTTCGTCTGATGCAACAGATGTTGATGTTGTACTTACAATTAAGCCACCAAAATAAACATGGTTGGTTGTGTTTGCAGCACCAGCTGGACCCTGTGGACCCTCTGGACCCTGTGGACCCTGTGGACCCTGTGGACCCTGTGGTCCTTGTGGTCCTTGGGGACCTTGTGGTCCTTGTGGACCAGTTCCACCACCGCCACCACCAACGCTTGTAAATGCGACATTAATGATTCCAGAATTATTTGAAGTAGAAACAGTGACTGTTGCAGTATTGACAAAGTTGATCGTGCTACCTGTGATTGATCCTGCACTGTTTGCAGTTACAAATACAGAGTTACCAGTTGGACCTTGTGGACCTTGTGGTCCTTGAGGACCAGTTGCACCAGTGGCACCAGTGGCACCTTGTGAACCAGTTGGTCCTTGAGGACCAGTTGCACCAGTGGCACCTTGTGAACCAGTTGGTCCTTGAGGACCAACATCACCTTGTGGACCTTGAGGTCCTTGAGAACCAGTGGCACCAGTGGCACCCTGTGATCCAGTTGGTCCTTGAGGACCAGTTGCACCAGTGGCACCTTGTGAACCAGTTGGTCCTTGTGGACCTTGTGGTCCTTGTGGTCCTACTGGTCCTAATACAGCTGGATTGGATGTATTTGCTTCAAAATAAAATACAGTATTTGAAGAACCAGATCCTGCAGCAGAACGAACATTAACGGAAGCAGAATTTGCGACTGTAATAATTGTATTATCAAATGTAGCGTTTGTGTTTGCGTGAATTACCCTAGCTGAATTTGCTGCATTATTCGCTTGTCCATAAGCATTTAGAGCAACTGTAGTGGCGCTTCCACCAGTTCCCGCTGCAGCGTTCGCTGTGCTATATGCATTATTTGCAGTAGTACGAGCAGTATTTGCTTGTTCATACGAATCGTTTGCCGTACCACGCGCCGTATTCGCCTGTGCATATGCAGCATTTGCCTGAACATAAGCAGCATTTGCTTGTGTATATGCAAATAATGCAGAATCAAATGAATAGAAAGTAGAACCGTTATCGCTCCAACCCCACTTGTCTGTTGTTTCATTCCAACGCAAGAAAGTGTCAGTAGATGTTCCACGATTGACTGTAATGCCTGCATCTAAAACTGGAGAAGCTGTAACGTTTGATAGAAGTTTAATATCTGCATCTTCAACTGTAAGCACTTCGGTATTCAAAGTTGTTGTGTTACCTTGAACAATTAAATTACCAGAAACAGTTAAGTCTTGAAGGATCAACTTGCCGTTATCTTTATAATAATCTGAATTTCGAAGATTATTTCTATCTTGAATCAAATCATTTGTAATTGCACGCCACTCGTTAAATGTGTTAACAAGCTGAATATGTGTTATATTTGCATTGGCCATTACTTGCTGCCTCTAGAAAGCATTTCTAAAATTTTTGAAAGATCGCCTTTAATAGAGGAGATTTCTTCTTTGAGATTATTTATTGAAGAATCTATTTCCCTCTCTCTTTTCATTTTTTCTTGATATATCTGATCTTTTAAAAGAGACTTTTTATTGATATTTAAAATTGCTTGTGAGCGATCATCTCTTACTAGATCATCGTTATCCTTAATCTTAATTAACATATATTAACCTGCTGGTGTTGCAATCGCTCTATAATTGCGAACTTGTGGAATAACAGCTGAACTTCCAGCTGTCATTACAATTTTAATTGCATAATACTTAAACTTACCACCCAGCGGATAAGTTACACCATTTTCTTCATATGAAGCCTTGTTATAATCTAAACTTGGTCGATATTCGAGTTCAATCACTTGATTTTGATCTTTAGAGAAATTGTCATTGACTTTATACATCAACTGCCATTTCTTTTCTTCAAAAGCCTGATTATCGTCAGCTGATTTAATCTTGTAATAAACTACAACATCAGTTTCAACTGGACGATTGCAATCTAGATAAACTCTCAAATCTCCTGCATCAAATCCATCTGCAAGTGTAACAGTCTTAGAGACATACTTGGCTTTACAATTACCACCAGAAGTACCATTTTCACCAGCAATCACTGCAGTGGCATTTGCTGTGGCGCTTGGTTCTGAAAATGTAACTGTTGGTGCTTTGTAGTATCCAGAACCTGGATTATCAACAACAATTACAGACACGTTTCCAGTGTATCCTGTGATAGGAGAAAGCGCAGCCACATAAGCATTTGCCGTAACACCATCAATACGATCAGGTGCTGAGAACGTCATAGTGATATTTGCAGCATTCGAATGTTGACCAAGATTTGATAGTGTAATATCAGCAACAGAAATACCTGCATCATTAATCACATACTCAGTAGCAACTGCGCACACACTTTCCATATCGATTGTAGGTGCAATGTATGGATCGTTTGTTGTCAAATCAATTTTTACCAATAGTGATTCATTATTACCTGCTACAATTCTTCTTCTACGGAATCCTGTTTTTGTAGAAGTTTGTAAATCGCCGCCAAAGTCGTAAAATTCATTTTTACGAATTTTCTTCCAATCGCTATCATGAGTTCCGTCGATAGTGGTTGATTTGAAAGAATAGTCAATAGACGTTGGTTTAAAGTTGAAATCACTCGAATGAATTAGCAATGAGTCGACATTAATATTAGAAAGAATATTATCTGTCATAAACACAATGCTGTTGGAAGTTGAGCCAGCCCAGTTATTATAACGAACTCTAAACATCAAATCTTCATTTGGAATTGGAGTCCAGTTCGAAGCATTTTGGGCTTTAAAGAACTGTCCAATATATGGCTGTTCTGAAACTCTTCTCGGTGGCGTTGTGCCGAGAATATCACCACCAATTTCCGCAACAAATAAATTATAATCTGGAGAAGATGTGGTTACAGTGATTGCATATTCCTTTGAAGGTTTTACAATTACTGGTGGCGAGAATTTAAACGTTGTAAAATCAGATTCAGCATATGGAATTGTAGATGTTTTCACATCTTTTGCATCTACCATGCTTTGACCAAGAATTCGAGTTGTTGGCAATCCATTTTCAAACTCATTAATTGTTACCATGATAGGTAATTCTAAGTCGCCGCTCGTTGGTTTAGCCGAGAAGTATAGATCAACTGATGAGATTTGTAATGCAGTCAATGGCGCAGAAACACCATTTGTATGCGTATTTTGAGTTGCTGGAGTGAAGAATGATTGAGACAGTGGGAAAAATTTACGATTATTTGTAGCAATATCAGGTAACATAGCTGCTACTGGGAAATCACCAGAAATGCGCGGGACTGGCATTAATCTTGCAAATCCGCTATTTGGACCAGCACCATAATCATTCACAGCGCGCATCGTATAATTTTCTGATGTGCTAGTTGCTGCATCAGTAACTGTAAATGGAAGAATGCCTGTTGGGAAAGAAGCACCATTAGTTTCTGGGACATTAAACATACCAGCAATTCCACCATAATCGTCAACCTCATGATCACCGTAAGAGTATCTTGAATTTGAAGATACACCAACGTTTGCACTAAGTGTAATCATAAATCCATTAGCGGAAACTGCATTGATTGTTCTTTGAGCTGTCACGCCTGCACCTGCAGCAATTCTAAATGTATTACCTACAGCAGACGCTAAATTGCCAGATACATGAATCACATTTGTATCATTTGCAGCGGTATATGAAACTACGCCAGAATAATGCTCATGAGAACTTACTGTTGCAGTTTTACCAGAACTCCAGCCAACACTATAAACATTTGATCCGACTGGGAATGCATTTGCTACTGTTTGATTTGGACTTACATTCAAACGAATATTTTGATTATCTCTTAAGAAGATAATTGAATTTGGACTAAACTTTCTAAATGAACCATCAACAGGTTTAATTGCCATATAAGCATGTGAAGTGCTTGTATTTTGATAACGTTCAACAATACCAGCAAATGTAATTTTTCCACCAATTTTGTCAGATGCAGTTTGATAAACAACATCTTGCTCGATTACAGTTGTTGATGATAATGTATTTCCTGCAAAAGGAGCTACATTTACGTTGATAAAATTTTCGTTTAGATAAACAAAATTGTTAGATGATGAGATTACTTTCGCAAATGCATTTGTCGTTGTATTAATAATAGACTCATCGTTCCAAAACGATGTATAACCTTCAGGCGACGTAACATTTGTAACAGTGAGTTTGTTTGCTTTCTGTGTAAATGGTTTGACATCAATTTTGTCAAAGAATACGTTAGCCTTTTTATCTGGGCATAACCCGCGACCAAAGAATGAAACTTCTTGTGAACGCATAAAACGAGTGAATTGAACTTTTCTCGTAGCATCTTCAGTAATTGAATTTTTAAAGTACTGATCTATTGATTCTGACATAGTATCAAATCCTCGTTATTTTAAAATACTTCCATATTGGTAAATTCGGCATCCAAGTTAAAATCACCTGCGCTTCCACCACTTGTGCCTGTATCACTTGGAGTTGCAAACACTTCTGGTGTGTAAACTGGAGCAGAATACCAGGTATCAACAACTGCAACTTGCGGCGCTGCACCAACAATATCAGGTGGAATTTCAACCAATGGTGGCGGAAATATCTCAGCAAAATTAATTGTAAGCGCACCGCCCAATGTTAATCCAAAATTAATTGGCGATGGAGTTGGTGGTGGCGATGCAGGAACTGGTGGTGAAGGTAAGACCAAAAATTCACCAACTTCGAATGGATCGGGATGTGGCATAGCTCTCATAATTGATCGTGGTTCAAATGGTTCTGGACGATCTATTGGCGGTGGTGCCACATATACTGGTGGTGGAGGTGGTATAAATGGAGGAGGCACATATGGCGGAGGCGGTGGAATAACAGGTTCAACAGGAGCCTGAGCCAATGGTGGCGGAGGAGGTGGAGGTGCTGGTGGTGTTACAGGAACTTCAATGGGTGGTGGAGGAGGCGGTACATAAGGAGGAGCCGCTGGCGCACCAGCTACTGGTAATGGCAACACAGGTGTTGGTGATATTAACACAGGTGGTATGATAACAGAGAAATAATTATCTGATGACGGAACTAGTGTCAACCATCCATCAAACTTAGCCGCCAAAACTGGAGGAATAACTGCAGTATTTTTTGTTGCTGCTGTTTGATTGTTAATGATAATTTCTTCTGATGGAATTGTCCACATGGTTTTTCTTGCATGTGTTGGATCATTTGGTTTAAGATATATTCGATCGTATGGAATCATATTAATATTTGTTGTTTTTCCATATGGCTTCAATACACCCTTTTCAATAGAGCACTTAAAGTCTGGGCTAGTTGTATCACCAACAGAGAATCCACTGAAATTGTCGACAACCATGCCATATTTTTCTTTCTGTGTAGCGTTATCTTCATAGAACAACGTTGAATCTTTTGCTTTTGTTTCTGCTAAAGACAATGCAGAATAATACTCTACATTCTTAATTCTTTGTTCTAGTTTACCAATATCACGCATTGTGTAGCGACGATGATCCATTGCTTTTACAGTAATATCTCTTGGAGAATTAGTATAAGCAGGAATATCAAGCATGAATAATGTCATTGCATCAGAAAGATCTGCTGGATATTTTGGATTCTTATCTGGAATTCCATTGATCAATTTTAATTCTTTTGATGCAGTAACTACAATTTTATCCTTTCTTGGAATATAGTATTGATATGTCATTTCCATTGATTGATATGGAAGCGGAATACGTGATCCGAAGAAAGTATTTGCAGTTGTTCCCAATGTTCTTGTTGGACGGAAATCAATACTATCACGCAATGGATATGATGTTCCATCGCTAGATTTAAATATTGGAATTTCTCCGTTTTCATACTGCGCTGCTGGATAAGAATCTACGTTAAAATAACCAGCAGTTGTTGCATGCTCATAGTATTCTAGAATTGCAACTGTTTGTCCACGTGGAGGATTTCTACCAGCCTTTAAAACAAGTTTAGAGTGATCGTAGTATTCTGGTGTTTGACCTGGATCCAAATAGAAACTTGATGTCACATCAATAACATTTGTTGTATTCGGAGCATAAGAAATGCTACCAGAATCATATACTTTTACAAGTTTATAAACATCAGGAATAAACAATGAAGTGTTTCCACCAGGTGTTGTATTAATTACTGATGGATCTGTAAACCACACACGACCATTTGCAGTGTCAAAATAAACACTAGTGCATCCACTGACTGATGTTGCTTGACCACCTGTATAATTTGCAGTTGCTGTTAAAGTTGTATTAGCAACATTACCTTTCTTTGTTTTTAGGCGTCGATTATGATCTTCAGAATTGTCCATCTTAACACGAACATACACATCAGCGGTAAACGATCCGTTGAGACCAGAATTGATTGTTAGACCAGTGCTTGATGTTCTTGTGATGCTTGATGGAGTAATAATGTCACCAACTGCAACTGACGTTGCATTACCACTATAAGCTGTTGCTGTACCGAGCGAACGAATCGCGATAATGAAGTTTTGATTAATAAGTGCAGAAGAAATTGTGCTTCCATCTGATCCATAATCAAGCACCTCATTATTTGTTAAGGTAAGTGATAGAATTCCGCCAGCATTAAATGATTGTGTACTGAAAAACCTACTTGTTACATAATCAGCATTGTCAATTGTGCTGTTTGCGATCTGCGCTTCTGGTAATTTAAAGATTAAGATTCTGCGATTTGTATCGTACACAATCGTGCCACCAGCAGTATCTTTACTATTATTCGATACATTCATAGAGAAATTAAATGCAGCCTTAGAAGATACTACATCTACGAGCGAATCAATATCCTTTGTGCTATAAAGTAGAGCAAATGTTTGACCAGTACCAATCAAACCACTAAATGGAAGATCAACCACACCAATTCTTGTTGTTGAATTGTAGGCTACAATTTTACGCACATCACCTGCAGAAGCACCAGAAGTAATTCTAACAGAAACATTAGTATATGCACCACTTAAATTTGAGTAGTTAACAGGAAAATTAATGGCAAGTGTATTTGCACCAGTTGATCCTGCTGTTACTGTGTTTGATTCAAGAGCAACGTCGCTCAAATAAACAATATATTCTGTTCCAGCATTACGTGTGATATGCTTTAACTTAGCACTGCCCATGTAGGTAGCATTGTAAGTAATCGAATTTGTTGTATTGATGCTATTTTTTGGAACACAATGCAACTCTAATGTTGGAAGGCTAGAAGTATTTGCGAATCCATTTGCAGAACCTACAATGGAATTTGCATATAGATAATTTCCATATTCAAGAGATAGGTCAAAGTCAGTAGATGTTTGCTTGGTTCTCGCCTTTAATCCTTCGATTCTTTGCGGACCAATGGCTTCGTATTCGAATCCTTTGACATATGCTTTGCCAGGTTCAATAACAGCAACATACTTTTCTGTATTTGCAGTGTTTGCTTCTAGCGATAATTTAAATGGAGAAACTGTATAGTCACCAGACTCATCATAGGTACGGCGAGCAAGAGTTTTCTCAAGTTCAGTATATATTGGGTACTTAACTTGTTTGGTGATTACTCCATTTTCGATACGAAGAAGTTCAAAGAACTTTGTATCGTCTGAAGAATTCAACGCTCTCTTTGATAATTCTAATTTAAATTGATAACGATGCGCGCCTGGAGCTTGATAGTTAAATGAAGCCTGTGCTGGATCTAGAAGATTCGCATCTGCGCTCTCATCAACAATCTTTTCTACAATTTGTAAACCAACTTTATATGATGGAGTATTTCCATATGCATCGAGCACAATTGACTGTTCTGCTACTTGAACAAAGAATCCATCAACATAGAATACTCCAGGTTGAATAGAAGCAACTGAGCCGAATCCAGTTGCAGCTGATGCCAAAAGTTTGGCTTCATCACCGCCTGATTCTGCATTAGAGATAACTTCATTATTTGAGAATATTGTTCCTCTCAAATACTTTAACATAAGCGTTGGAAAAGTTTGAGATTCGTCCGAGGCAACAACTTTAGCTCGAATTTTAGAAGTGCCAGAAACGTTGCGAACGATTGCACTATCAAAATCTTCCACATCAACGTCAGAACCATTGTAAGAAGTCTGCAATTTAATATAAGGAACCTTCAAATCATAAGTGATTTGACCGCCATAAACTGGTGAACCATTTTGAAAGATATGATCGCCAAACTGTTTAATTTGATTTTGAATAATACTTTGAATTTGCGTAAGTTCACGAGCCTGAACTGCATATCCAGGACGAAATAAAATACGCATGTAATTTTCTTCTTTGGCTCCATTGGAGGCTTGGAAGTCGTCGTAAAATGGCTCTACATTAAAATCTGTTGACATGAGTTATATTCCTAAAACTTTAATACAATCTTAAATTGTTGATGCTCGTCTGGATCTCGGTTGATTGCAGATGAATTCTGAATATATAAAAGTTCTCCAGAATACAACTTCAATCCAGGATCAATCGAAGAAATTACCGTCGCTGACGCCCCAGAATTAGCTCCTGTAATAGAGAATGAATTTGCTACATTAACTGTACCGTCATTAACGATATTATTAACATATAACGTGTCATTCACACTATCATAAAAGTCTACCAATGCCGTTAAATTGGCAGAAGATAGATTTGCACCAACAAAAACACTTTCTCTATGCACGAATGTTCCAGTTGGGATGACCAGAGAATATTTAGTTGTCGTTCTATAGACTGAAGCCAGTGCTGTGGTATTACCACTCACTTTTGGGTCTTTTAAAAGACCGATTTGTCTAAACTGGGTTCCACCACCGCCTTGCGTAGGAATCTGGTCGTTTTCATCGCCCTCAATCGCCACACTTATCATTAAGGTGGAGGCTCCTAATTCGCTTGCCACATTAGAACCATGACCGCCTGGAGGACCGATAACTGCAATCAAATTAGCATTTGCAGTTCCGACGATCTTATTTTCATCGACCAGAGTAATTGTCGCTCGGGTATAGTTATTACCACCAGAAATTACGGTATAACCAACGATATTTCCACCGTTTACGCCTGTAGAGTACGCATTAACACGAATGTTCGCACCAGTGCCGTCGCCCTTAACTGAAACAATGTTTAAAAAATTGTTGCTAACGTTTGCATTGAATCCAGCACCAGAATTTACAATCTTTACGATATCGATTCGACCATCCACTGCACTAGATGCAACGTCATTCTCGACCACTATAGGCATATATGTTGTAGTAAAGAACTTTTCTTTCAAGCCAGGAGGGATCTTGTACAAATACTTCCATCTGTAGCCATCAGCGGTCTCAATGTATGGATTTTCTGGCAGTTGACCACCAAGATCGATCTCTGGCATAACAGTGGAATTTGCGTTTGAATTGTTAAACAAACACTTGAAGATTTGATCCTTGGCGTTGCGTACATAAAACTTATTATCATACGCAATGTTCGATGTATTTGCTTTGACGAATAAATCTAGATTTTGCGTATATTCTATATATTGAGTCCCGCTTGTCCAATCTACTCGAGGGATTACTAGATTCATATCGGCTGCAGTAACTCTTTTCATAGCAACCATATCATCCCATACATTAAAAAATGTATTGGTAGATTCTATTGGAGTTGGCGTTGTATCGCCATTAGCCCAAGATTGGGGTCTTCCAATGGTCAAATATAGTTTAGCAAGAGTTGAAGAAATGTAGTACTCAAATGCTCGAGCGTTTAAAATACCAAAATTTCGTGTAAATAAAGATGACATGTTAGGTCCTCAAGTTCTTATAATTTCATAATCAACATTGCTGAATTGCGGAATAACTTCGTAAACCAAAGCAGGTGCAACTGGTTTACCATAGTTTCTAGCGTCAGTTGTATCAATTGTTAGGTTAGTTGTATTTGTAATACCAATATTGCTATTGAGCGTAATAACGTTACCAAATATAACATTAATTGTTTTAATTAGAGTAGATCCGTCAATTTTAATTCTTATTTTATCATTGGATGCAATGAAACTTGAAATGGTGTTTGTATTTCCCTTAATAACAATACTCGCATTTCCATTAGAAATATGCGCTCTGCCTTCTCCAATTATCACACAAGAACTTTCAATATTTAGAGAGTTATTATTAGCGATTGATTTGATTTCCTTAACAAATGATCGCTTAGTATCAGCAGAATTAATTACAATCATATCCCCAACATTTGCCAAAGTGTCAAAACTTTGTCCAACGCCAGTTACATTATTTGCATCATAAGAAACAGAACATGTTCCGATTAATGAATTTGAAGCGAGAATCATTGCATGAGTGTTTATATTAATATCAGGTGCGGTTGAATGTGATTCTGGAATAATATGAACTGGAAGAAGTTTTGTTCCAGTTGGATGGGCAACATCAAAGATTGTCTTTTTATATGTATCGTAACTTTCTTCAGAATGTAAGGAGTATGAATAATTGTGATACTTTTCATCGTCTTGGAATCTCTTATCAGAGCTTAGATGACCATCACTGTTTAGATAGAAACCATTGTAACGTATCAATCCATTGATAAATTCAGCATTGGCTTTTGCTTTACCATTACCATATTGACGTGGATATAGAATTCCTTCGATATTCGCATTGGCAATTGTCACGCCAGACGTATATACATTCAAGAACACACCTGTGGCATTTGCTCGCGTCACAACTAGATTACCGCTCACCACATTAGGCGTTCCAGAGTAATTGAACACACGAAGAATTGAGTTATTTGAGTATAATCCATCAACGGTTGCAGTGAATGTTTTATTGTTTGGCAATCCTTGGTAAACTGAATCATTCTCTAGAATACCAGCAATGTTTGTTGTATTGCCTGTCACATAAAGGTCATAAATCTTAAGCGATACATTTGGTCGAGAAATATAGTCTGAACCACGATTTGTAATATCAAAATCTATGATTTCGCCTAAGAAGGTTGTAGTAGAAGACAATTCTTCTCCATCACCTAGCAAGACGACATTTAAATTTGCTCCAGATCCTGATCCACCCGCAACTGCAGTTGGCGATGATACATAGCCTTCGCCTCTATTTGTAAAAGTAATTTTTTGAATTGATCCAGAAATATTAACAGAAGAAACATAAGCTGCTGCACCCACTCCAGTACCATTAAAATTTATCGTGTCGTTATTTGCATAACCTGTGCCACCATTTACGATTTCAATTGCGCCAAGAATTCCCATGCCCATGATCAATGGACGATTATCCATTCTTAATACTTTACTTAAAATATTAATGGAATTGATATTTGTTTCAAATGCTCTTTCCAAGAAAATAGTTCTTGTCGCACCATCGTAATCAATAATGCTTCTATGGTGTTTATCTAACTTAATTCTGCGACCAACATAAAAATCATCTACTGAAGAGTATTCGCTGCTCAATTTAAATGTTGCGTTTGTTTGATTGTATTCTGAAAATTCACCTGGATTAATCGCAATAAATCCTAATGATGATAGATCACTGTCATACACTGAAACAACATTAAAATTCAAATCATCTTCAAATCCACCACCGCCAGAAACAACTGACGTGGCAATAATTGGATGTAAGTTAAAGGTTTCAAATGTAAGCGCACCACCAATTTTAGTATCTAATGATGTGGTTAATTTTAATGCACTCGTTGAATCTAAAGTTGCACTTAATGTTGAATTTGCGTTCAATTTTTTATCAGTAGCAGAAGAACTAAATGCAGAAGTGACCGTTAAATGATATGCATTTGTTATATTTGCAATCGTTCGAAGTTCTCCATTTACTTCAATATCTTTACCTGCTGTAAGATAATTATAAAATCCAGGAGAGCCAGCATTAAAATTTGCTATGTCAATGGCAGAAATATTTGAGATAACTTCATTTCCAGTAATGTTCACTTTTCCGACTATTGAAGTGTTCGCATTGACAACTGCAATTCCATTTGCACCATAATATTGCGAAATAACAACTGTATTAATTAATCCTTGCAGTCCATTTGATCCAGTTCCATCTACAACTTTTAAAACATAATTATTGTAGTAGCCATTAGAAGTATTTACAGATGGTAAACTGGAAATATTGACTGTTGTTTGCGTAGAGCCAACAGCATTTGCATAAAATATTGTAGTGGGTGAAGTGTTTGAGAAGTCTAAATCGTTTTCATACAAATATGAATTTGCTTTTAAAGAAATACCATCAGAGGAATATGGAATTGTAATAGTATTTGCAATGGTTGTATCTAAACCAGATACCACAGCATTAGCACCTGCACCATTACCAGTGCCATCATATACAAGAGTTGATGGATTTCTTGTGATAATATCGATGAATGTATTAGGTGTTGTTCTGAAACCATAACCACCTTTTACCACAGTGACGTTATCTAAAATTGTTACAGTAACATTTCCGACTGTTGCAACTGCTTTTTGTCTCGTAAGAGAATTAATATTCTGACCGCCATTGATCACAACAGGATCACCTGTGACGTATCTTCTTCCTCTTCTTTGCGGATTAATTTTAATATTGGATAAACTACCAATAATTGTTTCTCTGAATATTTGAGTTACGCCATTCTCATCTTCATATTGAATCTCGAGAAACTCATTGTTATTAAATGTTCTTGTAATGCTTGAGACATAAACTTCATAAATTTCATTATTTGTGGCATAATCAATAGTCTTATAAGCTCTTTCAATGATGCAACTTGCTTTCGAAACTGAGCCAACGCCTTTTTGATTCTTCAACAAATTTAATTCTACAGATTGATTTCCAGCAGATGATGAGAGCCTGAATGCTTGCGGCTGCACCCATTTTCCATCGGAGGCTTTAAAGATTTGCGATTTAGGGAAATAAACTTCAAGTTCTTTATTGTAAAGAACACGAAATAAAAACTTGAAAGAATCTGAAGTACCTTTTTTACTATAAAAGTCTCTTGATGCTTTGATAATTTTTTCAGTAGATAGTTCTGATTCTTCAGGAAACGAAGGTAGAATTTTTATTCTGAAGTATTTTAACAAATTTTCTCTAGTTAAGTCAATATTATAGTTATCAGAAAATCTTTTTAATTCGTAAATAGGATTACCTGGCTGTTCTAAAAACTCATAATACTTTTCTAGAAATTCAACGAATACAGGATAATCTGAGCGAATGAACTCAGGTAACTGTGATTCAATAAATGTTGAAACTCTATTCAGACTTGACATATTAGGTTACTTTTATTGTATCAATAGTGACTTGTGATTGATTATCAATGTCTAATGTAATAATTGTATTGCGTTCAGAATTGAACAATGTGTTTTTAGGCGTTGCATAAAACTTAATTGTCTTGAATGCATCAATAATATCTAAAGGCTTGAATTGTGATAAAGTTATAATACCTTGTAGGTAATCAATTATTCCAGCATTTTCAGAGAAGATGACTTTAATATTGTTATTGTCAAAATAGTATGATCGTAATCTACCAGTTGTGTTTTCAATAATGGGTTTTAAGATAACATTTTGTAGTAGATTGTCGTCTTGATCATACGCTTTGATTGCTGCTGTAGAGTAACCAGAACCAACCTTTTCAATCACAACGGAAGTTACTTTACCATTTGTTATAACAGCGCGCAAAGACGCACCAATACCATCGCCGTTAATTACTAATCTTGGTATTGTTGTAAGACCTGAACCACCTTGAATCACTTGAACCGCAGAAATGCCTGTAGAGGATAGGGGTGCTTCCTCGAAATAGAATTCGCGAAGAACACCTTCATTATCATATGCAGTAAATGCTGGGCTCGAACCAATACGATCAGCACCTGTAGAACGTTTGAGTTCAGTGTAGTATTTGATGACATAATTTCGCGAAACACCAAGAACAGGAGTCAATCGTTTTTCAATTTTCACATCGATATCATTACTTACAATTGAAGGATGTGCCATGTCGACTTCATGCATCAATCGTGAAATCTTAAATAATGAGTTAAATTGATCAAGATTTGTATTTGCATAATCATTAATTTTTCCGCGAACAAGTGAAGAAATCTCCCCTGGAGTCAAAGTCGTTGCAGTCGGATCATATGAAACACGAACGTTTAAATTTAAATAGTTAAAATCTGGGTCAACAAATTCTGGCGTTACAGTAAGAATACTAATTGGATTAATAATTTCTCTGAGAATGTAATCTTTTTCTGTTCTTGAAATTTCATAACCAGCTGAAGGTTTTGCAGATACAAACACTTTGCCGTAAATTGGTGGAATGTTTTCTTCACCACCCCAAACGTTTACTGCCTCAAATGATGGGTAACGTTGTTGAATCAGTGCTGTGTAATCATTCTTTGTTACAGCACGACCGTTAGATGCAAATGTTTTTGGAGCAAGATATTTGATTGTTTCAATTGATTCTATGTCCGCACCACCAGCTGCGACTTGATCAACCACAATGCTTCCGTTAGTTAATCCATCTACTGAATCGAGTAATTTAAATGATGTGGCTTTATTGGCTTTTTTGCCATTACTCATTAGATAAGAAACAACAACCATGTTACCTTCTGATAATTTTTTGCCAAGAATATTATCACCGAAATAGATCTTGTAATTTCCATTTTCAATTTCATCGATAAAATAAACCGCACTGTTACCAGTAAGTGCTGTAGAATTAGCTGCTAAAGTATATGATTGTTGTGATAGATCAATAGCAGATGTTTGAACAATAACTTCAATTGTAGAGGTGTCAATATTTTGGTTTCCTAATGTAAATTCTTGCAATGGATTTAATTGTTCGCTGTGTATGAATACTTGTGAAGTGGGTGTTCCTTCGAATATATTCAGATCAGCGAATACAAACTGATTATTCGCCTTTGTTACTGTAACTTCATCTAAATTTGTAAACGTATAATTAATACCATCAACAGCTGAAGAAGCGAATCTTGTGAATTTAGGAATAGTTAGTGATGATGTGTTTGCAACCCCAGCATTATTCGCTAAAGTAAAGGTTAAATCGATTCTTGCTATTGAACTGCGAATAGATGCTGGAGTATAACCAAGCATCTTAGCATGAGAGATAACAGAATTTCGGATAGATGCGGAATCTAAAAACGACTCATTTGCAATCATGTTCATATAGAACGAAAGATAATGAGTATTATAAGAGAGCAAATCAATTAACTGAGATAACGTCGAGCCTTCGAAGTCATAATCCGCAAAGGCACTTTGTGACTTTAAAAAGTTCTTTAGACTTGCTTTAATTGTAAAGAAGTCTGGCTCTGATATTACTAGTTTGCTTTCGACATTAGCCATTTTATCTTAACCTTTGCAAAAATATAACCGTCGTGAATGGTTTAATAGAGTTTAACAAATAGAAACGAATTGTGACATCGAATCCATCCATATCGAAATTTGGAACTACATTGACAAAATCTAATTTTATACGCGACTCGTAGTTTTTAAGACTAGTGACGATTTCTTCCTTAATGTTCATTGCCGTCATGTCATCTAATGGCTCGAATAACTGCGAATATACATCACTTCCAAACTTGGGAGTAAATCTTCGCTCACCATGATTGGTCAAAATGATATTTCGAACTGCACTAATGATTGCATGTTCGTTTATCTTTAAAGAAACGTCTTTCGTAACTGGATGTTTACTAAATTTTAGGTCTAAGTCAGAAAATACTCGAGCGACTCTTTCCATTTAAAGCACCTCTAAATGATTATTTATGTCTTAGATGGGCGAACTATTGTCGTAATGGGACAACCGCCATCTCCAACTAATGAGACATCACCGATTCGACCGTCTCCGATATCAAATCTTGGATCAGGAGGCTGTGAACCACCTACAAACGATAGGGCATTATTTTTCTTTTGATAGACGAAATTCACATGATCATTAGCCCAAAGAACGATATCCCCAGGTTGAGCATCTTCAGGTTTTACACGAGTAAATCTAAAGTCGTTAAATCTCAATTCGATATCTTTAGAATATGGAGTCTGAACGTATCGATAACCATTGTGTTTCAATCCATAATTTACAAACGCCATTGCCCATACGGTCTGATCGCTCAATGTCCAGTATTCTTGAGAGAATCCTAGATTTCTCCATAATCCTAAGATATTTTGATTAGATGGCTGAATAGTTCCCGTAAGTTCGATTCCAGTTTCTCTCCAATAACCATTCGAAGCGAGAGCAAGTTGTCTCTCTAGCCACTTTGATATGTCTGCAGTTTCGTTTAGATAAATTAAACTTTCCCCAACTACATTATTTAAGATCAAATCAGAACCAGATCTTGGCGACTCAGGAATATATCGCTTGACATTTTGATATTGTGATGTATAATCATATGGATTGATGAAGAAATTTCGTAGAAATTCATCATTTTGCGTATTAATATTAACACTTAATCGAATAGTTCGATCATTTTCAAGGAATTTTTGCGCAGCAGTAGGTGTTCCTCTTCTTGGAGCCGTAAAGAGATCGTGAGAGGATTCTGTAAGTTGTTGTGCGCAGAACGATAAGGTATTTGCTTTGACTTTAAAGGTATCGCCCACCGAAAAGTTAACATTGCCGCTCACAGATGCATTTAAATCATTTTCAACTTGTAAAAAAACATCCCCAACTATTCTTACATTGGTATTCGATTCAATGACGATGTTTACCTTTCCAGCAACATATAAATGATCATCACTCATTACAATTCTATAGTTGTTTTTGACGACTTTTTCTACCTTAGATCCACTAGGATACCATTCTGAGAAACTTCCAGAACGATGCGCCAAATGAACACGTTCGTTTAATGGCGTGTCGTCCATTTCAAAAACGTGACCAGACTCGGTTTCTCTTGCTTTATTATATGGGTATTCTGCTGAGTATGCTGGACTTGGTTCAGCCCAAGACTCATTGTTTGCACCGATTGCGCTGATTGGAGTTCGTTCTCGGAATTTTTGAATTAATGTCTTATCTAAATTTGTAGCAACATCGCTTAATGATGGTTTGCCGAGCTCTTCAGGTACTGGGTATTTGATGGATAATGCATCTGAATCAGCAGACAAATTAGATTCATGAACTTGTACGCCTACACCTGCTCCCGCAACAATTGAAGGGTTTGTATTTAATTTATTGTTAGCACGCGCAGAAGTGAGTGAGCTTCTTGGAATAGACTTGAATAAACTTGCTGCAGTATGCGCAAGAGTATCTTCACTGCGTAAATATTTTCCTGTAGACGATTTGAGCATCTCAGCACCTAATAGCTGTGAAGCTCGTATAATGTCACCGCTGGTTACTGCAGAACGAACTCCAGATTTCTCAAAGTCGACCTTAACTCCTAAGTGATAGGCATTAAGCGTAAGACCTGTTTTTTGCGGAGTTGATAATCCATTCCAAGTTGATTCGCCAATCGATTGTTTGGCTCGTTCAATTGTCTCAACAATATCGATATCAAGTAATTCCTTTGCTTGCGTCTTCGTTACAATAGTGTTTGCTCCATTGATACCATTTATAATAATGTTATCATTTTTTGTGAGCGCAATATACCCTTGATTCAATTCGCGTTGTGTAAATTTATGATTGTATCCAACCACATTTTGCACACCATCAGTCAATGACTCTTTAGATTGTAAAGATAGCGGAAGATGAAGCATAATATTTTCTGCTGTCAACTTCGCAACACCAAGCCCATCATTAATAATATTGCCACTGATTGTGCTTGAATCACCAGTGCGCGCTTCTGGATAATCTAACGCGGATGGTTTTTTTGGAGAATTTCGAATTTTATTCGCGTTTCTTAAATCGCCAAATCCTCTGTTACCAGGAGATACTTGTTGATTATATCCTGGAATTACGCCGAGTATTGCTGGTGATTGACTAAACGATCCATCTAAGAAAAAACCTATAACATATTCGCCTTCTTTTGGTGTTGCGAAAGTATCGTTATTATTCACAGAATGAACTGGAATCGCCCACGGAAGATCTTCCGTTGGAATGGCTACAATGTCATCCGTGTGTATACCAAAAATACGCACACGACATCTGCCAAGTTTTTCTGGATCATTTCTGTCTTCAACGACACCAATCCACCATTGAAACCCATCTTGTCCAACAAAATTTGTGCGCAACTTCATGAATTAATTACCGTATTCCACATTGAATTGACTGGCGGCGAATAGTTTAGATTAACATTGACAGAATCTTTACACAATTGAGCATAACAATGATACCTGGTATCTAACAAATGATGTCTTAGACCAGTAATTAAATAATTGCCAGACATATATCGATCTTCTGAAATATTATCAGGATTTGTTTCTGCTGCGTTTTGTGGAACGCTTACATATACAATATCACCAACAGATAGCGAACTGTCGCCTGGAATGTCAATATGTAATCTTGTGTTATTTAATAGCGCGAGTCTAGAAGCTCTCATCAACAACCACTGACTAGCAAGATTGTCTTGAAATTTTGGAAACATTCTTATGTATCCAGAAGCCTGACTTATAGATGATCCAATTCTATTCCTAGCGTTATTATATGGCAAATATTGATTCAATGTTTTATATTGTTGAATAGATGAAGACATAACTTCACCTTCCACAGTTCTATTCATAACATCTAAAGTAATTAATTGCGACGCAAATGCACCACTGCTTATACTCTCTAGTGTATCGAACACCTGTCGAAACTGTAATTCATCAAGTTTACTATGTTGTGATGCAATGCTCTCATTTTGTACAAGGTTTTTTGCAGAGTAATATAGTTTTCTTTTTGGAATCTGCGAATAAATGCTACTCATAGAACTAAATTTAAATCCATCAGCAGTTTCATAAAAGAAAAAACCTGGAGACAAATCTTTGCTGAGTGCAAAGGATGATATCCAATTGATGGCTTCGAGTGGTCTTAAATTTGGCACTATTAAAGGATTCTTCTCAGGTGTAAGTAGAAGTGTAGATTCTTCTATGTTAGATTCTGAGAATTTATTTGATGATATTTTTAAAAAGTTTTGCGCAATAATCCTCACTACATCAGACAATCGAGTTTCTCTGAATGATTTTGAGATAAAATATTGCTGATTGAGTAGAAACTCCTCTGAACAAAAATGTAGTTTATATTTGGCAGCAGATGTTCCTTGCAAAGAATACTCACTTATTTTATAGATTCTAAACACTTTCTCAAATCTTTTCATTCCAGGTGATTTAAAAACAATTGAGATAAATTCATTTCCGTGTATTCCCATTCTATTAATAATGTCACTCGAATCAGTCAATAAGATATCACCGTTTATAACATTGTTAAAGATATCTTCATAGATATTAATTTCACTATAGATAAAATTAATATCGATGCTCGTGCCAGAAGCGTTGACAATTTTTAATTCAATGAGAGTAAAGTCGTATGGCGACAATGCACCATCAGCCGACGTTTTGCCACTTGCCATCATTTCCATGTTATCTTGCCGACATTAATGACGTTAATTGATCTTCAATAGAACTTATAATTGAAGATTTAGGCACAAGAATTTTACGTCTGGTTTCATTTAATTCTAACTCATAATCATAATATGATACTGGACCAATAGTTGTTGTAATAGTAAGCGTAGCATTGCTGCCGTCTACTGAACTTATTACGTTATAACTGTTAGAATAAGAAGTATTTGTATTAATGGATATGATATTACCTGTGTTGTAATTGTAAGAATTTGCAGTCACTCTATACTTTCTCGTTTCAGTAGAAGTCGGATCATCAGAATTGCGAATAACTTCGGTTGCTTGAAAGTGGCTGATTGTGTTCACTGCCCACTGATAACCATCTTGATTGTTTGTAATACCAATAATTGAATGCGTCTGCGCTGATGTTACGCCAGAAATGTTACTTCCATTCGCTAAAATTTCAGAAGGAAATTTAACTTGTAACGTTTTTGTTCCAGAGTTATATGCAATAACTTTCGCTTCTGCAGTAGTGGCATTGTATGCAGATCCTTGATAGACTACCTCACCAACCGTATAACCTGTAGGATAAGATTCAGTTGTTTTTAAACTTACGTTCAATGATGCATATTTTTGTTTAATATGTTTCTCAAAATCGAATGGACCAAGTGCCCAGTCAAATTGAGGATCAATGAGTTTATTCACTAACAATAGGATCCAATGCTTTTCTGGATCTCCGTAAACTCTATATGCGATTTGTTCTGGAGTTTCTTCACCTTTAATCTCATATTTAAAGAATAGATTCTCATTTGACATGATAGAGTCAATAAATTTTACGCGAGCAAGAATATCAGGAACAATCTTTGCATTGTTGCCTTCTTTGTTAACAGAATATAAAACTCTAGGGAATTTCGCAAAGTATGCCATTAATATCCCGTCCTAATGTCTCGTTTTGTTAGAATGACAGATTCAATAAATTCTAGTTCCATGCTTATTGAAACAGGAATACCATCTCTGAATGTTGCAAAGGACTCAAGCTGAGCAGCATAATTTGTATTCACTTGAGCCAACATACAAGTTGTCACGCGAGGCATCGCAAGATTCTCTTCAAATCTACCGTCTGATTTTCTTCGTAAAAATTCTATTTCAAAATGATTTGGTGGTACAAGGTATCTTGTTCCACTTCCTTTGGACATTGGATCGTCTGGCTTATCTGCACTTTCTGAATGCGAATGAAAACGAAATGTCTTAATAATATTTAAAACGTCTTCTGCTTCTTTATGGTTTCTAGGTGCGAATTTAAATTGAAATGCAAAAGTTCTTGGCTGCGTTCCACCATAAACCATTTCAAGCATCGGATTCAGTGCATATCCTAATCCTGAAAGGAATGCCTCTGTAGAGCGCCCGCCAAATATGCCTGCTCTGCCAGCCAGTTCTGCAAATGTTTCGACATTACCTAAAGCTGATCCATCAAACGCTGCTGTATAAAGACCTGCTTTTCCAGATGCTTGATTTAAAGATATGGGTTGATAATCATGTTTATCAGAATTGATAACCATATCTGGCATATACAAAGTAATCGAATTATCTAAAGATCGAGTCCTTCTACCATAAAATGTTTGTTGACCGACTGAAAAATATTGTACTCCAAGTAGACCCACACCTAATAGATCTTCAATAATTGTTGAATCGGGAACGGAAACACTTCTACCAATTAAATTAGCAACTGACTGAATAGCGACTCCACCACTTCTTAACGAGAAGGCTGTAAAAAATGCAGTTCCAGTAATAGGAAATGTTCTTCTCCCAGACTGATATTGAGTTGGAAGTTCTCTTACATATGGTGTTTCGCCTGGATTGTTTTGAAATGATCTTGTTTGTCCATAAGCCTTAAATCTTATCGCATTCTTATATTGACCGCTTTTATCGCCCAATTCTTGTGGAAAATATAAATGCTTTTTATATGATTCTTTTTCTCTTTCTAATCGTCTTGCGTCTTCAGTAGGCATTACTCTTTCCTATAAATAAGTGATGGCTTATAGTGGTAAATTTAGTCCTAGAAATACCAAAAAATATTTAGGTGACCCCACAAACATCTGGTACAGATCGTTATGGGAACGCCGAGTTATGGTGCACCTGGACGAAAACACTAGCGTAATTGGATGGTCTAACGAAGAAATCGTCATCCCTTATTTATCCCCTGTTGACAATCGCTGGCATCGATACTTCCCAGACTTTTATGTTAAAGTCCAGAATAGACAAGGACTCGTCGAGAGCATGATTTTAGAAGTAAAACCCAAAAGTCAGGCAGTCCCTCCAAAACCAAAAGATAAAGTTACTCGTCAGTATATCCGAGAAGTGACGACTTGGGGCGTTAACGACGCAAAATGGAAAGCAGCCCAGGAATACTGCAAAGACAGAAATTGGAAATTTAGTTTAATTACTGAAGACCAACTGCGGATCTAATGCCAGCTTTACTCGAGAAAATAACTCGTGAAATGTCCAAAAAGGGCATTAAACCTCGAACAGAGGAAGCCAAGGCATTTATTCAAGAAATGATCTCTAAAACAACGATTTCAACTAGTCGATCGAATGTTCTAAATGATGCCAAACGTTTAACTCCATTCGCCGCTGTTGGTCGTATGTTTATGTTTCGATACGATCCTCTTACTAAGGAAAGACTCCCACAATGGGACGAATTTCCGTTGGTGATCCCAACTACGGTAACGGGTGATGGATTTACGGGGATAAACTTACACTTCCTGAATTCAAGTCAACGATTAACTATTCTAGACGGATTGTCAATCTTCCTGAATAACGATAAATATGATGGTTCTACAAGATTTATGCTCTCTTATGATTTACTTTCGAGCATGAGTCAATTTTCAGGTATTCGTGATTGTATGAGAAGATATCTGTATCAACAGATGGTATCGCCGATGATTTACATTGAGCCGAACCAATGGGAAACAGCCATTTTCTTACCTGTTGCGAATATGAGGAGCAATGCTTAATGTCTTTAAATCCAAAAAATCTTTTAAACGTAAGTAATTTTCTCTCTCAAGTAAGAAAAAGTGGTTACGCAAGAGCCAGTAAGGTTGCAATTGCAATTTTGCCACCGAGCCAACTTCTCAACACTCTTCGTTTTAAACTTCCATCGTTATTACAAAACGACTTCTTAACTTATTACTCAGAGTCTGTTGCATTTCCTGGACTGAACATTTCTTTGAATAATATGAATTATGGTGGACCTTTGATGAAGGTTCCAGTGAGCACAGACTACAATGAAGTTCAAATCACATTTTTGGTTGATGATGAGATGCGTCAGAAGACCTTTTTTGATGCATGGATGAATTTCATAAATCCAAAAGAGAATAAATTTGATTTTAGATATAGAGACGATTATATCGGTGAGGTATTAATTTTGCAGTTATCTGAAACAGGCAAATATTTTCCTTATGCAGTCAAACTATTCGAAGCATTCCCTGTATCGATGAATGAAATTCGTGGATCTTGGGCTGATGCTGGCGAAGCAGTTCGCTTGGATGTAACGTTCTCATATCGATATTGGAAAAATCTAAGATCGAGTGACTTTGAGAGAGATGATGCAAATGCTGAAGAGGATGTAATTGGTATTGATATTGAGAGCAAAGACACTCCTGAAGTGGTGGGCATTGATATCTTTAGTCGAAGAAAAGAAGAACTAGTGGGTATCGATATCAGAAGCAGAAGAGGAACAGAAGGAACTGAAATAGTGGGTATCGATATCGGAAGTACATCAGCAAGACCAAGAAATAGAAATAGTTAACATGGAGTAAATTATGGCTTTACCAAAAATTGATTTACCGACTTATAAATTGAGACTTGAATCGCTAGACAAAGAAATTACTTTTAGACCTTTTGTAGTAAAAGAAGAAAAGATTCTTCTTATGGCTTTAGAGTCTAATGATTATACAACTAGTTTAGATGCAATTAAACAAATAATTAATAATTGCGTCTATGATCAGATAGAAGTAGATTCTCTGCCGTTATATGAAATCGAATATTTGTTTTTAAATTTGCGAGCAAGATCTATCGGTGAAATTGTTTCATTAGAGTTTATTTGTGAGAATGTGATCGATGATAAAAAAAAGTGTAAAGGCAGAATGGAGTTAGATGTAGATTTGTTAAAGGTTGCATTAGAATACAAACCACGTTCTAGTAATATTCCGCTTACAAACGACATTGGAATTAAACTACATTATCCGACATTCAGTGTATCTAAAACTTTAATTGAGAAGTTTAATACGAAAGATATGCCGATTGAAATTCTCAAAGAATGCACAGAATACTTGTATGATGATAGTCAAGTATATAAACTAGATGAGATGTTGGAAGGTGAATTTGAACAGTTTATTAATAACTTAACAACAGAACAATACAAGAAGATCAAGAATTTTTTCAAAGAGATTCCAATGCTTCGTCACGAAAGCACAATAGTTTGCAAGAAGTGTGAAAAAGAACACTTTATCAAACTGGAGGGTCTCCTCGATTTTTTCGTATAAGCCTTCGTAATGAGAGTCTGAAGTCATACTTCATGACCAATTTTGCATTGATGCAGCATCATGGATATAGTCTCACGGAACTTGAGCAAATGCTTCCGTGGGAAAGAACAATGTATGTTTCTTTAGTGGCGCAACACGTCAAAGAAGAAAACGATAGAATAAGAGAACGATTGTCGAAGAGTAAAAGATAATGTTTGTACCAAATATAGATACGCTTAGAAATAACTTTTCAAGTTTTGCAGCTAGAGGTGCAGAACCATCGATGAACTTCGCATCGAGATTCGGTGGGTATACTGGAACACCTTTTATTGCACAACAATTTAGAGGCGAACCTGATGAGGGATTTAAGAGAGTAATTCCAGATTCTAAGAGATATGCTAATGCGTTCAATATAGATCAAGAAGAAACAGTCAAATCTTCTGCTCCTGAATCGACATACACGCCACCAAGTGTAAATGAACCCACCGTATCGACGATTCCAAAAAGTTTTATTTCGAATTTGACAGCCTCTCAAAGTTACGTTCAAAGAACAGAATCAGATGAGAGTATGGTAAATGCAGCTGCAGCTTTAAAAGCAACAGAAAATACAGCAACCACTGCAGTTCAAAATCCAATATTCGATCCAGTTAAACTTAGATCTCTAATTGATAGTTATAGTAGAGGATCTTTTAATGTAGGATTGAGAGCTCCTGCGAATGAGTCATATCGTGAAATCATCGCGAAAGAAGACACTACAATGCCGATGGTAGACGATTACAGCGTCAAATCGCAAGATCAAACAAAATTAGAACCACAAGCAAAAAGTGTGGCGGCTGAAACTACGAGCACAGAAACAAAGCCACAGGTGGTAATGCCAGAACCAAAACCACAGGTGGTAATGCCAGAACCAAAACCTCAGGAACAACTTACTTATACTCGAAGCAGTGTCGCAGATAAACAATCAGATACTACTCCAACAATGAGTGATAGAAATTTTATTCAGGAAGCAATGGATGATATAGAAGGTATCGATGTCCAATCATCAAGAGGAAGTGCAGAAGGTCTAGAAGGTATCGATGTCCAATCATCAAGAGGAAGTGCAGCAGAAAGACGTCCAGATAATCCATGGGAAAGATTTAAACAACTCTACGTTGACTTCTATACAGGTGGGCGTGGTGAAGATATTCTGCAAGAATTTAACCGCAGAGAAGATGCTGGCGAATTCAGTAACATTTATAATGATGCAAATTCAATGAGCAATCTCAATAAAAAATCATACACAGAATCATCCAGCAGCGCAGGGAATATGAACCGCGATACGAATGTGATTATGCAAGCGAAAAATGAAAGAGATGAATTAGTTGGACCATATCAGCAAGATATGATGGACACAAATAATTCTAGACAATTTGGCAGTCCAACCGTCATAAACAATAATCAAACTTTTGCTACGAATAAAACTAATGATGGATCACGAACATCGCGAGTATTCAGCGACGATAGCACATTTAATCGTCACGCTTCGGCAGATATGTTTCATCCAAACAGATAAAAAAGGGGCACTTACGTGCCCCTGAAAACATCTACGGTTTTCTAAATCAGATTACTCTGCGGCAAGTTTCTCAAAAAATGCCATGTCATCATCTTCAACGGTGACATCTTCAGCAGTAACTTTCTTGGCAGGAGCAGAACGAACAACAGGAGCATCAGCCTCCTCGTCATCGATCTTCTTAGCAGATGCAGCGGCAGAACCACCAGCACCCAGTACACGCTCCAACTTCGCCTTCAACTCATCATAAGTCTTGAAGTTATCAGGCTTCAAAAAATCTTTGAGTGAATGAGCAGACTTCCAAGTCTTTTCGATTTGCACGTCATCGCCAGCGAACAACGGAGCAGGAGAATCAAACTCCGACTTGTCATAGTTACGATAGCCTTCGACGTTACGAATTTTGACCTTGAAATTTGCACCCTTCCAGAAATCAAACGGATTCAACGGTGTTTCATCAGCAAACTGCGGCTCGAGTTTTTCCTTGATCTTATCAAAGATTTTCTTGCCGAACTTGTAGAGGAAAGCCTTTCCTTCGTTTTGCGGGCGCTTTGGATCAGAGATTACAAGAATATTGCTAATGTAAGTCAGCTTGCGCTTTTGCTTTCGAGCGATTTCTTTATTGGCTTCAATGCCAGAGTTCCAGAGAACTGTATTGTATTCAGAAACAGGATCATTCTTTCCAAGAGTTGTGAGAGAGTTCTCAATGTACCAACCACCTGGACCTTGAAAACCGTGGGACCAAATTTGAACCCAAGGCAAACCATCTTCACCATCTACCGCTGGTGTGTCAAGAAAACGAATGACTGCATAACCATTTCCTGCAGCATCCACTTCAGGTTGCCAGAAACGATCATCAATATTTGATTTTCCAGAGTTGCCAGAGGAAGAGGCTTCGACTGCCTTCTTCAGTTTGTCAAGGGAAGAACCCTTCTTTAGATTAGATAGACTCATTTGTATTACCTCGTATGCGTAGTATGATTTGTATTTTCGACTTGTCCACTTTCTTCATTACCATATTATTATATAGTATTCTCGTCACCAAGTAAAGTTTCTTTTGTTAAAGCCTTATATTTGTCGACGTTCACGTTCAAGAATGCTCCGTATTTGCGGATCTTTCTTGAAATTTTGGGATAGATGATATCATCAGAGATCTTCTTGTCCCAAATTCTTATAAAGTCAAAGATGTTATTTAAAATTACCATCGTTTCAATTGTTATTTCTTTTTGCATAAATGCAATGAGTAATTTCGGAAACTGTCCATCATCAACTTTAAATAGTTCATTGAAATTGTTTTTGTTTGCAATTTTTTGCAAGTCTTCAGCGTAAACCTTGCTCATCGAATCTGTTCTTCGTCTCCAATCGCGATATGCTTGCTCAGCTTCTTCTTCAAGGAGTGACTTGGTCCAGTTATCGTCGCGGTCAACAAAATTAGCAACTAAAAATGGAACCATTTCTTCGTCGCGATACTTGCGCGCAAGACGATGAAATAGAAATTTGTCACGGCGTTTTTGAAACGCATCTATTGATACTCGCGTTTTGCCATCATATTGAAAGAAATTGTATTGCTCAGAACTAAAATGTAATTTTATGGCTTGATAAGTGCAATACAAATCGTATCCATTCATAGAGGAAGTTTACCACCTCTTGGCAAGTATCTAAGTTCCATTGCTTCACCCTGAATAATACTTTTCAATGATTCATTGATTAAACTAGCAGCAACTTCAATTTCAAGATTGTTTCGATCACAATAAGTTGTAATCGCGTCCATGTGATCAATTTTTTCATTAATCGCCATGTTCATAATCATCATTGAAAATATATTCTTTTCTTCTCGACTTGCCATTTCAGATCTCATACGCACTCAAGGAATTGTTTAGTTGTTGAGTGACGCGCACGAATGTTGTACGCTTACTCAAATGCCTCAATTCACTTGCTCCCACATAAGTACATGCCGAACGCAGACCACCAAGTATTTCTTGTAATGTTCTGCTCACCTCTCCGCGATATGGTATCTCAACAGTCTTGCCTTCGCTGGCTCGATAGTTAGCAACACCACCATTGTGTAAGTCCATTGCTGTATCTGAACTCATGCCGTAAAATCTATTTGTTCCAAACACAGATGCGCCACCCTCTTTGTGACCCGCCAACATACCACCAAGCATCACAAAATCGGCTCCCGCAGCGAATGCCTTCACAACGTCTCCAGGAACGGTACACCCTCCATCCGC